>Ga0302195_10004101_pt1 | contig 11354 bp, 11 predicted proteins | sample II_Bog_N1_2_FD_198778 | JGI IMG/M metagenome (GOLD analysis project Ga0302195, IMG submission 198778) | Peat permafrost microbial communities from Stordalen Mire near Abisko, Sweden - II_Bog_N1_2 | ecosystem: Environmental > Terrestrial > Soil > Wetlands > Peat | place: Sweden: Abisko...
GCATCAATCCATACGCAACAGTACCGCCCGGCGCTTCGGCGCTCACGAAAAATGACCCACTTCTGCTCGGTTAGAGTGACCCACCTGAAGAACAGGATCTCGGTCGGAGCGGTCATCATCATCCACGCCGCAGGCGTGTGCAGTTCTTTGTGGGAGTGCGGGGGGCTGCACTCGATATCATCCGCGCCGAAGGCGCGTTCGGTTCGTGGTTTGTGGGAGTAAATACAGGCTATCGGGCGGGAGTGGAACGTAGGAGTTTGTTGCGGAGATGCCGGAAGTATTCCGGCCCAACCTTGAGTTGCAGAACTTCTTCGATGACCGGCGCGAAGTAAGCCAGCGACCGAACCGTCCCGAGAGGCGCAGCGTCGACCGGTCTCGCCGAACGCCGCGCCGCCGCAAGTATCAGCGCATGTTCAACAGTGGTCAGAGGCACGCCGCGTTCATACAAGCGCGCCGCAAAAAGGCGATCCGCACGGCGCACTACGCCCGCAGTGCCGGGCGTCAAACGATACGCTTCCAGAACCCGCCGCACATACTCGCACTGATCCATCGACTGTAAACCTCAGCCCTGCGGCTCGCGCAGTGACGGACCGCTGATGGTCACCGTATGACAGTAATGCCGAACGCGGCTCAGCAGCGCTTCGACCATGGACTTGTTGCCGAGGAAGTTCTGCCACTCGTCATAGCCAAGGTTCGTCGTGATGATCGTCGAGTGGCGATGATAACGCTCCTCCATCAGCTTGAAGAACGTGTTCGACTGCTCGGGCTTCAGATTCAGGTAACCGAACTCGTCGATCAACAACACGTCCAGGCGCGCCAGCCGATTCAGTAACTGACGCGTGGAACGATCCGCCAGCGAGGCATACATCTCGTCGAACAGATCCTGCGCCCGAACGAACTGACAGCGATGTCCGTTCTGTAAAGCCTTCAGCAGAAGGCCGCAGGCGAGCCCGGTCTTGCCCACGCCGGTCGGACCCACCAGCACCAGGTTCTCGTGCTTTGCCACGAAGTCGAGTTCGGCGAACGTGCGCATCTGCTTGCGGTTCACGCCCGGCTGGCGCGACCACGGAAACGTCTCCAGCGACCATCGCTCCGGCAGATTCGCCCGTTGAATGCGCCATTCGAGTGCACTCTCCTGCCGCTCGTGCCACTGCGACCGCAGCAGTCCGGCCACGAACTCGGTGTAAGGGATCTGCGCCTTCTCGGCGGCCTGCAGTTGTTCGTCGTAAACGCTCAGCATGCGCCGGAGCTTGAGATTCTTCAGCAGTTGTTCGAGTTCTTCAGTCATTACCTTCCGGCTCCTTTTCGCCGATCCGAAAATAGTCGCGGGCCACGCGCCGCAGAATCATGCGCTCCAGCCGGTCGAGATCGTAAAGTCCATAGCGGGCCGCTTCGGCAACGGCAGCCAGGAACGGTTCGCGCGGATACTCACGCAGCAGACGCAGCAGTTGCCGCAGGGCAAGAGCGATTACTTTGCGGCTCTTCTTCTTCAGTTCCGACACATAAGGCGCGATCTCGGGTACGGCCTCAACGAGCGCAGTCTCTTCCGGATGCGAATCGCGCTTCACACCCGTGCCACGCGGCGGTCGATGCTCGGCCAGCATGATCCGCTGATTGAGCGGTGTCAGAACGCGGACGTGCGTAACGATATGGCGCGGGTCCAGTTCGATCTCGATCTTGTCGCGGGACTCGCGCACCTCAACACGGCGTCCGATCCATGAGATCGGAACCGAGTAGCGAATCGAGTTCACCGAGACATAGCCTTCAGAGTCCGCGGTACGCTGATGCAGCCGGTACACTTCCGGGACCCATGCGGGCAGGGGTTTCAGGTGCAGTTGCTCGACTGCGAACAGCTCTCGCGGCACAGCGCGAAGATGCTTCTTATAAGTTGCGTTGACCTTGTCGCACCACTGGCGCGCCTGAAGATTCAGATCCTGCCAGCTGGTAAAAGTGCGGCCCGCCAGAAAGTTATTTTCGATGAATGAAAACGGCCGTTCCACGCGCGCCGAACGATTGGCGTGGCCAATCGCATGTGCCACGAAGCGGAAACCGAGACGATCCCCGAACGCTTCCATCTCCGGCACCGGAACCATCTCGCGTCCGGTGCCGCGCAGCACCACCACATGCGTGTTGTCGATCATCACGCGCTCCACGACGCCGTTCATATAGCGCACCGCATCGGTGAGAAACACCTTGCAGTCGAAGCGCTGAAAGGTGGGCGCGATCTGAAAGAACAGCATGCGCGAATAACAGAGCACGGCAGAGGCGGTCTGCGCTTTATACTTCCTGCCGCCGACTTCCACTTCATGGGGCGAAGTGTCGTGCTGCATCTCCACACCGGGCTCGAAGTGATACTCGCCCGAGGGCACAACCGGCGTTTGTCCGATTCCCTGTCTGCGGCAGAACGAGGTCAACGCCTGATAAGACAGCGCCGCGCCGCTCACCTTAAGCTCCTCATGGACTCGCACAAGATTGCCCTTGCAGGAAGCCAAAAGATCCAGGATCTGTTGGCGGTAGGGTTCGGCCTTTTCCTTCCGCTGTATCTCCGGCACGCTGGAGGAGTTCAGGCGCAGGACTTTGCGCACGGTCGCACGCGATACCTGCAGCGTGCGGGAGATCTCGTGTCGGCTCACTCCCTTCGCGTGCAGTTCCAGAATGGCCGTTCGCTGCGCCTGGCTGAGCATGTCTCGCTTCCTTTTCCTTTCCGATTCGTTCCGACATCCGGTTCAGTTCACGGCGGGCGCTCTCGATCTCGCGTTGGGCCTGCTCCTGCTGTGCGGCGTTCATCTCCGGCAGCGCTTCGGTAAGCTTCCGACCGGCGCGGCGCAGAATGGCAAGCGCCATCTCCAGATCGCGCTGGATCTGTTCGGCAGCCGCAGGCTTCGCCGTTTGCGGTTGCCGCTGGGTTTTCAAAAACAGTTCCGGTTCGGCGAGAATGCGCTCTCGAACCACACGCGAGCCTTCGCGCCAGGCTGTGTAAAGCTGCGCCGCCTGCCTGGTATCGCAGCGGTGCTTCACGAACGCCTCGGCCATTCGCTCGCAGTCTTCGGCACTGACGCGCGCCACCGGCACCAGATACTTCATGGCGACCTGCGCTGTGATGTTTCCTTCGCGCACATATCGCTGGACCGCTTCAGGCAACAGCTCGACAAGGGCCAGCCGCCGCGACACCCAACTCATACTTCGGTCGAAACGGCGAGCCAGTTCGTCGAGCGAGTAACGGAAGCGATGTTCCATCTCCGACAACAGCCAGCCCTGTTCGAGCGCGCTTTCCTGCGGGCTCATTCGCTGCGAACGCGATAACAGCAGGGCTTCGGCTTCGCTCATCGGCCAGACGGTGGCTTCGACGGTGTCGCGGCCCAGTTGCCGCAGGGCGGCGATGCGTTTATGACCGTCGATCACCAGATAGCGGCTGTCTTTCGTGCTCACCACGACGATGGGCGTCTGCTGTCCGCTCTCAGCCAGCGACGCCAGCAGATGGCGCTGGCGGTGCGGCTCACGGACTCGCAGGTGTGCCCATCTGAGGTCGAGCTGGTGAAACTCCAGGTGCATGGTCGGGCGGCTGAGTTCGAGTATGCGGGAGTCCGGGACTGGTCTTTTGCGGAAGCGAGGGAAGTGTACCGGGAACTGCTTTGGGCTCAGTGAGATACGGGCGGATCTGGTCTTTCGCGGCGCGGACGATTAGTGCTCCCATAACGCCAATGAAATCAGCGCCTTGCGGGCCGAACTGGTCTTTCGCGACTTCCCAGGGAAGTTGGTCCAGCGGAGGGGGCAATCGAAGCGGTTCCGGGCTTTCGGCCTGCGTCGCGCGCTGGTCGATTCGCCAGGCGATGGAGTAGCCAGGGTTTCGATTACGCCAGTTTGCCTGGGTTTTCTGACGGCGCGCCGTCTGGCAGTCGGGATTCCCGCAGGCGCGCTGACGGCTTCCCACTCGCGGGTCGGGCCGGAACCACCGGCGACAGATAGTGCACGGTCTCTTCCGGGCCTCGGGCATCGTGATGATCTATCGTCTTCATCACACCCTTTCGGCAAGGTTCGGCAACGGTGCGTAGTCGTTTCCGGGGTCACCTATTCTCAGGGAAATAGGCTGAGATTTCGGCGAACGGAAGTGCGCCGAGTGCCCTGCGGGCGATCTTTGCTCAGTTCAGAATGCCTGGGCCATTTCTGGCGAGCAGAGGTGGGTCAGTTCTGGAAAGCGCCGAAGTGCCACACATCGCCGGTCCGGTTGCGTGCCGGATCGAGATCGATCTGCCTCGAAGGAACGTGGTCGTTCGGGTGATCGAAGAACTCCAGGCGAACGCGCGTCGCGTGGCGGCTGAAGAATGCAAAATTACCCCCGTTCTCCTGCTGAGAAGTTCCCAGCGGTAGAGCGGAACCCACCCGGACTCCGGTATGGTCGCAAACGGTTTTCAGGTAATCGTGCAGGGGACGTTCAGGCAGATTGGCCGTTTTTGTCGGCGTGATTTTCAACGGCGCTGCCACAGGATTTGAGAGGCCTCAAGGGGAATAGCCGCACCACTGAAATACGGTACGACCCGAACTGTATAGTCACCGGGTGGGCGTGCAGCCGGCGCCTGGGCGCAGTAAGCATAGCCAGTCCCTTCGAGCGGGTGGCCGCGCTTCATCTCCTGCAGGAACGGGGTGCCCCGGTTTGTTCCGTCGGCGTAAAGCTCGACTCGGACGGAATTCGGGTCCATCTCGCCGGGAAAGAGCTGAACCTCAAACGTGTGGTATTCCGAATCGGTTTTGACCGTGACTTTACCCAGTCGCACCGCAGACCATCGCTGTTGCAGTGCTTCCTGCCAATCGACCACTTGTTTGCCAGCTGCGCCTTTATCGGAGGCGCGCGCCCGGTAAGCCGCCGCAGCCGGGATATAGTGTTTCTCGGCGTAATCGCAGACTGCGCGGTTCGCGGAAAAACGCGGCGTCAGCCGCGCCATGCTCTCGCGCATCCGCGCTACCCAAGCCACGGGAACGCCATTCGCGTCACGGGTGTAAAACTCCGGAATCACTTCGTTTTCGAGCAGGGTATACAGAGCTTCTGCCTCGGCGGCATCCCAAGCCGGGTCGTCGCCATGTTCCTTGCCGTCTCCGAGCGCCCAGCCAACTTCCGGCGCATATGCTTCCGCCCACCACCCGTCCAGCTCCGACAGATTGATGCCGCCGTTGACAAGCACCTTCATGCCACTCGTTCCGCAAGCCTCCCAGGGACGACGCGGCGTGTTGATCCAGACATCCACACCCTGCACCAGATGTTCGGTCAAAAGCATGTCATAGTCGCTCAGAAAGATGGCATGGGGACGAACCTCGGGCTGCCGGATGAAGCGCACCCACTTCTGTATCAGGGCCTGCCCAGCCTGGTCCGCCGGATGAGCCTTTCCGGCAATGATAAGCTGCACGGGATACCGGGAGTTGTTCAAGATCCGAAGCAGGCGCTCCGGATCGTGCAGTAACAAGTTCGGTCTCTTATAAGTGGCGAAGCGGCGCGCGAAGCCCAGAGTCAGGATGTCGGGATCGAAAAGCTCTCTGGCTCCTTTGACGTCCTCGGGGCGAGCGCCCGAGCCAGCCAGCTGACGGGATAATCGTTCGCGTGCATATTCGACAAGAGCCTTACTGGCAGCGGTTCGGAATTCCCACAGCTTTGTCTGGGAGATACCGCGAATATCCTGTTCCAAATGGTCCACCGGCCCTAGCCACCGGTCCTTGCCACAGGCCTCGGTCCAGAGGGTGTCGGCCGGGGCCGAATCCCAGGTGGGCACATGAACGCCGTTCGTTACATATCCAACAGGGACTTCTTCTTCCGGCCACTCCGGAAAAAGAGGTTGAAAGATGTGACGGCTCACCTTGCCGTGCAGCCGGCTGACGCCACTGACCGCCCCGCTCCCGCGAATTGCCAGATATGCCATGTTGAAAGGCTCCGAAGAGTCATCCGGATTCTGGCGGCCAAGCGCAAGTAACTCCCGGAGCGAAATGCCGAGTTTCTCCTGGGCGTATCGGCCCGCGTATTGTTTGACAAGCTCCGGAGCGAAACGGTCAAAGCCGGCCGCCACCGCCGTATGGGTCGTAAAAAGATTCCCGGGGCGCGTGGCAGCCAGTGCCACTTTAAAGGGCTGGCCGGTCTCTTCCATGAAGTCGCGGGCGCGTTCGAGTACGGCGAATGCCGCGTGACCTTCATTCAGGTGACACACTTCCGGTTTGATCCCGAGAGCACGAAGCAAACGCCATCCACCTATCCCAAGCAGGATTTCCTGCTTGAGACGCAGTTCGGGCCCACCGCCGTAGAGCTCGCTTGTGATTCCCCGGTGAATGGGGAAATTCGCGGCGTCGTTACTGTCCAGGAGGTAAAGCTTCAACCTGCCAACCTGCACCTGCCAGGTGCGTAGCCAAACCGAATATCCAGGCAGCGCGATTTCCAGACGCAGCCATTCCCCGTTTGGATGTCGCAATGGTGTGATTGGCAACTGGCCGGGATCGTTATACGGATAAAGCGCCTGTTGCGCGCCGTTTTTGTCAATCTCCTGCCGAAAATAGCCCTGCTGATAAAGCAACCCGATGCCGACCACGGGAACACCAAGATCGCTCGCCGCTTTCATCTGATCGCCCGCTACATTTCCGAGTCCGCCAGAGTAGATCGGCAGAGCTTCGCTCAACATGAACTCCATGCTGAAATAGGCGACGCACGTCAAGGACTTGTTAGCGTGGTGCTTTTGAAACCACGCGGGTGCCTCCGACGCCTGCCGGCTGGAATCGATCAACCCATCGACTCTTTTTCGAAAAGCCGGGTCGCCCAGCACTTCCTTGATCTTGTCGCTGGATGCTGTCTGCAGGACGACCCATGGGTTATTCGTAATGTCCCACAGTTTGGGATCTAACTGACGCCACACTTCGTCGGTGGAGTGGTTCCACGACCATCGCAAATTCAAGGCGAGTTCCGACAGAGAATCGAATCCATCGATTCCAGCAGCCTGGTGAATATAGGGCGACGCCATTGGCCGAATCTCTTGGCTCATGAGTGATGCGGGTTACCACACAAAAAAACAGGCACCGCCGGCCGGTTGCCGAATGCGTCCGGCCATGACCGAGGCATCGCCCACTGGTGTTACAGTTTGGCGACGCACACCGGGTAGCTGTGGCTCGGGACCAATAAGATCCGCGACTTCCATTGCTCCGAGCCGGTTCATTATATTTCCGGCCGTCGCAACCTTCTCTTCCGGACCGGTGGCGAAAGCCAGCGCTCCTCCGCGCCGCAGTCCTTCGACGTAAGCCTGCGCCTCGGGTATAGTCGCGCCGATTCTCGTGAGTTCGCGGTTTAAGTCAACTTCGTAATCGAGCCGAGGAAAGCTCATTACGCCCGTGACTTCGAAGTTCGCCGGCTCCCGAATGGTCCGAACTTCCTGCCGCGGAAAGCCCAGGGCCTCGATCTCGCGAACGGCGTCATCCACTATTTGGGCATTCTCAAATAATCCAACTACGGTATTCGGCATGAAACCTCCCGTCGCAACTCAAGTTCAGTATGCGACGCGAGATATCAAAACGCCGTCAAAACCAAACCAAATCGCACTTGTCGCCCGCGATGTAAGCATTGTCATCAACATCTTCATTTTTGACGGCGTTTTGATGCGGTTTGCCCTACATTTCAAGCTGGGACGAGGTTTGGAACATTAGCTTCGACCCGTGAGCGGCCTGAGATGAAGAGGAGTGTGGGTGCAAACAGAGTCTGACGCGACCAACTTAAGTGAATGTGACCCACGCGATCACCGCTGGGGAGTAATTCTGGCCGGAGGAGACGGAACGCGATTGCTCCCCCTGACGCGAAGAATCACTGGCGACGATCGGCCCAAGCAGTTTTGTTCCGTGATAGGGGAAGAAACGCTCCTGAGGCAGACTCAACGCCGGATTTCAGCGCTGGTGTCGCCGCAGCGGACCTTGACCGTATTGACAAAGACACATGAGGCTTATTACGGCGATCAGGTCGCCGCAGCTCCGCCTTCAGGAATGCTGATCCAGCCCTGCAATCGAGGTACGGCACCCGCGATCATCTACAGTTTGCTGCAACTCCGTGAAATGGACCCACAGGGTATCGTTGCCTTCTTCCCCTCCGATCATCATTTCTCCGACGATGAGGCTTTCGCAGGCCATATGGAATCGGCCTACACGGCAGCTGCAGCTCTCCCTGAGCAGGTGATCCTGCTCGGTATTCCCCCCGACTCTCCGGAGGTCGAATATGGGTGGATCGAGCCCGGGGTCTTTATTGACGGCTTTGTGCCGAGTTCCGTTTTTCCCGTTAGCCGCTTCTGGGAGAAACCGTCCCGCAAACTAGCCGCAACTCTGATGGCGCAAGGTTGTCTCTGGAACAGCTTCGTCATGGTTGGGCGAGTCAACGCCTTCCTTAACCCCGTTCGCCACACGCTTCCATTACTGCTTGCTGCTTTTGAATCCATCCTGTCATCGTTTTCGACAGCATTCGAGGAAGAGGAATTGCGCGCGCTTTACTCAGATATTCCTACGACCAGCTTTTCTCAGGACGTCATGTCGTTGCGGCCCAGTGACCTCGCTGTCCTATGCGCCACGGGTCTCGGCTGGAGCGACCTTGGAGAACCTGGCCGTGTCCACTCTGTTCTCGAAGGCAAAGGCGTCAAGACAGAGTGGGGATTTAGCGCAGGTCGCCAACTCGGTCGGGTGACGGCACGCGCGGAAGCGGCGGGATAACAAGATGCCGGGCTGCGGTCTGGAGCAGATCTGACCATGACTCGTGCGCAGTTGGGAAGCCTTGGGGTCAGGCTGGAAGCGAGCCTCCAGCGGGCCGACATGTCTTTTGAGCAAGTTCGCCTCTTAGGAATGGCGCTGGCTCGAATAGCCGCCGGGACCTATGGCCAATGTGTCAGGTGTGACGGCGATATCGGGATAATCAGGTTGACATCACTGCCGCATGCCGGTTTCTGCATTCGGTGCCAGGACGACTCGCTCCGCCACCGCGACACAGGCAACATGAGCAGCCGGAGACTTCTCGATGAGGGCGGCCATGATGTGTGATTACTCGCTTATGGCCTTTCCGAGCCGCCTGGCGGTTGCCGGGGACGAACTCGTCGTGCGCAGATTCGACGCCAAATCGTTGGGTCTCGCGGCTGCATTGGATGTTCGGCCCGTTCAGGAACGTCGTAACTTCACTAATCAGGGATTCTGGGCCAGGCTGAGGGCTCTGTTTCATCCCTTCTCAGACAATCCGATCCGGGCCGTCTGCATTCCACCGGGTGCCCGTCTGCTGATACGGGATATCTCAGCAAGATTGCAGTACGAATGCGGTTTTCGGGAGGAGCTTGCGGAGGCCGTCTTTACGCAGATCTCGGCCGACGCGAACAGTTTTCGGGACGCGGTTCGGTTTCAAAACGGTGTTGTCGTGTTGTTGCAGAGACTGCATGAAGGCCAGAGTGTGCGCGTTTTGGATCTTTCTTCGGCTGAAGAACAGATAGGCGCACCCAAAGGACGTCAGGGCGTGACGATCTGAACGGGTAATAGATGCAGCTCTATGCAGTTCGTCCCGCGCTTTTAATCCGGTCGCTGATTTAAAGAATGGCTCGCAACATGCATTGCGGTTGCAAGCAAGGAGAAGGGAAATAACATGTCCAAAGTCATTATCGAGAAACCTGAGACCGCCAGTGAGATGAGCGTTCTTAACGACGAAGCCAATACCATCAACGGCCGGATTCGCGAACGAGCATTTGAACTGTTCGAGAAGAGCGGCGAAGCTCGTGGAAACGATTCGGAAAACTGGATTCGAGCCGAGGAAGAATTGCTCCAGATTCCGCAATCGAAAATTGGCGAGGAGGACGGCTCGATCGTTCTTCACGTAACGATAGAGGGTCACCACGAGCAGCCATTGAAAGTCATCGCCATGCCAGACGCTTTGATTGTGAGCGCCGAATCAAAGCACAGGCATTCAAAAAATCACTTAGCGGCTATCGGCGCCAAAAGGATATTTCAACGCTTCAATCTCGCCGATTCGATTGATACCGGCAGCGTCCATGCCACGCTGGAGAATGGTCTTCTGAAAATAACGGCGAAACTCGCGCAGCCGAAAGTGATCGCGGCGGGCACCCACGCCTGAACGCAGCGTTAGGGGTTATTTGATGCATCCACTCTCGCGCGCCGCGGTCAAGCTGCCTTGACCGCGTCCCATTTCCACGTCTTTTCCATGGCGGCATGATACTCGCCACGGCGCGCCGCGCGGTTGCACCTGGCGCGGTGATACAGAGCCTGCTGCGCCACCGCCACGTTTGCTTCCTGGCCTTTCCACAGCTCAAGGGCCGGTTGCTGAATCGCGCGGGCAAACGAAAACGCTACCGCCCACGGCAGATGCGACTTGAATCGGACGTTCATCGCGTTCAAACGCGCCGATGCGAGTTCACAGGATTGTCCACCCGACAGAAACGCGACGCCAGGCACCGCGGCCGGGACAACTCGCAGGAGACTTCTGATCGTGGCGTCCGCTGTTTCGTCTACGGCTTCCTGTTCAGCGCAGAGCAGCCCTGGCAGTACCATATTGGGCTTCAGGAGCATACCCTCCAGCGTCACTCTCTGTACATAAAGCTGGGCGAAGACTGCTCTCAGAACTTCCTCCGTTAACTCCCGGCAGCGCTCCATGGAATGATCGCCCTCCATGAGTACTTCCGGCTCTACGACCGGGACGAGACCTGCTTCCTGGCACAATGCCGCATAGCGGGCCAAAGCCTGAGCATTGGCTTCGACACAGCCCTGGCTCGGAATACAGTCTCCAACGGTGATCACCGCGCGCCACTTTGCAAAGCGGGCGCCCATTTGAAAGTATTCTTTGAGCCGGTCGCGCAATCCGTCCAGTCCTTCGGTGATTTTCTCACTGGGATGTCCTGCCAAATCCTTTGCGCCGGTATCGACTTTGATGCCAGGAATGATTCCCGCGTCGATGATGGCCCTTATGAAAGGGGTGCCATCCTTTTTCCGCTGGCGGATGGTTTCGTCGTAAAGGATTGTGCCGCTGATGCACTCGCCGAGGAGCGGCGTGGTGATGATCAACTCCCGATAGGAGCGCCTTGCCTCCTCGGTTTGCGGAATCCCTTGTTTTGCGAATCTCTTGTTGCAGGTTGGATTGCTCTCATCCATCGCCAGCAGACCCTTGTCATTGGCGACGAGCGCTCCCGCGGTATTTATCAGTTCCTGAGTATTCATTTGCGGTCTCTTTCTGTCACGCCGAGCGAAGCCAGTTGCGCGCGAGTTGACTCGCAGTCCGTGTGAAGAATGCTTTTTATCCCAATGCTTTCTGCGATTTGGACGAACATGGGCGTGTTTTCGATGTACAAAACCTGATGGGCGGGCGTCTG
>Ga0302195_10004113_pt1 | contig 11332 bp, 12 predicted proteins | sample II_Bog_N1_2_FD_198778 | JGI IMG/M metagenome (GOLD analysis project Ga0302195, IMG submission 198778) | Peat permafrost microbial communities from Stordalen Mire near Abisko, Sweden - II_Bog_N1_2 | ecosystem: Environmental > Terrestrial > Soil > Wetlands > Peat | place: Sweden: Abisko...
CTTAAGTAGAAACTTAACTAATTCCCTTTGCGAGGAAGGAATGAACACCATGGAACAACAAGCCGTAGTACACAACACATTCGTCGTTGAGCGCGCCTATCCCGTGCCGCCGGAGCGCGTATTTGCCGCATTTGCCGATCCTGCCCAAAAGCAGCGTTGGTATGCGGGAGGCGAGCGTCACCACGTCGAAAGCTATGACATGGACTTTCGAGTTGGAGGCAGGGAGCATTACACTTCTCGCTTCAATGAAGGCGTCCCGATGGTGGGAGGTCTCACGCTCAAAAGCGAAAACATGTATCGGGACATCGTCCCCAATCGCCGCATCATCTTCACCTCCACCATGGCCATTGAAGAGAAGTGCTTCTCGATTTCTCTCGGCACGTTTGAGCTGTTGCCCACCGAGAAGGGCACCGACCTCATCCTCACATTTCAAAGCGCATTCCTCGAGGGCGCCGATGGGCCCGCGATGAGGGAAGCCGGATGGCGCGGGCTGCTCGACAAACTGGCAGCGGAGCTCGACGGATAATTAGCGAAGGGGCGGGAAGGGGCCAGTCTATGCGCAAAGAGAAACCCGACATCGGCCGTGTCTTCCACGCCCTGGGCGATCCCACGCGCAGGGCGATCATGGAGAGGCTCAGCCCGGGACCCATGTCGGTCTCGCGACTGGCCGAGCCCCTCGCGATGACTCTGGCCGCCGTCGTGCAGCACTTGCAGGTGCTGGAGGAATGCGGTCTGGTGCAGACTGAAAAGCTGGGAAGGGTACGCACCTGCCGCATCGAACCTTCCGGGCTCGATGTTGTGGAGCAATGGGTTCGCGACCGCCGCTCGGTGTGGGAACACAGGCTCGATCGGCTGGGCGATTTTCTTGCTGAGCCTTGACACTGAGTAGAGCTACTGCAACACTCTCAGGTATGGACGTGCAATTCACTCCCGAGCAAGAGTACAGGTTGGCGCAGATTGCCTATCTCGAAGGCATAGAGCCAGCCCAACTTGTTCAGGACGCCGCGCTGAGACTGATTGAAGAGGATGCGAGATTGGTCGAGGTGAGGGAACCGAGCACCGAAAAGAAGGTGTGTCCCGAGTGCGGGCACCGATTCCGGGGGAACGGGTGGGACGGGATCGACGCGCATTGGCGATCGCAGCACGAAGATGTTCTGCCCTACTCTAAGGCATGGCCTCTGATTCAATCCGAAAAGTACGATAGCCCGGAGCGCGAAGACATCGAAGATATCTTCATTGCTGAGAGGCGCCTTGAAGACCTGAGGGCGGGCCGCAGCCAGACGCATTCCCTGGAAGAAGTGGAGCGCGCTCTTGGCCTGGTTGATTGAGATAGACGACGCGGCGAAGAAGGATCTGGCCAAGCTCGACAAGCAGATTGCCCGGCGTATTACCGGTTTTCTGCGCGAGCGCGTGTCGATGCTGGACGATCCGCGAAGCTTGGGTCATGCCCTGAAAGGCTCCGAGTTGGGAGACTTCTGGCGTTACCGCGTTGGAGATTATCGGATCGTCTGCGAAATTCAGGACCGCGCTTTGCGAATATTGGTCATCCAGATCGGCAACCGGCGCGAGATTTACCGCTGACTAGCTCAGAAATTCAGCAATCGCAGCCACCACAGTCTCCTGCTCATCTTCCCGCAATTCGGGGAAGATGGGCAGCGCCAGCACTTCGCGAGCGGCGCGTTCCGCCTCCGGGAAGCTGCCTTCGCTATATCCAAGACTCTTCAAAGCTTCCTGCATGTGCAGCGGGACGGGGTAGTAGATCTCCGAGCCGATTTTGCGCGAGGTGAGGAACTCGCGCAGCGCATCGCGGCGGGCAGTGCGGATCACGTACTGGTGCCAGATGTGGCGGCTGCCGGAAACTTCGTGGGGCAACACAACACCGTGAACCGGATAAGGACCGAATTCGGCCAGTCCTGTCGCACTGAACAGCGTGTGATAGCGCTCCGCAACCGATCGTCGCGCATCGTTCCAGCCGGAAATGTACTTCAGCTTGACGCCGAGGATGGCGGCCTGCATGCCATCGAGACGCGCGTTCCATCCTATCTCGTCGTGGTAGTAGCGGCGTCGCATTCCGTGCTGGCGCAGCATCCTGGCGCGCTCGGCCAACTCATCCGAATTGGTCGTCACCATCCCGGCGTCTCCAGCAGCGCTCAGGTTCTTGGTGGGATAAAAGCTGAAGGCGGCGATATCGCCAAACCCGCCGGCTTTCACGCCGTTCCACTCAGCGCCGTAAGCCTGGGCCGCGTCCTCGATGAGCCTCAGCCCATATTCCGTTCCGAGCCGCGCGAATGAAGTCCAGTCGGCGCACTGGCCGTAGAGATCCACCGGCAGAATGGCGCGAATCGCCACGCCCGGGGGTCGGTCAACAACCGTTTCCACCTGTGCGGGATCGAGATTGAATGTCCCGGGCTCGATATCAGCCAGCACAGGAGTCGCTCCAGCACGCAGAATCGCGCTCACCGAGGCAAAGAAGCTGAACGGGGTGGTCACAACGCCGTCGCCGGGTCCGATACCGGCGGCAGCCAGAGCCAACCACAAAGCATCTGTGCCCGAGGCGCAGCCAATCGCATGCGCCACGCCAAGTTGCGCGGCTGCTGCCCGCTCAAAGGCAGCCACCGGCTCACCCAGGATGAACTGCTGCGATTTGAGCACCTCCCCGACCGCATCCAGCAACTCCCCATGCAAAGGGCCGTACTGCCGCTTGAGGTCCAGCATGGGAACTGGCTGCGATTTCACGACCGTACTCCGCGAATGGGTAAGAGACACTTGCACGGGATTATTTTACCGCTGAGGGCTCAATTGCACGCTGCGCTGGGAAGTATTGCCCAATCAGAAGCCTTCCTCTCAGGAAAGAGCCGGCGATCGTTGAATCACGAAAAGGAGTAGGCGCGCCGATTCCGGTAACTTATACAGTGTCCGTGAGCTTGGTGAAAGCGCTTGCCTTACGCTCAATCGATCTGACGGCACGAACGGCGATAAGGAGTGCCCCAGCGCGGCTTTATATCGGAAGGTTTCGAAATAAAGTTGTCTTGAAATCCTTCCGGGGTTGAAATGGTTGGCAAATCGCTGTAATGTTGTCACATTGCGGGATTAGGCGGCTCCGGGACTTCTGGCGCCGTGCCCGCTGAATTGTTTTTCACGCATTTCACTTTGGTTGCATCCAAACGCTCAAGAAGAAAGCAGGAGATCGGCACATGGAAAACAAGCCGGCACAAAACATTCAGGACACGTTTCTGAACACGGTGCGCAAAGACAAAACACCCATCACAATTTACCTTGTCAGCGGCGTCAAGCTAACCGGAAAAATCCGGTCTTTTGACAAGTATTCCGTGCTTCTGGAAAACAACAGCCAGGAGCAGCTGATATTCAAACACGCCATTTCGACGGTGGTGAGCAACCGGAGCGTGATGCATCTGGAGCATAGGCCGGTGGCTGTGGGGGGAGGAATCGGCCCCTCTGCTGTAACCATACCGGGCTCATCTCCGGCGACTGCGGAGACGCGATAGAACGCGGGAAGCAGTCTCGATTGGCAAGGATGGACAGTAGCACTGGCGGCTCCCCTCGAACTCCAGGGGCAACGGCGGCAGATTATGGTCGTCCGCGAATCGCGCCGGAGCGGGCTGTCCTGGTGAGCGTGGACTTCAGTTCCCGCTCGCGAACGAAGCGCGCGGGAGCCACTGGCGCGCGTCCGGTTGCCGTGTGCGACGACCCCGACGGTTCCACCCCGTTGCGTGACGAAGCTCCGGAAGCCGCAGCATATTCTCTTTCTTCGGGCGCAAGCGGCCTCGCGGATTCCCTGCAAGCAGCACCGGAATTAAACCGGCCGGGCACAGAAATTGACAGTCTGGACGCCAGTGAATCCCTGGCGGAATTTCGCGAACTGGTCGTTAGTGCCGGGGGCGTGGTGGTTGCCGAATTAGAGCAGCACCGGGCGCGGCCCGATCCGGCGACGCTGATCGGCTCCGGCAAAGTCGAGGAGATCGCAGGTGTTGCCGCCTCTTCGAATGCCGATCTGGTGCTGTTCGACCACGATCTTTCGCCTACACAACTGCGCAATCTTGATGCTGCGCTTCCCTGCCGGGTGCTTGATCGAACGCAGCTGATTCTTGACATCTTTGCACGTCACGCCCGCACCAGCGAAGGCCAGCTTCAAGTGGAGTTGGCGCAGCTTGAATACATGCTGCCGCGGCTCACCGGCAAGGGCAAATCCATGTCCCAGTTGGGCGGCGGCATTGGCACACGGGGCCCCGGCGAAACCAGACTTGAGACCGATCGGCGTCGGATTCAGAACCGCATCGACCACTTGAAGGGCGAGCTGGACGGGGTGCGCCGGGTCCGCAAACAGCAGCGGCAGCGGCGCGAAGCGGTTCCCGTGCCCACGGTGGCGCTGGTGGGCTATACCAACGCCGGCAAGAGCACGCTCTTCAACCGCCTCACCGGTGCGCAGGTGCTGCAATCGCCGCGCATGTTCGCTACGCTCGATCCCAAGCTGCGGGCCATCGAACTCCCCAGCCGACGCAAGATTCTGCTCTCTGACACTGTGGGTTTTATCCGCAACCTGCCCCATACTCTTGTCACCAGCTTCCGGGCGACGCTTGAAGAGGTTGCGCAAGCCGAAGTGCTGTTGCACATCCGCGACTCCGCTTCAACCTATGGCGAGGAGCAAAAGGCTCAAGTCGAAAAGGTTCTCGGCGAGTTGGGCGCGCTGAACAAACCGCGCATCGAAGTATGGAACAAGATCGACCTGCTCGACGAGCACCAGCGCGACGGTCTCATTGACCGCAGCCGGACCACAGGGGAGGCAGCCGTTTCCGCCCGCACCGGTGAGGGAATGGAAGCACTGCTCAGGGCTGTTGACAAGGCTTTGCATTCCGATCCGTCCATCGAGGCCGAACTCAGCGTTCCGCAGCACGATGGGGCGGTGTTAGCGGCCATTGAGGCGGGCATGGTAGTGCATCGGCGTGAGTACGAGGGGAACCTGGTGCGGCTCGCCGTTACTGGTCCCGCGTCGTTGCTGGGCCGGTTGCGCAAGTACCGCAGGCGGGAAGAGTGAGCCTTTCACCTTCCAATCGCCTTGCTTAATTCACCGACTTGGAAATAAACCCCGCCAAATCGTCCTTCAACTGGTGGAGGGCGTCTACGTTCAGATAGATCATGTGCCCCGAGGGGTAATAGCCGAACTGCACATTGCCCCGCAGCGCAGGGTCCAGATCCATGTGCGACAGATCGTACTCTGTGATGAAGAAGGGCGTGGCCAGGTCGAAATAGCCGTTGGCCGAAAAGACCTTCAGGTGCGGGTTTTTGCGGATGGCGCTTCCCAGGTCGGCGGCAACATAGGGTTGGGCCTGTTCGCTGCCCGGTCCCGCTCCCGGCGCTCCGCTTGTTGGCTTGTGCTTCCAGTCCCACTGGGTAATGGTTTCGGCGCTGGGCCGGTAGGCGTCGGTGCTGTCGAATTTCAGTTCGCGCCCCAGGTAGTCATGCAATGTGGCAATAAATGCTCCGGCGATGCCTGTGTCGGATGCGTCGTAGCTGGGATTCTCGCCGGCGGAGTCAACATCCACACCCTCAAAGCGCATGTCGTAGCGGCCCAGGGTTCGCCGGTCGTCCCGCAGCACTTCCTTGCGGAATCTAACGGGAGAGATGCGCAGGTTGGCCTCCTTCACATACTCCACGCTCAGCCCGGTCAGCCGGCTCACCTCTTTGGCCACCGTATCCAGTTCGGCAGCAGGCAGGTTATGCCCGGCAAACAGCGCGTGGGCGTAGGGTCCCGAGGCAAATACGCGCGCCTGTTGCACCCAGTCCGCAATGTTTGCCGGCTTGTTGGGAATCTTGTTGAAATACCATGCCGCCGCCGCGTAGCTGGGCAGGTTGCCAATGTATAGCATGTCGTACCCGCCGGCGCGAATGTTGTAGTTCAGAATCGACGAGATCAGCACCACGCCGTTCAACTGTACGCCATCGTTGCCCAGCATATCGGCCAGCGCAGCCGATCGTGTTGTTCCGTACGATTCGCCAATCAGAAACTTGGGCGAATTCCAGCGCTGATTCGCCGTGATGTAGCGGATGATAAAGCGGTCGAAGGCGTGCAGGTCCTGGTCCACTCCTGCAAAATCCTTGGTGGTCGCTTTGCCAACGGCTCGCGAGTAGCCGGTCAGCGGCGCATCGATGAAGACCAGGTCGGTCTTGTCCAGCAGCGAATACTCGTTGGGAACCAGCTTGAATGGCGGACCGGCCGTGGCATTGGGGCTGTCGGTAACAATGCGCACCGGCGAGAACGATCCCATGTGCAGCCACAAAGTTGCCGAGCCAGGGCCCCCGTTGTAAAGAAAGCTCACCGGCCTGGATTGCGGCTCCACTCCGTCCAGCGTATAGGCCACGTAAAAGATGCTGCCATACGGCTTGTCTTCTTCGTCGCGGATGAGCATAGTGCCCGCGGTTGCCGTATACTTCAGCGTCTTGCCGCCCATGGCCAGCTCGTGGTGCGTCGTGACGGCCCTTTCCGGCGGGATAGGGGTAGCGTCCTTGTCGGCATCCTTATGGTCGGCGTCCTTATGCGTCTCAGCGCCCGTTGCGGGTGTTTGCGCGGCGCTTCGAGTATCCTGCGCCTGCGCTTCTGGATTCAGGATCAAGCAAGCCACGACAACCAACATGTAAACAGCAAGCCGAAATGCGGAGTTCATTCTTTGTGTGCCTCCAGGACGGATTCAATCATCCTACCATCGGTTTCAATAAGGATCTTGCTGTCCACTGTTCACTGTCCACTGTTCACTTTTTCACCGGCGTCAGCAGCCCCTGCGCCCGCAGCCAGTTCTCCAGCAGGTTCGGCCATTGATCCAGAGCGGCGTCCCCCTTGCCCAACCCGGTCCCGTGCGGCCCGTTCGCGAAAATATGCGCCTCTGAGGGAACGCCGGCTTTCACCAGCGCCTCATAGAACTTGAGCCCCTGCTCCACCGGAACCGTCTGATCGCTGAAAGTGTGGTACCAGAATGTTGGCGGCGTTTCCTTTGTCACGAACAGATCCGGAGAATACGCTGCCGTTAGCGCCGCGCATCGGTCCATCAGATTAAACATCTTGCAGTAGTTCAAATGCGAGGTGTCAAGGGAGATGGCCCCGATCCACGGGTAACCAAGCACCAGATAGTCTGGACGGCTTGAAGCTCTGTCGATGGGGTCGTCGGCGTCGAGATTCCCGGGCACAAACTGCGTCCCGGCGAGCGCAGCCAGGTGTCCGCCGGCAGAGAAGCCTATGACCACGATCCTGGCGGGGTCAATGTGGTAATCGGCGGCGCGGGCGCGGACTGTCTGCACGGCGCGTCGGGCGTCGAGAAGTGGGATAGGAAGCACGTAGCCGTTCGAGGTGAGCCGATAGCTGAGGATGAAGGCGCGAAAGCCGTGCGCGGTAAACCAATCGGCAACCTCGCGGCCTTCAAGATCGGCCGCCAGACCGCGATAAGCGCCCCCGGGCAACACGATGACCGCGGCGCCGTTCTCGGCCCCGTGGCGCGGTCCCATGATGGTCAATGTTGGTATGTCTTCGCAGGCCTTGCCTTTGGCTTCAGGAGCGTCGCCAGCCCACAGCCGGACAGTCTGAATCCCGAGGAAATCGTTGTTTGTCCCGGCAGTCCCGCAGGACGGCATCTGCGCCTGCACTGCCGAGCAAGTCATGGCTGCGAAAGCCAACATTGCGAAAACTCGTCTCATTGGGAACCTCTTGGATGCTCGCGAGGATTATAGACAAATGCAAGTGAAGGAGTGAAACAGTGAAAAAGTGAAGGAGTGAACAAGTGAACAAGTGAAGAAGTGAACAAGGGCCGGTAGTTCACTGCACACTGCCTCACAACCACACTGCAGCATGGCCCGGACAGGGATTCGCAGCCGCCACGGTCAGCTCCTCCGCCAGCTCAAACCCATAGCGGGCAAAGTAGAAAGCCGCGCCGTGCACCCGATCCTGCAACGCCCCTCCGGGATAAAGCGCCTGGCAAATGGCCTCAGCATGACGCCCCAGCGATGCCTCGCGCTGCAACTGAAAGTTGGCAGCCAGAGTTCGCAGGCGGCTCATCTGGTAGCGCATCTTGCTTGCCGCGGTCTCGGCCGATTTGCCCAGCCCTTCATCCAGCCCGCTCATCCATTCCAGCAGCGTGGTCAACTCGGCATCCAGCGCAACGCCGGTGGCAGCCAGCTTCCGCTTGCCTTCGATGGGCATGGCGCGCGCGGCCAGCAACTGACCAAGCGCGACCGGGCCGCCCGCTCCGTTTTCCGGCCCGCAAATCTCAAGAACCCGCTCCAGCGTCAGCTCATGCTGGCGCAGCAACTCGGCTATTGAGGGCTCAATCAGCGTTGCGCTGAAGCGCGGTTCCACGGGCGTCATCCGCCCCAGAATGCGCTCGAACAGCACGGCGGATTGGGCGAAGTACGCAATCTCAGCCGGACCTCCGATCGTGAGCGAAGTCGAAAGCAAGAAATCCTGAAAGACGGGCCGCAACAGCGCCGAAGGCGAAATGCGCTCCGGTTCGGCCTCCAGAATCCCCACCAGGTCCGAGGTAGAAAAGCTGAGCCGGCCACTGGGAGAGAAAGCCTGCCACAACCCTTGAGACTCCTCCGCGTTCGGCGCAATCCGCTTCAGCGCCAGACGCGCTCCAGAACCCTCGTCAATCAGAAACAACAGGCTGTTCTGCCCGCCCACAGCCACCTGCGCATGATACCCGGCTGCCACCAGATCCGCATTGCGCTGGGTCAGCGCGGCGTGCAACTCGTCCGCACGTTCCAGGCCGGCCCGTAACACCGGCGCACCCATGCGGTGAGCATCGCGCACGCTCGCATCCAGCACCAGCAGTCCCTGCTTTGCAAAAGCCATGGCATAGAACGCCCGGAAGGCCTGCGCAAACGTGTTCCCCGGCTTGTAGGCTTCCGCCAGCGCGTCCATGGTTTCGGAGGCGCCAAGCAGTTCCCAGGCCTGTTCCACCAGCGGCGTAATCCGTTCGTCCAGCACAATGCCGCCCACTGGCCGCGCAGCTTCCTGACCCGCCGGATAAACCAGTTTCCGCAATTCGCGCCTGGCCGGAAACGTAACATGGTTAATCTCTTCAAAATCATGATCTTCAGACGCCAGCCAGAAGATGGCCTCATGTGGAAGACCCGCCGAAGTGGCAGTGCGTGCGCGCGCCAGTGCGGTTGCCGCCTTGAAGGGCGTAAACAGCGGTCCCCCGAACAGCCCCACCTGCTGCCCGGTAACCACAGCTCCCGCGCCCTGCCTTAGAGCATCCAGCGCCCGCGCGCCTTCAGTCCCCTCAGCCGTCGACTCTCGATTCTGCGCCTTCAGCAACTCAACTAGTTCCGGCCAGTGAGGGGGAACGGACGGCCGCGCCTGCCAGTTCGGGCCGGGTTGCCCAGCGGAATAGAACCCGCGCGCGGGCGCAGCCCCGGCACAATAGTCCAGAAACAGCCGGTGAAAGCCCGGCGCAATCGTAATAGGATGACACTCTGTAGTGGGCAACTCGTTCCTTTGGGACAATGCGGCTGTGTTAAGGATGCCACGCCGGGTAGAATCGATGCACAACTGCCTCATTGTGGTCAGCAGCGCCGCCGTGGTTGTGCGTATACTTTGTAACTGATTGTTCAGCAATTGTGTTGTCAGGAGAGAAATTGGAATGCCCAGTGACGAAAAGAAACCCGCCGCGGTAAAGAAAACGCCGGCAAAGACGGTAAAGAAGGTGGCAAAGAAGTCGCCAGCCAAGTCGCCGAAGAAATCCCCGACCAAGTTGACCAAGACGAAAGCCGCGAAACCGGCCAAAGTGCCAGCCGTAAAAAGGAAGCCGGCGAAGCCTGCGAAAAAGCCCGGCAAAGCAGCGACTGCCGCGCCTGTGCAGGAGACGGCGCAACTGCTCAGCTCTGAGGTCGTTTATCAGGGGCCGCTCTTCCGCGTGCTCCACGACAAGCTGATCGAGCCGGGTGGCCGCGCCAGCGAACGCGACGTGATCCGCCACAACGGCAGCGTCGTCATTCTGGCCATCGATGCCAGGAAGAACAAGAAGAACCCCTGGATTGTGATCGAGCGCCAATATCGCCACGCCGCCAAACAATTCATGTGGGAACTGCCCGCAGGAAAGCTCGAGGCGGGCGAAGACCCGCTTGCAGGGGCAAAGCGCGAGCTGGCCGAGGAAACCGGCTACGGTGCAAAAAACTGGAAGCCGCTGCTGGAGTACTACGCCAGCCCTGGTTTTCTGGGCGAGTCAATGAAGGTTTTTCTGGCCGAAGGACTCATGGCCGGTGACGCTCACCCTGAAGACGACGAGCAGATTGATTTCCGGCTTGTCAAGCTCTCCGACCTGCTCAAAATGATCGACAAAGGCGCTATCCTCGACGGCAAAACCCTGTCCAGCGTGCTCTTGTACGCGCGCCGGTTAGGCGTCAAGCGCAAGAAGTAGTTCGATTTTTCTTCGCTTCTTTCGGCATTCTCCAACTCGCGCCGGTGGTATCCATCGGCCCACCCCAAACGAGAAATCTCAGTGCGTGGGACCGCTCTTTGATATTCAAATCAACCTTTCTTGCAGTTTTCACGTCTTAGCTTATAGCGGCGGGCGCTCCCCGGTTAACACGCTGGCCGCCACTTCACGCACGATGCAAGAAAGCAGGAGCCTGTGGCTCAATACAAAGGGAAGGTCAAGTGGTTTAACAACGCCAAGGGCTACGGATTCATAGGACGCGATGACGGGCCGGACGTATTCGTTCACTATTCCGCCATCCAACTGGACGGATACAAGACTCTGAAAGAGGGCGATGAGGTCGAGTTCGACATCGTTCAGGGCCAGAAAGGTCCTCAGGCGGACGCAGTGATCCGCTTCAGGGACACCGCTCACAACGCAGCCTAGCTGGGTAACTACCCTTCGCTTGCGCAAATCCACCCCTGCAGGTGGTCCGCCGGTTGTGCGTCTGATTTCTCTGCCTGTGTCACACCCTGCTTTCGAGTAATGGCAGGCGGGTCCTGCGGAAGCCCTGCCGTAAATCTGCATTCATGTTCGAAATCCTCAAGTCCTTCCTCCCCTGCACTTGGCTCTTGCCTGCACCCACGCCTTTCCGCGCTCTCGGCTCCGATTTCTGTTCTACTGTTCGCGGAGACTTATCCGATGGACAACCCCACCATGGCTCGTCTGCTTGAGGAAACCGCCGACCTGCTGGAGATCGACGGCGGCGACAGTTTTCGCATCCGCAGTTATCGCCGCGCCGCGGAGGCCGCCGGCCAGACTACCGTCGATCTGATGGCCGCCGCAGCGGACACCGCCCGCCTGCTTGAGATTCCGGGCATTGGGAAAGGCATGGCCGCCAACCTGCAAGC
>Ga0302195_10004122_pt1 | contig 11325 bp, 10 predicted proteins | sample II_Bog_N1_2_FD_198778 | JGI IMG/M metagenome (GOLD analysis project Ga0302195, IMG submission 198778) | Peat permafrost microbial communities from Stordalen Mire near Abisko, Sweden - II_Bog_N1_2 | ecosystem: Environmental > Terrestrial > Soil > Wetlands > Peat | place: Sweden: Abisko...
ATCGCCCACCCCGCTTTCGAGCGAGCCATGCCTCTACCTTTGCGAGGGGCAGCGTGTTCACGACCTGCTCTCGCCTGAGCCAGCCTTTCCTCGCGGCGTTGATCCCCGCGCTCACGCAGCCAAGCCCAGCCGTCCCGTGGGCGTCGGGGTTTATCGAGCACTCGAGGCCCCGCTCGGCCGCCCGCCGCCAGTGGCGCCAGTCCATGTCCAGCCGGTAGGGGCTTGCGTTGAGCTCGATCACCACGCCGTTGGCGATCGCCGCATCGATCACCTTGGCCGCGTCCACCCGGTAGGGTTCGCGCTCAAGGAGAATCCGTCCGGTCAGGTGCCCGAGCATCGTGGCCCTGGGGTTTTCTATGGCCGTTATGATGCGGCGGGTCATCGTCTCCTCGTCCTGCCCAAAGGAGCTGTGGACGGAGACCACGACGTAATCGAGCTGCGAGAGCGTGTCGTCGCCGAAATCGAGGGTCCCGTCAGGCAGGATGTCGCATTCCGTGCCCGTGAAGACGCGGGTTCTGAACCTGCCCGAGGCGTTCAGGGCCTTGATCTCGTCGATCTGCCTGTGGAGGCGCTCCTCGGTGAGGCCGTTGGCCTGCCGGCTCGACTTGGAGTGGTCCGCAATTCCCAGGTAGTCCCAGCCCAGGGCCTCCGCGGCGCCTGTCATCTCGGCAAGCGTGTTGCGGCCGTCGGAGGACGTGGTGTGGTTGTGAAAGGCCCCGCGAAGGTCCCCGAGCTCGACAAGCCGCGGGATCTCCCCCTTCTCCGCGGCCTCGATCTCGCCCAGCCCCTCCCGTAGCTCGGGGGGTATGAACGAAAGGCCCAGGGCGGCAAAGACGCCGGTCTCGTCCGCGGCCTTTACGCCCTCCTTGCGGGCCGCCTTCTCCTTGGCCGTGCCCTCGCCGGCCGACGGGACCAGGCCCCATTCGCTTAGGCTCATCCCGCGATCAAGCGCACGCTGGCGCATGAGCACGTTGTGGTCTTTCGAACCCGTGAAATGGTGCAGGGCGAACGCATACTGGTCCTCGGGGACTATCCTGAGGTCGGCCTGGATCCCGCCCTCCAGGCGGACGCTTGCCTTCGTGTCCCCCTTGGCGGTCACCTCGCTCACCCCAGGGTTGCTGGTGAACCATTCCACGACCGGGACCACGTCGTCTGCAGCCACGATGAAGTCCAGGTCGCCCACGGTCTCAAGTCCTCGGCGCAGGCTGCCGGCCATCTCGGCCTTCCTTACCGCGCCAATCCCCCGCAGGCCCTTCAGGATCGGAGAGGCCACCTCGAAGGCCTCCATCCAGAGGTGCCGCCTCGAGTACGCCTCGCGGTTGCGTATTCCCGCTAGGATCTTCTCCTGGGTTTTCTCGCCAAACCCGGCCAGTGCCGCGACCCGTCCCTCCCGGCATGCTTTGTCAAGGTCCGCGACGGACGCAACACCGAGTTCCTTGCTAAGCGCGGCGATCTTCTTCGGGCCGAGGCCGGGGATCCTGAGCATCTCGACCAGGCCCGGCTCGATCGAGCGCTTAAGCGTGTCAAAGAAGACCAGGCGGCCGGTCGCATGCAGCTCCGCGATCTTGGAAGCCAGGGCCTCGCCGATACCCTTGATGGTGTCTATCCTGCCCTCGGAGACCAGCTTCTCGAATTCGTCATTCTCAAGGGCCTCGATCGCCCTGGCCCCCCCGGAATACGCCCGGATCTTGAACGGGTTCTCGCCCTTCAGCTCCATCAACGTGCCGATCTCCGCAAGCACCTCGGCGATCTCGTTCTTGGTCATGGGGGCATTTCAGACGGCCGCGGTGGCAAGTTCAACGCCGGAACACGTCCCCGGGCCCGCCCTCTGCGTTATTGCCTAAGTCCCCAATGAGTCATTCTCTTCTGCTCCCACCCGACCCATGCCCTTCAGCTATGCCAGGACGGCCCATTTCTCAGACACCGACGCAGCCGGGGTCGTCTTCTTCGCAAACTACCTTTCGATTTGCCACGAAGCCTACGAGGAGGCCCTGTCCGCCTCGGGGATAGACTTAAGGACGTTCTTCACGGACAACAGCGTCGTCGTTCCCATCTCCAAGAGCGAGGCGGAGTACCTCAGGCCCATCTCCTGCGGCGACAAGCTTGGCGTGAGCGTCCAGCCAAGGTCCCTGTCCGAGAATTCATTCGAAATCCGGTATGAGATCACGCGCCTCGGGCCCCCGTCCAAGTGTGCCGCCCGGATCAGGACGGAGCACGTCTGCATCGACGCCGCCACGCGAAGCCGCAAGGCGCTTCCCGGGGCGCTCGCGGCCTGGGTCGGCGGCGCCTGACCCTACGCCCCGGAAGCCAGCCGCGCCAGGCAGGCCCGGTCGATCTTGCCCTGCTCGTTCCGCGGCCAGGGCGTGATTGCCACGTAACGCTTGGGCCGCTTGAAGGCCGAAAGGCCGGACAGCGCGGCCTCAACCTCTGCGGCGCGGGGCGAGCGGCCCTCCCCGGGGTGGCACGCAACGACCATCTCACCCCATTCCGGATCGGGAAGGCCGATCACGGCAACGTCCTCGAACTCTCCGCTCCTCCGGAGAGCCGCCTCGACCTCCAGAGGGGCTACCTTCTTGCCGCCCGTCACGATGAGGCTGTCCCGCCGTCCGAGGATCACCAGGCTCCCGTCGGCATTGAAGCCCCCCATGTCCTCCGTCACCCACGTGCGTCCGGCCGCATCCTCGGGAAAGTAGCCCCGATAGAGCGATTCCCCCGAGACCCGGACGATTCCCTCGACAAAATCGATGCGCGCATGGGGAAGCGCCGGGCCGCAGCCACGCACGCCCCGCAGGAAATCCTCGGGCCTAAGAGCAGCGGCCATCGCCGCGGTCTCCGTGGCACCGTAGCACGGGGACAAGGGCAGCCGGTGCCGCGCCCCTTCATCCAGGAGCGCCGACCACGCGGGCCCTCCCCCCACAAAGATGACCCTGAAGCGGCGAAGCCATTCGATGCTCTCCCCCGATGAAAGGAGCCTGTGGAGCTGTGTGGGGACAAGCGAGAGGCAGCAATCCCGAGGCAACTCCTCGGGAAAGCGCCCCGCCTCAAGGTCCTTCCACGCGTGGGGAAGGTAGGCCCCCCCCGTGAGGGCGCTTCTCATCCAGGCCATGAACCCGCTCACGTGGTGGAGCGGCAGGACGCCAAGGGAATTGACCCGGTCCATACCGAAGTGACGCCTAAAGCCCTCCACCGCTGCCGCCACGGTCCAGCCGTCATGCCGCGCAAACTTGACGCTGCCGCCCGAGCCTCCGCTGGGGATCATGAGCCAGCCCCGCTCCGCTCCCCGGCCCAGGCCTGCCACGCGCGCGAGCTCGGCGCGCTCCTGGGCGCGCCAGGCCGGGTTTGCCAGAAAGAGGTTCCCACCGGCGGCGAGCGCCTCAGAGAAAGCCGCCATGAATCGGGCCGGCGAGTCCTCCTCGACGATCCTCGCGGCTGCGCCGGCCCCGGGCCGGGCCGCGCCAAGGAGGTCCGCTAATTGACCGCGCTCCACAGGGCCTCCGGGTTAATGCGCTCAAAGTCGTCGACCGCAATGAAAGGCGCCAAGCAGGGTCCGTCAAAACGGGGGTCCATGAAGAGGGGCCAGACGCCGAATCCCAGGGCCGCCGTCCCCCCGGGCCACGAAAACGCGAGCCTAAGGCTTTCCCGCGCCCCGAGCGCCGTCTCAAGACAGGATGAAAAGACAACCCGGGCCCCGGCCTTTTCGAGTCTGCTAAGCGCGGCCACTGGATCGCCGAGCAGCAAGGGCTTCACCACGAAAAAGCCACGCCAGCCAAGGTCGAGCCAGCGGGCCACGTCGCCGTCGGCCACCAGGGACTCGTCAAGAGCCAGGGGCACGGGGTAATCGGAGGCGAGCCCAAGGAGTCGTCGGCCCCTTTGGCGGTCGGGGCCACGGGCTGCTCCACAAACTCAATCGGCCTGTCTGCGGCGCGGTCGAGCCAGAGAGACGCGGTGCGCCGGCTCCAGGAGCCGTTGGCATCAAGCCTTAGGCTAGATCCCGAGGGAAGTGCCGCCAGAATGTCGTCAAGGATCGCCAGCTCGTCGTCGGCGGCCCCGACCCCGACCTTCCACTTAAACACCCTGAATCCCGCCTCGGCCTTGGGGGGCGCCTCGACGAGCGCCTGGCGGCCAGCAGGCAGAAGCGCGGCGACCCCGAGGCTCGAATGACAGGGCGCCCAGGCCGCCTCGGAAAGGGCATTCGAAAGCGCGTTTCGGAGCGCGGGAGATGCCCTTTCCAGCCGTGCAAGGACCCCGTCGTCAACGATGTCGCCAAGAGACGCGCACTCCGCCTCGGCCCGATCGACCGTGTCTGTTCCGAACCCCGGCACGGGAGCCGCCTCCCCGAAGCCCACTGTCCCGTCAGGTCGCTCAATCCTGATGAAAAGGCCCTCCCGTGTTGCCCACGACCCGTGCGCTGTGCGCACGGCATGGCGAAACGGGAGGGCGTACCTGCGGAATTCTAGGTGGAGTTCCAATTTGTTTGCGCTTTAAGTGAACTGCACTACTTGGTTCACGGCAACTCATGAGCAAGGTTGCCAAGAAATCGCAGTCGCCGGCCGACGCCAGTTTTTACCTGCCCGCCGACGAGTTTTTCAGGTCCAATATCCCGACGGCGCTCACCTTTGACGACGTCACCCTGGCCACGCTGTACTCGGAGATCCTCCCCAAGGATGCCGACACGTCGACGTCGATCTCCGATACGCTCAGCCTTCAGATCCCGATAATTTCATCGGACATGGACACGGTCACGGAGATGCGCATGGCGATCGCCATGGCGCTAAATGGCGGCATGGGCCTGATACACTACAACATGCCCGCGAAGGACCAGGTCAAGGAGGTCGCCCGCGTCAAGCGGCACATCCACGGGCTGATCCAGGACCCGATCACGGTCCTCCCCACGCACGCCATCGGGGACGTGCTGGCGCTCATCGACGAGAAACACTATGGTTTCTCGACCTTCCCGGTCGTCGACTCGTCGGGAGTCCTCTGCGGGCTTCTGTCGGGCAACGTGGTCAAGGAGCGCTACCGCGCGAAGTCGGTCGCCGACGTCATGACTCCCCGTTCGCAGCTCAAAACCGAGCTCGAGTCCGACGTCTCGAATGACCCGATCAAGGCCGCCGACAAGTTCTTCACCGCCAACATCGGGATCAACAAGATGCTGGTCGTGGACCGCCAGGGCCACCTTCGCGGGCTCGTGACTGCCTCCGACGTCGAGAGGATCACCGGCGAGATCAAGTCGCGCAGGAAGCCGGCCCGCGACTCCCAGTTCCGCCTTGTCGTGGGCGCGGCGCTCTCGCCGAAGCGCACCCCAAGCGGCGCCCTCGACAGGGATTCGATCCTTAGCCACGTCGGGCACCTGGTCGACGAGCATGTCGATGCAGTCGCCGTTTCCACCGCGCACGGCCACACCTCCGGCGTCGGCGAGGTGGTGAAGCTCGTACGGAAGGCCTTTCCGTCCCTCACGCTCATCGCCGGCAACGTGACCAGCGGGGCGGGGGTCGAATTTCTTGCGGACTGCGGGGCCGACGCCGTCAAGGTGGGACAGGGCCCCGGATCAATCTGCACGACACGTATTGTCGCCGGCGTGGGCATACCGCAGCTTACTGCGCTCTACGTTGCGATGGAGTCCGCGCGCAAGCGCGGCGTCCGCATCCTCTCGGACGGCGGAATAGCTAAGTCGGGCGACATCGTTAAGGCGCTCACCCTGTCGGACGCCGTGATCTGCGGGGGCGTCTTGGCGGGATGCAGGGAGGCACCGGGGGAGATCATGGAGATCGGGGGCAAGGTCTATAAGCAGTACCGCGGGATGGGCTCACTGGCGGCCATGAAGGCCGGCAGCGCGGCCCGATATGGCCGCGACCGCGACGACACGAGGAAGATCGCGGCCGAGGGTATAGAGGCCCTGAAGGAGGTGAGCGGATCCGTGGACGAGGTGCTCACCAACCTGATCAGCGGGGTCCAAAGCGGGATGGGCTACCTCGGGGCGAAGAACCTCGGCATTCTCAGGGAAAAGGCGCGGTATGCCCGGGTCAGCCCGGCCGGCCAGAAGGAAGCCGCCCCCCACGATGTGGTCGAGGTTTCGACCCGGGCCAATTAGGGGCGGGCGGCCCAGCGGCAGTTGAGGCTTGCCCTCCGGCCCCGCCTGACCATTTCAATCCTCTGCAGCAGGGGTCCATGACTTCGGTTGCAGTACGATAAATGGCACTCCTACCCTTCACCAGTCAGCTCATAGCGGATGTCGGCATTTCCCTCGGGGACGAGGGCAAGGGCCGCCTGGTCCCGGAGATCGTTGAGGAGCTTGGCTCAACCCAGCGGCCGGTCACCGTCGTTATGAAGGTCAACGGGGGAGCCAACGCGGGACACACCGCGGCCGGGGTAAAGCTGAACCTGCTCCCCTCGGGAGTGGTTGAGCGCGGCATACCCCACCTCGCGATCGGGAGCGGCGTGGTGGCCGACCCGCGGAAATTCCTCTGGGAGGCCGCCCCCCTCGAGAGGAAGGGCTACTCCGTTCTGGACAGGCTCTTGATCGACGAGCGCACGATGGCCTCCGACCTGACGCACAGGCTGCTTGACCTCGCCGAGGAGGACTACCGCGTGAAGGTGCTTTCCGAGGAGCCCCGGGGCTCGACGGGCCGCGGCATCTCGGCCGCCTACAGCGAGGAGACCGCACACTGGCAGATGTATTATTCGGACTTTCTGGCCGGACCCAACTTCTTCGCGCGCAAGCTGGCGCAGAGGGCGGACAGGGCCTGCCGGACGATTCAGCACGTGTACCGGGTTAGCGAGGCCACCTGGGCCGGGTTTTTCGACAGGCTGACCGAGGCCGAGAGGCGGGCGAACGCAGAGACGATCGCAGACGGGGTCTTCGGGCCCGAGGAATTCGATTTCTGCCAGTTCCGGGGCACGCGCCCCTTCGAGCTAGATCTGGAGCGCCTCACGGCCGTTTATTGGAAGGCCGGCACCGAGCTAAGGCGGAACATCGGGGAGGTCCGCGAGCTGGTCCTGGGGGAGATACGGAAGGGCAGCACAATCATCGGCGAGTTCGGGCAGGCCTACTGGCTCGACAAGCGGCATGGTTTCTCGCCCACAAGCTCGCACACGTTCACGCCTGAATTCTTCGAGAGCGCTAACATCCCCGTTCAGCCGATCCACACGTTCGGCGTGGCGAAGGCGTACGATACCAAGGTGGGCACCCACACATTCCTGACCGAGATGGCCGATTCTGAACCCCTTTGCGCCAAGCTGAAGAAGCTCGAGTTTGGCACGAGCACGGGCCGGCAGCGCATGGTCGGGTGGTACGATGCGGTCGAAAAGGGGGACGCCCTCAGGTATGGCGGATTCCAGGACCTGATGATCAATAAGCTGGACGCCCTGACGTGGTCAGGCGACTGGAAGGGGGACCTGCTGATCTGCACGGGCTACGAGCACGGCGACGGGCGGAGGTGCTCGCACGTGCCGCGCAACGAGGCCGTGCGCAAGGCGCTGCGTCCCGTCTACGCGCGGTACCCGGGATGGGCCGAGGACATCTCCCAGGTTAGGCGTTTTGCGGACCTGCCCGTGAACGCCAGGCGCTACGTCGCCGGAATGGTGAAGGGGATCGTGGACGTCGCGTATTCCGGTGAATCACAGCCCGCAGGGCTGCCCAACTTGCGCTACCTTGGTGTTGGCCCGGGACCTTCCCAGATCATCAAGGACCTCCCGTCCACGGTGGAGCTGATCAAGCTCGCCTGAAACCGGTGTCCCGGGGCCTAGAAATCCTGGAGCCTTCCCTCACCTAGGCCACGCTGGGGCTCCAGGCGCCCTAGGACCTCCCCCAGAAGGTAGATGGATCCGGTGACGACGATGACGTCGCCCGGCCCCCCCGCCGTGCACGTACCCGGGGACGGGAAAAGCTCCTCCACCTCGGACCTGAAAGCCCGGCCCGTGAAGGTGCCCGGAATCAGTTCCTCCAGCTCCCGGTGCGTCGAGGCCCGCGCCTGCTGCGGCACCACGAGGTGGAGGTCGCGGCAGTGGCGCCCGAGAACCTCCAGGAGCGCACCTGCCCTCATGGCCCCCAGGGCGCCAACGATTGCCACGATGGGGCGGCCAGTCTCGGAGCGCAGGCTCGCCAGGTTTGAGTCGAGCACGCCGGCACCCTCGGGATTGTGGGACGAATCGAGGATGGCGAGCCGGCCTCCGAGTTCGAGCCGCTGCCACCTTCCCGGCCAGTCCACGGAGGTGAGCCCTGAATCGATGGAGCGGGAGGAGATTCCCAAGCCAGCGGGCATCAAGCCCGCCGCAAGCGTCGCGGAAGCAGCATTCCACCTCTGGTAATCACCCTCAAGGTTGGTCCTCGGGTAGCGGCTAACGTCCTCCCCAAACTCCTCGCGCACCGAGAAAACGCGGGCCCCCCGGGAAGAGGCGATCGACCGGATAACGGCCTCGGCCTCGGGGGGCACCCGGCCGACGACCACGGGCCGGCCGTCCTTTATGATGCCCGCCTTCTCGCCGGCTATCGCCCCGAGCGTGTTCCCCAGCATCTCGCAGTGGTCCATCCCGATCGACGTGATCACGCTCACCTCGGGCTCGACAATATTGGTCGCGTCCAGGCGCCCGCCAAGGCCCACCTCGATCACACTGACGCCGCACTTCCTGCGGGAAAACTGCAGGAACGCCATGGCGGTCATGAATTCGAAGAACGTGGGCCCGTCGCCCGGCTCACCCTCGCGGGAAATCCTTTCGGCGACCGGCTGCAGCTCGCGCACATAGGCTATGATCTCGTCCTCCGAAAGCATCACCCGGTCCACCTGAACCCGCTCGCTCAGACGGACCAGGTGTGGCGAGGTGTAGAGTCCCGTCCGTTGGCCGGAGCCCCTGAGGATCGACTCGAGCATCGCCGACACCGAGCCCTTGCCGTTGGTGCCCGCGATGTGCACGCAGGGGACCGCCTTCTCGGGATTACCCAGCCGCTCCGAGAGCACCCTCATCCGGTCGACGCCAAACTTAACCCCCCCGGCCTTCAGGCCGAAGAGATAGTCCTGGACGGACGCGTAGCCGGCCAGCGGCAAATCGGACGTCATGGCCGGGGATGCGCTCAGGCGCCTGCTGCGACGGGTTCCTTCCTAAGGTAAAGCGCAGAGAGCAGGTCCCTCAGCCGCTCGCGCATCTCCGTCCGGCTCACGATCTGGTCGATCAGGCCGTGCTTGAGCAGGAACTCGGCCGTCTGGAATCCGGCGGGCAATGTCTGCTTGGTGGTGTCCTTAATGACGCGGGCCCCAGCGAATCCGATCAGGGCGCCCGGCTCCGCTATAATCACGTCCCCAAGGGTTGCGAAGCTGGCGGTGACGCCCCCCATCGTCGGGTGCGTGAGGACGGAGATGAACGGAAGGCCCGCCTGTGAGAGTTTTCCAAGGGCAGCGCTTGTCTTTGCCATCTGCATAAGGGAGTAGATCCCCTCCTGCATGCGCGCGCCTCCCGAGGCGCTCACGATGATGCAGGGCACCCGCTTTGCCAGGGCATCCTCGATGGTCCGGGTTATCTTCTCTCCAGCAGCCGAACCCATGGCACCGCCGCAGAATCGGAAATCCATCACGGCAATCGCAATCGGTATCCCATGTATGGAACCCGAGCCGCAGACGACGGCCTCGGGCAGGCCGCTGTCCCTCTGGTATCTCTTAATCCTCTCCGAGTAGGGCTGGGAATCGACAAACTTAAGGGGGTCGTCCGAGCGGACGCCGGTGTGCAGCTCGACAAAGGACTCCGCGTCCAGGAGCTTTGAGATGCGCTGGCGTGCCCCTATCGGAAAATGATGCCCGCTCTTCGGGACGACCATCTGGTTGTCCTCGATTTCTTTGTTAAAAAGGATCTCACCGGTTATCGGGTCTTTTGTGTAAAGACCCTCGGGGATGCCCTTTTTTTTCGTCCTGCGAACCGAGTAAGTCGGCTTGTCGAAATGCATGAAGCGTGGGGGACTGGAAACGTGCTCGGCAGGGGAAGGGGTGGCAACCGAATTCGGGGCCTAACGGTACATCACTTTTCGGAGGAAAAGGCCCTGAGGTGGGGCCGTATGAATCCGGGCTGTCCTCACCCGTGTCTTCAGGTAGCCGGATACCTCTGCGGTTGACAGCCTTCCTTCGCCCACGGCGACCAGCGCGCCTGCAAGGCTGCGCACCATTTTGTAGAGAAACCCGTCGGCCTCGGCCACCAATCTTATGCTCCTGCCCCGTACAACCACCTCAAGTCTCCTGAGCTCCCGCACCGTGTCCAAAGCCTCGCCCGGCTCATTCCCGTTGAGGGCCGAGAAGGCCCTAAAGTCGTGCCTTCCCACAAGGGAGGCCGCTGCCCTTTTCATTTTCTGCGTGTCCAGTGGCTTCTGGATCTCCCAGACGAAGGGCCGGGTGAAGGGGTCTGGGTCGCCAAGGTGGAGCCGGTATTCGTAGACCTTCCCCGTCGCCGAGAACCGGGCGTGGAAGTCGTTTGCCGCGCGCCGCGCGGAGACGATTTGGATTGAACGCGATAGGCCGTTTTTTAGGGCCGCCGCCAGCTTTTCAGGGCCGTGGCGCCATTCCGCATCGAAGTGGAACACCTGGGCCAGGGCGTGCACCCCGGCGTCCGTTCGGCCGCTCCCATGAATCCGGGTCTCTTGGCCAAGCATGGCCCCGAGGCGGCCCTCGATCGCATCCTGCACGGAGTCACCCTTAGGCTGGCTCTGCCATCCGGAGAACCCCGTGCCGTCGTAAGCGCAGACACATTTCCAACGTGGCATGGCTCAATGCTCCTGCGGGGCGTCAGAGGGAAGGCGCGTGTCCAGGAAGTCCTGGAGGATGAGGGTCGCCGCCCTTGAGTCGATTAGGCCCGACTTCCGGACGGCCCTTCGCTTGGAGGGAGCTATCGTAGACTCCGCCTCGTAGCTGGTGAGCCTTTCGTCCACGAGGTGCACCGGCAGGCCGAACTCGGCCCGGAGTCGGCGCGCGAACTCCTCGACCTCAAGAGCCTTTGGGCCGGAGGTCCCATCCATGTTGAGCGGGTGACCCACCACGACCTCCGTTATGCGCCGCTCCTTTAGGATCGAGGCCAGACCGGACCACTGCTTTGACCGATCCTCGGTCGTGATGGCAGGCAGCGGTGTTGCGACCCCTATGTCATCACCGTAGGACAGCCCAATCCTGCGGGTGCCATGATCTATGCCCAAGAAACGCATTGACCCCGGGGTCACGCTGCAAACGCGGGATGGGCCTTGGCATAGGCCATCGCCGCAGCTGAAAACGCCGACTTAAGGCGCGCCGTGACCGTGTCGGGCCCCACATTGAATCGAACCCCGTCTATTTCGCCCACCGGGACGATATCCTTCGT
>Ga0302195_10004125_pt1 | contig 11321 bp, 10 predicted proteins | sample II_Bog_N1_2_FD_198778 | JGI IMG/M metagenome (GOLD analysis project Ga0302195, IMG submission 198778) | Peat permafrost microbial communities from Stordalen Mire near Abisko, Sweden - II_Bog_N1_2 | ecosystem: Environmental > Terrestrial > Soil > Wetlands > Peat | place: Sweden: Abisko...
CATCGTAGTTCGTCACCAGGAAAGGGCTGAGACACCCCCTCGTCACCGGCACATCGACATATCTTCCCTTCCAAGCCTCGCAGAGAGCAGCGTATGACTGGCCGCCGTCGATGACCCAGACCGCCGCCCCCTGCGACAAGTACGAGTGGATGATCTCGCCCGCGAGAACCGTCTTGCCACTGCCCTCTGGACCGGCGATCGTTGCGCTGAAGTAGCCACCGCCGTCGAACAGACAGAGATCCAACAGCGAACCGTTCCTGCCCAGGAAGCTCAGCGCCGGAGTCCCGCTCCCCTGCCAGTCCGAAAACAGCGGCGCCAGACAAAGCGCCTGCCAAGTGGTCATGGGGCGATACCGCCGGACGTCATAACCGGCCGAGATATCGGCGCAAAACGGCAGCGCGTCGAGTAAGCCGGACAAAGCGCCGGAGTTCTCCTGCCTCATGACGAACCCGAGTTCGCGCCAAAACTGAACCGCGCGGCCGACATCGGCAACCGAGCGAGCCGTGGCTGACTCGCGCCGCTGCTCCGGGTCGACATCCGACCTGATTGATCCTGAGAACAAGACGACGCCCAGGGCTGCACGAACAATCCGGTGACCGTCAGGCAGCGCCTGCGCGTCGCGCCTACTAATACCGAAGGGCCATCTGACCGCATGAGACAGGAAAGGCTTCGAACCGCGCCCCGGGAAGTACACGTTCAAGGTCACTATAAACCGAGCGGTGAGACCGAGACCCCCGGCCGCCGAATCGCCGATATAGCGGGCGGCCGAACCGAACGACAAATCATCAGGGAGTTCACTGGCACTGAGCACCGATACGCGGTCATCCCCAAGCCAGAGCCCTTGGCGATCAACACAAATCCCCGGTGGTGAATCGAACACACAGCCAGAAGGACTCGTTACCGGCCTCACATGCCGGGCAAACCCTTCCTCATCGATCGGCTGGGGAGCCAATCCAACCTGGCACAATGCATGTTGCAACCGGACCGAGAGCGTACCGGCCTCGATCATCGCATCCTTCTCCGGTTCGCGATGTCGAGATCCGAAAAGCGGGAAATTCGCCGGATTTCGGGCTGCTCCGATGATGCCGGTCACAAAGACATCGAAGCGAAAGCCCTCCAGGGTCTGTTCATCCCCGACCTTCCGCGAAACTCTCGTGCTGGCAAGGCAAATCTGCAGAAGAGAGTGATCGGGCCATGTCCCGGTAAACAGCGACACCAGACGACGCTCGATCTTCTCGGGAGCGAAGCCGTCAAGACCCTTGCAGACATAGCCGAACGACAGCGAACCGTCCTCGCTGCGGAACAGTCCGTCACGCTCGTGAACGAGGCTCGGAACCGGTTTCGCGGCAGGCTTCTTGTAAACCAGCCCGAGGCGGCCATCCGCCGCGAAGGCGCCCGAAACCGCTCCAGATTTCCGAGGTCCCATCGCCGTCTTGCCTCCCCTTCCTTGATATGAACCGCTTCACGCGTCCACGCTCTCGCGACCGGCGGGCTGCCGCCGGGCGCGTTCGTCCAGCACGGCGTTGATCGCGTCGACCATGCTCAGACCCCCGTCGCGGAATCGCGTGATCGCCACCTTATCGACCGGGCGCGGCGAATAGAGCAGCCGGTTGAACTCCGAGACGATGAGCCGCCCGACACCCTCGCCGCGATCCGTCCTGACATAGACCTCGGAATACGAACCCGGCACGGTGTGGACCGTCTTCAGTACCTCGCAGGCAAAGTCGGTCAGCGCGAACCCGCCCTTCGCGCGAAGCTGGTCAATGGTCTCGGGCTTCTGACCGAGCAGGAACGAGTTCGCCGAATTGACCGCGATGGCATGCCCCGTCGCTGATGTAGAATAGTCCGCCATCGACTGGGTAATCGTGATGGCCGCTCCGTTGTATTTCCGGAACCGCCGATAGCCCGCCTCGATGAACTTGCCGACCTCACCGTCCGTCAGCAGGTCCCACGCCTCATCGATCAGGACCAGCTTCTTCCGCGCCGGATCGCCCTGAAACATCTCCTGCTGGATGACGTAGATCAACATCAGCAGCACAATCCGCTGAAGGTGCTTGCGGGTCCGCAGGTTCTCCAGCTCAAGCACGGTGAAGCTGCCGCTGAAGCTGACCGTATTGGGGCCGTTGAAAAACCGCCCGTACTGCCCCGCCGACGTGCAGGAGTACAACCTGGTTCCGACGTCACGGACCCGCTCATCCTCGCTCGACAACATCTTCCTGGCGATGTCGTCGATCGTCATCGCGGTGCCAATCTCACCGAACAGGTCACGCATCGTCTTCGACAACTCCGACCTCTGGACGTCGGTCAGGACTTCCGTCGGCGACGCCATCGCGGCGACCACCGCTTCCAGAATATCGGCCTCCTCCTCATAGTCCTTGATGAGCGGAAACGGATTGAAGCAGATGCCGGAATCGCCGACATCAACGTAGGTCCCTTCCAACATCTCGGACAGATTGGCGTAAGACCGGCCGACATCGATCACCCAGATGGCAGCGCCCTGAGAGAGGTAGGAAGCGATGATTTCGTTCGCCAGGAACGACTTGCCGCTGCCGGACTCCGCGGCAATGGTCGCGTTGTAGTTCGTCCCGCTATCGAACAGGCAGAGGTTCATCAACGCGCCGTTGCGGCTGACCAGATTCAGCGAGCCCGTTCCGGTTCCCGGCCAATCGGAGAAAATCGGCGCCAGACGCCCGACATGCTGCGTCGTCATGGTACGATACCTCCCCAGGTCGCGCACCGACTCGACGTCGGCGCAAAACGGCAAGGCATTTACAAACGCCGGCAAAACAATGAAACGATCGCGCATCAGCGTGAACATCGACTCGGCCCAAAACGCCGTCGCCCCGGTCTGGTCGGCTTCCGCGCGAATCATGGCATCCTCGCAGCGCCGCTCGAACTTGCCTTTCGTTCCGGAGGCGGCGGAGAACAACACAACGGTCAACGCCGCACGGGCCACCCGGTGACCAGCTTCCACCGAGGCCAGCAGTGTCTCCATGTCTTTGGAACGTTTGGAGATATGAGGGAGCCACTTGGCGATCGGTCCCGACGCCTGCGAGACCAGATAATTCCGCTTGGTCCCGATATTGGCGACCGCCTTCTGGGGAGACGGGAAAAACACGTTCAGGGTCACCATGAAGGCGCCACGAAGTCCGCGGGAGCCGTTCACGGGATCACCAACATAATAAGCAGCCAGACCGAACGGCAGAGATCGCGGATAGGTTTTCGGGCTCAAGACGGAAACCCGGACATCATCGAGAAACAGGCCGTCGCGTTCAACCCGAAGGTCGGTTCCGCGATCAAAGACCTGCTCGCGCAACTCCAGATCATCCCTGGCGGCATCGCCGCCGAACACCCGCCAGGCCCCGGCGCCGGACCGGTTCACGATCGCCCCGAGATGCTGGACGAAGCCGTGCTGGTCGATAACCCGCGGCGCCAGACCGCAACCCCGCAAGGCGTGTTCCACACGAAACCGGAGCTTCCCGGCCTCCAGCAGTTCCTCCTGCTCGATCGGTGTGCCCCGGGCGCGGATCTTGCCGATCACGAACACGTCGAACCGCCGGAGCATCAACCCGCTCTGGCCGGCAAACGACGAGTCCACCGCGCCGGAAAGATAATCGATACGGGACCGGATGACCTCCCGCAACACCCCGGTCGCCTTGCCCTCCCGAAGCTGCCGCGCGTCCTCGAACTCCCGAAACAGGTTCGGACTCGAGACCAGCGAGATCTGCAGGATGGAATCGTCCGGCCACCCCTCACCGAGCAGAGCCCGCAACCGCTGCTCGATCCTTTCGTCCCCGCCTGGCAGCCCCTGGCAGATAAAGCCGAAGGAAAGGGAATGATCGGCTCCATAGAACAGCTTGTCATCCGCGTCGTACGCGATGATCGGGATCAGATCCGTCAGCGGCTTCTGATAGCCCATCTGCTATGCCCCCCCCGCAAGCCACGCAGTCAGGTTGGCAGGCATCCCCTCCTGCCGCAGGCCGTCATCGCGGATCAGGAAAGGGACCGCGCGAACCTGCATCAACCGCGCGAAAATCAAACGCTTCTGCACCGCGCCAACATCACAGTCGGCGACCTCCTCAAGCGGCTCTGCGAGATTGTGCGTCAGCAGCGCAGTGAGCGCGGCCGGGCGATCGGACGCGCAATGCAAATTGCGAACCGCACGAACCGACTCCGCGCCGAGCAAGGCCACGGGCAAAATGATGAACTCATGCTCCTTGTCGCCGGTCCTCTGGCCAATCTCCGCCAGCAGCCGCTGGCAGTACGGGCAGAACGGATCGAGGAAGACGACAACCCGCTTTGTCCCGGTGCCGACGCGGAACGGCTCGAACTCCGGTATCAGCCTGACCAGGGCGGGAAAATTGACCGTCTGTGTCGCGGTCTTGACCTCAGCGAGCGTCGCAAGCTCGCGGCCTTGCCACAGATCGTAGATGGCCCCGCGCACAACGTAGCGCCCGTTGCCGGAGACGAAGTAGACCTCCGGGCGGCCAGTGAGTGTGATCGCCTGAAAGTCCCCGGCGTTCAAAGCGACCTGACCGGAGATTTGGCCATTGAGGCGTGTCGGGCCAGCGCCGCCAAACGGATCGGGCGCGACCACTGCCGGTGCAGCGGAGGACGGCTGTGCCTGCTGCCAGGGAACCGAAGAAGCTTGGGAGGATGTCTCCTGAGCCGCGCTGCGACCGGACGCGCCGATCAGAACAACGGCAAGTGCCACCGCCGCGATGCAAGCGGGGCGGATTCGCCAGCGACCGAACAAGCCTCGGAAGCGAGAGAACCCGACCGGCCGGCCTCCAGATAGGAACGCCATGGTGAACCGGGCGCATAGCCTCGCAGAGGTCGGTTCTGCGGAGATGCGCCCGGCCGGCATCATCAGTGAAGCTGCAACACTGCCGCCGCCAGATTCACCACTGGCGCTTTCGCGGCGACGGACGTTGCCACCGTGGCCACGAAGATGTTGTTGATGATCCCCGGGGTGGCATAGAGACCGAGACCACCACCGACGCCGACCACGAAGGCCATCAGGCTTTGACGCGCAACCCCGATGCCGATACCGACCAGGACCATAGCCGTGGTGACCACGCGACCCAGCGTCCCCTCGACCCAGCCCTGCAGCGTTGTCCACATCGCAGCGAATTCCGTGCCGCCGGTGCCGGCGTGGCAAGCCGACATCGTCATCACGAAACACACCGCGGCCAGCAGTATCAGCCCCAGCGGAGAAAGAACGGCCGGACGAACGTCCCGGCCAAGAAGCGAGTTCCTCATCATTCTGCTGTTCCCGTTGCTGTTGTTTTGGGCCTCGCAATGAGCCCGCAACAAGCCTAACAGACCGCCAAACCATTTGCATCACTCCGGTGAAAAAAAATTCGGCCATATTGGGGTAGTTTTCTCCCCTTATTCGCGCCGGTATTTTTGGCGCATCGCCTCTTGACCCCTTGCTTCACTGCACCGGAGCAGTGCCTGGATCGGTTTGCCAGAACGGGCCGGCCGGCGCCTGCGGTTGAACGCCAGCCGATGCGCGAATAACCGGACGACTCGCATCACGCTCGGCAGCAATCGGCGGCGGCGCGGATTGGATTGGTGGCGCCGGGCGGTTGGCAGGCGGAGGCTGTGCCGGCGCCGCACTCGCGGTCGCCAAACCAGGCGAGGACGGAACCTCAATTGGTTTCAAACCGTTCGAACCGCCGATCGCCTGCGGTCCGACCTGCCACCTTCTCGGCCGCAGCTCGGTGAACACATACCCTGACATGTTCAGATCACCCGAGTCCGCCTCCCAAGGCGCAACCCATATCCGCATGATCTCGGACGGACTGCGCAGCGGAAGCACGCCTTCGCCATCCATCGACACCGGCAGGACATTCATCGAAGAACCGGAAGACGCAATGGCGACACCCCCGTCACGATCTCCCGACCGCGCGGCAACGCGCCCGGGTCCAGACGATTCCCCGGACGCTGCCGCGGGCGCAAGATCTCCCGGCTCGACGTGGTCACGCTTGTTCGTTGCGCCATACACCGTTCGAACCGAGGCGCAGACGCCAGTGCCGGTCTGCGGACAGCTGCCGGTGCTCTCATAGGGGAAAATCACCCCGCAGCCGCCAAGGAGAAACAGTGGTGCTAGAATCGCGGCACGCATACCCGCATCCCTTCCCTTACGATTTGCCAGGCAATTTGACCTTGACGGGCTTGGTCAGAACGATATCCACCTGACGGCCGGCATTGATCTCGATAACCGGGAACATCGCCGCCGCCTGGTCGAGGTAGAACTGCGCCACGCGGTCGAGACCCTTGGCCGCGCCCTGCACAGCGCCGCCCTGCCCCATCGACTGGTAGTTCTCCAAACTGAGCTGCCCGCCGGGGCTGATTCCGACTGCATAGGATTGATTGGCCCGACTAAAAGCCTCGGCAAGGCCCTGCATGATTCCGACAACCAGCGACCGGGCGATGAACGCTCCCTGCCGGGACACGACAGGGCCACGCACGCCAACCCGGCCGGACTCATCCACGACATAGCCCTCGATCCGCTCGTGGAATGTCGATCCGTCGGCCAGGATGCAGGAAAGCTCCTCGGTACGCAGATACGCCCGCTCCGCGCTCAAATCTCCGTAGCCCGCAACCAACACGAAGCACTCGCGCTGATCGGCATCGAATTCGTTCGGAAGAATCGTGTTGTGCTTGATCCGCAACAGAGCCGGCATCGGATCGCGCCGCGCACTCATCGCCGTCGGAGCATCCAACCCAGTCAGCAGCACGCCGCCGAACGTCGCGCCCGGCGGCAATTCGAACTGCGGCTGGTTTCCGCCACCGCTGGGCGGCAGCGGCGTCACGGGAGGCGCCGGAGGCGCATACACGAACAGTCTGGTCGGCCCTGGCGCTCCCGGCCCACCGCCACCGCCAGGCACCGCGGCGGAAGGCGACGGCCTCGCACCGTAAGACGCTGGGGTCCGCATCGGCGTGCCCCAGACATTCTGGGGGAGAAGCGTCTCGGCCACGCTCGCCGGCGGCGCCGCCGATGAAAAACCACCAGCCGCGGAGCCCATCCCCTGGTTCATCTGCAGCGGAGCGCCAACCGCCGGCTTGCCGGCCGAAACCGTCGTCACGGTCTCCGGCTTGATCACGCCGGACCCCGCCGCCGTCGTGACGGGCGGCGACGGCGCGCGGGTCGCCGCCGGTGCCGCGCCGGCGACAGGTGCGGGCGGGGTCCGTGGTGCGGAGGTATCGCCACCGGGGTTTCGCAGGTCACGAACCGCGTCACCAAGCTCGTCCAGCTTGCGGTCGCGGTCGCGCAGATCATGCTGCAACTTCTCGACCGCCGCGGTCAGCGAATCAACGGTGTTGTCGCGTTCACCGCCATTCACGAGGACCTGGCCGACATAGCCAGAGCTCGACGCAGTGCCCAGGCCCGGCTTGTTCGACGGCAAGATCAGCGCAATCACCAGAATGAAAAGAGCCGCGGGAACGCCGACGGCGATCAAGCGGGCGGGCCCGGGCCCGAGCCGCTCAAGGCTTTCCGAAACCGTCTTTCGGGCTGCGGCAATTTGCGTCTTGAATGACATCGGAGCCCGCTTTTGGTTTGCTAACGGTACGCAGCAGACGGTCGCTGGGAAAAACCGCCGTCGCTTCTGACCACGCCAACAAAGACCTCCGCGGCACCAAAACGACTCGGCGGGGGGGCGTAGCCAGAAACAGGAACCGGCGCCGGACCGCGATCAACCGGCGCCGCCGCCAGGACTGGTTGGGAAATCCCTCCGGACGGAATCAGCCCGTCCGGCAGCTTAAGTTCAAGATGAACCGAAGGAACACGCGAAGGCACCAGCGTCAGATTCAACGCGACCGCCTCGTCGCCATCCTCGGTGACGAACATCGAAAGTGGTAACTCCGAAGACGGGGTCACGTAGACGACGCCACCGCGGACCTCGATTCCCTCGCTTACCTTGCTCGTGACCTTAGCCCGCTGGAAGGGGGTCACGATCCGGCTCACACCGTCGCGGGAGATCGGAATGATCGCGCTAACACCCGGCTGGACCGGCACGGTCGCAGCGCCGCTATCAGGTCGCTTAAGAACGTGTTCATTGAGGTGACGCGACAGTTCCCCGACAGCAGCCACCAACAAATCGGTTGCATCGCCACGCTCTGCGCCATCGCTCAGCACCTGGCCGGCATAGCCAAAAGCCGGCGACATACCCAAGCCAGGCTTGCTCGATGGCCACACCAACGCAACAACCAAGCAGCCAACAACGACTGGTACGCCAATGGCGACGGAGCGCGCGGGCCAAGGCGCCCACCGGTCAAGCCTGTCCGAAACCACGCTCCGGAGTTCGCCCAAACGGGTTCTTGATGACATCTGCAACCACTCCTGGCTTGCTAACGATAGGTGAACGGCCGGCGCTGGATCATATCGTCCTCGCTCGAGGCAGCGCGCCGGGCTATGTAGATTTCCGCAGCACCATTCGGCGGCACCAGCGGGGTCGGACTTAAGGCCACCGCCATCACAGCCGCATCGCCACACCAACTCTCGATGAACTCAAACGGTGTCGGGCGAGGGTTCCTGACCACGCCGACAAAGACCTCGACGCGATTGCCGGCCAGATACTGGACCCGCGAGAAATCCACCCGGACCGGACTTGCGCTGCACGCCGGAGGCGACACGCCTCGCGGCACCCGGTCCGCCAACTCGAAGCCGGCCGGCACGCGCCCCAATGCCAGGCCGCGCATCAGCGCACGCAACATGTCCACGTAGGGCTGGCCGCGCTCGAACTTCTCGGCCGTGGCCTGCGCCGCGACCGGACGCGCGCTCGTCCTGATCAACCCTTCCGGCAGCGTAAGCTCAAGATGGGCCGGAGGCACGCGCGATGGGACCAGCGTCACATTCAACGCCAACGACTCATCGCCGTCCTCGGTAATGAACATCGACACCGGCAGCTCCGACGATGGTGTGACGTAGACGACGCCGCCGCGGACCTCGACACCCTCACTTGCCTCGGTCGAGACCTTGGCCCGCTGGAAGGGAGTCACGATCCGGTTCACCCGGCCCTGGGACACTGGAAAAATACTGGCCACCCCGGGCCGGACAGAGATCGTGGCAACGCCACTGTCGATCAGCGACTGTTGCGCAGGCGTGGGTCGCGGGACGGTCGCAACGGCCGGCACCGGCACGGCACCCGCCGACGCACGGCCGGAGACCGCCGCCCGCTGCGCCGGCAGCGGCGGCGGATCCGCCGGAGCGGGCGCGGGCACAATCGCGGCCGACGAACTGGCAGCCTGCACGCCAAGGCCGTCAGTCCCTGCCGGCGGACGAGAGACCGGCGGGCTGGTGGTGATCGGAAGCCCTGCCACCATGCCTTGGCCGGGCACCACAGGGGACGCTGCTGCCGACCGGACCGGAAACCCCCCAACAGACGGAGCGGGATCGGGAACCGCCTGCTGCGCCGCTGCGGGACCCGACAATGCCACCCCGATCGATCCCAACAATGGCAGAAACCTGGCCAACCGTGATCGCATCGCGAATCACTCCTTCGACTTTTCATGGAGCTTGAGATCGGCCAGGACCTTGAGCGTTCGCGGGCCACCCTCGTAAGCCGCCAGCCCACAGACCTGCATCCGATAATCCTTGACATCGATCATGAACTCGAACGTTCGCTGATAGCGGGTCTCTCCACCCATCACCGCCCGGCTGACCGCCTGGCCGTTGACGAAGACCTTGTGGGTTTCCTCCTCGACCAGGACGGAACGCGGCTCAAAGGAGATGGAGATCCGTTCGCGCTGAATGGTGGCAGCCTGGTCGGACAAAGCGACCATGGCTTCGCGATACACCGAGGGACAAAACAACGGAGCCAGCCGCTCCTTGATAAAGCCGACGCTGTCGGGCGTCACGTTTCCGAGGAGGTGCGCCAGATAATAGCCCCAGGTTTCCAGGTAATCACGACTGGCGCTTGCCTGGCTGACCTCATAGGTCCGGCCCTGCTCCGGCGCGTCCAGCACGACCGTCCGATCGACCTTCAGCAGCACATACGACAGCGCGACGATCGCAACCGACTCGGACACACAAAAGACCATCAGGAGCCTGGCAGTCGCCTGAGCGCCCCGCCAGCTCCCCATAACCGCCGAGAGCTTCACGGCAGGAAACTCTTGATATACGGATTGACGAAGGCCGCCCCCCGCGCGGGATAAACGCCAAACCAGTAGGCAAGGTGCAGCACATAGAATTCGGGATGGCCGGAGCGATGCTTCCGGTACAGGTACATCGCGCCGATTCCGATAGCCGTAAAAACCACGACATGGGCGGTCAACATGCCAACGCACAGGAACAGCACCGGCATCGCCACATCGTCGATCCGCCAGAGCAGGACGTAAGGCGGCTCATCGGCGGTCTCGGGAAAGGGTACCGGCGCGCTCATTCCGCAGCACTCACCGCCGTTAAACTCTCATCGACCCGCTGTTGGAGAAAACGCCGGGTCTGGCGATTGCAGACGGGACAACGAGCCCGAACCGACAGCCAAGCCGACCAGAACGAGCTCCCGCAACCCGGACAGCGACACAAAGAAATCGGCGACAACCCGGCCTCGAGAGTCAATGCCACCGCGTCATCGACGGAGAACTCGCACACGTCCGACCCGCTGATGCCGTTGCGGAGGGCGACGAATAGCCGATACGCGCCGTAGAATGCTTCCAGCGTGTTCAACTGACCGGCAGCCGCTTGATGCCGTCGCAGACAGATCCAAAACAACGTCGCACTCATTATCCGCTCGGGGCTTTTCGTAAGGTGGAGCGCCCCACGCAATCGGCCTGGAGGCAGGCGACCCCTGGTCTCCGTCACAAGTAGTTCTGCGAAGTTGTAGGATACCCCCGTGAGCTTGACCACGCGAGACACTGAGCCTCCGCGCTGAACAAGGTAGGCGGCCAACGCTCTGGCCTGCGCATCACGCCTCGCTGTGCTCACGTGTCCACTCCCGTAAGAAGCATATCGACCAGCGCGCTATACCGTTCCAGAGACGCCCACTGCGGCGAGCAAACGCGCCGCACGAACAAAGAGCGCGCAACCACCCACGGACGGGTTGTTTGCATCCACGCACTCGGATCTCGTACCATATGGTCTATCGCGTGGCGGCCTTCCGCCGGCACGCCGAGAAGAGCATCAATGACAAGAGGCTGCTCGCGCTGAACAGCCCGAACGATGTCGACGAACATGCATTGTACGACCTGAAGCAGCCTGAAATGCTCGCGACCCGGCTGCTTCCTGGTGACGGGGCCGATCCGGCCAGCCGGAGAATCAGCAAGCGCTACACGGCCGCAATCCAAGGTGAGAAAGGAGAATGGCTCGCGACCAA
>Ga0302195_10004150_pt1 | contig 11282 bp, 7 predicted proteins | sample II_Bog_N1_2_FD_198778 | JGI IMG/M metagenome (GOLD analysis project Ga0302195, IMG submission 198778) | Peat permafrost microbial communities from Stordalen Mire near Abisko, Sweden - II_Bog_N1_2 | ecosystem: Environmental > Terrestrial > Soil > Wetlands > Peat | place: Sweden: Abisko, Stordalen...
CCCCAGCGCATAGACCAGCCCATGCCGTCGCAGATTTCCGCGCTCCAAACTCGAACTCTGCACCAGCGAGAGCCCCTTCAGGAACAGCACCGGAAACACGCACGGCATCAGGTTCAGAATGATCCCACCCAAGAACGCCAGCCCAATCGCGCCCCACGCCGTTACGCCCGCCGAGCTATTCGTCGTCGACACGCCACTCGCTGCCGGAGCCCCCACACTCGCCACTTGCACCACTGGCGCGCTGACCTCATACGCCACCGCATCTGACAGCCGCAATACTCCACCCAGCGTCGCCGGCAGCGCCGCCAAATCAGGCGAACGCTTCACCAGCAGCCGCAGCCCATCCTTCTGCGGCTCGACGCTCTGTTCCGCCGCATTCACAATCGCATCCGTATCCGCCGCACCCTGCACATACGGATAGAACTCCGCGCTCGTCTCTCGCCTGCCATCCGTCAGCGTCAACGCAAACTGCTGCGCATCGCCTGTCGCGGAAAACTTTGCCCCAGGTGGCAGCGGCTTCGGCATCACCCTCATCGACTCGCCTAGCGCGCCCACCAGAGGCTCTTGCGCCGGCCCCGCCGCGCCCGGCTGCACTGTCAGATCCAGTCCCAGGTGCGCCTTGCCCGGCAGACAAACCTGTGCGCACACCAGCCAGGTCACCTGCGCATCCAGATGCACCGGCCCAGCCTTCATCGTCGCCGCAGCCGCAATCGTCACCGGAAACGCAACGTGGTCCTCATAGCCAAAGTCCATCAGCGGCCCCAGCGGAAGCCGTTGCGGAATCGGAAACTGCATCGTCCCGGCCGTAATTCCCGCCGGCAGCGTCCACGAAATCTTTGGCGGCTCGCCTGAATCGCCCGCATTAATCCAGTAGACGTGCCAGTGTTCTTCCAGCGACAGCACCAGCCCCACCACCTGCGTCCCGCCCGGAGCAATCGTGGGCCCCAACTCGACCAGCTCCGCCGTCAGATGCTGCGCCTTCACCGGCCCCGGCCCGCCGTCACCCACCACCGCAATCTGCGCGCTCGCCCGCATCCCCGCAGCCAAGCCGCAGACCACCAGCAACAAAGCAAGAATTGTTCTCCGAATGCTCACACCTCGATTGTAGTTGGTCTGCAACCCGCAGATTGTCCAGGCACCATCACCACTCTGTCCGCAGATGGTCGCGAACCTCGAACCTTGCCTACAACTGTCTCCTCCGGTGCTCTACCATAATGCACCTGTCCATCACTACTCGAATCCCACCCTCTTCCGCACGCTTCGCCGCATCCAGATTCACGATCCCCTGCTGCACCCACAGGTCCTTCAGCCCCAGCGCAAGCATCTCGTCCACAATCGCCGGAATCTGCGCCGGCACGCGAAACACATTCACCACATCCGGCCTTACCGGCAGTTCCGTCAGCGACGCATAGCACTGCTCGCCCAGCACGCTCTCCAGCAACGGATTCACCGGAAGAATCTTGTACCCATGCTGCTGCATATAGGCCGAAACATAATGACTCGGCTTCCCCGGATTCTCCGACAACCCCACTACCGCAATCGTTCGTCCCCGTCCATCGCCCAGCATCTCATCCAGCACTTCCGGCTCATTCATCCAACTTCCTTCCCATCAATCCTGAAAATCTGTTTTCGCTTTCACGCGAAGCGTCGAGAACGGCACGAAGTGCTTGCATTCACGCGAAGCGTCAAGAACCGTGCGAAGCGCTCCACACACCCAGCAGCCGACGCAGCACAATCAGCTCGCCCACATGGTACGCGTTATGGTCGGCAATCAGGAGCGCCTCGCGCAGCAGATTCTGTCCCGTCCCCCACCGGAACGGCTTCGCCAGGTCTGACCCCGGCTTCACAATCAGCGCTTTGAACTTCTCGCAGTCCTGCTGCACTGCCGCAATCGACCGATCCCACGCCTCAGCAGACGCCGGTGCCGCGCCCTTCGGCCAATAGTCCTTCGGCCACTCCATCGCCTGATATCCGCCCGTCGGCGGCGCGGAAAAATCCAGAATGTCCCGCTGCGCAATCCGGATATGCTCCACAATCTGCCACGCCGAATACGGCAGTCCCTCCGGCACGATTCCGCGCAACTCCACCGGAAAATCTTTCACCGCATCTTCAAATGTTGCGTGCGCCTGCCCGCCATCCAGTAGCGCGACCAACTGCGTCCGCAACTCTTCGCTCTCGCTCGGCGCCGTCTTCGCTTCAGTCTTCGCCATCTCACTCGCCCCCGTTACCGCTCAACTTTGGATGCGCTCCAACATAAAACCGACCACGGGTCACACAGATCAAAGGGGAGAAACGATTTCGGTCTTTCAAGTTCATTTGCTCTTAATCTGTGCTCATCCGTGCAAATCCATGGTTAGGCTTCTTCGTCTTCCTCAACCGCCGCCGGCAAATTCCCATCCCGTCGCATCCGCAAATACCCGCGGATAAACGGCTCCAGGTCGCCATCCAGCACTTTATCCACATCGCCCACTTCCACCCGCGTGCGCAAGTCCTTCGCCATTCGATAAGGCTGCAACACATAACTTCGAATCTGCGATCCAAATCCGATCTCCAGCTTCGAATCTTCGATCTTCCGCGTCGCCGCTTTCTTCTTGTCCAACTCGTACTCATACAGCTTCGACCGCATCATCTTCATCGCCCGCTCTTTGTTCTTATGCTGCGAGCGCTCGTTTTGGCAACCCGTCACCAAGCCCGTAGGAAGATGCGTGATCCTCACCGCCGAGTCGGTCGTATTCACATGCTGCCCACCCTTGCCGCTCGACCGATAAGTGTCAATCCTCAGGTCTTCCGTCTTGATGTCAATCACAATCGTGTCATCGATCTCCGGACTTACAAACACGCTGGCAAAGCTCGTATGCCGCCGCTTCGCCTGGTCGAATGGCGAAATCCGCACCAGCCGATGCACGCCCGACTCGCCATGGATCAGCCCATACGCGAAATCGCCCGTAATCGTAAACGTGGCCGACTTGATCCCCGCCTCGTCGCCATCCTGAATCTCGTTGATCTCGGTCTTGAACCCCTGCCGCTCAGCCCAGCGCAGATACATCCGCATCAGCATCTCGGCCCAGTCCTGGCTCTCGGTCCCGCCCGCGCCCGGATGCACTGTCATGATCGCATTCAGCCCGTCGGTCTCAGCCGACAGCATTGTCTTCGATTCCAGTTTTTCGGAGAACTCCACCAGCGCCGGAATCTCGCGTTCCAGATCAGGCTCAACCGCCTCGCCTTCCTTCGCCAGCTCGAAGTAGGCCTCGATGTCGTCCTGCCTTCGCGCCAGCTCCGCATCGTCGGCCAGCAGCGTCTCCAGCCGCTTCCGTTCCCGCATCAAAGGTTGCGACCGCGCCGCATCCGCCCACACCGTCGGATCGGAAATCTTTTCTTCAATAATCGCTAATTCCCGCTTCAGCCGCGCCGAGTCAAAGATACTCCCGCAGCTCGCGAACTCGATCGCGCACCGGGGAGTATCGGTATTCCAGATCATCAATCATCCAGCTAGTTTACGGCATCGCCGTATCTCGAAGCTGATTGCTGACAGCCGATAGCTGATAGCTGAAAACCAAAATGCCGCTCATAGCTCACACCTCATAGCTCATCGTTCGACACCAAACGCTCCACTCCAGCCCGTCATCGAAAGAAGCCGTCATCCTGAACGTAATAAAGGACCCCTGTACTTGCCTTGGCTTGTGCTCGTCATTCTGACCCGCAGAGTCAGAATCTCCGTCGTTCGCCCTTGTTGTTGCTTGCTCCCTTGTTTGTCATTCCCGAAGGGAATCTGCTTTTGTCTTCGCACCCGGTCGTTGCCCCTGCCTCTGAAATAGGTCCGGGCTTCCGCCCGGGTATCCAAGACCCACACGGAACCGAGCTTTCAGCCCCTTGGGGCATGCTCCTGTTACCCGTCGGGCGCCCCATTCATAGCGCGCTTTGCAATTCTTCTCCGGGTTCCTTCCAAATTACGCCCCCAAAATCACTGTCAACCCCCAAAATCGCCTAACTCGATGATTCCATTCAAAACATAGATGGCAGATGAGTTATGGTTCCGGTGGTATACTGGAAGTGTAAGTAAATCAAGTGCAAGGCCCGGCCGTTTTGCTGGGCCTTCGCTCTTAACTCAGCCCGAGTGGGCTGGTGTGGTAAATCGTATACACTCGTCCGCAACTTCAATCATTGCAACAGAAAAGTGTGGTCATTTAGACACACTCACGCGCAACCATAGATGTTTCAACGACATAGTTATTTGGGCCATTAGGGGCTACACACGCGCCGCAACCCGTCGCACTTTGAACCCATTCGTCCCGTCCACGCAGCCCGCATCCAGAAGCGCCGAGCCTACCCCACGCCAGACGGGACAAATTCGTCTGACGGGGGTAACCCAGGCTGGTTAGCGGGAGGCGGTGGTTAGCACCGGCTCGACCGGCGCATCGGGTCTGCCACTTGCGGGGGCCACCGGATAGGTCTTGCTGCCGTCGTTGAGTTCCAGGCGGACGTAGTCCCAGACCACGCCGGTGGTGACATCGCCGGCGGGGACGGTGAAGGTGACGGAGTTCTCGCCCGGCTTCAGCAGGGACGCGTCGAACTTCTGCACATATTGGTTCCAGACGCCCCTGTCAGTGTTGTAGCGCAGCGCATTCGTCGCGACCGGATGCAGCGTACCCACGTCCGTGCCATTGACGCCGATGGTCAGGCTTCCTGGAGATGCGGGCGTGTTGCCATTGCCGCCGTCCGCTCCCGCCAGCGCGATGCGCAGAACGGCATCACCCTTGGTGGCTTTGGGCATGGTGAATTTTACGGTCCACGTGGTGGCCTTGCCATGGCCCCATTGACGCCACATATCATCCTGGCCGGCGGGCATGTTCACCCAGCCGAAGCGCTGGTTGAGTGGGTCTTTGGCGGCGGGATTCTTCCATGCCTCGGTGTCGGAGTGAGGCACTTCCTCGAAGAACCAGTCTTTGTGGTAGTCGCTCTTGCCGATGGTGTAAGTCACGTCATTGGGGAAGAGGTCGCCGTAGCGCAGCGGCCAGCCCCACAGCCAGTAGTTGGCGCCGTCGCCCTTATAGAACTTGTCGGAGGTGCGGTCGGGGTAGCCAATCTCCCATATCTGCTTGCCATAACGGATGGGCTGCCAGTCGAGCTTGCCGAGGTTGAGCGGCTTGCCGGCTTCGACAGTAATGTCGGCCTTGGCGAATTCGCCCAGCACTCCATCGGCGAAGGCATGCAGCGTGTACTTGCCGGGGCGGACGTTGGCGATGGTGAAGTGGCCGTCCTCGTTGCCGTCGGCCCAGAACTGGTAGTAGTTGCCGTCGTGCGGCCACGTAACGACACTGCCATTGCCGGCGCGCTGCTGGAATCCGCCGGAAGGGTTGAGGTAGTCGGGGTGGGCGAGGCCGATGGTCAGATGAGGCAGAGTCTTTTTGGCGGCCTGAGGATCGTTGAGCACAAGCTGTCCGGTAACGGTGGTGCGGCCATCCTTGTGCGGATAGTCGACGCCGCTGACCCACTCATACGGCCACGCGGCCTTGACCGCCTTCGACTTCTCGACTGCGTCATTCCACAGCGCGAGCTGATTGTCGTGCCACGCCTTGGGCACAGCCGGCATGCCGCTCCCATAGGAGGCGTGGAATGCGTCCAACTCAGCCGGAGTAGGCTCCTTCGCGTTGTCCAGCGCGTTCAGGTAGACGAAGATCGGCCCAACGACGTGCTTCCAATCTTCGCCGTGCGGAATGTGGTTGCCTGCACCGCCGCCGTAGTGGCCGCTGGTCCAGTAGTCCAGCAGCGTGCCGCTCATGTGGTCGATGAGGTCGAGCTTCTCCGGGCCGCCACCAATATATTCGTCGCTGGGGTTCACAAAGTAGACGCCGATGTGGTCCTTGGTGCTGGACCATCCCCACGCGGTGAGCTTGTACATCAGCGCGTTGTAACTATATTTATGTTCGACCGAACCGGCATACACGCCGCTGGTGAGGATGCGCTGCTCCTTGGCGTGGATCACGACGCCTTTGCGCAGGTCGTCGTCGGAGGTCATCAACTGGTTGCGGTCCTGATCGACGGAGAGCCAATCGAAGGTGCGGTTCATCGATTCGAGGATGAAGCGGCTTTCGCCTTCGCCGGCGGGTGGGTAGCTGGCCTTGTGGGTGTATTCGGCGTACGTGTAGAAGCCGCTGGTGCCGCGCTCCAGCGTGTAGCGGGTTTCGATGTCCATGCCACCACCGCGCGGGCCTCCGGGACGTGGACCTCCTGGCGCTCCCTGAGCTCCCGGTGCACCCGGTCTTCTGGCACCGCCGGGACCTGCCGGGCCTGTTGCGCCGGGGGCTGCTCCGGCCGCTGCGGGAAAGCGAGGTTCCTGCGCCGCAGGGACGCCGCCTCCCGGAGGTCCGCCCAGCGGGCTGGGGTTGTTCGCGTCGCCGGGGTTGACGCCCAGCACGGAGACTTCGGCGCGCTCGCCGCCGTTGGTGGAGGGATCGATCGTTACTTTGGCGGTGATCGTTCCGGTGGGCACCTGCTCCCAGTACTCGCCACGGGTGAGGATCTCCGTGCCGTGATAGACCAACGACGAGAGATTGCCGTTGCGCTTGAGCACGGTCATCTTGACGATGCCGTTGTCCATGGTCCACGAGTCGCCGTTGTCAGTGAGGGTGACCGGCGTATTGACGGTGACCTTGGCAACCTTTGGGGCGGTCTGCGCGGGGGCGGCGGAGGTGAGGATGGCGGACAGGGCAAGAAACGCGGTGGTCACGAGGGCTGGTGATTTGGACATGGGGCGACCTCTCAATTTAGCCATTGAAGCTGTTTCTGCAAGCGCCAAGAACTATAGCCGGGGGGATTGGTGGTCGTCAAAAGAGAGCAGGCGAAACGGGACAGCATCTACGTAGAGGTCCAGGTGGGTAAGGCGAAATCTTCGCCAGATGAGGCAATTACTGTCGCTTCCAGGTTTGTCCGTCGGCGCTGATCCAGAGGTCGCCTGCGTCGGTAGTGAGTTCGAAGGCTGCGGGTGGAGCGGCTGCGGGTTTGGCGGCGATCGGTGGAGCAGTGAAGGAGCCGGAGCTCTTTGCGAGCGAGTGCGCGTTTGGTGAAGGGATGCGCGCGACCTTTACGGCGCGACCGGTCCACTGGGCCGGGACCGGCTGCCAGGTTACGCCGGCATCTTCGCTGCGGAAGAGGGTGCCGGCGGTGTCGATGGCTAGTTGGCGGCGGGCGAAGAGTGTGATGGAGAGCGCCGGAAGTTTGCTCGGCAGCGTGGGGAGAATTTCTGCATGAAGTGGCGCTGCTGCTGTGGTGTCTACGGAGAGTGAGTCTACCGTTCCGGTATCCAATGCGGCGGAGCCGGCGCTTTGTACTGCGGCGTCGGCAAGAGCGGCGGCCGCGATGTAGTTTTGGTTTAGGTTAGTTTGGCCGGTGCCTCCGTAGATGCCGTTATTCGGGCTGGAGGGAGGTGCGGGTGTGGGAGCCTGTTGGGCTTGGGCGCGGCCCATATCGTACTGAGCTGCGGCGGAGCGGAGTTCGCGGCGAGCTTCGGCATCGGCGGTCCGGGCCGCCTGCGGTGAGTCGGTTGGGCCGGCGGTTGATGTGGCAGCGGGTGGCGGAGTTGCCGAGGCATAGCTCGCGCCTGACATCCCTCCCATGGTGAATTTCCTCTCTTTTGGTGCGTCGGGTGTGGATGCTCGTTCACGGTTGGGGGATGCGGCTAGGCCGAAGCTGACATGCGGAGGAGCCGCGTGGGCACGTGTGGCGTCTGCTGCCGGCGCTGAGCCGGTTTCGGGGGCTGCGCCTGGGGTGCGGGCTGCGGGCGCTGACTTAGCTGATGGCTTGTGGACTGATTCGGGCGCGAAGGTTGGCGGAGCTGCCGGTTCGGGCGGCGGTGCGGCCGACGGGAGTGGAGGCGCCTGATCGTGCGCTGTGTTGACGGCGGTGACTTGATTCTTTTCGGTGGCGAGGTTGTGTATATGGATGGTGAGGACGATGAGGCAGGCCAGGGCCGCTGCGGCCGGGAACGCCAGCATCCAGCGCGAGAACCCAGTGTGGCGCGGGGTGGCTGGGTGCGGATGGATGGATGGTTCGAACGCGAGAGGCTGGGCGAGGTAGACGATAGCGCGGCAGTCGGCGCAGGTGGCGAGATGGGCGAGCGTGGCCTGCTGCTCGTGGAGCGGCAGGGCGTGCTCAGCGAAGGCGTTGAGCTGGTCCGCGTCAGGATGCTGGCCGGGTTGAAGGTGTGTCGTCATTTGGCTTCGTGTTGCTGGTGCGCGCGAGTTGTCTTATCGGAGAACGAGGAAGTTTGCGAAGTTTGCAGCAGCGTGCGCAGGTTTATTTCGAGGTCGCGCGGATCGGCTCCGAGCGCTTCCTCCGCGGCGCGCTTGCTGAGGCCGCCGGATTGGAGGTTGCGCAAGAGCTGCTTGCGTAGATCGGCGGTGAGGCGCTTGAGCTTGCGGCTGATGGTGGCTTCGTGGACGTGGAGAAGGTGCGCTATTTGGAGCAGCGTCTTTCGGTCGAGGAAGTAGGAGGCTAGAAGGAAACGGTCGTCAGGTGGGAGGGCTTCGAGAGTGCGCTGGATGGCGTGGGTGAGCTGGGCGAGTTCGGCCGGAACCGGTGCGGTGGTGCATGCGGGTGCGGTCGGGTCGAGGTCGTCAAGCGGAGATTCGCGGTGGATGCGGCGGTGGTGGTCGATGTGGCGCTGGGCGAGCGTGGTGCGGAGCCACCCGAGCAGCGATCCGCGACCGGAGTAAGAGGCGAGTGGGGAATTGCGCCGGCCACCGCGCTCGGTGAGACCGAAGAGTTCGGCGTAGAGGGAGTCGGCGAGGTCGTGGCCGAGGGTAGCGGAGCCGGTGATGGCAATGGCGGCCTGGGTGAGAGGCGCGCGATAGAGCTTGAGGAAACGCTGCCAGGCGGACTCGCGGCCGAGGGCGCAGGCTTGGGCGAGGGCGAGTTCGGGAAGGCGGAGGGCGCGGTAGAAGGCAGCTTCGTGGGCGGGGGTTGGGCGAGTTTCGTGCGGGAGGCCGTAGTGGTATTTGGCGCCGATGGCTGCGAGGGCGGCGCTGAATTCTTCGCGGGTTAGCGAGCAGGTTTCGGCGTCGGCGGCGAGCCAGAGTTCTTGAATGAGGCCTGGCGGAAGGCCGGTGACGGATGCGTGGGTGAGGTCGGCTTGAGCGTCCGGGGACGCGGCGAGGGTGGGCTCGGCGGACGGCAGCGGGAGGGTGAGTTCGCCGGGTTGGGATGCCGTGTCCACGACTCTGAAGATACTCCTGAATTGCCCAAAGACTGTCCCGCCGGACGGGCCCGCTGCGCGCCGGGCGGTCACTTCGTGACGGGTGTTGGGCTTCGCGTGGTGCTCCCGATGGTCGCGGGCCGGATTCCGTGCTGAGCGTCGTCGGCACCGTACGACACCAATTGTGAAACCATCCTCCGGTTTGGACGAGGCGGTGGGTGGGTTTGGACGCGGGTTGGCGAATTCCGTGAAAAAAATATGCAAGAGATGGCCAGGGGGGCGTTCCTGTGTCAGAAGGCGGGCACTGATCCCGTCGACAAAGGGAGGGTTGCGATGAAGAGCGTACGAGGGATTCGGCTAGGCGTGGGAGTGGCGGCGGTGATGACGGTGGCGCTGGCGGTGGGACGATGGGAGCCGGTGGCGGCTGGAGGGCCAGCAGGCGGCGGATATCGCGTGCTTAGGCCGATCGAGAGCGGGGATCTGACGCTTTTTCCGGTGGTTCGGGACGATGGGAAGTCGCTGCCTTCGGACCAGTTTCTAACGTTGGATGAGGGTCTGAAGAGCGGCGAAGTGGAGGTGACGGAGGCAGGCAAGGTGCGAGGGCTGGTGAGGTCTCGAAGTGGTGTTCCGGTGCAGCGCTACGAGGGGGACCAGGTAAATACTCTGGTGCTGGTGAACAACTCCAAACGGCCGCTACTGCTGCTGGCGGGCGAGATTGTGACCGGTGGCAAGCAGGATCGGATCATCGCGAAGGACAGGATTGTTCCAGTGGGCGCGGAGCCGATCGATCTTTCTGTGTTTTGCATTGAGCATGGGCGTTGGACGGAGAGTTCGGATAAGTTTGGCAGTTCGGCGAAGGCGGCGAGCCAAAGCATTATGGTGCAGCCAACGGTGCGGCAGCAGGCAATGGTGGCGAAGGATCAGCAACAGGTGTGGGATTCGGTAAGCGGGGCGATTTCTTCGATGGCGAAGGCTGCGCCTCCGCCGGTTGGAACTCCGAGGCCGGATTCGGCCAGTGGGGTGTATTCGGGGACTGGATCCACGAATCTCAACGAGAACTATTTGGGAGGCCGATCTCTGGGGACGACGAGCTATGCGAAGGCGGTGCAGTCGCAAGCGGTGGCCGCGAAGGTGGATGAGGAAGCGGCGGGCGTGGCGAAGTCACGGGAGGAGGCGCTGGAGACACTGCGGCAAGAGCACGCGGTGGGCGTGGTGGTCGCGGTGCGCGGCGAAGTGATCTGGGCGGATATTTTCTCAGATTCCGGACTGCTGACGCGGTACTGGACCAAACTGGTGCGGTCGTATGCCGCGGAAGGACTGGAGAGCGGGACGGCGCACGGAAGCGCGAGCATGGCGGACGCGCAGCGGTTCCTCGATATACCGACGCATGGGACGGAAGACTCGCAGGGTGAGGTTGGAGTGTATCGCTGCCGCGAGGTGAAGGCGGGCGGAACGGACCTGTTCACGCTGGAGGCGCTGCTGCCGGGCACGGGGTATGACGTACACATCAGCCGAGTGAAGCTGAGAGGGGCGGCAGGTTTTGTGGGGGCGCCACGTCCGGTTGACTAAGCTGTGTGTCGATGAAGTGGCTGGGCCGTTACGCGCGGGCGGCCCAGCATTATCTTGTGCGGAGAATTTGTTGGATGTAAATAATGGACGCGGCAGGGATCGACCCTGCAATCGGTCGGTTATGAGTCCAGTTGGGATGCAGAGGGAGCGACTACTCTGGATGCTCACGTTTGTGAGCTTCGTCCTTTGAGTCGAGGCCAGTCGAATCTGCGGGGGTGATCTCTCCCAAGGAATCGTTCACAATCTCGTCGGAGACTTCTTCGTCGTTCGATTTAGGCGTCGCAGGCTTCTCTTCATGGATCATGTGGGCTTTCCTCTCTGCAATAGGATGCAAGTGTGCAGCGCAGTGACAGAATTTGCCCCACAGCAATAGATTGGAACAGCAATAGATTGGAACAACAGCCATCAGAACAGTCACCAGACAAGATTCGGTTTCCTGGCTGTCGCCTGATTCTTGTTGTAAATGATTGATATAAATGGTGGACGCGGCAGGGATCGAACCTGCGACCAGTCGATTAAGAGT
>Ga0302195_10004158_pt1 | contig 11275 bp, 6 predicted proteins | sample II_Bog_N1_2_FD_198778 | JGI IMG/M metagenome (GOLD analysis project Ga0302195, IMG submission 198778) | Peat permafrost microbial communities from Stordalen Mire near Abisko, Sweden - II_Bog_N1_2 | ecosystem: Environmental > Terrestrial > Soil > Wetlands > Peat | place: Sweden: Abisko, Stordalen...
ATCCGATAGCCGTGCCGGCGCAGTTCGCGGGCGACAAAGTCGCGGAGGTCGCGCTCGTCCTCGACGACGAGGATGGTTTCGTTGCCGCCGCGCTGGCGGAACTGGGTCTCGGCGTTTTCCGGCGAGGCCACGGGGGCATCCGTTGCCGGCAGAAAAACGTTAAAGGTGGTCCCGTGATTAAGCGTGCTCTCGACCTGAATCCAGCCGTGATGCTGCTTGACGATGCCGAAGACGGTGGCCAGGCCGAGGCCGGTGCCTTTGCCCAGTTCCTTGGTGGTAAAGAACGGCTCGAAAATGCGCACCAGATTTTCCGGGGGAATTCCGCAGCCGGTATCAGAATGGCTCAAGCAGATAAAACTGCCGGCACGCGAGTCGAGCACTTGGGCGGTGTAGGCCGCGTCAATTTCCCGCCGGTTGACGCGGATGGTGAGCTGGCCGCCGCGGGGCATGGCATCGCGGGAATTGACGGAGAGATTCAACAAGATCTGTTCGATCATGCCGGGATCCGCCTCGGTGACGGCGGGTTCGCCGTTGAAATTGATCTGGAGCGAAACATCCTCGCCGAGCAGCCGGCCCAGCATTTCGGACATGCCGCTGACGAGCTGGTTCAGGTCGATCGGCCGCGGCCGGGCCACCTGTTTGCGTCCAAAGGCGAGCAGCTGCCGGGTGAGGCCGGCGGCGCGTTCGGAGGCCTGCTTGATCTGCTGCGCGGAAACCAGCGCCTTGGGATCCAGATTCTGCATCGTGAGCAGCGTGGCGTGGCCGAGGACGACGGTGAGAATGTTGTTGAAGTCGTGCGCGATGCCGCCGGCGAGCTGGCCAATGGCCTCCATCTTCTGGGACTGGCGCAACTGTTCCTCCAGCCGCTTCTGCTCGGTGATGTTGCGGAACAGGCTCAGCAACAGGCGCGGCTTGCCGCCCAGCTCCACATAATAATCAGTAATTTCAAAGGCCACTGACCGGCCGTCGTGCAGGATATAATCTTTTGAACGTTTGCCGGGCAGGCTGCCGGCCAGAAAATTGTCCCGGTGCGTCTGGAGCATTTTCTCCCAGTCGGTGCGGGCGTCGTAGATGACGGTGAAAGGTTTGCCCTCCAGCTGCCGGCTTGGCAGCCCGACCAACTGGCAGAATGCCTCATTCACGGCGACAATGGAGCCGGACTCGTCCGTGAGCCGCATGCCGTCCACGGAATTTTCCCAGACGGAACGGAACAAGGTTTCGGAACTGCGCCGGGCGGTTTCTACGGCCAGCCGTTCGGTGATATCGCGGACATGGAAGAGCAGGGCGGGATTGCCTTCAAACTCGATGCGCACCACCCGAATTTCCACCGGCACCACGCGGCCATCGACGCGACGGCTCTCGCTTTCGATCCAGGAAATCTCGCCGGTGGCGAGGCGTTGGAATTCCGCCCGCGCTGTCTCGCGCCGTTCCGGCGGCACCAAGTCCTCAACGGCATTTTTGCCGACCAGCCAGTCGCGTTCCACGCCATGGAGCTGGCAGGCGGCGCGGTTGGCGTCCAACACATTGCCTTTCAGATCCTCGACAAAGATGGCATCCGGCGAATTTTCAAACAATTCCCGGAACCGCCGCTGGCTATGGCGTAGTTCCTCCTCGGCGCGCACGCGTTCCAGCGCGCCGCTGCATTGGTCGGCCAGCGTCTGGAGGGTGTGCAGATCAGCCTCGGTGTAGCTCCCGGTAGCGCGGCTCTGGACGAATAGCACGCCGATGACCCCTTCACCCTTGCGGATGGGCGCGATCATGGTCGTACCTTCCTTGTCGCCGGTTTCGCGGGCGGTGATCAGTTCCGCGCCGCGCGTGATCACGCGCTGCACCAAGGCATTCGCCGTCTTGGGCTGCGGCGAGGCGGGCAGTTCAACGCGCTGGCCCTCGATGGTGGTGATGGTTCGGAGCGAAACCACCTGGTCCTTGGCCGCATCGTAAAGGTCCAACGCAAAGTCATCCCAGTGAAACAACTCATCCGCCGCCTCGCAGATGAACATCCCAGCCGTCGGGGCCATGGTGACGGCACTCAACTGGTGGCTCAACTTGCCGAACACCGCGTTGTGTTGGGCATTACGGCGGCGATCCGTCACATCGGTGGCCATAGTCAGCGCGCCAAGCCGGCCGCGGAAGGCCAGCGGCGTCCAAGTGACTTCCATGTCCATCATGCCGCCGTTTTTGCGCCGGTGCCGCCAGACGATGCACTGGCTTTCTGCATCCCAGACCGAATTGTTATCGTGCCGCTGGCGTTCCGGTACCCGCAGGTCGGCCAGCGTCTTGGCCAAAAATTCCTCTTTGCTGTAACCGTAACGGTTGATGGCTGCCTCGTTCACTTCGAGAATTGCCAGCGTTTCCAAGTCAAACACCCACATCGGGTGCGGGTTGCCATGAAATAACAACCGGTACTGTTTTTCACTCTGGCGCAGGTCGGCCTCCGCCAGTTCGCGGCCGGTGCGCTCGGCCGCTTCGGCCACGGCGCGGCGAATGGAGGACGGCAACCGCTCGCGGTTTTGTTTGAGAACATAATCCGTCGCGCCGGCCTTGAGGCTTTCGATGGCGGCCAGTTCGCCGATGGTGCCGGAAAGGAGAATGAACGGCAATGTCGAACTTTTCTCGCGTACCAGCTTGAGCGCTTCGAGCCCGTTGAAATCCGGCAGCCGGTAATCGGCCAGGATCAAATCCCAGTTTTCCTTTGAAAATTGGATGAGGAACTCGTTACGCCGGGTGGCGAGCGTCAGCTCTGCCGTAATGCCCGCGTGGGCCAACTGGTCGCGCACCAGCTCGAAGTCAGCGGGATTATCTTCCAGATGGAGGATGCGGAGCGGTTGATTCATGGACGGTACATCAGGTCACTTCTGAATAATTCCCGCACAAACAACCAGCCCGCTGCCCAAATGTAAAGCGGGATGAGGCCGCGCCGATAAATAATTTTTTCACCGTTGACAATCCGCCGCATATCTTTAGGCTTTCTCGCTCTTTAACAAACCAATTCATAGAGTTACAGATTATGCCGAATACGAAGTCAGCAGAACGCCGGATGCGCAACAGCCAGCGCAAGAACCTCCAGAACAGCCGCGTCAAATCCAAGCTGCGCCGGCTGGAGAAGGAATTCCGCGCCACCGTGGTCGCCGGCCAGGCCGAAGCCGCCACCAAGCTGCTGTCCGGCGTGCATTCCGCGTTCGACAAGGCCGTCAAATCCGGTGCGCTTACCCGCCCCACGGCCAACCGTAAAAAGTCCCGCCTCGCCATCTCGATCCGGGCCATCAAGCCCGCCGCCTAATCCGGGCGCCGACAGCCTTTGCGCAATTTCACAAACGACCCAATCGGAACGATTCATTCCCATTGGGTCGTTGACTTTTAAGAATATGCCGGGATGGCTTGCCGCAGGGGGTTGCGCAATTTATCCCGGTAGATCCGCCGGCAGACCATCAGGCCAACTCAGCCCCGGCCCCGTCCTTCGCTGTGCCGTGTTACCGTTAATCTCCTAGGCAAGTGCCCACGCGCCGTGCGGCCTGCACCCACGAATGGTCGGGCGGCACGCATTTCCGCTTGCCCGCTACTTTTTCCAACGGCACGGCTTCCGTGTTGTCGCCGCGCGCCGCGACCATCACGCCAAAGACGCCTTCATGGATCAAATCTGCCGCCGCGCTGCCCAGGCGCGTGGCCAGCACGCGGTCCGCCGCGCAGGGCGTGCCGCCGCGTTGCACGTAGCCCAGAATGGTCACGCGCGACTCAAGCTGGGTGAGTTCCTCCAAATGTTTCGCCAGTCGCATGGTATTGCCGGCGTGCCGGACCTCCAGCGTGGCGATCTCCATCTTCGCCTCTTTTTTGTCGTGCAAGGTCTTGGCGCGCTCAAGTTTTTTCTCGGCGGCCAGCAAGGCGCGGGCGTCGTCGCGACTCATCGCACCCTCGGCCACGGCCACAATGCTGAAATTGGTTCCGTTTCGGCTGCGCCGCTTGATGGCCTCGGCGATTTTCTCCACGTCGTAGGGAATTTCCGGGATGAGGATCACGTCCGCCCCGCCCGCGATGCCCGCACCGAGCGCGAGCCAGCCGGAGCGGTGCCCCATTATCTCAGCCACAATGATTCGGTGATGACTGTGGGCCGTGCTGTGCAGGCGGTCGATCGTTTCGGTCGCGATGTCCAGCGCAGTGGCGAACCCGAATGTCGCATCCGTCATCGCCACGTCGTTGTCTATGGTCTTGGGCAGGGTGATGACGTTGAGGCCGGCCTCATGCAGGCGCAACGCGTTCTTCTGAGTACCGCCCCCGCCAAGGCAAACGAGGCAGTCCAAACCCCATTCATGATAACGATCCACGATCACCTTGGTCATGTCCTTGGTGCGGCCGTCGATGACCATGCGGTGCGGCTTATCGCGGCTGGTGCCGAGGATGGTGCCGCCGATGGTCAGGATGCCGGCGAGCGCGCCCTTGTCTAGTTTGAGCCGCCGGTTTTCCACCAACCCGCGGAAGCCGTCGCGGATGCCGATCATCTCCATGCCGTAGCCGAGGGCGGTTTTGCCGACGCCGCGAATAGCGGCATTGAGGCCGGGGCTGTCGCCGCCGGCGGTGAGGATGCCGATGCGTTTGATCTTTTTGGCCATGCCGCCGTTATTTGAAACTGCCGGGCGAAATTGTCGAGCAGAACTTTTAAAAATCTTTGGGCGGCGGCTACGGTTTCGTCGGACGCGGTTATCGGTAAACCTTATGAAGTGCCATGCGCGACAAATCCAATTTCCGTTTGTCCAAACTTGGGTTCCGCCGTGACGACCACTGGCTTAAGTTTGAATGAGACGGGTAAGCGATAGGAGGAAAGCGGCTTTATCGAGAGCGGCGGCTGAACTAAATTTCACCGGGCCGGATCCGCTTTGGGCCTTGTCAACAGAATGGTTTCGAGCGGATGGTGGGTGCCGGCGCGCGGCATGATGAGTTTGGCGACGAGGCCGGTCCAGCCGGTCTGGTGGGCGGCGCCGAGGCCGTGGCCGGTGTCGCCGTGAAAATATTCGTGGAAAAGCACGTAATTGCGGAAGTGCGGATCGAGGGTGAGCTTGGGATAATTTTTCAGCGCGGGTCGCTGGCCGGTTTTGTCTTTCAGAAAAAGCCGCGTGAGCCGGGCGGAAATTTCGTCGGCGGCCTCTTCGAGATTCAGTAGTTTTCCCGAGCCGACGGGGCATTCGATTTTGAATTCGTCGCCGTAGTAATGGTGGAATTTCTGGAGCGATTCAATGAGCAGGAAGTTCATCGGCAGCCAGACGGGGCCGCGCCAGTTGGAATTGCCGCCGAAAAGTCCGCCCTCGGATTCGCCGGGCCAATAACTGACTTCATTCACCACGCCGCCACATTCCAGGCGGAATGGTTTGTCCGCGTGAACCTTTGAAAGGGCGCGGATACCGTAGTCGCTCAAAAATTCCGATTCGTCGAGCGCGCGGCGGAGCAGGCATTTCATGCGATGGCCGCGCAGGAGCGAAAGTAGATGGCGTTTGCCGACGCCGTGTTTCTGCCAGCGCGAAACCAAGTTCGCGAGATCCGGCCGGTGCGACAGGAACCATTCCATGCGCGCCGTGAAGTTGGGCAGGCACTTCAACAATTCCGGCTCCAGCGTTTCCACCGCGAACAAAGGAACCAGGCCGACCATGGAGCGGACTTTAAGGAGGGTTTTCTTGCCGTCGGGCAGACAAAGTTCGTCGTAATAAAATTCATCCTCGTCGTCCCACAGCGCGAGGCCCTCCTCGGGCATGGTGCCGTGATGGTCGCTGACGCCGTTGATGGCCCCGGCGATGCTCAAAAAGTGCTCGAAGAATTTGGTCGCGATGTCCTCATACACCTTGTTGTGTTGGGCGAGCTCGAGCGAGATGCGGAGCAGGTTCAGGCAGTACATTGCCATCCAGCTTGTGCCGTCGGCTTGGTTGATGAAACCGCCGGTGGGCAGCGGCTGGCTTCGGTCAAACACGCCGATGTTGTCCAGTCCAAGAAACCCGCCTTGGAAAATATTCCGGCCCTGCGCGTCCTTCCGGTTTACCCACCAGGTGAAATTCAGCAACAACTTGTGGAAGACGCGTTCCAGAAATTCCACGTCGCCCATGTCGTGCTCGTCCTTTTCGCGACGATGTTTGCGGTCCATCTGAAACACCCGCCAGGTCGCCCACGCGTGGACGGGCGGGTTGACATCGCCGAAGGCCCATTCGTAGGCGGGCAACTGGCCGTTCGGGTGCATATACCATTCACGCGTGAGCAGATCGAGCTGCTGCTTGGCAAACTCCGCGTCCACCAGCGCCAGCGGCAGGCAGTGGAAGGCCAAGTCCCACGCGGCGTACCAGGGATATTCCCATTTGTCCGGCATGGAGATGATGTTGGCGTTGTTCAAGTGCCCCCATTCGGCATTGCGGCCGTGCTTGCGTTCGCGCGGCGGCGGCGGCTGGGCCGGGTCGCCGTTCAACCACGTTCGCAGGTTGAAATAATAAAACTGTTTCGACCAGATCATGCCCGCCAGCGCCTGCCGTTGAACGGAGCGGACCTCGGCGTCCGTCAAGCCTTGTTGCAAATCTGCATAGAACTCATCCGCCTCGGCAATGCGTTGGGAAAAGATCGCGTCAAAATCGGCGAAAGGTTTTTCGCCGGACTTGCGCGCGAGCCGGAGCCGGATTTCGCGCGAGCCGCCGGCGGCAATCTCCAGTTCGTAGTGCGCGCACATTTTGGTGCCGGCCCGCTTGGGATTAACCGCGTCCGCATCCCTGTTTATCAGATATTCATGGAACGCATCCTTGTAAAATCCCCGGGCCGGGGCCTCGCCAAAAATCCGTTGAGGATTCGTCTCGTTCTCGGTGAACAGGAGTTCCGGCAGAATTTTCCCCTCGTCGAGCGCCCCCGGGGAAAATTCAAAAGTGCCGAGATCCTCGTGTTCGACCACCACGGCGGAACCGCCGCGCGCGGCGCGCAGCCGAGGTTTGGTGTGGTCGGCTTCCCAGGACCAGGTGTTGCGGAACCATAGGTGCGGCAGGACATGAATTGTCGCCGGTGCCGGCCCGCGATTGTGGATGGTGACGCGCATTAAGATATCTTCCGGTGCGGCCTTGGCGTATTCCACAAATATGTCGAAGTAACGGTCGTCGTCGAAAATGCCCGTGTCGAGCATTTCAAATTCGGGCTGGTCTTTGCCGCGCCGAGCATTTTGCTTGACGAGTTGCGCGTAGGGAAACTCCCGTTGCGGATATTTGTAGAGCGCTTTTAGATAGGAATGCGTCGGCGTGGCGTCGAGATAGTAATAGATTTCTTTCACGTCTTCGCCGTGGTTGCCTTGCTCGTTGGTGAGGCCGAAGAAACGTTCCTTCAGAATCGGGTCTTGGCCGTTCCATACCGCGAGCCCTAGACAAAGGAGCTGGAGACCGTCGCTGACGCCGGCGATCCCGTCCTCGCCCCAGCGGTAAGCGCGGCTGCGGGCGTGATCGTGCGGAAAATATTCCCAGGCGGTGCCCCCGGGCGAGTAATCCTCGCGCACGGTGCCCCACTGGCGCTCGGAAAGATAGGGCCCCCACGCGCGCCAAGGATTTTTCAGGCCGCCGGCGGCAGCCAGCCGGGCCTTTTCAGCAATGACAGCAGCACACATTCAGGGGCTTTCTTTTAAAGGTTTCCGGCGCGGCGGCAAGCGCTGAATTTTTCGATAGGCCCTTCTTTGCCGGGGCTAAACCAATATCACCGGCAGATATCGCGGACTGTTTTACCGTTCCGTTGGCGGAGGGCTTGGTCGGTTGATTCAAGCATTGCCCGCGCGAATCGGATGGTATAATTCAAAGCCCGTGAACATTTCCGTTGAACACATAGCGATTCCCGCCGCCGACCCGGTGGCATTGAAAAACTGGTACGAACGCGTCCTCGGCGCGCGCGAAATCTTCCACAACGGCCAATCGCCGCCGACGTGTCTGCTCGCGCTGGGCACTGTGTGGTTCGAAATCTACCAAGCCGACGCCCCGTTGCCGGAACGCGGCAACAACAAGCTCGCCGGTTTCCGACACCTCGCGTTGCGCGTGCCATCGCTGGCGGCGGCGCAGGCGGAACTGGAATCGCGCGGCATCGTGTTCACGGAAACGATCCGGCCGGCGGCCGGCGGCGGCCGGGTTTTGTTTTTTGAAGACGGCGAGGGGAACCTGCTGCACTTGGTCGAGCGGCCCGCAGATTCGCGGCTTTAGAATTATATCTTCCCGCGGCGCGATTTTTTCCGCTTGGCGTTGGACAAATCCGCCGATACGTAGCAGAATGTAACAAGTATGAGCGATGAAGCCATGAGTAATTTCACGCCGCGCGCCCAGCAGGTGCTGGCGCTGGCACGCAAAGAGGCCGACCGGTTGAACCACAACTTCCTCGGCACGGAACACCTGTTGCTTGGCCTTATCAAGCTGGGCCAGGGTGTCGCCGTCAACGTCCTGCAAAGCATGGGCATTGATCTCGATAGCGTCCGCATCGAAGTCGAGAAGCAGGTCGGCTCCGGTCCCGACCAGAAAATGATCGGCAACATCCCCTACACGCCGCGCGTAAAGAAAGTCATTGCGCTCGCGCAGAAGGAGGCGAAGAATCTCAACCACACCTACGTCGGCACCGAGCATTTGCTGCTCGGTTTGCTGCGCGAGGGCGACGGCGTTGCCGCCAAAGTGCTCCGCGCGCTTGATGTGGACATCGAGGAAGCCCGGCAGCGCGTCCTGAAGGAGCTGGATCCGAATTTTGCCGCGCCGCCCGCCGGCGAGGAAGCCCAGCCGGGTGAACCGGCCGTGGAAAAACCCACCGCTGGCGAGAAGAAGGGCGAAGTCAAGACGCCCGCGCTCAAGGCGTTCGGCCGCGACCTCACCGAAATCGCCCGCAAGGGCGACATGGATCCCGTCATCGGCCGCAAGAATGAGATCGAACGCGTTATTCAGATCCTATGCCGCCGCACGAAGAACAATCCCGTGCTCCTCGGCGAGGCGGGCGTTGGCAAAACCGCCATCGTCGAAGGCCTCGCGCAGGAGATCGCCGCCGGCAACGTCCCGGAAATCCTGTTGCAGAAGCGCGTCATCACGCTCGACCTTGCGTTGATGGTTGCCGGCACCAAATATCGCGGCCAGTTTGAAGAGCGCATCAAGGCGGTCATGGACGAGATTCGCCGCGCCAAGAACGTCATTCTCTTCATTGACGAATTGCACACGATTGTCGGGGCGGGCTCCGCCGAAGGCACTATGGACGCCAGCAACATCATCAAGCCGGCGCTCTCGCGCGGGGAGATGCAGTGCGTTGGTGCCACCACGCTGAACGAATACCGCAAATACATCGAGAAGGACGCCGCGCTCGAACGCCGTTTCCAGTCCGTCAAGGTCGAGGCGCCCTCGATTGAGGACGCGATCGAGATTTTGAAGGGCCTCCGCCACAAGTACGAGGAACACCACAAGGCCGAGTTCACCGACGACGCCGTGGCCGCTTCCGTGAAGCTTTCCGACCGCTACATCACCGACCGGTTTCTGCCGGACAAGGCCATTGACGTACTCGACGAGGCTGGGTCGCGCGCGCGCATTAGCACCCTGACGCGTCCGCCCGAGATCAAGGCGCAGGAAGCCGACATTGAGGTCATCAAGGGCAAGAAGGAATCCGCCATCAAGAACCAGGATTTCGAGGGCGCCGCCCGGATGCGCGACCAGGAGAAGCAGGCCAAGGACAAGCTCGAAGCCTTGCTCAAGGCGTGGCGTGCCAAAGGCGACGAGAAACGCGTCGTCGTCGGCGAAGAAGAGATTTTACACGTTGTGTCCAAGTGGACCGGCATTCCGCTCCGCCGGATGGGCCAGGACGAGATGTCCCGCCTGCTCACCGTCGAAGGGGAGATGGAAAAGGTGGTGGTCGGCCAGCGCGAAGCTGTGTCCGCGTTGTGCAAGGCGCTGAAACGTTCGCGTGCTGACCTCAAGGACCCCCGCCGGCCCATCGGCACGTTTCTGTTGCTCGGCCCGACCGGCGTGGGTAAGACCCTGCTGGCCAAAACCCTTGCCGAGCAAATGTTCGGCGACACGAAATCGCTCATCCAGCTCGACATGAGCGAGTACATGGAGAAGTTCAACGTCTCGCGCCTCGTCGGTTCGCCGCCGGGTTATGTCGGCTACGAAGAAGGCGGCCAGTTGACCGAGAAGGTCCGGCGCAATCCGTACTCGGTTGTCCTATTCGACGAAATCGAAAAGGCACATCCGGACGTCTGGAACATGCTGCTGCAAATCCTCGAGGAAGGGAAACTGACCGACAGCATGGGCCGCATCGTGAATTTCCGCAACACCATTATCCTGATGACCTCGAACGTCGGTTCGGATCTGTTGCGCAAGTCCTCCACGCTCGGCTTTGCCCCAATCACGGACGAGGCCACCTACGAGAAGGCCCGCGAACGCGTACTGGAAGAGGCCAAGAAAACTTTCCGCCCCGAGTTCCTGAACCGGCTGGATGACCTCATCGTGTTCCGCTCCTTCACCAAGGCGGATCTCATCCAGATCCTGAGTTTGGAAGTGGACAAAGTGCTGGAACGGCTGCGGAAGAAAAACCTCAAGCTCGAACTGGACGACAAGGCCAAGGAATTTCTCGTGGAGAAGGGGTACGACCCGCAATACGGCGCCCGGCCGATGCGCCGCGCCGTGGAACGCTTCTTCGAGGATCCGTTGGCCGAGGAAATCCTCAAGGGCGTCCTGCATGAAGGCGAGCTGATTCAGGTCACCGCCGGACCGGACAAGCTGTTGTTCAAACAACAGTCCGCCACCGAAAGCACCCCGGCGGCCTCCGCTTCTTAAATCCAAAAAATTCATAACCGGCGGTGGTCTTCGTGACCATCGCCGGTTTGCTTTTGCCCACGCGGGTTAAGGTTTCGGCGGCGCCGGCCCGTCACCGGGCGGCGGTTCCGCTGGTTTCGGCGGCGGTTCATAGTCCGGCGTGCGGTAGAAGGACGGACAGCGCATGATGTCGGTGAAGCCCGGGTCCTTCGGGTTCATGATGATCGCGCGGAATCCCAGTCCCGCGGGCAGACGCTGGCGATGGCCAGCGCCGCCTCGTGGCGGATGCCTTCCGCGTCGCCGCCGGCAATGGCCAGGCCGAAGACAAACACCTTTTCGAACGGCAGCTTGGGTTCCTCCTCGTAAAACAGCCACGCCGCCTTCACTTCCGGAATGCCGGCGAGAAATTTCGCCAGCGGCCGCCGCAATCGTTCCGGCTGATGGTCCGGCAACGAAATGACCAGCCCTTCCATCGCCTGTTCGCCCGGCGTGGGCAGCTGCAAGGCCGAACCGTC
>Ga0302195_10004168_pt1 | contig 11261 bp, 3 predicted proteins | sample II_Bog_N1_2_FD_198778 | JGI IMG/M metagenome (GOLD analysis project Ga0302195, IMG submission 198778) | Peat permafrost microbial communities from Stordalen Mire near Abisko, Sweden - II_Bog_N1_2 | ecosystem: Environmental > Terrestrial > Soil > Wetlands > Peat | place: Sweden: Abisko, Stordalen...
TGTTCTCGGTGAAATCGACCGCTGCGGCGCCTGCCGCAACCCGCGGCCCGCTGACGCTCCCCGCGATGCACGTTGGACTCGGGCCCGGCGTACGTTCGGAACAGGTGGAATTCATTGCCGGACCCTCCACGCATGGGTCGTGGCTGTTCACCGCCGGCGATCTGCTGGTCACCAAGATCAGCGGCGCCGGTGCGACCATGGTCCTGACGTCGATTCGCGCTCCCGGCAGCGAGGTGCTGTCGATCAGCGTGGAGCGGCTGGACGTTCGCGCCGATGCGGAAGGCGCCGCGCCGGCATCCAACGAAGCGCAGCCCGCCATCGCCAAGAGCGGCCCCCGGGGATCCGCTCAGGCGGCGAGTGCCAAGCCCCCGCTCATGGCCGCCGATCCCAAGCTGCCGCTGGCCGTGGAGATTGGCGCTCACATCCGCACTCGCGGCGACATGAAGTTTTCGAATGCGGCCTGGGCCGGACGCGTGGGACCGGGCCTGTGGATCGAGTCGTTCTGCGTGAAACCGCTCGAACTCCTCGGCGCCAACGACATCGAATACAAGGGCCTGACCGGCACCGGGTTCGAGACGCCCTGGCTGAGCGAAGGCAAGATGTGCGGCACGAAGGGCATGGCCACGCCGCTGGTTGGATTTGCATTGCGGCTGAAACCCGGCCGCTCGGGCGCCGATTACGACTGCGAGTACAGCGGCTACTTTCAATCCGGCATCGTCGTCGGACCGCTTCGCAACGGCGCCCCGTGCCGCTCGAGCGTGTCGAGCGATCCGCTCGAGGGCATTCAGGTGCGTCTCATCCGGCGCCCCGCCCCGGTTCGCGCGAAAGCTCCGCCCAAGGAGCGCGGCTCGGCCGCCCGATCGGGCAGGCGCGCTTAGGAGTCGAGACCGGCGACCTCGGTCGTTGCCAGGGCGGCCTGCAGGCGGCGCACGTCGGGCGCCGCTTCGGCGTAACCGGCGGCGAGCGCCCGTTGGTAGAGTGCCAGGGCGGCGTGACGGCTCGAATCGACGCCCCGCCCGGATTCGTGGAGTTTGCCTAGCGCCATCATCGCCGCAGGGTGCTCCGCGTCCGCGGCCATGCGATACCAGCGCGCCACTTCACGCCACTCCTGATCGGTGCGAGCCGACGGCTCGAGGAGGGAGCCCAAGGCCAGTTGCGCCGAGCGCTGCCCGTTCTCCGCGGCGGATCGGTAGCAGCGTTCCGCGCGCGCGTCGTTCGCCGGAACCCCGAGACCGCGACGCAGGCACACGCCCAGGTTGTACTGGGCATCCACGTTGCCCTGAGCGGCGGCGCGTTCGAACAAATCAAATGCCCGCACCCGATCCTCATCCCCCGAGGCATGCTGCAACAACAAGCCGCCCAGCAGCACCATCGCGGGCACGTGCCCTTGCAGCACGGCGTCGTTCAACCAGCGGCGTGCCTCATCCACCGATTGGTGGGCGCCCGCGCCGCGCAGATACATATCGCCCACCATGCGCTGTGCCGCAGCATTGCCGCGCTCCGCGGCGCGCAGCCACAGCTGGAACACCTCGGCCGAAGCTTCGGCGCCCGCGCCCTCGGGCTTGCGCAACGCGCTCAACGCCGCGATGGAGCCTGCATGGCCCTGCAGCGCGGCCCGTTCGTACCAGATGATGGCAGCATCGCGATCCACCGCAACGCCGCGCCCTTGAATCAGCACGTCGCCGAGCCACGTCTGCGCGAAGGCATTCCCGCCCTGAGCGGCGCGGGTGAACCAGCCGAACGCCTTGTCGGCATCCTGCGGGACGTGTTTGCCCTCGAAATACAACAGCGCGAGCTCTGCTTGCGCGTCGGCTTCACCCGCCTGAGACACTCGCTCCAGCAACTCGACGACGCGTGCGGCCGGCAGAGCCTCCGGGTGACCGCCGCGCATCCGTACTGCCAGCAGGCACGCCGCCGGCGCACTGCCGAGCTCCGCGGCCTGCACCAGCCAGTGCAGCGCCGCCTGGGAATCAGCAGACAGGTACTCGCCGCTGGTGTATTGCCGGTGCAGTGCCCAGGCGGCCGCCACATTCCCGCTCGCCGCGGCCTCCTCCAGCAGCGAGACCCCACGGCCGGAATTCTGCGGCACGCCGAGGCCGCGAAAATGCAGGAAAGCGAGGTTGTAGAGGCCCGTCGAATCCCCGAGGCGCGCCGCCTCGGCGTACCACGTCGCCGCGGCCGAGTAGCTCTTGGGCGCCTGCTCACCGGTCGCGTAGAGAATTCCCAGCTGCAGGCAAGCCGCGGAACTGCCGCGCTTCGCCGCTTCGCGAAACCATTTGCGCGCCGCTTTCGAATCGCCCCGCACCCCGAGGCCGCCCAATCTCAGGGTGCCGAGGTGATACAACGCGCTGGCGTCGCCCAGGACCGCGGCACGCTGGAACCAGTCGGCCGCCGCTTGAAAATCCTGCGGCAGGCCCTTGCCCTCCGCATACAGGGCGCCGAGGCGCTCGAATGCGGGCGCATAGTTCTGATCAGCCGCCTTCGAGAGCCAACGCGCCGCCTCGTCGTGATCGCGAGGCACTCCCTCGCCGGACAGATGGTACTGGCCGAGCAGGTATTGAGCCTCCGCGTCGCCGAGTTCCGCCGCTTGCCGGCACATCACGGCTGCCGAGTTCAGGTCCGGATTGGGCCCCGACCGGTGCAGCCGCGCCAGCGACACCCATGCCTTGAGGTGCCCGCGGATCGTGGCCCGCCGCAGCCAGGTCTCAGCCTGCGAGTTGTCCTGCGCCACGCCGCGCCCTGCCCGATACAGCTCCCCGAGCTGGAACATGGCGGCGGGCTGTCCCGCCTTGGCGGACTTCTCGAGAAGATCGGCCGCACGCGCTTCGTCGCGGGGCAGTTCGCCGTACAGCAGCAGCATCGCAAGGCACAGCTGCGCCGTGGAGTTGTCCAGTGCCGCGCAGATCTCGAGGTATTCGAGCGCGCGTGCGTGATCGCTTGGGCCGCCGTAGGTTCCGGCGTAGATGAGGCCCAGGCCGAGCTGGCCTCCCGAATGACCCTGTCGGGCGGCCTGCTCGAACCAGCGCTCGGCCGTCTCCAGATTCAACTCCACGCCCAGGCCGGCCGCGTATTGGTAACCGATGCGCGCCTGGGCGCCGGCATTGCCCCCCTCCGCGGCGAGCGTATTCCAATGGGCGGCCTCCTTCGAGTCCTGCGGCAATGAAAGACCTTGAGGATAGAGGCGCTTGATCAGCGATTCCTGATCCGAGCCGCCCTCGATCCGCGCGAGCGCCGCAGCGGTCGCGGTCTTGGCGGGCGACATCCCCGTGAGGTACATCTCCCCCAGTCGCGCCTGCGAGGTTTCCGAACCCTTCTCGGCGGCCTTTCGATACCAGCGCGCGGCTTCGACGAAGTTCTGCAGCACGCCCTCACCGGTTTCGTACAGCTTGGCGAGCCGCACCTGAGCCGCCTCCGAGCCGCCTTCCGCCAGCACTCGAAACATCTGCGCCGCATCGACCTTGCGGCCGCCGGCGTACGCCTTCTCAGCGCGTTCGAGCGTGGGCTCGCCCCGTACCTTGGATAGAAAAGTTTTCAGGCTCACGTCATCGATGCTCTGGTGGCCGCTTCCGGAAATTCCAGTGTACTACGCGCCGATGGCGAGCCGAAGCATGCGCATGCACCGGCTGAACACATCGCGGCTGTCGAGGCCGCTCAGGCACGCGAGCGCTCGGGGACAATCCCGCGCTTTCTCTATGAAGCAGGGAGAGCAGGACATCTGCCGGCGGATTGCCAGCGCGCGCCGTCCGGCCGGGCCCCATTCGTGCGCATCCACGACGCCCGAATGAATGCCGACCGTGCAGACGCCGAGGCTGGCCGCAAGATGCTGGGGGCCGCTGTTGTTCCCCACGAACAATGCCGCCCGGGAAAGTATCTTGGGCAGATCGGCGAGACTGGTCTTGCCTGCCAGGTTGAATGTCCGGTTGCTGCGCGAGACACCCTGCAGCACCGTTCGCGCCGCATCGCGTTCATCCGGGCCGCCGATCACTGCGACGTTCACCGTCCCCTCGGCCAGCAGCAGGCCGATGAGCTCGGAGAATTTCTCCAGAGGCCACTGCCGCATCTCCGATCCGGCCGACGGGTGCACGCAAACGAGCGGCAGCGAGAACAGCGCCCGCAAGGCCGCTTCAGCCAGCCCGGGGCCGGGAGCCGCCGCGGTGGCCGCGGGAGCCTCCTCGCATCGCGCCGCGACCGTATCGATGAGCATGCTGAGGTCGCTCGACACATGCGCGCGCTTGGCGCGCAGCGGAACGTCCTCGTCCCATTCGATGGCCACGTCGAGCCAGGGAAACCGGCCATGATGGTCGAAGCCCGCCGTCACTCTCGCGCCGCTCTTCTGCAGGAAATGGCGCGTATCGGGCTGCTTGCGCAAATCGATCGCCAAGTCGAAATTCTTCCGCACGAGCTGATTTTCCAGCATCCTCATGTGCGCCTCATCGACCTCCACGGTCCCGCGGCCCGAACGAACATGGAAGAAATCGAATTCCAGGGTTTCGTCGACGCAGGACTCGGAGCTCCAGATCGGACGGGTTCCGCGGCCCGCAAGCACCGTGAGCCTTGCCGAGGGAAACAGCCGCTTCAACCGGCGAACCGCCGGCAGCGCCGTGATCGCATCGCCGATGTGATCGAGCTTGACCACCAGGATCCGGCGCACCGACTCCGCGGCGAACAATGGCTGCGCCGCGTGGATCTCCTCGACCGGTTCGCGTTCGACCTCGACCTGGTCGTGGTCGAGGCTCAGATTGGGATTGAAGTATGGATCGCCCTGCACGATCGTCCGCTGCCAGCGGCTCTTGAACAGTCCTTCGTCGTAGTGTTCCTTCAAGCGGCTGCGGCTTGCCAGCTCGTGATGAATCAGGCGCGAATACGGCGTGAAAATGTTGAGCAATCCGTCGCTCCAGGACCGCAGGCAGTAATCGAGATCGCCGTTGATGACCGCGTGCGCCTCCTCGAAGCGGCCCAGCCGCTCGAAGGTGTCCCGGCGGGTCATCAGGCATGCGCTGATGACGTTCCGCTGACTCAGCGCCAGGCCGAAATAACCGGGGTCATCCTCGCGCAGATGGCGAAATGCATGGCGCCCGCGGCCGATTCCATCGAGCGCGACGCCCGCGTGCTGAACGCTCCGGTCCGGGTACAGCAGTTGGGGACCCACCACGCCGACCTCCGGGCGCTGTATGTGCTCGAGCATCGCATCGAGCCAATCGGGCTCGATGATTTCCACATCGTCGTTCAAGAAGAGCAACAGGCTGCCGTTGGCCCGGGCCGCGGCCAGATTGTTGAAGCGCGACCAATTGAAGGGGCCTTTGATGTCGACCACGACATCCGCGTGCTTGCGCAGCCATTTCTTCCATCTGCCGGCATCCGGCCCGATGTTGTCGGCGGCCACGATTTCAAAATTCCGGTACGCGGTCCGATCCCGCAGCGATTCGATGCACGTGCCGACCAGGCCGCCCGCTGCGCAGGTTGGCAGGACGATGGATACGAGGTCTCGCGATGAACGGGGGCGCTTCACGCGGTAATAGTGGGGGACGCAACCCGGCATGACCGACCCGGGGGTCTTGCGCCGCCGCAGTGCCTCCGACAGCGCGCGGCGCTCGCGTTCCGGGGTGTCCAGGCGATTCTCCGAGCGCTCGATCAGCAGCTTCGGAACGTGGCTGATGGAGCGCGCCGCCTCGCTCAACCGCAGGGCGATGTCGTAATCGCCGTGCGCCGGATCTCCAAGGTCGATGCCGGCGCGCGTCACGAGCTCGGATTTTGCGCACCATGCGCGGCCGATGTAATTGGTGGACAGCAGCAGGTCGGGGGACCACCGGGGCTTGAAGAAGGCCGTTGCCCGGCCATCGACCGGATCTGCGCGCCGCTCGTCGCTGTACAGCAGGTCGGCCTCGCGTGCAAAGCCGCTCGCGAGCGCGAACTCGAGCAGCGCGTCGCACCCCAGTTCATCGCCGGGTGCGAGCCTGAGGATGAACTCGGCGTCCGCAGGCGGCGCCTCGCCTTGCGCAGGCCACCCTGCGGCGGCCTGATCCGCGATCCGAATGCGTTGGGCGTGATGTTCGAAGCCCTCCACGCAGCGGGCCAGCAGCGACTTCGCCGAATGGGCGGGCTTGCGCTTGGGCTGGCTGCGCTGCAGGTACAGCCGCCAGTCGGGATAGGCCTGGCGGCTGAGGCTGTGCAGCGTTCGGCGCACCCCGGTCAGCGCGTCGTCCTTCGGGGTCAGCGCCTGCCAGACCGTGAACCTCGGCCGCCATTTCAGGGTGTCGAGCAATGCGAGGTGCAGTTCGACTTCCGATTGAGTGATCTTTCGCCGCAGCGATCCGGGACCGCTTTGATCCGATAGTTCCTCCACGTCGACGGAGAACTCGCGGACCATGGACACGCCGGCGCGGTCGCGCGCGGTCACGGTGATGAGGCGGCGTCCCCGCTTGAGTGCGCGGGGAGGAACATGCGCGGCAAACCCGCTCTGCATCGCGCCCTCCCAGGTCGAATACTCGGAGGCCACATCGGGCCGGCGGATTCCCAGATAGGCCACGGCGGCGCGTAGACCATCGACCGATATGTACACCTCATCGATGCCGCTTCGCGCAAGAGTCCAGCCCGCTATCGACAATCCGCCGTGCACCTTGGAGTTCGCCGCGCCCTGAATGATGAGGGGTACGTCCACGTACAGGTGCCGCTCCGATGCCTTCTGATGCGCGGAGCGGGCGCCGGGCGCCGCAATGCCGTGCGCGGCGCGCGCGGCGGATGCGTTCATTCGCCGGCCTGCCGGCGCCGGACTCGGGTTGAGACCGCGGGCGGCGCCCACGGTCAAATAATGGAGCAGCGGATTCGCAGGCGCCTCGCCTTGAGTCTTGCACTGCCTCAGATAGTACGATGTCTTGAAATGAGGGCTGGGATCGCGGCGCTCATGGCAACCGATCTCCAGATAATGCGTGAGCGGATCGAGGTTGAGATCCGCAATATCGGGGTTGGCGTCGACATAGAATCGGGCGTCGAAGAGGCTCGATCCGGAAAGCAGGTCGTATTGCTGAAACAAGATCGAGGTCGCACCGTGCGTGCCCGCGTGCTTGGCTCCCGGCCCCGGCTGCTTGGGCCGGCTTGTATTTCGTCTGCCCATGATCTTCATGCATATCCTTGCATCAATGTGCGCCCGCAACCAGCGGGCACGCTCACCCTTGAGAACTGTGCAAGTCCCGGGACGGGCCCTTTACACCCGTGGCGCGATTTGCGAAGGTACTGGTCGATAGGATCAATTACTTGAAATGGCGATCGGGCCCTGTCGCCAATAAGCGACATAATCTTGAGATCCGTGACGGCCGCAAAGAACTACCCTGAAAATTGCACTGTCCAGGGGCGGATTATTGGCTCGCTGACCGAATCTAGTGCGCACAGGGTAACCGAGCCGCATATTCCATCTGATTCTATCGACGCGAGTAAACGATCCATCGCACGATGTCGTAAAACAACTCATTCTTTCGTAATAATAAGTTAAGTAGAGATTGTGACGCGGTATACATCTCTGGCAGACTCCACTCAGCATGGACGGAAGGGGCAATTGTTGCGAGTCCTCACCGGATTTTGTTTTAGCTCTAATTATTAGGGAGAATTAACTTGACTACACTCTCAGTAGGCGGCGGATCACACAACATACAAGTGTACGGTAACGGCACTGTGTATGCGGGAAGCGGCAACGACTCCATCGACGTGCACGGAACTGGCATGATCGTTGCCGGGTCGGGTAACGATTCCATCACCGAGAACACCAACGGCAACATCTCGGTCGGCGGCGGCTCCGATACCGTCACTCTGCTTGGGACCGGCAGCATCTCCGAGAACGGCAGCGGTGGTCACGACACGATCAACCTGGGGTTCGGCAGCGATACGATCTACGAACACGGCCAGGCCACGGTATATGGCGAGTTCGGCACCGCGTCCATCGTCGGCGGCTCCCTGGCGATACTCAACTCGGGCTCTGATTACCACGAGCTCATCGCAAGCACGGGCAATGCCACGTTGATCGGCGGCGAATACACCAATCAATTCGTGGCCGGAAGCGGCAACGTGGACATGGTGGGAAGCGGCAAGCTGGGTCCGGATACCTTCGTCGGCGGGTCGGGTCACGACACGATGACGGGCGGCGCCAACACCAACTTGTTCGAGTTCCTCCAGAGCGAGAAGGGCGGACATACCGTCATTACGAACTTCGTCTCGGGCCAGGACCAGCTGTATCTGGAAGGGCATTCCTTCTCGTGGCTGGAACAGAACCACGACATCAGCAGTTCGGGTGGCAACACCACCATCACTCTCGATGGCGGGCAGACCACGATCGAACTGAAGGGTGTCAGCAGCCTCCACTCCTCGGACATAACGACTCACAAGTGAGGCATTAGCGCTCATTTAGTCCTTAGACCTTGATGTAATATCAACACAGGACGTGGTGTAAGCTTGGTCGCGGCCTCAGCTCAATGGTGAGCTGAGGCGGCAGAGGACTTTTGTTGTATCGCTCGCTTTTGCTCGAGTCCGTGCTCAATGAACTGAGCCTAGATCGCAGCGCCGCGAGTCGAGACACGGTCGGAATCTTGCGGCGGGTCACGGATGCCGTACGCAGGGATTCCTTCGATATTGCACTGCGGGAAATTGACCGGGCGTGGCGCTGCCTGGCTGATGACACCGAGGTTCTTGCCCCACTCTACGGCCGGTTGCTCGCGCTTAGCGAAGCTGACCACGACGCCACGCTGCGACTGTTGCAGCGCGTCATTACCCCGGACCCCGATGTGGCCGCGCTCAAGGCGCGTGCCCTCCTCCACCTGCTTCGCGGCGAGGAAGCCCGGGCGACCCTGGCCTCGGCGCTTTCCGACTTCTGCGTGGTCCCTGGAGGATTGCTCGCACACGTTGCCACTGAATTCCTGAGCCATCCGGACACCCAGGCCGCGGGCTGGATCGGGTTGGGCCCAGCCCTCGAATTCCTGGGCGAACTCAAGGGCGATGACCCGGCACATGCGCTGGACGTGCGGCTCGGCGGCGGAGCGGCCTTCACACAACCCATTCGCGCCACGCTGCAGGGCGAGCGGCGCGTCTTTCAATTCAAACTGCCCCAGTTGCTGCCGGGGGCCGCCCTGCATGTGAGCTGTCACGGCGTTCCCCTTCTGGGCAGCGGACTGCGGATTCCTTCGGAGTTCGCGCTGGACGGACGCGCGGCAGCCAATGATCGCCTCATCAGCGGCTGGGCGCGTCTCGGTTGGATGCCGGGCCGTCCGGTGAGTCTGTGCGTGGAAGATGAGGACGGCCGTCGTCTCGCATTGCCCACCCGGAAAGTTGCGCAGCCGGGTCCACGATGGCCTTTCAGCGCCGGCCTGCGGCAGCTGGGGATTCGCGGCAACCGGCTGCAAATCTTTGTCTCGATGCCGGATGGACGCTGGCTCCCATTGCCCGATTCCCCCCTGTTGCGCGCCCCGGCCGTCAAGCTGCCGGGGCGAAAGACGCCTCCCCTGGGGGTCTGGCGACCGGGCACCGCCCGTGCCCGCAAGGCGGTGCGCCGCGCCCCGCCGGTGGACGTGATCATTCCCGTCTACCGGGGCCGCCAGGAGACGCTCGATTGCATCGCCTCGGCGTTGGCCACGGTGGGCAACGCGCGCATCGTGGTGGTGGACGACGCCACGGACGATCCGCTCCTGGCGGCGGCGCTCGATGATCTCGAGGCCGCTGGACGCATCACCCTGCTGCGCAACGCGACCAACCTGGGCTTCGTCGCATCGGTCAATCGCGCCCTGACGCGCCACCGAAGCCACGATGCAGTCCTGCTCAATTCCGACGCGCTGGTGTTCGGCGATTGGCTCAAACGCCTGCGCGCCGCGGCCTATCGAGCGCCCAACGTCGGCACCGCCACCCCCTTCAGCAACAGCGGGACCATCGCCAGCTACCCGCGCATCGGCGAGTACCCGTTGAGCGCCGACCAAGCGGCGGCGCTCAATGACATCACGGCGGAGGTCAACGACGGCGTCAGCCATGAGATCCCGGTGGGCGTCGGCTTTTGCCTGTACCTTCGAAGGGACTGCCTGCGCGAGGTCGGTGAGTTGGACGCATCCGTGTTCGGCAGGGGCTACGGCGAAGAGACCGACTTCTGCATGCGCGCCCGGGGCCTCGGCTGGACCCATCATCTGGCCGCCGACGTGTTCGTCTACCATGCCGGCGGCCTATCCTTCGGCAGTCGGCGCATGGCGCTTCTCGAACGCAGCCAGCGGCTCATCAATCTGCGCTGTCCCGGCTACGATCGCTACATCGCCGATTTCATGGCGAAGGATCCCTTGCTGGCCTCGCGGCGCAACGTCGACGAACGGCGATTGGTGGCCTACGAGGGCTCTTTCGTGCTGGTCGTCACCCTGGCCCTGACGGGCGGCGTGCAGCGCTTCGTCGCCGAACGCTGCCGCGAGATCCGCGCCAAGGGCCTGAATCCGCTGGTGCTGCGGCCCGCGAGGCCCGGCGATGCACGCCGCTGCGAATTGTGGACCGACGCCATCGATGTCCCCAACCTGCGCTACGCGATACCCTCCGAGATCGAGGCGCTCGGCGCGCTGCTCGGCCGGCTGCATCTCGAGGAAGTGGAGATCCAGCACTTCCTTCACATCGACCCTCGCGTCATCGACCTCGTGCGTTCGCTCGAGGCGCCCTACGACGTGTTCGTGCACGATTACGCCTGGATCTGTCCGCGCGTCACCCTGATCGACGGCAGCGGCCGTTACTGCGGCGAGCCTGACGTTTTGGTCTGCAATGCGTGCGTCAAGCGCAACGGATCGCATCTGGGGTCGAAGATTTCGGTCTCCGACTTGAGACGACGCAGCGCCGCCTGGATGCAGCCGGCGCGCCGAGTGATTGCGCCGTCCGCCGATACGGCTGCCCGCCTGAGGAGGTACTTCACGGTGCCGATCGAGGTGCGCGCGCACGCGCCTCCGCCCCCATCCGCACCCGTCGAGCGGCCGACTTTAAGTAAAACGGTGCGAGTGGCCGTGCTCGGCGCCATCGGGGAGCACAAGGGTTACCGGGTTTTACTTAACTGCGCGCGCGACGCAAAATTGCGCGCATTGCCCTTGGATTTCATCGTGATCGGCTACACTGAGGACGACGGACCGTTGCTCCGGACCGGAAAGGTGTTCATTACCGGCCGATACAGCGAGGGCGAGGCGCCGCATCTGCTGCGGCGGGAAAGGCCCGACATCGCGTTTTTGCCATCCGTCTGGCCTGAGACGTGGTGCTATGTGCTCGATGAGGCG
>Ga0302195_10004169_pt1 | contig 11260 bp, 9 predicted proteins | sample II_Bog_N1_2_FD_198778 | JGI IMG/M metagenome (GOLD analysis project Ga0302195, IMG submission 198778) | Peat permafrost microbial communities from Stordalen Mire near Abisko, Sweden - II_Bog_N1_2 | ecosystem: Environmental > Terrestrial > Soil > Wetlands > Peat | place: Sweden: Abisko, Stordalen...
TGCGCAATGAAAGGATTGGCGCCAGTCTCCAGGAATGACAGCCCGCTTCCGATGACGAACTGCGCCGCAACAAAGAATCCGTAAACACCGGCATGAGCCGCCGGCCAGAAAAGCCAGCACCCGGTGCCCAGTAGAATCAGCCCGGTCATCAGGCCGGCCTTGTAGCCAAACCGCCGCATCAACTCACCAGCTGGAATTGCCCACAAAAAATAGCCTACAAATATTCCAAATTGAAGTTGCGCAGCACCCGAACCGCTCACTTCAAATGACTTCATGAATTGCCTGATCAGGATGTCGGTCAGGTTGTTCGGAATCGCCCACAAGAAGAAGAGCGGCGTAACCACCAGAAATGGAATAAGGCGTCCGTGCGGAATCAGCGGAGCTTCCAACTCCCGATCGTGCGAAGGCCTGCGTCCTGAGCCAATCGACCCACTAGAAATACTCAAACTTCCCACACCCTTTCTTGTTCCCGAACCCCGCAAGCTGCTTGCGCTTTCTAGTAAACGATTTCAAATTCGATGCGGCAAGCCTGTCTTGAAACGTCCCACCCTTTCTAACCAATTCGCCGCCTCGCTGGCAAATAAAGCCGCAATCCGTCTTGTCGCAAGCTACCGCCAACCAAGCCAGAACACGCCCTGCCCACCCGGCGCTCGGTCAAGTTGAGTTACACTTGTATGCTTTCAGCAGCAGGATTTCAGCCGGATGAGTTCAGCCATTTGAATTCCTCGGGTTGCCTCAGTAATCGATGAAAGGTTCCATCCAAGCCGCGCGGCGTCACTACGCCGAGGATCTGCGATTCACCACCCGCATGTCGTCGCCAGCCCTCTTTCACGCCTTCGCAACCGTGCCGCGCGAGCGCTTTGTGGGGCCGGGTCCCTGGCACGTGCTGAGCCAGGGAGAATTCTGGACCACTGAAAACGCCGACCCCAGGAATGTCTATCACAATGTGCTGATAGCTCTCGACGAAACCAGGAGCATAAACAACGGGCAGCCAAGTCTCTGGGCCTCGTTTCTCGATCAGCTTGGCGTTCAGGCTGGCGATCACGTACTTCATCTCGGTTGCGGCACCGGGTATTACACCGCAATCCTGGCTGAAATCGCTGGCACGCAAGGAAGAGTCACGGCCATCGAAATTGAGCAATCCATTGCGGAAAGGGCGCGCGTTGCGCTGGCGCCGTGGCCTCAGGTCACAGTCATCCATGGAGACGGATCCAGCGGACCATTCGAACCCGCCGACAGAATTGTCTTGAGTGCCGGCGCTTCCTATCCGCTTCCGGCCTGGCTTGCCGCCGTCAAACCAGGCGGAAAGCTCCTGTTTCCATTGACTGGCGCAAAGGGGGCGGGAGCTATGGCCCTGCTGACCCGCAAGGGCGAGAACAGTTTTGCTTGCCGGCTGGAATTTGGCGTCTTCTTTATTGGATTCAGCGGAGCCCGTAACCCCGATATCGATCGCCAACTCTCCGAACTGCTGCATTTCGACCAGGGCAAGAGCGTCCAATCCCTGCGCTGCGACGTACATACAAGGGACGAGACCTGCTGGCTGCATGGGGATGGCTGGTGCTTTTCAACGAGCGAGCCGACGGGCTCATGAGTCTCAACTCTGAATTATGCGAGACTAGACCTAGTCTGATTTTGAGGAGAGGCTTCCATGCGAACCGCGAACTCCGCAGCACAATATGTAGGTATCCGCGAAGCCAAGACCCAGCTTTCGAAACTCGTCGACCTTGCCTCTTCCGGTACCGATGTGGTGATTGAGCGGAACGGCAAGCCAGTGGCGCGCTTGACAACGCTCGAGCAGCCAAAGAAGAAGCCCCTCGTCTACGGTCTCTTGGAGGGAAAAGGCTGGATCGCAGATGACTTCGACGCACCGCTTCCTGACTGGCTTCAGGCGCAGTTTGAAGGCCGAGACAAACCAAATGAATTCTGACCTGAACGAATACGTCGATGTTCCAATACCGAAGGCGGCCTGCCTTGTGCTGTTTGAATTGCTAACCTCGTCGTATGAAGAGTGGCGCAAGCTTAACCCTGACGACTCGTCTGCGAGTCCTATGAACATCAACGCAGAAGATCATGCGCAGCGAATGGCCCTCTGGAAGCTGGAAGGCGCGCTTGAAAGGACCCTTCCCGAGCTCTTTTCATCCAACTACAACGAGTTGCTGACGGAATCGAAACGCATCCTCAGCGCCCCAATCGGCTAGGAATCAATTGATCGGGCGATGCGCGAACGGCGGCGCGCCCTCACAGCACCCGCCCAAGCCACTTCCCCGTATGCGAAAGCAGATTCCCCGCCACTTCCTCCGGCGTTCCTTCGGCCACAATCCGCCCACCTGCCTCGCCGCCCTCAGGCCCCAGGTCGATCACCCAGTCCGCGCACTTGATTACATCCAGATTGTGCTCGATCACAATCAGCGACCCGCCGCCGTCGATCAGCTTGCGAAACGCAGTCAGCAGCTTTGAAACGTCGTCGAAGTGCAGCCCGGTCGTCGGCTCGTCCAGAATGTAGAGCACCCGGCTGGCCTGCGAAGGCTTGGCATTCGCGTTCGCCGCCCTCACCTGCGCCAGGTGCGCCGCCAACTTCACCCTCTGCGCCTCGCCGCCCGATAACGTAGTCGCACTCTGCCCCAGCCTGAGGTAACCGAGGCCAATCTCATCCAGCACGGCCAGCTTTTCAAGCAACCGCGTCTGCCCGGCAAAGAACCTGAGCGCCTCCTTCACCGTCATCTGCAGCACTTCGTGAATGTTCTTGCCCTTGTACTGCACTTCCAGCACCTTGGCCTGGTAGCGCGTTCCGTTGCAGTCCTCGCAGGGCAGTTCCACATCCGCCAGGAACTGCATCTCCACCGTCACCGTCCCGTCGCCCTCGCAGGTGTTGCAACGGCCTCCCGGCACGTTAAATGAAAAATGCCCCGGCGTCAGTGAAAGCCGCTTGGCGTCCGGCTGCGCGGCATAAAGTTCCCGCACCAGGTCGAATCCCTTGATGTACGTAATCGGATTGGATCGCGGCGTCCGCCCAATCGGAGTCTGATCCACCAGCACAACGTCGTTCAGCCGCTCCACCCCGGTCAGCGACTTATAAACAGAAGACGGGTCGGAGCCGTCGCTCTGGCCCAGCGCCCGCGCCACTGCCCGGTAAAGGACCTGGTGCACCAGGGTCGACTTGCCCGACCCGGAAACCCCGGTAATGGCCACCAGCATTCCCAGCGGAATCTCCACATCGAGCTTGTGCAGGTTGTTCGCCTCGGCCCCGCGCAGCACCAACCGCTCACGTCCCGGAGTGCGCCGCCGCGTAGGCACAGGAATCGAAACCTGCCCCGACAAATACTTCCCGGTAAGCGAGTTGGGATTGGCCTCGATCTCCGCCAGAACCCCCTCGGCCAGCAGCTTGCCGCCAAACTCCCCAGCACCCGGCCCCAGGTCCAGCAGGTGATCGGCGGCACGTAGCACATCCGCATCGTGCTCCACCACCAGAATCGTGTTGCCCAGGTCGCGCAGCTCATGCAGAATCGCGATCAGCCGCGCCGTGTCCCGCGTATGCAGCCCTATCGACGGCTCGTCCAGCACATAAAGCGCCCCCACCAGCCGCGACCCCAGCGAAGTAGCCAGTTGAATTCGCTGCGCCTCGCCGCCGGAAAGCGTCGAAGCCAGCCGATCCAGAGTCAAGTATTCCAGCCCCACAGCATCCAGAAAATTCAGCCGCTGCCGCACCTCGTGCAAAATTGGCCCGGCAATCTCCTCCTGCATCGGCGAAAGTTGCAGCGCCTCGAAAAACTCCTTGGCCTGCGCAATGGTCAGCGCCGTCGCCTGGCAAATGTTTTTGCCCCCATGTTTCTGCGTCGCGATTCGAACCGACCGCGCCTCAGCCCGCAGCCGCTGCCCGCGGCAATCCGGGCACTCCGCGTAGCCACGATACTTGCTCAGCATCACCCGCACATGCAGCTTGTACTTCTTGCGCTCCATCTGCGCAAAGAATCCAAACACGCCCGCAAAACCGCCCTTGCCGCGCAACACAATCTCCCGCGCCGCCTCGGGCATCTCGCGCCACGGCGCGTCCATGGGTACGCCCAGCTCGCCGGCCTGCTTGCGCAGATCGGTAAACCACGACCGGTACTTGGGCCGCTCCCACGGGTCAATGGCGCCTGCACCCAGGCTCAGCCCCTTATCCGGGATCACCAGGTTCAGGTCGAAGTCCACCGTGTTCCCAAATCCCTGGCATCGAGGGCAAGCTCCGAACGGGTTGTTGAAGCTGAACAGGCGCGGCTCCGGCTCCTTGCCTGGCCGATGGCAACTCTTGCACTCGTACTCGCCGCTGAACCGGTGCCTCTTCCGGGCTTGAGTTTCGTCGCCTCCCGAACTATCTCGTGGAACCTCTTCAAACACCACTTCGCCCGATTCGCGGTAGCCAGTCTCCGCCGCATCCACAATCCGCGAGCGATTATGAAGGCTGACGACAATCCTGTCCAAGAGCACAAACACCGGCAGCGTGAAGTCCAGATCCAGCAGCGACTCCGGAGTCGAGAATTCAACGATCTTGCCTTGCTGATAGAGCCGGTTGAACCCGCTCGTTCTAAGCTCCGTCAGCCGCGCCTTCAGCGTCTCGGTATGCGGCGAATCCCCGCCATTGGCCACCGGTTTGCCCTTTGTTCCAGCCTTTGCCGCCCGCACCGGCGCCTTCGCAGATTTTGCCACCGCATCGGCCTCCGGCATCGCGCTGGCCACGGGAAACAGCGCCTGCAGGCGCGTCCCTTCGCCCAGCTTGAGCATTGCCTCGGCAACCTCGTCCATCGAGTCCCGCTTTACCAGCCCGTCGCAAAAGACGCAATGCACCGTCCCGCAGCGCGCATACAGCAGGCGCAGGTAGTCGTAGATCTCGGTCGCCGTAGCCACGGTCGAGCGCGGGTTCCGCGTAGTATTTTTCTGCTTGATGGCGATTGCCGGCGCAAGGCCGTCGATCAGGTCAACATCCGGTTTTTCGATTCGCTCCAGAAACTGCCGCGCGTATGCCGAAAGCGATTCCACATAGCGCCGCTGTCCCTCGGCATAGATGGTGTCGAAGGCCAGCGAACTCTTTCCCGACCCGGAAACCCCGCTGACCACCGTCAGCTTCCCATGGGGAATATCGCAGGAAATGTCCTTCAGGTTATGAGTCCGCGCGCCGCGGATAATGATGGCATCGTTCAAAGGAAAGGCACCGGGAATGAATCGTCCAGCCGCGTCAAAGCCCCATCAGCGAGCCTCGGGACGCAACTGGCCATCCTTCATTATACTTCGATTCCGGAAGCGGTCACCGGAACCGGGTGGCGTCTCAAACTTGAGTTGACGTGCCAGACTGGTTGCGGGCAAGCCATTCGAGAAAGAATTCCTTCACTTCTTGTGGCGCCCTGTCGGTTTCTCGCAGACCCGCTCGAGCCCTCTGGACGATTTTCTCGGACGCGTCTTCCTTTTCGATGGCTTCTCGGCAAGCGATCAGCGCCTGGATATCGGCGCACGACAAGAGCTTTGAATAGGCGTATGTGATCACCGACGGATCCGTAATAAATCTATGGTCGCCAACCGCTAAACGCGTCATCGTATCAGAGCGCGAGCGCTCTGTCGTTACGCTCACCAGGACCACATAATTGTTCTCGTCTGGATCGGTAATCACGATATGAAGATGAGGCTTGGGATTGCCTTCATCGTACAGAAGAAACGTGCTTCCGCTTTTCACGACCTGCAGGCATGCTCAAGCCGCTCTTCAAACTTGCGCTCGTGTTCTAACTCTGCAACGATTGCCTGGATATTTTCAGAAGGTTCTTCCAGAGCTCGAAGAATCTCTTCCATGTCGATGGGAATGCTGCTTCCATGTGGATTTTGCCACTCGGGAAATGTATGGACGAAGTCAACTAAATCCCAACGATTCTTGTGTCCATATTGTTCAAAGACATGCCGAAGCAGGTTCTGTTCCGCGAGCGACAACTTTTTCGCCTTCAGCGGCTCATTGGTCAGCTTGACTTCATAATCGTCAAACGGTGCGGAAATGTACTCGGACCAGACCCGTCCACCTTCTCGAATCAGGTTGTATGTTTGGCTCAGAACTGGGCCCTGGTCCATCGAAACATAGTTGTCGTTGCTTATCGGAATGCCCCACTCGACGAACGCTTCACGATCGGCAATATAGAGAAGCTTGAGGAGTTTAATGTAGTGCATTCGACCGCCACGCAGATTGAGGAGGAATGCCGAGGCTTCCGTCACCTTTTCTGGGTCGAATCGCATTTGCTACACCTTCCAACGTAGGTTCGTTGTCACTGATGATAACGAAAATTAGGCGAAATAGCAAGATCTTCGCTTGCAAACTCGGGCTTGCGCATGCATCAAGACAAATCTACTTCCACCGAAAGATGCGCAGCGAAACGGCGAACGGCACCACGAACCACGCCAGCAGAATCGCTACCTGTGCCATCTGCTGGCCCAGGTTCAGCCCTTGCAGCATATTCCCGCGCATGGCGCTGATAGCCGCCGTCAGTGGCAACGCCTGCACCAGAGGCTGAATCACCGCCGGAAACCGCGATGCCGAAAAGAAAATGCCCGACAGAATCCACATTGGAAGCATCACCAGGTTCATCAGGCCAGAGACCGCTTCCGTCGTCCTGGCTCGCGAAGCCACCAGCAACCCCAGCGCCGAGAACGCCAGCGAAGTCATCAGGCACAGCAGCCCCAGCTCAACAAGCGACCCGCGAAACGGAACCCCGAAGACCAGCCACGTAAACGCCAGGAACACCGCGACCTCGATGAGCAGCATCGCCAGCCTGGACAGCAGGAACGCGGCCAGGTACTGCCACTTCGGCATCGGTGACGCCACCAGCCTCTTCAGCAGCTTCTTCTGCCGCCCCTCGACAATGGAAAACCCCAGCCCCCACATGGCCGACCCCATCAGGTTCATGCCCAGCAGGCCCGGCACCACAAAGTCTATATACCTTGACCCGGCCTCATGCACCAGTTCGTTGCCTACCCGCACAGCATCGTGCCGCCCCGCCGCCGTCTGCACTGCCCGGTCGGCCAGCAACCGCGCCGTACGCGCATCGGGATTTGTATCGTCGTACTTGTACGCAACCCCGTCCGGCCCCTGAATCGCCAGCAGCAGAATATTCCCCGTGGCCAGCGCATGAGTCCCAGCCGCTTCGTCCAGCGTCACCGCCGTCAGTCCCTTGTCCGCGGCCAGCGCCTGCGTCAGTTGCGGGGTGGTCGCGCCCACTTGCAACACGTCGGCCGGCCGATTGCGGAAGGCGATGCCCAAGCCCACAGCCAGCAGAATCGGAAAGATGAAGATCCAGAAAATGGCCTCGGGTTCGCGCAAAAACAGCCGAAAACGCACCATCGTCAGTTGATAAAGGCTGCTGGTTTCGAGCTTACTCATCGCGCAAATTCCTTCCTGTCAAGCTCACAAACACGTCTTCCAGCGTCGCGGAGTGGGTCCGAAACTCGCTCAGATGCAGACCCTGAGCAGTAAGTGCGGCAAAGATGCGCGGCACCACCGAGTGCAACTCGCTCACCGAAAGCTGGTGCAACCCCGCATCCACGCGATGCGATTGAACGCCCGGAATCGCCAGCAGCGGACCCGCATCCACAACCGCGTGGGCCACAGTAGATGTGGGTGCCCCAGGTCTCGATTCTGAGACCTGGGAGATATGAGAAGTTGGTGCCCCTGGTCCCTCGCCTTTGGGGACCAGGGATCCATGAGAGCCGGGTGCCCCAGGTCTCGATTCTGAGACCTGGGAATCGTGAGACTCAACCACCGCGAACTCCACAATATTCTCCCCGCCCACCAGCGCAATCAGTTCCTTTGGCGTCCCCAGAGCAATCACCTTGCCGTGATCCATAATGGCCACGCGGTCGCAGAGCCGCTCCGCTTCATCCATATAATGTGTGGTCAGAATAATCGTCCGCCCCGCATGTTTCAGCTCGTCCACCAAATCCCACAAGTGACGCCGCGCCTGCGGATCGAGCCCGGTGGTTGGCTCATCCAGAAACAGCAACTCAGGGTCACCCACCAGCGCGCAAGCCATCGCCAACCGCTGCTTCTGCCCGCCCGAGAGGGTTCCCACTCGTCCCTTGCGCTTCTCCTCCAGCTGCGACGTTGCAATCGACTCGTCAACAGAAATCCCGCGCTTGAAGAAGCTCCGAAACATCCGCAGCGTCTCTTCCACCGTTAGCTTGTCAGGGAACTGCGTCTCCTGCAGTTGAATCCCGATCCGCTGCCGCAGTTCGTCCGCGCCGGTGCGCCAGTTCAGGCCCAGCACTTCCACAGTGCCGTCATCGGGAGCGGTCAGCCCCTCACAAATCTCAATCGTGGTAGTCTTGCCGGCGCCATTGGGTCCCAGCAGCCCGAAGCACTCGCCCCGCGCCACTTCCAGGTCCAGCCCGTCTACAGCTTTCACGTCGGCAAACGCCTTTTTCACCCCGCGCAGCAGCAGCGAACGACCATTCCCCGCCGCCCGCGTTGCCTCGCCCGCCGCACCATTTTTCAACTCGCCCATGATCGTTCCAGATTACCGCATCTTCGCTTTACGGACTTGAAGATGGCGCGAATCCTCCCGTGCGAGGTTTATTAGTAAGCCCACCAATCCTCGCCTCCGCCCCGCATGATGTACCATTCTTGCTTGCCGAGTTGCCGCCCAATCCAGCAGCGTCTCCGCAAGAAGGCCCACATCCATGCGCACTCGTTTTTCACTAAGCCTCTCGCTCGTCCTCGTCTCCCTACTCTCCGCCATCCCCGCCCGCGCTCAATCCGCGCCCACGCCCTACGATGAGGTCGATCCCTTCATCGGTACCGCCGGCGGAGGCAACACCTTTCCCGGCGCGACCCTCCCTTTCGGCATGGTCCAATGGAGTCCCGACACCACACGCGATGCCTGGTACTACTACAACGACAAGCAGATCCGCGGGTTCGGCATGACCCACATCAGCGGCGCAGGCTGCGGCCTCTATGGCGACTTCGCCGTTCTCCCCACCACTGCCCCGCTCTCTGCCAGCCCCGGCGCCAGCTTCGATCTCTACGCCGCCGCCTTCGATCACTCCAGCGAGGAGGCTCATCCCGGCTACTACGCCATCACGCTGGCCAACGGCGTGCGCGTCGAGATCACGGTAACCGACCGCGCCGGCATTGCTCGCTTCCACTTCCCCGACGGCCAGCCCGCGCGTCTGCTCATCAACGCCGGCTCAAGCGCCAATACCATTACGCCCGACAACCCAAAGCGCCCTGACCGCCAGGCCTATGCCAACCAAATCGCACTCAAAGACTCCGACTCGTATACAGGGTCGGTAACGGCCGGCGGCTTCTGCGGAACCCAGTCGAACTACAAGCTCTATGTAACCGGAAAATTCAACAAGACCTACAAGAACTCCACACTGTGGCAGGACGATGCGATCCTCGCCGATGCCAACTCAGCGCAGGGCAAGCACACCGGCGCATGGCTCGACTTCGGCAAACAGCGCGAGATCGTCCTCAAAGTCGGCATTTCGTATGTAAGCGATGCCGGAGCGGCTGCGAATCTCGACAAAGAAATTCCCGGCTGGGACTTCGACCGCATTCACTCAAAAGCCCGCCAGGCTTGGACCGACCAACTCGCCCGCGTCGCAGTGGATGGCGGCTCACCAACCGAGCGCAAAATCTTCCTTACCGGCCTTTATCATTCCCTCCTGTCACCAAACCTTTTCAGCGATCAGGATGGCAACTACATGGGCTTCGACAATCAAATCCATTCGCTCGCCGGCTCAAAGCAGAAGGCCCAGTACGCCAACTTCTCCGATTGGGATATCTATCGAAACACCGTGCAGTTCCAGGCGCTGCTCGACCCCGATCGCGAGAGCGACATTGCGCAATCGCTGGTGAACGACGCGGTTCAAAGCGGATGGTTCCCGCGCTGGCCGGCGGCCAACGACGTCACCTACGTAATGGGCGGCGATTCGCCCGCGCCAGTGCTGGCATCCATTTATGCGTTTGGCGCGCGCAACTTCGATACTGCAACCGCACTAAAGTATCTTGTGAAGGCCGGAACCCAGCCCGGCAACGGGCCGCACGGACAATCAGAGCGCCCCTTCCTCGCCGACTACCGAAAGCTCGGCTACGTCCCCCTCGACAACGACAACACCGCGGCCTCGCGCACACTGGAATATGCCAGCGACGACTTCGCGGTTGCGCAATTCGCGCACGCCCTTGGCGACCAGGCCGACTACGCCCTGTTCCTCAACCAATCGAAGAACTGGCAGTTTCTCTTCGATCCGTCTACTGGCTGGATTCGCCCGCGCTCGGCGAACGGCATCTGGCTCCCGGCATTCGATGCCGACCGCTCGCTTCCCAAAAAGCATCCCAATGACGGCCCAGGCTCCGATCAAATGGGCTTTGAAGAAGGCAACACCTACCAATACAGCTTCATGATTCCGTTCGACTATCCCACCCTATTCGCCGCCATCGGCGGAGACGACAAGGTGATTCCCCGCCTCGATAAGTTCTTCCTCAAACTCCGCTGCTGGGGCGAGCCCTGCTACAACATCGAGAACGAGCCGGACTTCGTCGTTCCATATGCATATGTATTCGCCGGCCAGCCCTGGAAGACCCAGGAGGTGGTCACGCACATAGCTCACGACACCTTCAAGCCCGCTCCCGACGGCATTCCCGGCAACGACGACCTCGGCGCAACCTCCGGCGTTTATGTGTGGGACGCTCTCGGCTTCTACCCGGCTGAGCCCGGAGTCGGCGGCCTGGTGCTCGGCACGCCCATGTTTGACAAGGCGACGCTACGTTTGGGAGGCGGCAAAACCCTGATCGTAAGCCGCACGGGCACCGGCATCTACGTCCAGAAAGTCACCCTCGACGGCGCGCCTTACACCAATTCCTGGCTCCCGCTCGATAAATTGCACCCGGCACAACGCATCTGGAATTCACCGTGGATTCGCAACCCAATAAGGAGCGCGGCAAGGCCTACGCGGATCGCCCGCCATCCTTCCGCTGAGGAGCGATCGAACAGGTTGGTTGCCCCATCCATGCTGTCATCCTGACCGAAGCGAAGCGGAGTGGAAGGACCTGCGTCTCGTCAGCATGTCGGAAGGATGGGACTGCTAAAAGTTTCCTCTGGGCCGCCTTCCGGGTAAACTATCTACATGGCGGAGATTCAGCGCAGAAAAACACCCACGGTCAAAATCGGCAACGTTCGCGTCGGTTGGGAGGTCCCGGTCGTCGTGCAATCGATGACCAACACCGACACGGCCGACATTCCAGGAACCATCG
>Ga0302195_10004173_pt1 | contig 11254 bp, 11 predicted proteins | sample II_Bog_N1_2_FD_198778 | JGI IMG/M metagenome (GOLD analysis project Ga0302195, IMG submission 198778) | Peat permafrost microbial communities from Stordalen Mire near Abisko, Sweden - II_Bog_N1_2 | ecosystem: Environmental > Terrestrial > Soil > Wetlands > Peat | place: Sweden: Abisko...
TGCAGGAGATCAACCGCTCGAGCGCACAGATCATGACCGCGCTGGGCCAGATTCGCAAGGGCGCCGAAGTGCAGTCTTCCGCTTCAGAGGAGTCTGCCGCAGCGACCAACCAGATTGAAAAGGGGCTGGAAGTAGCCCAAAAGCGCGCCACCGTGAGTGCTGAGAAAGTGGTGGCTATCAAAACCCTTCTGGGCGAGAACAAGACGGCCGTCAACGGGCTGATCAAGGGTCTTTCCACTTCAGCGGAAGCCTCTCGGGCCAGCATCAAGCAGATGAACGACCTGGAACTTGTGTCGCGGCGCATCGACAAGATTGTCGAGGCCATCAGCACCGTGTCGATACAGACCAACATGCTGGCCGTGAATGGCGCCATTGAAGCCGCGCGGGCCGGTGAGTTCGGCAAGGGCTTTGTGGTGGTGGCCACCGACATTCGCAACCTGGCCCATGATTCGAGCGAAAACGCCGACCGGATCAAGGACCTGGTGAAGGCGGTGCAGGATCAGATTGGCGTGGTGGGCCGCGACCTGAGCGAGATCGTGGCATCGGCAATCTCCGAGGTGGAGAAAGCCAGGAGCACGACGACGGACCTGGTGTCGATTGAGACCGACATCCTCGTGGTCGAAAAGGGCACGGCGGAGATTCTTGCGGCTTCGGACGAAATCGCAGCTGCCATCGCCCAGGTCAAGAAGGGCATCGAGCAGATCTCTGCCGCGGCAGTTGAAGCCGACAAGGCAGCCACCGAAGCGGCCGGCGCCGCGCAACAGCAAGCCAAGGGAGCCGAGGACCTGGCAGCAGCCATCGAAGAGATCTCTTCCCTGGCCGACGAACTGCAGAGCGCAGCGTAAGGGGACGCCGACATGACGACAAAAGGATTGAAGCAGCACTCGAATGGGACGGCGCTTCTCGAGGAGAACACCCTCGACAAGCGCGCCCCCGACATGAAACCTGCAGCAGCGGGCGCGGAAGTGAACAGGATCGACGAGCGCGTTTCTGCCGTACAACCGGATAAGGCTGGCGTGGAACAGAACCAGAAGGAAGAACGCTCCGCCGGCACGCAACAGGGAACGCAGCAGTTTGTCACGTTCCTCGCCGGCGACGAGGTCTTCGCGGCCGACATGTCGCCGGTGAAGGAGATCATTCGCGTGCCCCAGGTGGTGCGGGTGCCAATGGCCCCCGCAGCGCTGGAGGGACTGGCGAATCTGCGCGGCAAGGTACTGCCCATTATCAGCCTGCGCCGTCTCTTCGGTTTTCCGGAGTTGGAACACGATGACTCTACGCGCGCCCTGGTGATTGACGTGGGCCAACCGCTGGGCTTTGTCGTGGACCGCGTTTCCAGTGTGGTTGGCGTCGAGGCCAGCCATATCGAGGACGTGGGAAAGCTCCGCACCACCATGAATACCGAGATGCTCTCCGGCCTCATCAAGGACGTGGGCGGCCACGCCATGGTTATGGTGCTGGACTTTGCCAGGCTGATCGAAAAAGAGTTCTCGCAGATTGCGGCAATCTCAAAAGACAAGGGCGCGACCGGGGCAGCGAAGGCCGGCGTTGAGACCGAGGAAGAAGACTCAAGCGATGAGCTGCAACTGGTCAGCTTCGATGTCGATGGCCAGGAGTATGCCATCGCCATCGAGGATGTGCAGGAGATTGTGCAGGTGCCGGAGGCGGTGATTCATGTTCCGCATTCGGAGTCGCACGTTCTCGGCGTGATGACCTTGCGCAGCCGTCTGCTGCCGCTGGTCAACCTGCGCAGCATGTTTGCGCTGGGGCATCGCGATCTGGACGAGAAGAGCCGCATCGTGGTGCTCACCTTGAACGGAGTCTCGGTGGGCGTGGTGGTGGATGCGGTCAGCGAGGTGCTCCGGGTCTCAAAGTCCGGAGTGGACGCACTTCCCGCGATGCTGGCCCGTGAAGGAAACCTGGCCGAGGTCACTTCAATTTGCCGGCTGGACAATGGAAAGCGCCTGGTATCGATCGTTACCGCGCGCAATCTCTTCGGCAATTCCGTCGTCAAGGAGGCACTGAGCGCCGTGAACAAGAACGAACTGGACAGCGACCGGAAAGACACAAAGCAGGACGATAACCTCGACGATGACGAACAGGTGGTCATCTTCCGGCTGGACAAGGAGGAGTTCGGCGCGCCGATCGCCAGCGTGCAGGAGATCGTGCGTGTGCCCGAGGAATTGGTCAGGGTTCCCAAGGCTCCGTCGTTCGTCGAGGGAGTGATCAACCTGCGCGGAACCGTGCTGCCGGTGATCGACCTTCGCCTGCGTCTCGGTCTCAAGCAGGTGGAGCGCACCGATCGCCAGCGGATCATGGTGTTTCTCATCTCCGGTGTTCGCACGGGGTTCATCGTCGACCAGGTGGCCGAGGTGTTGAGAATACCCAGGGCCGCCATCGAGCCGGCGCCGCAACTGTCCGCGGAGCAGAGCCGGCTGCTGAGCCGGATGGCCAATTTGGAGAAGCAGAAGCGAATGGTTCAACTCATCGACCCGCCGCACCTGATGGCGAAATCGGAGATGAAGGCGCTGGCCGCGGTGACGGGGTGAAGCCATGATCAAGCTGCTGATTGTCGATGACTCGGCGCTGATGCGCCGGCAGTTGATGACTCTGTTTCAGTCCGCCGGGGATTTCGAAGTTCGCCCGGCCAGAAACGGTGAAGAAGCGGTGAGGGAAAACCGGGACTTCCAGCCGGATGTTGTCACGTTAGACATCAACATGCCGGAGATGGACGGATTGACCGCGCTTTCCCTCATCATGGCCGAGCGGCCGGTGGCCGTGGTGATGGTCTCCTCGCTTACCAACGAGGGGGCGCTGGCAACCTTCGAAGCGCTGAATCTGGGGGCGGTGGATTACATTTCCAAGCCTGGAGGCACGATCTCGCTCTCCATTGACCGGATCAGCGAAGAGCTGATAGCAAAGGTGCGCTCGGCCGCTCGCTCCAGGCCCAGAGGCAAGGCGACGGTTGCCTCGACGGTTGCGCGGAGGATGCAGGAGGAGCGCAAGAAGGCTGCCTCTGTTGCTTCCGCATTGGCCGCGCCGCGTGCTCCCGGCGATGGTCTTCTGGTGGTCGGCGCATCGACGGGCGGCCCCAGGGCGCTGGAGATTGTGCTGTCGGGATTGCCGGCAAGTTTTCCCTGGCCGGTGCTGGTGGCGCAACATATGCCGGCGGCGTTTACCAGGGCCTTTGCCGAGCGGCTGAACCAGTGTTGCGCATTGCAGGTGGTTGAGGCAGGCAGTTCGATGCCGGTGGAAGCAGGCAAGATTTACATCGCCAGGGGCGGGGCGGATATGGTGCTGGCCAAGCGTGCGGGCAGGCTGACCGTTCTGCCCATGCCGGAGAACGCGCAGTTTTTGTGGCACCCTTCGGTCGAGCTGCTGGGCCGGTCGGCGCTGGAACACTACGATGCAAAGTGCCTGACAGCCGTGCTGTTGACGGGGATGGGCTACGACGGGTCGGATGCGTTTGCCGAGATCAAGAAGCGCGGGGGACGCACGATTGCCGAATCGGAAGAGTCGGCGGTGGTCTACGGAATGCCGGCGGAGCTGGTGGCCAAGGGCGGTGCAAGCCTGGTCCTGGCGGTGGAGAAAGTGGCCTCGCAGTTATCAATCTGGGCTGGCCGGTAAGGGAAAAACCATGGGACTCGTCAAAGGAAAGCCGGTTGGAACCGAGGCCAGGGTCGAGCCGATAGAGCAGCAAAGCTGCGAGCAACTCTCGGCGGCGCTGGAGGACTCCGATGCAACGGTTCGCCGCCACGCCGCGCAAAGGCTCTCGTCCTGGGGCGATGCCTCAGCGGTGCTGGTGAGCCGCTTGAAGCGCGAGGAAAACACCGCCGTGCGGGAAGCAATCCTGAGTACGCTGGTGCGGCTCGACGGCCCATTGACCCTGAGCGGCCTGGCGGAGTGCCTGCGCAGCGAAGACGCGGCGCTGCGCAACGATGTGATTGAAGCCTTCAAGCGGCTGGGCTCCGAAGCAGCGCCAATCCTGCGTTCCCTGCTCACCGATCCCGATCCGGACGTTCGCATCTTCGCCGTCAATATTCTCGATTCCGAATGTCACCCGGATGTGGAGCAATGGTTGATCGAGGTCATCGAGCGAGACGCGCACCTGAACGTTTGCTCGACGGCGGTTGACCTGCTGTGCGAAGTGGGCACCGAGGCAGCGATCGATCCGCTGCTTCATTTGAAAGCTCGCTTTGCCCGCGAGCCTTACATTCAGTTTGCCGCCAATCTGGCTCTGAAACGCATACGAGAGATCTGACCCCGCCGATGAGCGCATACGCATCCCAGCCAGAATCCGCGACGATCACCAACGAGGACTTCCTGAAGTTCAAGGAGTTCTTCTATCGCCGCACGGGCATCAGTTTCGAGGCATCCAAACGCTACTTTGTGGATAAGCGGCTGGTTGAGCGCATCGAGGCCACCGGCACAGGCACGTTTCGCGGCTACTTTACGTTGCTGCGCTTTCAGGCTTCGGGCGAGGAGCTGCAACTTCTCACCAATTGCATGACGGTGAACGAAACCTACTTTCTGCGCGAGGAATATCAGTTCAAGTGCCTGGTCGATTCCATTCTTCCGCAGATTGTTCATCGCCGAGTGGGCACGGATGCGATCCGCATCTGGTGCATTCCATCGTCGAGCGGCGAGGAGCCGTATTCGGTGGCCATGTATCTGCTGGAAAAATGGGCGGGCATCAGGGAGTGGGACGTGGAGATCGTCTCCTCGGACATCGACACCAACATCCTGCGCCGCGCGCGCGCCGGACGCTACTCGCCGCGCTCGGTGCAATATGTTCCCGAGCCGTGGCTGAAGAAGTATTTCAAGATCGCGGGCGACGAGTATCAGCTATGCGAGGATCTGCGCCAGGCTGTCGAGTTCACACGAGTGAATCTTGCCCAGCCGGCCGACACGCTCGGCTATCGCAACTTCGACGTGATCTTCTGCCGCAATCTTCTTATCTACTTCGACGACGCATCGCGCAAGACGGCGTCGGAGACCTTTTATGAAGCGTTGAACCCAGGTGGGTATCTTTGCCTGGGCCACTCGGAATCCATGAGCCGCATTTCATCTTTGTTCGAGGTGCGCAAGTTTCCGGAAGCAATTGTGTATCGCAAGAGTCTGGAGGCCAGATGATGGAAGGCCCGTTGGGGAATGAAGCCGTGATTGCGAAACGCATTCTGATCGTCGACGATGCAGCGACGGTGCGCATGTATCACCGGGGCATATTCGAATCGGCCGGATATGCGGTCGAGGAGGCGATGAACGGAATCGAGGCGCTGGAAAAAACTCTCCAAGCTCCATTCGACTTGTATGTCGTGGATGTAAATATGCCGAAGCTGAACGGCTATGGCTTCTTAAGTGAACTGCGCCAGCAGGAGATTGGGCAACAGCCGGCCATTATGGTCTCGACCGAAGCCGCGCCCGGCGATGAAGCAGCGGCGTACCGCTCGGGCGCCAATGCTTATCTCATCAAGCCGGTGCAGCCAACGCAGTTGTTGACGTATGCGCGCATCATGCTCGGCGAGGCGATCCAATGAGCCCCTTGCCCAATAATCCATTGCTGGAGCAGTTTCTTCTGGAATCCCGCGAGCTTCTGGAAGTCATCGGCCAAAAGCTGATGCAATTGGAAGACTCACCCAACGACCGGCGCATGATCGACGACCTGTTCCGGTCGGTACATACGCTGAAGGGCAACAGCGGGCTGTTCACATTTCCGGAGATGACACGCGTGCTCCATGCCGGCGAAGACCTGCTTGGAAAAGTGAGAAACGGTGAGATGACGTTCTCGCGGGAGTTGGCGGATCGGCTGCTGGACGCAATGGATTTTGTGGGCGTGCTGGGGATTGAAATCGAATCGACGGGGTCGATCGATGCTGGGCGCGCAGCCGATTCCGCTCGCCTCGGGGAGTCGCTGCGGGCGCTGATTGTGAACCCCGCCGGCTCGGCTCAATCCAGTGCTGCCAAATCGACTCCCGTCACGACGAAATCAGCCGCCGATCCGCTCGGGGGTATACCGGGGCTCAGCAAGGTCCCCGAGGCATTGCGCCTTGAAGCCTTCCGCCGATGCGGCGATGGGGAGAAGTTTCATTGGATTGCTTACCAGCCTGTTCCAGAGTGTTTTTTTCAGGGCGACGATCCATTCCATCGCGCCCGCCAGACACCGGGTCTGCTGTGGGGCGGGGTTCTGCCATCCGAACCTTTGCCGCCTCTTGTGGAACTGGACACTTACAAGTGTTCGCTCAAGTTTCATCTGCTGACAGCAGCCTTCCACGAAGAGCTGGTCGAATACTTTCGCTATGTGCTGGATCAAATTGAGATGGTCGCTGTCGATCCATTGTGGCTGGCCATTTCAGAATGCGAGCCGGAGCAGAGAGCCGGAATTGAAGACAAACTTGTCTCCGGATCGCGAGTTTCCGAGCCGGCAACAAGCCCGGAAGCACAAGAAGAGGCTGCCGCGCTCACACGGATCGTGACAGCGCAAGAGCAGATTCTCGCTTTCGACGATCGTCCCGCCTGGCTCACCGGAAGGCTCAAAGCGGTTGCGGGGGTGCTCAAGAATCTTGCCAGGTCCCTGGGCAATGCCGAAGCCGAAGGTCAGGTTGAAACATCGCTTGCTGCGGCTCAGGCTTCTTCGAGCCCTCGCCCGCTGCTCGAATGGCTGAATGCGCATCGGAGCCACTTCGCGTCAAGATATGTTGCAGAGCCCGCTGCGAACCCTGGCAGGGTCAACGTTGAAGTGGAGCCCGCAGACTCCGACCCTTCCCGGGCAGCCGCCGGCAATGGAAGCAAGTTTGGCCGCCGCGCCGAAGACAATCAGGCCGGTCCGCGCAGCCTCAAGGTAGACCAGGCGAAGATCGACCGGCTCATGAACCTGATCGGCGAACTCGTAGTCGAGAAGAACGCGCTGCCATATCTGGCTCAGAGGGCGGAGGCGCAGTACGGCGTGCGCGAGCTTTCGCGAGAGATCAAGGGCCAGTACTCGGTCATCAATCGCATCGCCGACGAGATGCAGGACGCGATTATGCAGGTGCGGATGATGGCAGTTTCGACTGTCTTTCAGCGCTTCCCGCGGCTGGTGCGCGACATCTCCCACAAACTCGGCAAGGAAGTCGAACTGGTGCTCGAAGGCGAGCAAACCGAGGCCGACAAAAACGTGATCGAAGCACTGGGCGACCCGCTCATTCACATCGTCCGCAACAGCCTCGATCACGGATTGGAAACTCCTGAAGTTAGGCGAGCCAGCGGTAAACCGGCAACCGGCACACTCAGGATTCGCGCCGCGCAGCAAGCCGACCGTGTGGTCATCGAAATCGTCGACGACGGCAAGGGCGTTGATCCGGCGGTGATCAAGCGCAAGGCGTATGAGAAGGGGCTGATTGACGAAGCGGCTCTGGAGCGAATGGACGACCGCTCGGCGGTTAACCTGATCTTCGCTGCCGGCCTGTCTACGGCGGAGGTAGTATCGGATTTATCGGGCCGCGGCGTGGGCATGGACGTGGTGCGAACGGCTGTCGAAAAGCTGAACGGCACCGTGATCGTCGACAGCGAGCTGGGCAAGGGCACATCGATCCGCATCTCGCTGCCGCTGTCGATGGCCGTGACTCAGGTCATGGTGATTGAGTCCGACGGCCAACTCTTTGGCGTCCCCATGGACCACGTCATAGAAACCGTGCGGGTTCCCCGGCATTGCATTCATCGAATCAAACAGAGCATGACGGCGGTTTTGCGTGGACGCGTGGTTCCCTTGAAGGCTCTGAACGGCCTGCTGGGAATTGCCGCTCAACATAGGGCCAACGCGGACGATGAACTATCTGTACTGCTTGTTCAAGCGGGGGGCGGAGTGCTGGGCCTGCTGGTGGACGGATTCAGAGAAACCCTTGGCGTGATTCAGAAACCTATGCCAGGCTTTCTGTCGAGCTTGTCCAACTGGTCAGGTTCGGCGCTGATGGGCGATGGTTCCGTGTTGATGATTCTGAATATCAGGGAGATTGTCTGATGCCTATCGAGTTCAAGAGAAACCGCGTAATCTTTCGAGAGGAAGTGCGAGTGGAAGAGGCCGAGGCATTGCTCGAAGCATTGCAGAACAAGCCGTCATCCAAAGTGGATCTCGCAGCCTGCACCCATCTGCATACGGCCAATCTTCAGGTGCTGATGGCGGCTGGATCGTGCATCGACAAATGGCCGCAAGATGCCCAGTTGCGCACATGGCTTGAAGCCGTGCTCCTACCTCGATCGTAAGGACGGCTTTTGTGCAGAAGCAGCGAATGAGAGGATTCGAGTTCCTGCCTTCCTGGAACAGCACGAGGCAAGCTGCGCCATGCGGCAGTTGACGATTGAACCCGGTGAAATGCAAATGGAGTTCTGCAAGAGGCGCGTCTTTCTTCGCGGCCAGCAACCTGGCGCCACCCATGCATGGTCTGTGACCTTTATCCTGGATTCCAGGTCCAGATAAGCAGAGACTATTAGATGGACATGAAAATCAATCTCGTTCCCGCAATCTTATTCCTCTTGTTCCATGCTTCCGCGTCCATCTCCCAAACCTCGATACAACCTGGCCAGACACGCCCGTTGCAGGCAGGGCCTGCCCAAACACAGCAGGCCAGCGCGCAACCGGCCGGGCGCGCAAGGGTCATTGTTTTTGTACACGGCCTGCATGGGAGTCGCGAGTCGTGGCGGGCTTCAAACGGGGCCTATTGGCCGGACATGATTCGGTCGGACCCGCGCTTTGCCTATTCCGACGTAGCCGTTGCCCAGTTTCCAACCCCTTCGTCGAATGGCAAAATGTCCAGCGTGCAGTTGGCCGAATACCTCTTCGCTCACCTCAAGCAGGACCACGTCTGGGACCATCGCGAAGTCGTTTTCCTGGCGCACAGCCTGGGCGGAATTCTTGTTGAAGAGATGCTGTTGCGGCACCCCGCCGAGGCGGCCAAGGTCAGGTTCATTGTGTCGTATGGCACCCCGCACGAGGGCTCGACGATCGCCCGGATCGCCTCCATTTACGACCGCGACCCGCTGCTAAACGATCTGAGCGATGCCGGCGACAACGCCTTCCTCACCCAGCTCGAAATGAACTGGAGAGGGCACGATTCGGTCAATGGCATTCACCGGTTCTGTGCTTACGAAACCGAAGACACCAGGCCGGAAGACGGAGTTGGCTATTATCTAAGGGCCCACGCCCGCGTGGTCAGCTACTTCAGCGCGACTTATGGTTGCGATGTCACCACGCCGCCGCAGGCGATTGCGGCAAATCACGTGGACATGATCCGGCCTCTCAATCGCAAGTCGGCTGCCTACGATTTTTTCTACCGCGCATACCGCGACAACCCAATCCTTGAAGAGCAGGTGGTGACGCGGGACAACGTGATTGGGGGCCTCGAAGCCGGCTGCGATCGAACCAACGAGAATGCCGACTTGCAAGTCCCCATTGCCCTGGATTACGCCATGCACGAGAGAGTGCTTGCGGCGACGGCCTCGTTTATCGATGCCGTGGATTTGAAAGACGTGAACCCCAACCCGCCGGTTGTCACGAAAATCGATCCGGACGGCGTAGCCCATGTGAGTTACGGATTCAGGGGTCCAGGCAAGAAGCTCTTCGTTTGTCTCGGCGCCGCCCACGCATCCTTGAAGGTTGAGTTTTCCATCGACCGGCAAGCACCGATGCGCGAGCCGGGGAATTGAGTGGTGTTTCGTTGTAAGATCGAATGGAGGGGCTCGCAAATTTCATGACCCTGCATCTCGAGATACCGGAATCCATCACGAGCAGCTTGCGGCTGCCTGAGCCAGAGATGGAACCGCGTCTGCGGGCTGAGCTTGCCGTGGCTCTCTATGCTCAAGGCATCCTGCCTTTTGGGAAGGCGTCCGAACTGGCCGGAATCCCCCGGCACGGGTTCGCGGCCCTGCTGGGACAGCGCGAGATACCGCGCCACTACACGGAACTGGAACTAGCTCAAGACCTCGAATATGCTGGCGGTTAGCAATACCTCGCCCATCTCGAACCTGGCTGCGATTGGCCGGCTCGAGCTCCTGCAATCCCAGTTTTCAACGCTGTGGATACCCGATGCCGTATTTGGAGAACTCACGGCCCATCCGGACCACATTGCGCAAACCGCGTTCCAGGCCGCTATTCGCGATCGGTGGATACGGATTGGCACGCCACGAGACTCCGGGTTGCTTCGTCTTTTGTTGCTGCAACTCCATCGAGGAGAGGCTGAGGCAATTGCCCTGGCAACAGACCTCAATGCAGAGATCGTTCTCATCGATGAACAGGAAGGACGCCAGTTAGCCTCCAAGACCGGTCTCGCTGTTACAGGAGTTTTAGGAGTTCTACCGAGGGCGAAGCGCGCCGGCGAGATTACCGCCGTTAAGCCGGAAGTGGATCTCCTCCGCTCCAAAGCGCACTTCTTCGTGTCGGCGGCACTGGAGAGGGAGATTCTTGCCGCGGCAGGGGAGTAGCCGAAGCTCAAGCTGGCGTGCCTAAATGAATCGGGTGCGCTTTAGCCCCCGAGGGATGGTTCCTCGGCAATCTCGACTTTCATCACAGACTGCCGAGGCAATGTTCCGCGTCCGGTTTGCCCGCCTCACCGGCTCGAAAACACAAACTCATTGCCATCGGGATCTTTGAATTTGGCCATTGTTCCCCAGACCTCCTTTTTGGGTTCCTCTGCGAGTTCAACCCCCTTGGACTTCAGAAGCTCGGCCGTGGCAAAGACGTCGTCGCACCAGAAGGTGAGGGGTTGAAAGCCGCCGATCCGATTCTCGTGGCCTGGCGGGGTGAACAGCGCCAGGTTCACATCGGAGCCTGGGATCAGCAATTCAATCCACCGCTGGCCAGGCCCAAAGTGCTGATCGGTGGCGACCTTGAACCCCATCTTTTCCGTGTAGAACTTCAGTGAAACATCCTGATTGCTGACTGGAATGCTGACAAGTTTAACTCCGCGAATCATGGCGTCCCTCCTCGTTGAGATGCTCGGAATATACCCGTAATATCCATGTGTTGCAATCAGTTAAGGATTGCTATAGTATTCATCGGTATAGCCATGCCGACGATCGACGAATATGTCACGGGCGTATTGATGCGCGACCTAGTGGGGCATGACAAGAGGCCGGTGAGTTTTCTTGTGTATGTCTGGCTGGCGGCGGAAGAGCAAAGCCGGAATGCAGCCGTCCAGATCAGTTACCGTGAGCTGGCCGAATCGATTGGAGTGTCGAAGAGCGCCGCACAGGCCGCCATTGCGTGGCTGGTTCGCCGCAAATTGGT
>Ga0302195_10004181_pt1 | contig 11240 bp, 9 predicted proteins | sample II_Bog_N1_2_FD_198778 | JGI IMG/M metagenome (GOLD analysis project Ga0302195, IMG submission 198778) | Peat permafrost microbial communities from Stordalen Mire near Abisko, Sweden - II_Bog_N1_2 | ecosystem: Environmental > Terrestrial > Soil > Wetlands > Peat | place: Sweden: Abisko, Stordalen...
CGACGGACGATTACGGTGACTCCCATCTTTGAAGCCGTCACCGCTCGAATGCTGAGCGCAAAAGGCGAGTCATCAACCGGCTCGTTTGTCTCCGCGGTAGACCTGGCCGTCGGAGCGGCCGTGGCCACTGCGCCTCCCGCCGTTGGACTCAAGACTCGAACAAGGGAAGTTGGCTTTCAGGTGCTTACCGGCTCTGCCGCCGGACTGCTGGCCTCGCTCGAAGCAGGAGCCAACGGAGCAATTCTCGGATTCGCCGCATGCGCCCCGCAGGCTTGCCAGGAGGTTTATCTCGCCTGGAAAGATCACGACCTGAAGCTCGCGGAAGAAAAGCAGGAGCGCATCGGCGCGCCCAGTCAGCGCATCCTCGGACAGCTTGGAATCAGTGGCGTCAAATATGCCTGCGACTTCAACGGCTATTTTGGAGGCAGGGCACGATCGCCGCTTCTGCCCATAACAGGGCAAGATAAGGCTGAGATCGAAGGATTGCTGGCCGGAACTAGAAATTAATCCGCGGTTTCTTTGAGATGCGCAATGTCTGATAACGGATATTCTGTACACTAAAGCCGTAACATGACGAGCACTCCCAAAGTTCAAACCAAATCTACTATTCCCTTTCGATTCTTCACTTTGCGAGCGAATTCCTACATCTTGTAACGGCCAAGATCCTCGTCGTTCAAACCTTCGAGCCAGCCGCGCAACTGCTCCGCAGTGGGCCCGTCGGGTGGTCCGGTGGTATTCAGCTTGGCGGCCTGCATCACTTGCTCAGACACATAGATTGGGCAATCCGCACGGAGCGCCAACGCGATCGCGTCCGAGGGCCTGGCGTCAATCGTTACGGCTTCATCACCCTGGCGAAGCCACAGCACCGCCATAAACGTATCATCTCTAAGCTCTGTAATCACAACACGTTCCAGCTCACCGTTCATGTGCCGGATCAAATTTCGAAGCAGGTCGTGCGTCATGGGGCGAGGCGCTTCCACCTTTTCAATCTCGATGAAAATCGCATTGGCTTCAAAGTTGCCGACCCAGATGGGCATCACCGTCTCTGAGGCAACGTCTTTGAGCACCACGATGGGCATGTTGGTTGCCGGGTCCATCATCAGACCGCGTATCCGCACCTCGATATCCATGGTTTCCCTTTCCTTGCCAGCTTAACTCGTTAGACGGCTTCGCCAACTAAACTATTCGGGTGTGTGTCGGTGATCCTTACCTGGAGGTAGCTGCCCGGCGCGGGAGCAATCGGCTGGGTACAGGTAAAATTCACCGGTTTGTTCTGGCTGCTACGGCCAGTCACCTGGCCGCGGGCCGGATTCTGTCCCTCTACCATCACTTCCAATACTTGCCCTAAGTGCTTCGCATAATTCACTCTTTGAATCTCGCGTTGCCGGTCAAGCAGTACTTGAAGCCGCTTAGCCTTCTCCGCCTCGGAAATGGAGTCGATCATTGTCAGCGCCGGCGTATTCGGCCGCGATGAGTACTTGAATCCGAACACGCAATCGTACTCGACTTCCGCCAGAAGGTCCATAGTCTGGATGAAATCGTCCCCGGTTTCGCCAGGGAAACCCACAATAATGTCGGTAGAAATCGAGATGGGCCGCCGGGCGCTCTTGATCCAGCTAATCCGCTCCAGGTACCACTCCGGGGTGTATTCGCGCGCCATCTGTTTCAGCACCCGCGCTGACCCCGATTGAACCGGCAGATGCACGTGATCGCAAAGCGTCGGGACCGCATCGATGGCGTGCACGATGTCACGCGTGAAATCCCGTGGATGGCTGGTGGTAAAGCGAACCCGACGGATTCCGGCAACCTCGCCAACGGCAGCCAGCAACTCCGCGAAGCTGCGTTTCCCTTCCGGATCACGGTAGCTGTTCACGTTCTGCCCGAGGAGTTGGATCTCCGAATAGCCCTGGTCGGCAATCCGGCGAGCCTCTGTCAACACAGAATCAGATCCCCGGCTCCGCTCCTTGCCCCGCGTGTATGGCACCACGCAGTAGGAGCAGAACTTGTCGCAGCCTTCAATAATGGTGATATAACCGCGGAACTGATTCTGGCGGGCCGTGAATTCTGTTTCGAAGGTTTCGTCGGTCTGCCGGTCGTCGAGCCCGGTGATCCGGTTCTCGCCGGCCTCCAGCCTGGTCAGCATTTCGGGCAGCTTGCGATAGGAGGCGGATCCCGAGACGAGCGAGACATACGGCGCCCGCTCAAAAATCTTCTCGCCCTCCTGTTGCGCCACGCATCCCAGCACGCCAAAACGCTTGCCCGCCTTGTGCAGCTTTTTGTAGTCATTCAGGCGGTTAAAGACCTTCTGCTCAGCCTTGTCGCGGATGGAGCAGGTGTTGTACAGAATCAGGCCGGCGTCTTCCTCGTTTTCAACCTGCCGGTAACCCTCGTGCTGCAGTGTGCCAATCACCTTTTCGGAGTCATGGGCATTCATCTGGCAGCCGAAGGTTTCAAGATAGAAAGTTTTCTCGGTCGCCATAATAATCCTGAGTATACCGTGATCTGCGTCACGCCGCGTCCGGCGATGAATCCAGCGTCGTCGCTATCATTGAGCCCTGTCCGAATACGAACACCAGAATGCGGGATCGGACACCCATTGAATCCTGTTTCCAATCTCATCCAATTGTTTCAGTCACTTGGACGTGGCCAGGATGGCTAACAGTTTGCTCATTCGTTGTTGCCCAGGGCTACCAAACTTGGGCGGACTTCCCCATCGATCCATCCTCGGAAACAATGGTGCGCCATGCTAACTCTGTTTCAGGACTTACGTTACGGTTTCCGGCAACTGATCAAATTGCCGGGATTCACGCTGACCGCCGTACTTTCCCTTGCCCTCGGGATCGGAGCCACCACGGCCGTCTTCAGCGTGGTCTATGGGTTCCTCATCGATCCATATCCGTATCAAGGCGCGGACCGCATGGTGCATCTGCGTCTCGACACCGGCAAAGGCCAGCCGAACGGCATGGGCCTGACAGCAGGCCAGTGGCAGCAGATCCGGACCTCTCCCGTGGTCGACGATGCCTTTCTCGCTGACGGATGGAACCTGACGGTCACCGGGGCCGATCTGCCGGAGGACGTCAACGCTGACTACTTCAGTTCCAATGCGTTCGAATACTTCGGCGTCCCGGCCGCGCTTGGCCGCGGATTGCAGCCATCGGACGCGGTTGATGGCCAGGACCCTCAGCCCGTGGTTGTGCTCGGTTACAAATTCTGGCAGCGCCATTACGGCTCTGACCCCAGCGTGCTGGGCAAGACCATCCAGATGGTCCACAAGAACTACACCATCGTCGGTATTGCGGCCCCTCGGTTTACCTGGGATGATGCCGATGTCTACCTTCCAAAAAAGATCACGCAGGACATCGTCCCCGCCTTCTATGTGGGTATTCGCCTGAAGTCAGGCGTCACCAAAGCCGCTGCTGAGTCGGCGCTCGACCCCCTGATTCACCGGTTCGCACAGGAGACCCCAAAGCACTTCCCGACCGGCCCGTTTCATCTCAAGCTTCGTGGCTTTAACGACGACTTTCTTGAACACCTCGGCGGAATTCCCTACCTGCTCTTCGGGGCGGTTTCCATGTTGCTGCTTATCGGCTGCGGCAACGTATCCATCCTTCTGCTGGCCCGCGCCACCAGCCGGAACCACGAGTTCGCCGTTCGTTCGGCCATCGGCGCCAGCCGCGCTCGCATCATTCGCCAACTGCTCACCGAATCCCTGCTGATCTCGCTTACCGGCGCAGCCCTCGGTCTGTTCATCGCTTACCGGTCACTGGACCTGATCGTCGCCAATCTGCCCCAGAATTCCTTCCCGCACGAAGCGGCCATCCGCATCAACCTTCCTGTATTGCTCTTCTGCATCGCCGTGGCGATTGCTACCGGCATCGTTTTCGGCCTTTGGCCCGCGATCCAGGTTTCCAAGCCCAATGTCAGCCAGATCATGCAGGCCGCCACACGCAAGGTTGCCGGGAGCGTCAGCGGGCGCAGATTCCATGGCTCGCTGATTGCCGGCCAGCTTGCTCTCACCCTGCTTTTGCTCACCACTGCGGGAGTCGCCATCGAAGGCTTCCTCCGCATGCTGCACATGAACCTGGGCTACGATCCGCACAACATCATGTCCGTCGGAATCCCCGTCCATGAAGGCACCTACAAAACATGGCCCGAGCGGGTCGCTTATTTCGAACGGCTTCGCTCCGCGGCTGCCGAGGTTCCCGGCGTCACCATGACAGCCATCTCCACAAACGCCACTCCGCCCTCCAACGGAAACCAGACACACTTTGAGATTTCCGGAAGGCCCTCCAGCACCGAACAACCTGCGCGGCTGAACTTCGTCAGTCCCGAGTATTTCCCAGCCCTGCGAATCTTAATGGCACAAGGCCGCATATGGGATCAGACTGAGAATCACAATGCAGCCCCGGTTGTTGTCATCAATCAAACATTGGCCAAGCGTTACTTCCCAAATGGCAACGCAATCGGGCAGTCCATCAAGTTCCCTGAACTGCGCGACCAACCTCCGTTCAACCTGATGGCCCCTGGCGCCAACGGAAACCTGCTGATTGTCGGCGTTATTCAGGATAAGCTCGATGACGGATTGGCAAACCCCATTCTGTCTGAGGCCTTTGTCCCTTACACCCTTGGCATGCGCATGGGCACCCAGATACTGGTCCGCTCTGAAGTGTCCCCTCTGACACTGCTTCATGCGGTGAGCGCGAAAGTGAACGCGATCGACCACGACCAGCAGACCAACAGCGGTACGGAAGATCTGGAGCAATGGATTCAGGACCAGCCGGAGTGGGCTCGCGGCCGCCTGCTTACATGGCTGTTTGGCGCTTTCGCCGCACTGGCGCTGGCCATGTCGGCTGTGGGTCTTTATAGCGTGGTCTCCTACTCCGTGGTGCAACGGACCAATGAATTCGGCATCCGCATGGCACTCGGAGCGCAGCGGTCGCATGTCCTCGCCATCGTTTTTCACTCGACGGTTGCCAGCGTCGGCAGCGGCGTCGTCGCGGGAATCGTGCTGACGCTCGCCCTCAGCAAGGTGATGTCGCACTGGGCAACCGACAGCGCCAGCTCCTTCAACCCGCTGGTGATCATCGGCGCAACACTCATCCTCGCAGCGGTCGCGGCACTGGCGTGCGCGCTTCCGGCACGTCGCGCAGCGGAAGTCGATCCCATGAAGGCAATCCGCTACGAGTAATCTTGCCCTGCAACAGCTTGGGGAAAAAGTGGTTCGTGCGGTAGGCCGGGGGTTTATCCCCGGTATAAATCGAGCAGAATCATCACGGCCTTCAGACCCTGAGGTATGCTTTTCGCGAATTCGCGAAACAATTCTGCACTTGTTCACCAAACTGCCAAGTCGGCAGCGCAATCCTCAACGCAGCCCTGTATGCAGGTAAGCCAGCAGCGCCGCCATCTGCGCGTCGTCGAAGCGTCCGGCAAACCCCGGCATCAGTCCCCTACCCACCAGAACATTCTGCCGCACCGCCGCGTCCGTAGCTGGTATGCCGCTTGGCAGCGTCTTGTGCTCGAACACGCCATGCAGGTCCGGCGGAACTTTCTTCAGTGCCACGTCATTGTCCTCGTGGCAATGCGCGCACCGCACCTGGTAAAGGTGCTTCCCTTCCGCTTCCTGCGCGGTCAACTGCGGCGCTGAATGGCAGCCGGCCAACCCAATACCCAAGCTGGCCGCTATCCCAATCCAAATTGCCACCCATCTGTCTGCCTGCCGCGGCAATCGCAAAGCCTCAAGCTTTCTTGGCAAACTGCCCGCTCACGTAGTCCCAGTTCAGTACCTGAAAGAAAGCCTTCACGTATTCGGCGCGCTTGTTCTGGTACTTCAGATAATAGGCATGTTCCCACACATCCACGCCCAACACCGGATTCAGCCCCGCACTGATGGTCGCGTCCTGGTTCGGAGTGGTCTGGATGGCGACGGCCCCATCCGGCAACTTCACCAGCCACGCCCAGCCGCTGCCAAAAACACTCAAGGACGCCGCAGTCAGCTTCTCTTGAAATCCCGAAAGCGATCCAAATTTCGCGTCAATTGCCTTGGCCAGCTCCCCGGTCGGCGCTGCTCCGCCTTTTCCCAGCGTAGGCCACCAGAACGAATGGTTGAAATGACCTCCGCCGTTATTCCGCACCGCGTTCATCGCGGTCGGCGGTATGGTTCCCAGGCTCTTCAGCAGATCTTCAACCGACTTCCCTGCCAGCTCCGGGTGCGCGGCCATCGCTACATTCAGGTTGTTCACATAGGCCTGGTGATGCTTGTCGTGATGCAGGTGCATGGTCTCCGCATCGAAATAAGGCTCAAGCGCGTCGTAAGCATACGGCAAAGGCGGCAGCGTAAACGGTCCCGTCGGCGGAGCGGCAGCAGGCGCAGCGAGTGTTTGGCCGTTCTCGGAGACCTCGGCACGCACGGTTTCGGCTAGGAAAGCTGCGCCGGCTACGGCGCCCATCTGCAGCAATGCGGTTCTGCGGTCAATTGAATACATGGGATCAGGTTCCTCCAGTTGGTTTTGTTGGTTGGGAAGCCCGCGAGAGTGCGTTTCGCAGGTAAGAGGATCTTGAAATCCAGTCTGAGCGGATGAAGCGGCAAGGTCAAGGGGACCGCTGTTGCAAAAACCATACGAACGCAGCGCCGGTCTTTCTCTGCGGCCCTCGGGAACGTATGCTGGGTTCATGCAGCTCCCATCGCTCGCACAAATTCAGGAAGCGCAAACCGTGGTCTATCGCCACATGCCGCCCACGCCTCAATATACGTGGCCGCTCATCAACCAGCGTCTTTCCGCCGGCCAACAGCCCGGCGTTGAGGCTTGGATCAAGCATGAAAACCACGGTCCCGTCGGCGCATTCAAGTTGCGCGGCGCGCTGGTCTACGGGTACTGGCTCAAGGAGAACCATTCCAACCTGACCGGTATCGTCGCGGCAACCCGCGGAAATCATGGCCAGGGCGTTGGCATGGCCGCGCGCCTGCTCGGCCTGAAAGCTGTCATCGTCGTTCCCCACGGCAACAGCAAGGAGAAAAACCGCGCCATGGTGGCCCAGGGCGTCGAGTTGGTGGAACACGGCCTCGATTTTCAGGAGTCGCTGGAGTTTGCCCGCACCCTCGCGGACCAGCGTGGCTTTGTCATGGTCGACTCCTTCCACGAACGCCTGGTGATGGGCACAGCCACCTACGCGCTCGAGTTCTTTCAGTCCGTGCCGCCGCTCGACATCGTCTATGTCCCCATCGGTCTCGGCTCGTCCATCTGCGGCGTTTCGGCCGCCCGCAATGCTCTGGGACTCTCTACAGAAATCGTCGGCGTCGTCGCTGCGGACTCGCCCTCCTACGCCCTCAGCTTCGCGCAGCACAAGGTGGTTGAGTCCCCCTCTCTCACCGCCATCGCCGACGGCCTCGCCTGCCGCAAACCCAACCAGCTCGCCATGGAAGTCATCTGGGAGAACGTCGCCCGCATCGTCCAGGTCTCCGACGCCGTGATCGGCACCGCCATGCGCGCCATCTATGAGGACACCCACAACCTCGCCGAAGGTGCTGGTGCAGCGGGCCTCGCTGGCGCTCTCGAAGAAAAGCACACGCTCAATGGCAAACGCATCGGGATCGTTCTCACCGGTGGCAATGTCGACAGCGCAATGTACCAGCAAGTGCTTTCCGCAACAGACAAGGACGCAAGCTAAAGATGACCACCACCAGCGAAAACCTCACTCCGATGGCTCATGCGGCCCAGAACCGCTGCTTTGGCTGCGGCGAAGCCAATCCCATCGGCCTGCACTTGGAATTCCTGCTCGCCGAGGATCATTCGGTCGTCTGCAACACGGCGGTGCCAGACACTTTCGAAGGCCCCGTCGGCTATGTCCACGGCGGCATCATTGCCACGCTTCTCGATGAGACGATGAGCAAATCCGTCCGCGCCCGCGGCATCACGGCAATGACCCGGCATATGGAGATCGACTACCTCCGGCCCGTTCCCTCCGGCGCAGCCCTTCGACTGGAAGGCCGAGTTGTCCGCGATGAAGGCCGCAAACACTGGACCGAAGCGAAGATTCTGGACTCCGAAGGAACAACGCTCGCCACCGGCAAGGGACTCTTCATCCAATTGCGTCCCCGCTCTGAGAACCGCGCGACCGCTGCCCCGTGCCCTACTTCAGCCCCGCAAGCCAGGCAACAATAGTGGCCTGAAGCCAGAGCCGATGATCCGACCAGGGATGGTCCGTAGCGACATGAGCCGTATGAACTTTGTCACCACCGTCCGCGTGGATCGCTGCCACCAGCGCATCCGCATCTGGCGCTAGTCCGTCATCGGAGGTCAGCACAAACAGGGTTGTGCCTGTCAGACCACGCGCAGCACTTGCAAAGCTGAAGGCCTTTGCGTTGGCGATCACCTCATCGGCCATGCTTTCAGGCGTGACGCCGGCGAGGGTTTCCATGTTGTCCGCCATTTCGGCAACCACCTTATCGCGCGGGGCCATCCCAAGGTGTCCCATGTCAGCCGCGCTGATCAGGGCCGCCCCAATCAACGCATGATCGTGTGAAGCTGTCAGCGCCGTCACCCACCCGCCCATGCTATGTCCGGCAAGAGCAATCCGCTTCGTGTCGATCCCCAGGCGAGCAGCATTCGCGGGGTCGCGCAGATATGCCAATGCCGCGTCCGCATCTTCCAGGTTCTGCGCAAAGCGGTACACCCCCGGACTGCCCCACGACCCGCGGTAATTGAACGTCACCGCATTCCATCCAGCACGCCTCACCGCCTGCGCCAGGTCAAGGTTCTTTTCGTTTCCCGGCAGCCCGTGGCAGATCACCAGCGTCGGGTGAGGACCAGCCCCGGCCGGAGAATAAACCAGCCCGTTGATCAAAACGCCATGGCTCGGGAGATGCAGCACAGTCATCGAGGCGGGATGAGCGCGATCGACCGGCGGATCGGTATCGATCGCCGTGGGAACGGATTGTGCTGTCGCTGATAGCGCAGACAAAGCTAAAACCGCAAGAAGGTGAAGACGCATGATGGACCCCTGATCATAGGACTTTGCTTCCGGTGCTCTTGTTTCCACCCTATCAGGTTGCAGATTTGCGTCTCATCCCACTTGCCGAAAGGCGACTTCAGATCTTCTCGTTTCCTGCAAAATGAATTGCTCGCAGATGGATTTCCTGTAGCTTTGAGAGCATGACCCGCAAAGAAGAACTGCCTGCGAAACGAACAAATCAATCAACCATGGCACAACCTGTCAATTGGATGACTCTCCTGCTCCTCCTCTCCGGTGCGGGCCTCTGGGCGCAGGAAGCGCCCACTCCACAAACCGTCCCCGATCAGCCAAATCTGCTTCGGGTTGAAGGAGTGGATGCCGAAACGCATGTGCACTACGTCCGCCTGCTTCTCTCGCAGCCCGGCATTGCTGACTCAACCAGCGCTCCGCCGCGATTGACCTTCGAATGCCTGGAGAATGCCGGAAAGCTCGACTTCAAGTGGTATGTCAGCTTTGGCGGCATCACAGACTATCGCTTCCTGCCGCCGTTCCACCCAACCCCGGGAGTTCCCTACCACCTGGGCGAGACGGATGTGGATCTCAATTTGAGCTATGAGGGAGCCCTCCAACATAAACCTTATAAAGGAAGTTGGACGTTGCTCTCCACCGGGGAGCTGCGCTATCGCAACCCGGGTTTTCACAGCCCTAACCTTGAGCCTTTATCGTTCTTCCTGAGCATCCTGAAGTACTACCCCGCGATCCGCATCGCTTATGCCGCTCCAGGAAAAAATGATCCGGCAGGAGTGGTATTCCATCCTGAGCCACTGCTCAAAGAACTGAAAGAAAGTCCCGCCTGCGCTCAATGAAGAAGGAGTCCGGTGGGGCAGCCGCGAGACCACCCAACTGACTCTTAGTGGATCATGTTGATGGTTTCCTGGGTGATCGTATCGAATGTGGTCACCGCTTTGGAGCTTGCCTCAAATGCGCGCTGGGCGATGATCAAGTTGGAGAACTCTGACGAGATGTTGACATTGGACTCCTCGAGCGCTCCATCGGTCACCGTTCCCAAACCGGCGGTGCCTGAAGTCCCTACGGTGGCAGTACCACTGGCCAGTGTCGAAGCGTACTCACTGTTGCCCACATCCTGCAATCCCTGCAGATTCGATACATTGGCCAGCGCCAGTTGCCCCACGCTCTGCTGCTGCCCATTGGAATAGGTCGCCGTGACCGTTCCGTTCGTGCCTACTGTAAAGCTCTGATAAGTGCCGCTCCCATATCCGTTCTGCGTGGTCGAGGAAACGGCGGACGGCGTGTCCACCTGGCTGATGGTCGGAGCACCGCCAGTGCCCAGAATGTTCCAGGTCATGTTCAACGTCTTCGCCCCATCGGAGAGCCCGGCAAAAGAGATCCCGCTCACGTCGGCTGCCGGGCTCACCAGGTTGCCATTGGCATCGAAGGTCAGAGATCCGGTTGAATCGGACGAGGCCACCGGATCCTGAATCACGCTGCCGGTAGTGGACATATTGGCGCCGGTGATGGACAACTGGCCTCCCGCCGTCGAATTGACCTGCACGTTCTGAATGCCCGCGTTCCCCAGTGCCGTATTCAGCGCGGTGACGTAAGCTCCTAACGTCACCGGTTGCGGACTCATGGTGGAAATGTCCGGAACGGCGATGGTTGCCGTGGCCCCGCTTGCGGTCTCTCCCGTAATCGCCAGATTCGTCCCAGGATCGACCGTTCCCACCGATCCACCGCTCGATCCGAAGTTGTAATTGATGGTCGAGCCAGCCAGGTTCTGGCTCACAGCCCCGGTGGTGACCGTTGCCGTCGGCAACGTCACGGTCAACACGCCCCCGCTCAGGATCGCAGCTCCTGGCACAATTGCGTTGATCTGACCTTGGAATGCGGTGAGCGATTCCCCGGCGGCAGGCACTGCCACCGCCGTTCCGCCAATGGATAAGGTCGTTGCCGGACTTACCGTGGCCACAGAACCATTGCTCGAGCTGAAGTCGTAGGTGCTGATCGTGTTTGTCCCGGAGACTGAACTTGTCGGCGTTACGGTGTCGGTTACAGTCGATGCGGCTGCTGGACCCGCCGTAAGGCTGTCCGGCAACGAGACGCTGTACGACCATTCGTTCGTCCCCGTCTTGGTGTAGGTCACCGTCGCCTCGTAGCTCTTGCCCATGGAATCGTACACCTGTACCTGCCCGGGAACGCTTGTGTTCACCGCAGCCGCCGAGTCCAGCGTCGCTGTCATACCAAATGTCGTTGTAGCCGAAGGCGCCTCGACC
>Ga0302195_10004217_pt1 | contig 11188 bp, 8 predicted proteins | sample II_Bog_N1_2_FD_198778 | JGI IMG/M metagenome (GOLD analysis project Ga0302195, IMG submission 198778) | Peat permafrost microbial communities from Stordalen Mire near Abisko, Sweden - II_Bog_N1_2 | ecosystem: Environmental > Terrestrial > Soil > Wetlands > Peat | place: Sweden: Abisko, Stordalen...
TGGACGCGCAGCCTCTACTACGCGTCCTACTTCATCCTCAACGCAGCGGTGGGCACCCTCGTTCTTCCCATCTTCCCCATCGCCCTCACCCTCTTCTACTATGATCAGCGCATACGCCATGAAGGCTTCGATATCGAGAGGATGATGGACGTTGCCGGACTGAATCCGCGCGTAACACCCGAGCCGGCCGCCGCGCTAACAGCGTCGCCCGGCCAAGACCCAGCAGCGCCCGCGTCCGTTGAGGAGCCCAAGGCGTGAACAGGCCAGCCCTATGTGTGTGGCTTGCCCTGCCCGGCGCCCTGGTCGGCATTGTCGCAGCCTGCGCGGTTGCAGCGCCTTCGACCGCCGTGGCGCAGGTGGTGGTTGCGCCCGCCACACCCACGTCAACCCAGTTCCACGACGCCTCGCGCGACGACTTCCGCACCCACCTCGAATCCCTCATCGCCCTGGTCGACGCCTGCGCCCAGGCCCGCGATACCAAAACCTGCGACCCGGCGCAGGTAGGCACGGACGACAGCGTGCCGCTTGGCTCATCTGTCACCCCCGCGCAGAGCGGTGCGCCCAACGCCGAGCGCCGCCTGGTGCGCTACGGCTGGCTGCGCGTGCTGCTCTCGAAAGCTCAGGACAAGGACGCCCCAGCGTCCAAGGCCAACGCCGCGCCGCCCGGATCGGAAGCCAACCAATGGCTCAACGTGCGCCCCATTCCGCCCACCACTGCGGAGCTGCTTGCCAGTGCCCACAAGCGCCTGGCGGCGGACCTGGCCCAGGCCGGCCAAGCGCCTGCGCCCTTGCCCGACAACGCCGCCGAGCGTGCGGTGATGAAACAGGTGCTGGCCGGCCGCGACTTTGCCGGCCTGGAGGAGACCAACCCCAAAAACTCGGCGCTTGAGAAAGTCAGCGATTGGCTCAACCGCATGCTGGAGAACGCGGTCAGCCTGAGCGCGCGCGCGCCCTGGCTGGGCCGGGCCCTGGTGTGGGGCTTTATTGTGGCCGTCTGCGTGGGGCTGGTGTGGGGGCTGCTGCAACTGGAGCGGCGCTGGCGCGTGCGCCTGGTTCCCGAGGAACGCGGCCCGGCTCCGGGCGCAGCCTCCGCCATCCCCTGGCAGGTGTGGCTTGAGGACGCGCGCCGCGCCGCCCAGGCCGGCCAGTGGCGCGAGGCCATTCACTTTCTCTACTGGGCCTCCATCTCGCGGCTGGAGTCGAAGCGCCTGTGGCCGGCCGACCGCGCCCGCACCCCGCGCGAATACCTGGCACTGGTGGCCGCGGACGACGCCCGCCGCCCTGACCTGGCGACGCTCACCGGCAGCTTTGAGCGCGTCTGGTATGGCGGCCGCGCGGCCGAGGAGAGCGACTACCGGCGCGCCGACCAGATTGCCCAGGCGCTGATCTCCGGCAGCGGCTCGACGGGGAGCGCCGTATGACCTTCCTCTCCTCGCTCGACGCCAAGGACCGCAAACTGCTGTTCATCTGCCTCGCCATTGCGCTGACCCTGGCCGTCGCCATCGGCTTTCTGCTGCCCAGCTCCAGCAGCAACAACAACCCGCTACCCTCGAGCTACCTCTCCGGCCAGCACGGCGCCCGCGCGGCGTATGAAACGCTGCTCCGCTCCGGCTATTCCATCGAGCGCTGGGAACGGCCGCTCGGTGAACTCGCCGCCACCGCGGGGCCGGATACGGTTGTCATCTTCGCCGAGCCCCTTACCCGCGAGCCCGCCAACCTGAAAGCCGTGCGCCAGATTCTGGAGCGCGGCGGCCGCGTGCTGGCCACCGGCCTGTGGGGCGGGTTCCTGCTGCCTGGCGAGGCCAGCGACATGCCCACCACCTTCAGCTTTGCCGCGTGCAAACTCACACCCGAAGGCCTTGACCCGCTCTCCGGCACCGGCGAGGTGTGGATGGTACCCGAGGCCACCTGGAAGACCGGCAACCCGTCCCATCGCGTGGACTATAGCTGCGCCGGCGAGCCCGCCGTGGTGGAGTTCGACTGGGGCAAGGGCCACGCCGTGTGGTGGGCCAACGCCACGCCGCTCGAGAACGGGTCTCTCGCGAGGGCCAACGACCTGGACCTGCTGCTCAACTCGCTTGGGCCGCGCGAGGGGCACCACTTCTACTGGGACGAGTCGCTGCACGGCGAGATTCGCTCCACATGGAGCTACGCCTCCGGCCCTGCCTGGACCATGCTCTGGTTTGGGCTGCTGGCTGTGGGCATTTTGATCGTGCTCAGCTTCAGCCGCCGCTCCGGGCCAGTGCGCGCGCTGCCGGCGATCGTCCGCGCCACGCCCATTGAATTTCTCGATGCGCTGGGCTCGCTCTACCGCAACGCCGGCGCGTCATCGACGGCCGTGGCCATCGCCCTCGAGCGCTTCCGCCGCCACGCGCTCCGCCTCTGCGGCCTGCGCGCCGCGCCCATGGACGCGGCCGAGCTGGCCACAGTCTTGCGCCGCCGCTTCCCGCAGACCGACGCCACCCTGGAAGCCGATCTGCTCGCCTGCGAGGAGGCGATCCGCGCCGAGACCATCACCCCGCGCGCGGCGCTGCGCCTCATCCAGACGCTGCACGGCCACGAAGAACGCCTTCGCACCGCAGCAAAACCCGGCGCAGCGGTACCCATCCCCAGTTAAACTCATCCCAGCCAGCTTGAAAGGGTTTCATGAGCGAGGAAAACCGGCAGGAACTGAATCCGGACCAAACCGCAGAGAGCGCCAACAACCTGAGCGCCACCAATCAGCTCATCCGCCACTCGCGCCAGGAGCTGGGCCGTGTGATCGCCGGGCAGTCCGAGGTGATTGAAGAAGTGCTGATCGCCGTGCTCTGCCAGGGCCACGCGCTGCTGGAGGGCGTGCCGGGCATTGCCAAAACGCTGATCGTCAAAGCGCTGGGCCGGCTGCTCGGCCTCAGCTTCCAGCGCGTGCAGGCCACGCCGGACCTCATGCCGGCCGACATTCTCGGCACCACGATTCTGCGCCCCGGAACGGACTCCTTCACCTTCCACGCCGGCCCCGTCTTTACCGATCTGCTTCTCGTCGACGAGATCAACCGCATGCCCCCGCGCACCCAGGCCGCGCTGCTCGAGTGCATGGAGGAGCGCCAGGTCACCAGCGATGGCGTGCGCCGGCCGCTGCCCGCCTGGTTCACCGTCTTCGCGACCCAGAACCCGGTCGACTTTGAAGGCACCTATCCGCTGCCCGAAGCCCAGCTCGACCGCTTCCTGCTCAAGATTCGCGTCGCCTATCCGTCGGAACAAGAGGAACTGCAGATTCTGGAGCGGCATCACTCCGGCTCGGGCGCCGGCCTGCTTGAGGACGCCAACATCGTAGCGATCCCGGAAAACCTGCTGGCCGCCGCCCGCGCCGAGGTGCGCGCCATTCGCATCGAGCCGGAGCTCTACACCTACATCCTGTCGCTCACCCGCCGCACCCGCGAGTGGCCCACGCTGCTGCTCGGCGCCAGCCCCCGCGCCGCAATAAGCCTGATGCTGGTAGCCCAGGCTGCCGCCGCCTTCGATGGCCGCGACTACCTGGTGCCGGACGACGTGAAGCGCGCCGTCCAGCCCGTGCTGCGCCATCGCGTCATGCTCAAGCCGGAAGCCGAATTGGAAGGCTTCGACGCCGACCGCGTGCTCACCGACGTCATCGCCGCTGTGCCGGTGCCGCGAAAGTGATTGCTCCGAGCCTGCATCCCGGTCCCGTCCGCGCCGACTTTGAGCCGCGCAGCCGCTGGGCGTTTGGCCTGACGCCGCGCACGGTCGTCCTGCTCTTGGCCGGCTTCGTCGGCCTGCTTCCCGGCTTCTGGGACGCGCGCCTGGCCTACTCCATGCTGGCCTGGGATTTCCTCGTCCTCTTGTTCGCACTGCTCGACGGCCTGCGCTTGCCCGCCCCGCGCCAGCTCACCGGCATCCGCACCTGGTCGAACGCGCCGGCGCTCGACTCAGAGACCGAGATCGAGCTGACCATTGAGAACCACGGCCGCCTGATCATCGAGTGCCGGCTGGTGGACGACCTGCCCGCGGCGCTGGTGGCGCAACCGGCCATGCACCGGCTCACCGCTTTTCCGCGCGTGCCGGCCAGCCTGCGCTACCGCGTCCGGCCCCAGGAGCGCGGTGACTGCGAGACCGGCTGGCTCTACCTCCGCTACCGATCCGGACTGGGGCTCGCGGAGCGCTGGGCCAAGGCGCCGCTCACACAAGCGGTCCGCGTGTACCCCGCGCTGCGCACTGGCGAGGAGCAGCAGATCTTCCTCTCCCGCAGCCGCCAGATCGACCTGCAACTGCGCCAGGCGCGGCTGCGCGGGCTGGGCCGCGACTTCGAGAGCCTGCGCGAGTACCGCGAGGGCGACGACCTGCGCGACATCTGCTGGACAGCAACCGCGCGGCGCGGCGGCCTGATCACCCGCCAGTACCAGACCGAACGCAGCCAGGCCGTGTGGATCGTGCTCGACTGCGGCCGCCTGATGCGTTCGCGCGTCATCATGTCCCCGCGTCCCGGCCAAACATTCCCCGAAAATCCCGCCCGTACGGCCAGCACCAAGCTGGACTACGCCTGCACCACCGCCGTTGCCCTCGCTCAACTCGCCCTCTATTCAGGCGACCGCGTCGGCCTGCTGGCTTACGGCAGCGGTATCCAACAGCGTATTCTCCCCGGCCGCGGCGCTGCCCACCTGCGCCAGCTCATTGAGTCGCTCGCCCTTGTCCACGCCGAGTCCGGCGAGGCCGACCACCTGCGCGCCACCGCCATGCTCAACCGCCTGCAACCCCGCCGGGCGCTCATCCTGTGGATTACCGACCTGGCCGAGACCGCCATGCGCCCCGAGGTGATCGACGGCGCCGTGCAGCTGCTGCGCCGCCACGTGCTCCTCTTTGTCGCCATGGCCCAGCCCGAGGTCGAGTCCATCGCCCAGAACCGCCCCGGCTCCGTCGACCAGATGTTTCGCGCCGCAGCGGCGCAGGAGATGGCCGGCCGCCGCGAGCTGCTCCTCGCCCGCCTGCACGAGCACGGCGCCCTCACCCTCGACCTCAATCCTGAAGCCCTCACTTCCTCAGTGCTCAACCAATACCTCACCGTCAAAGAGCGGGCCATGGTGTAACCGCGGCCATCGTTTCGGAGGGAGCAGGGGCATTTATGCCCCTTACGAGCGCTGCGGAGAGGCCGGCATTATAGCTGTTCTCCAATTGCTGTACACCGAAAGCACGATGATAAGTGGCTTTTTCCTTAAGAAAGAGCCACCTTGCACGCAACTAAACAGAGCACATGAATTGGAGAACTGCTCTAAGGCCCGGAACGGCATCCCTTTGGGATCAGAGTCCAGGGCTGAAGCCCGGCGCTTGCCGCATTGTTTTCAGGGGGCATGAATGCCCCGACTCCCTCCCTGGGCCTGACCAACTCGGGTCAGCCAAAATCCCTTTAAGTGCTATGGAGCAAGGAGCGAAGGCCCGCTACCATCAAATCCATTCGAGGATTGGAATGGAAAGCAGAGCGCTTCAAGGCAACGACCGAGCACTTCGAGGCACCGCCGCAACGCCGGAGCTATGGGGTGCTGTTTACATGATGCTGGTCTTCGCCCTTCTGTCCCGTGCGCTGCACGCCTGGAACCGTCTGGAAGGCCAACCGATCGAGCTCGGCCAGATCGTCCAAGTCGCTCTCGATCTGCTCATCTGCCCCGCGCCCATCCTCATGGGCATCGCCTTCCGCAACCTCGTCAAGAGTGAAGTCCGCAAGAATCTGATCACGCTCCGCACCTTTAAAATCTGCAACTTCTGGATCGCGTTACTGCTGATCCTGGCCTATATCACCATGGTGCTATGACACATTCTGCTTTTTGAGCCCGCTGCCGGCTATGATGCCGAGGAAGCGGCGCTCATCGCCGCCGGCGTCATCACGCCCCCGCGCGACCCGAACCCCATGGACTGGGAGGCCTTCTGGGCTTTGCCCAGGCCCAGCGTCTCCGACGAAGCGGTCAAAGAAGCCATTGAATGGGCCAAGGGCGATCGCTAAATGGAACCTGCCTTTTGGGACTCGAGCGCCCTCGTCCCTCTTTGCGTGCAGCAGCCTTCCTCGCCGGCCGCCGAGTCCATCAGCAAGAGATACGGCGTTGTTGTCTGGTGGGCTGCGCCTGTTGAGATTTGCAGCTCCTTTGCTCGATTGGCCAGGATGGGACAGCTTACGCCGAATGGCCGGGTTCAGGCTCAGGTCGTTCTCGACCGGCTGCGCTCCCAATGGCGCGAGGTCGCTCCCGATCCGCTCCTGCGCGACTAGGCTGAGCGCCTGCTCGACCGCTTTCCCCTCAAGGCACCCGGCGCCCTGCAACTGGCCGCCGCGCTTGCCTGGACCTCCGGCCGTCCCCGCGCCCGCGCCTTCCTCTCCAGTGACGCGCAACTGCTCGACGCCGCGGCGCAACTCGGCTTTGAGGGCGTCCGGCTGTAACTGCCTCCAACCGGAGCGGCCCCCTATCCCGCGGTCCCGAGCGGTTTTTCTCCCAACCCCGGAATCCCCGCCGCCCGCTCCCTCATCTGAAATAATGCATGGCAGTGAATCGACCTATCCATACGGGCTGCGGCCCGGTCTTTTTCGCCTTCCTGGCGCTTGCCCTGGCCTGTGCGCCGGCGCGCGCGCAGATGGGCAATCCCAGTTCAGCCAACAATGCCTTCTATGGCAGTGTGACCTCCCAGCCGGCCACCGATGAGACCCTCCGGCTCTCGCTCGATGAAGCCATCAGCCTTGGCCTCAAGAACAACCTGGGCCTGAAGGAAGCTGAGAACAACGAAAAGCTCGTTCATGGGGAAAAGAACGTCGCACTGCAGGAGTTTCTGCCGACCATCATCCTGTCCGGCGCCACCGGCGTCTACCAGCACGATCTGGCCGCGCTTGGATTCGGCCCGTCCACTATCGCCAAGTTCGGCAGCAAGGTGCCTGCCGGCCTTAGCCTCATCACCCGCGACGACCTGACCACGGGCCAGGTCTCCTTCAGCGAGACGCTGTTTTCCGGCCCGGTCATCGCCGCCTACAAGGGCGCCGGAGCCGCCGAGCGCGCCGCCCACTTCGCCAAAATGTCGGCCCGCGGCGAAGTTGTCCAGCAGGTGGCCACGGCCTATCTGCACGCCATTGCAGCCGCCAGCGAGGTGGACAACGCCAAGGCTCTCGAAGCCCAGGACCAGGTGCAGCTGGATCACGCTCACGACGCGCACGTGGCTGGAACCGTCGCCAATCTCGACGAGCTCCGTGCCCGCGTGCAGCTCCAGTCCCAGCAGCAATCCCGCATCCTGGCCGAGAACGCCCTCGAGAAGGACCTGATCCTGCTCAAGCGCGAAATCGGCTTAGCGCCCGGACAGAACGTGATCCTAACCGATCCAGCCCCCTACAGCGAGCTGGCCGCGGAGACGCCGGAAGAGGTCCGCGCCGTCGCCTACAAGAGCCGGCAGGACTACCAGAACCTGCAAAACCAGGCCATCGAATACAAGGCCATCCACGCGGCTTATCGCAGCCAGCGGCTGCCCACGCTCAGTTTTAACGGCAACTACGGCACCACCACGGTGACCGGCGTCAACACCCATGGCACGTTCATGGCCCAGGGAACGCTCAGCATTCCGCTCTTCCGCGAGGCGAAACTGCGCGGCGATGTGGAAGCCACCGCCGCGCAGATGGACGCCGTCAATAATCAGCTTGCGGACCTGCGCAACCACATTGACCAGCAGGTGCGCTCAGCACTGCTGGACGTGGACGCGGCCGAGCAGCTGGTCAAGGTGGCCCGCTCCAACGTTGAGCTGGCCACGCGCGAGCTGAGCGACGAGACCGACCGGGTGAGCGCCGGCGTGGACGACAACCTGCCCCTGGTGACCGCGCAGGCCTCGCTGGCATCCGCGCAAAACAACCTGGTTGAAAGCCTGTATCAGTTCAACGTGGCCAAGCTGGCCCTGGCCCGCGCCGCCGGCGTACTCGAGACCCAGTACCGCGACTACATCGGGCGCTGACCGCTGGCTGCCGTACCGAACCGCTGCGCTACCCTCCGCGCGATTCGTCCGCCATCCTGCCCCTGTTTACTCCTGCGCATGACTGAACTCCTTGAAAAACAAGCCAAGAAACCCGCGCGTCCCAAATTCATCCAATCTTTTCGGGTAACGTAGAGAGGAGAGGACTGCATGCGCACGGGCAAAATATTAAAGATCAAATATTACGTGGAACCGGACCCCGCGGCGCTGGCCCGCCACGCGGCGCAATACTTTCTTGAAATGACCAGCGAGGCGGTGCAGGCCCGCGGCCGGGCGCGCATCGCCATCAGCGGCGGTTCCACGCCCAGGGCCACCTTTGCCCTGCTTGCCGACTCCAACGAGCCCTGGCGCAGCCGAATGCCCTGGGACAACCTGGAGCTCTACTGGGTGGACGAGCGCTGCGTGCCCCCCGACGATGCAGACAGCAACTACCGGATGACCCGCGAGGCCATGCTCGACCGCGCGCCGCTCAAGCCAGAGCAGATTCACCGCATCGAGGGCGAGCTCAAGCCCGAGGCCGCCGCCGCCCGCTACGAGTCAGAACTGCGCAACAGCTTTCGCCTGGAGGGCGCCGAAAGCCCCCGCTTCGACCTCATCTCCCTGGGCATGGGCCCGGACGGCCACACCGCCTCGCTATTTCCGCATACCGAGGCCATTCACGAGCTCAGCCGCCTGGCCGTGGCCAACCACGTGGAGCAGAAAGACGCCTGGCGCGTCACCCTCACCTGGCCGGTCATCAACCACGCCAGCTCGGTCTTCTTCCTCATTGCCGGCGCCGACAAGGCCCAGGCGCTCAGTGAAGTGCTCACCGGCCCGCGCGATCCCGAGCGTCTGCCCAGCCAGTTGATCTGGCCGGCAAGCGGTATACTTACCCTGATTCTGGACAAGGATGCGGCTGCGCTTTTGCCCCCCACAGACGGGGAAGGCTGCGGGTTTTTGGAGAAGCAACGATGATTCTGGCGGGAGATGTAGGCGGCACCAAGGTTGATCTGGGGCTGTATGAATTTACCAACGGCAAGCTCAAATCAACCCGCGGCACGGTCTACAAGGCCAAGGACTACCCCGGTCTGGAAGTCATCGTCAAGGAGTTCCTGGGCGCGGACAAGGTAACCGCCGCCTGCTTTGGCGTGCCCGGCCCGGTGCGCAACGGCCGCCTGCGCCTGACCAACCTGCCCTGGACGCTGGACAGCAGCGAGCTCGCCGCCGGCCTGGGCATTGCCCACGTCTTCCTCATCAACGATCTTGAAGCCAACGGTTACGGCATTGCCGAGCTCGCACCGGAGCAGATCTACACCCTGGCTCCCGGCGACCCCGGCCAGACCGGCAACCGCGCCTTGATCGCCGCCGGAACCGGCCTGGGCGAAGGCTTCCTGGTATGGAACGGCCGCACGCATATTCCCTATCCCAGTGAAGGCGGCCACGCCGACTACGCGCCGCGCAACGAAGACGAGATCGACCTGCTCCGCTTTTTGAAGGAGAAGTACAACGGCCGGGTCAGCTTTGAGCGCGTCGTCGCCGGGCAGGGCCTGACCAACGTCTACGAGTTTCTGCGCGAAGTGCGCGGCATGGACGAGCCGGCTTGGCTCGCCGCACGCATCGCCCAGGAAGACCCCAATGCCGTGATCACCGAGCTCGCCCTCTCCGCCAAGAGCGAAATTTGCGAGAAGGCGCTCGACATGTTCGTCTCCGCCTATGGCGCCGAGGCCGGCAACCTGGCCCTCAAGGTGCTCTCGGTCGGCGGACTTTACGTCGGCGGCGGCATCGCCCCGCGCATCCTGGAAAAGCTGAAAGACGGCACCTTCATGAAGTCCTTCACCGACAAGGGCCGCCTGAGCCAGCTGCTGATCAACATGCCGGTGCGGGTGATCCTGGAGCCACGCGCCGCGCAACTGGGCGCAGCCGCCTACGCCGAAGCCCGCGCCGCCGAGCTGAGCGGCATCTCCGCGAGGGCCGCGTCGATTCAGGGATAAACAGCCGTCTCCTCAAGCAAGGACCGAGGGCCGATCGCTTAAAGGGTATTCGGCATATGTGCCGCCCTACCGGCCCAGACTGAAGACCACATTGATCATCGTTTCCACCTCGACGGGCACGCCGTTCAGCAGATAGGGCCGATATTTCCACTGCTTCACGGCATCCAGCGCCGCGTCTGCGAGTATCGGTGAAGGCGCCGCCAGGACCTCCAGATCGTGGACCTTTCCATCCGTTGCAATGACGGCAGCAAGAATGACATCGCCCTGCTGACCTGAAATTTTTGCAACCGCCGGATAGACAGGCTGCGTTTTTTGAAGCAGCATCCCCTGCGCTACTTCCCCATTGCCAGAGTCGCTGGCGTCTCGTTGAGTGACCGGCGATTGTGCGAGAACCGCATCTGCGGGCGGGCTGAAGGCGATGTCGGATAAATCGGCACTGTCGATGCTGTCAACGGAAACCGAAAGCGCCTTGCTCTTTCCGATCGATACCTCAACTTGCCGCGCAAGATAATGCCCCTGTGTCTTGACGATCCGGCTAAACTCCGCGGTTTTTGAGTCTGAATATGTCATCCGCAGTGCATGGGATGAAGTCTCGAAGCAGTAGTGCTCATCTGCGGCTGAGTTCGGAGCCACCAGCATGCCATTCCGGTTCCAGAGCAGCAAAGTGCCCACACAGGCCAATTGCGATTTTCCGACCGGTACAATTTTGAGGTCGATCTTCAGCTTGTCTGAGCTGACAATATTACGAGGCGGCAACGGATACAGGAGCGTCGTCTCAAGCGTCCTCTCGAAGTATCGCAACGGGTTTCCACTCTCCTTGCGATGCAGTGCGCCGTCCGCTGTCCACCAATCGGTGCGCGTCGCCCCCTCCCGGGTCCAGGTGCTACGGTGCACCTTCGGCGACGCCCACCAGTACTCCCAGGTTCCCTGCTCGGCCGGTTTGCCCTTCAGATCATAGAGCTGATAGCTCGCCTTCAAATGCCATGGCTTCATTGCCGGGTCGGAGAAATCATAAAGCGGCTCGGCAGCGGCCAACACCGCATGTGGATCGGTTGGCACTGAAGGGGTAGCCGCCTGGCCAAACCCCGCCTGCGCCGCCAGCAAAAGAAGAAACACAAAACACACCGCTCGCATGATGTTCAAAAGAGTAGCACGGCGAATGAAGAGCCTTCGAGCTTCTACCGTTGGGAACGGGCTCCCCTTCGCTCTCCAACGCCGCGATTCAGCCGGGTACGCGACCT
>Ga0302195_10004218_pt1 | contig 11188 bp, 15 predicted proteins | sample II_Bog_N1_2_FD_198778 | JGI IMG/M metagenome (GOLD analysis project Ga0302195, IMG submission 198778) | Peat permafrost microbial communities from Stordalen Mire near Abisko, Sweden - II_Bog_N1_2 | ecosystem: Environmental > Terrestrial > Soil > Wetlands > Peat | place: Sweden: Abisko...
TTCGCGTTGAACTCGGCCCAACTCGCGATAGGATACAGGTGTTATATCGAGGTCGCCCATGAAGCCAGACCCCGCCTCACCGCTTCCACGCTCTCCGCGGTCAGCCGACGGCCTCGTGCATCTGCGCGAAGAAGCGCTTCGGCTCCGAGAGATGGAGGAGCGAGCAGATTTCGGCGTCAGCACACCAACCTCTGCCCCCGGTGGTCGTTCAAGCACTCGACGACGAACTCTGTTGGGCATTCTACTTGTGCCGATTGGCGTAGCCGCGGGAATACTCACGAGAGGTCTTGGCAGGTCGCGAATCGTCGAATTGGTGTATGCGCGGACCAGCGACCCCGAGCCTCAGCAGTCCAGACCGCCGGCGCCAGTGTATGGAGGACCACCGCCGCCACCACCGCCTCAACCACCGTTCCAGCAGCAGAAGGATGGACAGGTAAGTGTAATTGGTTCGATCCAGACGCAGAATGGCCATTTTCTGACTGCGATAAATGGTGGAGGACTTGGAGATCCCTTTTCAGCACCCGACGGAGTGGCGCTGAGCACGGGCGCTACGAGAGCTCGCCGTCTGGAGAGATTCCAGCTTGTCTGGGTGGATAGGTCCGCGGGCACATTTGCGCTGAGGACTGTCGACAAGCACTTCGTGACTGCGGCGGGTGGGGGCGGCATCGGCGGCCCGAACAGTGAACTATCTCCGATTCATACCGACTCCAATACAAAGGGGCCGTGGGACCAGTTCAGAATTACTCTCCTTTATAATGGGGAGATACCTTTGAACTATGTCACGATTCAGACTCCAGACGGCGAGCATTACCTGAGTGCCGTGAATGGAGGAGGAGTTGGTGGTAGTACGAGTGACGCGCCCATTCGCACAGACGCCACGAGCATCGGCCCGGCGGAGGTCTTTCGGATCATACCGACTGACCCTTCCAAAGTGAATCCCTAATCTATCTATCCGAAAGGCTCTTGGCCTCTGTTTGACCCCAAGACGGCTACGGCTGAGGTTGCTGCAAAATGCCGGTGGCTCACCTTAGACCGGCCGACCAGGCATCACCTCGGATGCACAATATCCATAATCATCGAGTCGCTGATCTTCCACCCGCCATCCTTCTTACCGCGCGCGGCTATCAAGCAGTATCTGCTTTCGAACCTGAGGTCATCCTGGAATAGGGCGCCATCCGGTATAGCGCCCGCGGAGTATAATTTGGGCGATCTGCCACATTCTCCCAAGGACTCTTTCAATGTCGAATCACGATAGCCCGGGCCGCTCAATCACACGGCGCGCCCTGTTGGCGCAGACCGCACGCGGCGCAGTCCTGGTCTCGGTTGCGCCCTATCTGGGTCAAGCACAGGCGCTCATGCCCCAGCAGAGCTTTGCCTCCAGAAGCAGAGAGAGCTTCGACTTCGGATGGAAGTTCCTGCACGGCGACCCGCCGGACGCGCAGGCGATCAGATTTGCCGAAACAAACTGGCGCGATGTCGATCTCCCCCACGACTGGAGCATCGAAGGACCGTTCGACCAGGCCGCGCCCAGCGGTGGGCCTGGAGCTTATCTGCCCACGGGAATCGGCTGGTACCGCAAGAGCTTTCATATTCCTGAATCGGACCGTGACAAAGTCGTCACGCTCGAGTTTGACGGCGTTTACCAGGACAGCGTGGTTTGGATCAATGGGCATTTCCTCGGCCATCGTCCATACGGTTACATCCCCTTCGCTTACGAACTGACTCCGCATCTCAACTTCGGCGGCGAAAACGTAATCGCAGTGCGAGTCGACAATTCAAACCAGACAAATTGCCGCTGGTATTCCGGCTCCGGCATCTATCGGCACACGTGGCTGCTTACCGCCAATCAGCTTCGCATTGGATACTGGGGAACATTTGTCACCAGCCATCACGTGTCCGCGGCGTCGGCAGTCGTTGTGGTCAGGACCCGGGTCGTCAACAACCGCGGAACCAGCTCTTCGTGCACCCTGAACACCGATCTCGTCGACAGGGATGGGAAGGTTGTCCAAACCGGGAAGTCATCGCAAACGATCGAGCCCGGCGCGGAATTTGAGTTCGTTCAGCACATGAACGTGGATAAACCGAACCTCTGGTCGCCGGCCAAACCTTATCTCTACACAGTTCGAAGCTCCGTGCAAGATGCAGGCCGCGTGATCGATGCCTACGACACGCCCGTCGGCATCCGCGAAGCTCTCTTCGACGCCAATCGAGGATTCCTGCTCAACGGCGAACACATCAAACTGAATGGCGTCTGTCTTCATCAGGAGGCCGGCAGCGTGGGCTGTGCCGTGCCTGAGCGCGTCTGGGAACGGCGCCTTGAAACCCTCCGCGAGATGGGATGCAACGCGATCCGACCCAGCCACAATCCCTTCGCGGCGGAGTTCCTCGACCTGTGCGACACGATGGGATTCCTGGTCATGGACGAAGCATTCGATGAGTGGAGAGTTGCCAAGGGCCAGATCAAGAACGGCTACCACATTTACTTCGACGAATGGTATGAACGGGACCTGACGAACTTCATCCATCGCGATCGCAACCATCCTTCTGTTGTGCTATGGAGCGCTGGCAACGAGGTTCCCGATCAGGCAGCCCCCGATGGCGCGGAGACCCTGCGCAGGCTCAACATGATCTTTCACAATGAAGACCCGACGCGCCCCGTCACGGTGGCCTGCGACCATGTCTACTCCGAGCCCTTCACCGAGATGGCGCGCCCGGAGTTTCTTGCCGCGCTCGACATCGTCGGCTACAACTACGTCGACCGCTGGCGCGATCGCGCCGAAAAATACTACAGCATCGATCGCGAGGCGTTTCCGCAGCGCCGTGTGGTCGGAACCGAGAGTCAGAGCACCGGCGGCATTCGCGGGGATTACTCGGGCCTGTTTCCGCAGGCCTCGCCGCAGCAGCTTACGCGGCCGTGGTATCACCCCGGCGGCGAACTCGACGTGGAGGAGCTTTGGCAGTTTGTCAGCACCTATGATTACGTCGCAGGCGACTTCATGTGGACTGGCATCGATTACCTTGGCGAAGCCACGTGGCCGGCCAAGAGTTCTTCATCGGGAGTCCTGGATACATGCGGTTTCAAGAAGGATGGCTTCTACTTTTATCAGAGCCAATGGAACCCCGCGCCCATGCTCCACCTGTTTCCGCACTGGAACTGGAAGGGCAAGGAAGGCCAGTTCATCCCCGTCACCTGCTACACCAATTGCGATACGGTGGAACTTTTTCTCAACGGCAAGTCCATCGGGGCGAAGGGCTATCGCTTTCCACGTTACGGCATGGAGGACAAATGGGCCAACTTCGGGCCACGCTCCCAAGCGCAGCGCACCACTTCGGACCTGCACCTCACATGGGACGTGCCCTATGAACCGGGAACGATCAAAGCCGTTGGAATCAAGGACGGAAAGACCGTTGCCACGATGGAGATTTCCACGACAGGCGATCCATCGAAGATTCGCCTTATCGCGGATAGAACGAGAATAGCGGCGGATCGACACGACGTGGTCCATGTGACTGTGCAGATCGAGGACGATCAGGGGCGCGTCGTTCCGCAGGCAGACAACCTCATTGCCTTCGACATCCGGGGAGAAGGAAAAATCATCGGGGTAGACAACGGAAATCCGCGCAGCCACGAAGACTTCAAAGCAAAACAGCGTAAAGCGTTCAACGGATTGTGCCTCGTCATCGTCCAATCCACCAGCAAGGCCGGAGCGATACGAATCACGGCATCATCGGCCTCGCTCCAGCCGGATACTCTGGACCTCTCGTCGATCGCATGACTGAAGATACCCACCGCCAGAGCACGAGCGACTCAATCGCCATGCGTGGCAAGACTCGAAGCAAGCCGCGCGTCATCCTGGAGTTGGCCGTTACCTACGCGATGATTCTGACCGTTTGCTGGACGCCACGTCCCTGGCAAAGACTGCTCTGGTGGGTTGCGGCGGCCTCCGTGGTGCTCTTCACATCCATCTCCTTCGAAGGCCTGCAGGCCATGGGCGTACGCAAGACAAACTTCCTCCGTTCGCTGTGGGTGGTCGGCGCGGCCTTGCTGTTGGCCACCGCAGTCCCTTCCCGCTGCGGCTGGGTCGCGGGGTTCATGCGGCTGGCCTGCCAAAGCAAATTCGCAATCGCAACCGGAAACAGAGCGTAAAACCGCAAAGCATCCCCAGCGAAACATCCCGGCCGCACAGGTAACCAGCAAATAGGGCACACTCAAGCACACGGGACCGGTGAGTTGCGCCCACACCGGAAGCGACCTCACATGCGCGGCCATTTTCTCCGAAAAGAATGCGACCGCCAGCAGCGGGAAAATCGTCAGCAGGGCAGCAATCGAATTCGCGGGAGTGATCATCAAGGTCCAGTTCCATTTTGCACCTCCAGCACAATAATCCGTCGCGCGTGCAACCACCGCAGGGTTGAATCCTTCCTCCTCAATCGGAGCTATCCCACTCAACTCTTTCGGTTTTCATCCGATACACGTGTTACGGGCTAACTCTGGAAGGGAGAAACATTTTGGCATTGATGACATGGAACAACCGCTATTCCGTAGGCATTGGAAGCATTGACCAACAGCACAGCGCGCTATTCGGGATTCTGAACGACCTGTACGACGCGATGATGAAGGGTCAGGCGCAGACCGTGACCGGACCGCTGCTGCGCAAGCTGGCGGAATATACGCAGAACCATTTTGCGTCGGAAGAAGCCGTCATGCAGTCCACCCATTACCCAGGGTTGGCCGAGCACCGCATCAAGCACCGCGACCTGATGAAGCAGGTTGAGGCTTTTGCATCACGCTTTGAGCGGGGCGACGTGACGCTGAGCGTTGATCTGTTCAACTTCCTGCGCGATTGGCTAACCACCCACATCCAGAAGGAAGACAAGCAATACGGCCCCTGGCTCAGCGAGCACGGAGTGCATTGAGCCATGAGCACGCCTTGTCGGCGAGTCAGACTTCAAACGAAAGCTGGTTCGAGGCAAACAACGCCGCGGCATGCTTCGGCTCGCTGGCCAGCTCGTAGACCAGCCGCTCCAGCACCAGCCGCTTGTCTGGCGGAGACGACCGCAACTCCAGATCGGCGCGGGCAATCAGCCGCAAAGCCCGTGTCAAATCGCGGCGGCTCTTGTAGCGCCGAGCCTGGCGAATCAGATCGTCGGCGGCGAACGGCGGCATCCTGAACCCCTGCCACAACGCCTGCCAAATAGCTCGCGAGTCGCGCACATTCTTCTCCAGAATCACCAGCATCTGACGAAACGTCCGCGCCAGCATGTAAAGATGCCCGATCGCCGCATCCTCGCCGGCGTCCGAGCTGTTCAGCAGCCCGTGCAGCAGGCCCAGTGCCCGCACCCGGTCGCGGGCGCTGATGGCATCGGTCAGCTCGTAAAGCGAGCGCTGCTTGGCCCCCAGCACCATGGTCTCCACATCGCCCAGCGTGATTTTGCCGCGGCCCAGCGTATACAGCAGCAGCTTTTCCAGTTCTGAGGAAACCAGCATCATATCCGCGCCCAGCGCGTCCACCAGTTCGCGGGCCGCGTCGGGGTCCATGCGCGCGCCGGCATCCTGCGCGGTGGCCACGGTCCAGCGCATCGCATCCTCTTCGTTCACGCGCGCCAACTCCACCATGCCGCAGTGCTCGCCCAGAGTCTCAGTCAGCCGCTCAAAGCGATTCTTGTCGTCCAACTCCATCCGTCGAATGTCGGTGGGGATGCGAACGAAGTCGGCCACAAACAGCAGCAGCGCCTGCGGGTTCGGCGAGCGGAAATACCGGTCCAGCGCCGCAAACTCATCCTTCTTTGCGCCGCGCGTATAGAGCTGCTTTACATTGCGAATGAAGATCACCTGGAACGGCGCCATCAGCGAGGGCGTTTGCGCCCGGTCCAGAACTTCAAAGATCGACGTCCCGTTCAGGTCGAAATCCGACAGGCAGAAATCTCTCAAATCCTCGGGCACAAAGCCCTTCAGCACGGCACCGCGGCAGCGATCAAGGAGAAAAACCTCGTCGCCGGCCAGTACATAACCGGGCCGCAGCGCTCCATTTCCGGCCGCGGCAGCCTCAATCTCCGCCACAAAGCGGCCTGCGGCGGCAAATCCCGCGCCCCAGCGCGCGCCGCTCAAAGAGCCGCCCTCCGGAAATTAGCTGTTTCTTTCACGCGCCTCCAGAATACCCTGCCCGGAATACCAAAACCAGTGGTAAACCACGCATGTATCTCGATAGTCTCTATTCCCTGGTCCGTAGTCCCTGGTTCCTATTCCCTATTCCCTGTTCTATCAAAACCCTTCCAGCACATCTGCCACAAGCTGCCGGGCAAACTCGCGGCTCAGCCGCTCAATGGCCGCCGGGTTCTCCTGGATAAACGTCGGCAGGTTGGTAGTGGTCTGGATCTGCTGGCGGTATACGTAATTCTTGTTCTCGTAGAGGACTTTGCCGTCCCGCCCGGTCAGCGTAACAGAAGCAACGATAGTGATGAGGAAGCTCGACGACTCCTGCGTCGAGGTGTTATAAGTCAGCGGCGTTGTGGCTTCTTTCAGAATCGTCCCGAGCAGCACCGCGTCGGCGTTTCCGCCCTCATCCGGCGTCACCTTGAATCGTGTGCGCGTGGCAAACTCGCGAATCACCGCCTCCGTCATCGGAACCTCAGTGTGATAAGCCTCGGTCCGCGTGGCAAACAGTGGAACGGAGAGCGTTCGCACATCGGGCGGCAGATGCGTAGCCGCGCCCAGCGAGTGGTAGCCGCATCCGGAGAGCGAGAGCAGGGCAAAAGCAATCGAGGCAAGAGCGAACCGGCGCATGACTCATCTTAACCCGCAGCTGTGCCGGGAACCCCGATTGGTTGCGGCATGTTTTCCGGTTTTGCCGGTGATCCTCCCGGAGCCTCGCAACCATTGCTACTCCATCTCAGCTTATGCGGCAAAAAATATAGTCGCCTAAGTGGGAATCTACTGCTGTTGAGGAACCGCTGCCGGAGCCGGAATGGGAGCAGAAGCTGATACCGGCGCTGGTGCTGGTATCGGAGCTGGTGTTCCGCCGCAGAGTTGAGCCTCAACTTCTGGTTTTAGCTTGCCGGTACCGCAAAGGACGTTTGCGGTCTTCTGCGTATTGCTTCCATCGCCAGCTGTATACGGCGTTAAGTCTCCCATGGTTGCATATTCGTGATCAGTGCTGTCCGGATCAGGAAACCAAAAGGTGCAGCGAACCGCCTCGTTGGGGTGTTTCTTGCTCGGCTTCGCACATTCCGAGGCGAACAGAACCTTGGTGCCGGGTTGGACGTTGTCCATAAACCATTTGTTGTGGTAGGTCACCGGCGGGTTGTATGCGTTCGAGCCCATTGCCGACAGGAATGACAAGCCCTTGTTGATGGGAGCTTCTACGCGGTAATCCCCGGCATCAGTATGCAGAAGGTGAATGCCTTGGCCACCACCACTGAGTTTCGCATCTGTTGTAGTCTTGGCTAGGGTTACATCGTTCCCAGTCGCCACAAGAAGATTCTGGTCCAGAATGGCTAATTGATACTCAGCGGCATGCTTGTAGGTTTTTCTATCCGCGGCAAAACCAAGTGCAGAAATAAGAAACAGAGCCGCAACTACGGCAGTGCACGAGACAGTCTTCATTTGAACCTTTCTTTGTTTGAACTTCGTGCGTGGATTCTCACGCGTTACAAGAAAAGGAGTCTGTGATGTGGTTCACATAGCTTTCATTGATGTTGGGTCAGTCGTTCGGATGGTTGGAAGCCACCAGCTGATTGCCGAATTCCGGTTTCCGGCTGGGCAGTCGGCCATTCGGGAACCGCGCCGCGCCCCCGACTACACCCAGGCAGTAGCCAACATCCCCAGCTTTACAGCAGAGAGCCGCAGCCCGTCCGCGCGGTCCTTGAAGTAGCGCTCGTTCAACTGTTCGTAATCCAGTTGCTCAACGCGGTGAAACCCTGCCCGCAGCAGCTCCCCCTCCAGTTCTCCCGGTGTAAAAAAAAGCTGAAACGGCTCGCCCGCCGCGGCAACCCGGCCAGCCAGCGCATCCCACGCTTTGCGCCCGGCCGGGCTCAGTGTCTCCGGCCTCAGCCCGTAGTCGAAGCCCACAGCCGACCCGGCCGGCAGCCTCCCGATTGCATTCGCCGTCGAACGAAAGGCCTCCAGCGTAAGGTAAGGAATCACCCCCAGCCAACCGAAGAACGCCGGCTGTGCGAAATCGAAGCCAGACTCCCTCAGCCCTTCCGCCAGCGTATAGTGCTCGAAGTCCAGAGGAACAAACGTCAGCCTCTCAGGCAGCGCAATGGCGGCTTCGGCAAGCATCTCCCGCTTCCATAGCTGCGTGGCCGGAAAGTCCACCTCGAAGACCCGCAAATCAGGAAACGGGTTGCGATAAGCAAACGTATCCAGGCCCGCGCCCAGCACCACATATTGCCGAATTCCCTGAGCGACCGCGACTGCCAACTGGTCTTCCACATACCGGCTGCGCACCGCCATGAAGGCGCGAAAATCCCGGCCCACCGGGTGCATGGCGCGCTCCATCAGCCTGGGATGCCCCGACCCCACCAGCCGCAGCGCGATAGGATCGTCCAGAATGCGCGGCTGCTCCATAAGCTGGTGCGCGGCGCGCCGTATGGCCACACCAAGAGCCGTTTTGCTGGCGCGGCCACTCTCCATGCAGTCGAGTGTAAATCACCGCAAATTCGCCGCCGCTTCAGGCGCGCCCGCGTACCATAATCCGTATGAGCTGGATTGGATGGGCATTGCTCTCCGCGGTGTTTGCCGCCGCAACCGCGCTGCTGGCCAAGGTGGGCGTGGCGCATGTGGACTCGAACCTTGCCATGGCGCTGCGCACAAGCGTGGTAGTCGTGTTTGCATGGAGCATCGCGCTGGCGCTGGGCAAGCACGGCGAAATTCGCGCGCTCGACCGCCGCACCATGATGTTTCTCGCGCTCAGTGGCCTGGCCACAGGCCTGTCGTGGCTATGCTACTTCCGTGCCCTGCAACTGGGCCCAGCCTCGCGCGTGGCTCCGCTCGACAAGCTTTCAGTCCCCCTGGTCATGGTCTTCGCGTGGCTGCTGCTGGGCGAAAAGCTCACCGCACCGGCCGTCGTGGGCGGCTTGCTCATTACCGCAGGAGCAGTGGTGATGGTGTTGGGGTGAGAAAAGCAGTTGTAAGTAGTCAGTTGTAAGTTGTAAGTCGCCGTTTGTTGACACTACGTGCGTCATAGCGGTAGACAGGAGCCCTGCGGTCCAATACTTCTTCTCAGTGCCACATACTCGGGGCTTACAACTTACAACTGCAATTAAAACGGTTTGTCCCTTCGGAGATTTCCGCGGATTGGGAGCCATTGCCAAGCTTCGATTCCCTATACTGGAACCAGCGACTAGACTCTTCCGGCCGCCAAGCTACGCACATGACCGACCAGCTCCAATCCGAAACCCCGCCCCGCCGCATCGTCCTCACCGGCTTCATGGGCTCGGGCAAAAGCACCGTCGGTCCGCTGCTCGCCGCCCGCCTGGGCTGGACGTTTCTCGATCTGGACAACGTAATCGAAGCCGAAGCCGGCACCACCATTGCCGAGCTGTTTGCCCGCCACGGTGAGCCCGCCTTTCGCGACCGCGAACACGCCGCCATCGTCCGCCTGGCCGCAACCGACCAGCAGGTGCTTGCCCTGGGCGGCGGCGCAATCGAGCACCCGGCCAACCGCACGATGCTGCTCACCGCTCCCGGCACGCTGCTGGTCCATCTCGAAGTGGAACTCACCACCACGCTAGCCCGCTGCAGCGGTACAGAGCACATCCGCCCCATCTTCGCCGACCAGGCCAACCTTGCTCTGCGCTACCAGCGCCGCCTCCCGCTCTATCGCACGGCACACGTTTCCATCCGCGCAGACGCCCTAACGCCAGACGAGGCAGTCGAGACAATCCTCCAATTCGCCCGCCTCGCCTAAGTGAGCCTAAACAGTCGGCCCACTCGCTCAACCTCAGGAGCGAGACCAGCAGAAAATTGCCCCTTGCGACAATTTCCAATTCATCCATGTTTGTGTATCACTTGACCCTTGAGATACAATGTATCGCAGGAGGCGCGCATCATGGCGTCAACAATGGTTCATATCCGTGTGGATGAGAAGGTAAAGGAAGATGCCGCAAAGACGCTGGCCGCAATGGGCATGTCCGTCTCAGATGCGGTGCGCATGTTGCTCGTCCGCGTGGCTGCGGAGAAGGCCTTGCCCTTCGAGGTGCGGGTTCCCAATGCAGCAACCATCAAGGCTATGCAGGCGGCGGACCGAGGCAAAGGAAAGCGCTTTAGATCAGCCGATGCGCTGTTTAAGGACCTGGGGATCTGAATGTGCGCAACGCGATTCGCGGCACCAAGTTCCGGCGCGATGTGAAACTGGCTCAGCGGCGCGGTAGAGACATGAAAAAGCTGCGCGCGCTGATTCAGCTCCTGATCGAAGGCAATCCCTTGCCGCCGCGCTACAAGGACCACCCTCTGAGCGGCGACTGGGAACATCATCGCGATTGCCACATCGAACCGGATTGGGTACTGATTTACAAAATTGACGGCAACGATCTTTACCTCATTCGCACTGGATCCCACGCCGACTTGTTTTGATCGTCGTCGATCATCTCGTTCAGCCAACTCCAGCCAACCCCTCCACCAACGCCTCCCACTCCTCTTCCAGCGTCTCCCGCTGAAACTTCCGCCCCGCCAGCCGATACCAGTAATCCGCATTCCACGTCTCGCCCTCTTTGCGGTGCAGATAGGCGTGAACCGCCATTCCCTCCGGCGTCTCCAACTCATCCACCAGCCCATGCGCCAGCTTCCAATCCCCGCGCGCATCCCACCACAGCGCCGTCATCGGAGCGGTCAACCCGGCCGGCGGCTCCGCAAGTGTCAGCGATGCACGAAACTCCTCAAGCTCCATGCTGCCCTTCTATCACTCGATTCCCTCCCGCCGCAATCGATTTTTCGCATTACTTAAGTGATCCTGCTCACATTCCTCAATAGATTCTGCTGATAAAAAGGGTCAACGCGCCGATAAGTTCGGCAATGCGGTCCGCCGAGCCTTCGACTTGGCTTGCCACATTGCAGTAATCGGCCCCAGCGGAGGTCAAACCATGGGTGAGCGTCGAGCAACTCGCCTGCAAACTGTTGTTTGCAACTCAGACCGAATTGGTCGTATACTGAAGTCCGACCATTCTGGTCGCAGTTTTCGCTTCGGTT
>Ga0302195_10004233_pt1 | contig 11153 bp, 4 predicted proteins | sample II_Bog_N1_2_FD_198778 | JGI IMG/M metagenome (GOLD analysis project Ga0302195, IMG submission 198778) | Peat permafrost microbial communities from Stordalen Mire near Abisko, Sweden - II_Bog_N1_2 | ecosystem: Environmental > Terrestrial > Soil > Wetlands > Peat | place: Sweden: Abisko, Stordalen...
TCAATCGTCCGCATTCAGGACCGCCATCATTGCGGAAACGCTGTCGGCTCGCGTCACTTCGCCGCGCTCACCGGCTTCAATTGCCGCCAGTGTCTCGCTGTTGGGAACCCGCACCTCAAATGGCATCGCCTTCTCCGCGGCAATGCGAGTGAGAAGAATTCGAACCGCGTCGGAAACAGTAAGGCCCATAGCTGCCAGCGGCGCCGAAGCCTGTTCTTTTACTTCCCCGTTTACCCGAATATGAACCATGCTCGTAGCCATGGATGCACCCCCAATGTATACCTTGTATACCCGTCTTTGCTTCTTCCTCGTTAATCCCCCGGCGCTTCTTCCAGCTCGGAGCCTATTCGCCGGAGCTTCATGAATCTCCATTGCAGGCGGTCGAAGAAGAGATAGACCACAGGCGTGGTGAAGAGCGTTAGCATCTGCGACACGATGAGTCCGCCAACGATGGTGATGCCCAGTGGCTTGCGCAACTCCGAGCCTACGCCCATGCCGATGGCCAGCGGCAAGCCGCCGAACAGCGCCGCCATGGTGGTCATCATGATGGGACGGAAACGGAGCAGGCACGCCTGATAAATGGCGTCGACCGGCGGCAGGCCCTGGTCGCGCTCGGCCTGCAAAGCGAAGTCGATCATCATGATGGCGTTCTTTTTCACGATGCCGATGAGCAGAATGATGCCGATGAGGGCGATGATGCTGAGGTCGGTTCCCGTGAGCAGCAGCGCGAGAATAGCGCCCACGCCCGCTGGAGGCAGCGTGGACAGGATGGTCAGCGGATGGATGAGGCTCTCGTACAAAATGCCGAGCACGATGTAAACGGCCACCAGCGCGGCTAGTATCAGCCAGGGTTCGTTTCGGAGGGAGTCCTGGAAGGCCTGCGTGGTTCCCTGGAATGTGGGATGAATCGATGGGGGCATGTTCATCTCGCGCTCCGCTTTTTCCAGAGCGGTAACGGCGTCGCCCAGAGCCACGTTTGGCGCAAGGTTAAAGGTGAGCGTAACTGCGGGATACTGGCCCTGGTGGTTCACCTGGAGCGCAGTCCGCTGCGGCTCAAAATGGGCAATCGCCGAAAGCGGCACCATGGCGCCGCCTGCCGAGGGAGTCGGCGCCGCGGAGCCGGCGGTTGCGGCAGCACCTGCGGCTCCGGCCGTGGATGACGTAACGGCGGGGACTGTCGCGCTAGACGCTAGGACCGCGAGAGTCCCGGAAGCCGCGGGAGCCACCGGAACCGCAGCTGCCACCGCCGTGCCCGTGTTCGGGACCGCACTTGCAGCTCCCACAACATTGCTAGCCTTGATGTAAATCCCGTTCAGCGAGTCGGGGCTGAGCTGGTATTTCGGGTCGACCTCCATCACCACAAAGTACTGGTTCAGCGCCGTGTACATGGTGGAAACTTCGCGCTGGCCGAAAGCATCGTAGAGCACGTTGTCGATTGCCGCCGCAGTAATGCCAAGCCGCGAGGCGGTGTCACGATCGATAACCAGCGTGGCCGCCAGTCCCCGATTCTGCTGGTCGGTGGATACATCGCGCAACTCGTGCATGGCCCGGGCGCGCGCTTCGAAACGTGGCGCCCACGAGTTCAACTCGTTCAGGTTCTCGTCGGAAAGCGTGTACTGGTATTGCGCCGCTGCGCCGCGTCCGCCGATCTGGATGTCCTGCTGCGCCTGCAGAAACAGAATTGCGCCAGGGACGCTTGTGAGCCGGCTGCGAAGCCTGTTCACAACATCGTCGGCGGTGACGTGATCGGGGCTTATATGGAGCGCGATTCGCAGGCGATTGATCCAATCGTCGGGAACAACGCGGTAGGGGCGCTGGTTCAGCGGCTTCAGCGCAATGAACATGTTGCCAATGTTGGAACTTCCCCCGCCAGGGCCATTGCCGCCCACAAAGGCAGTGACCGACTGAACGGCCGGGTCGTCCATCACCATCTGCGCCAGGTTCCGTTGCTTCGCGCTCATGGCATCGAAGCTAATGTCCTGCGCGGCGAGGGTTCGACCACCCAGCCTGCCGGTATCCTGCTGCGGGAAAAAGCCTTTGGGCACAATCTTGAAGAGATAGATGTTTAGAAAGGCCGTGCCGATGGTTACACCGAGCATAAGCGTCTGGTGGCGCAACACCCAGCGCAGTCCCCGATTGTATTCGTAGTGAAGCCATTCAAACGCGCGTTCGCTGGCACGGTAAATAGGCCCATGGCGGCTTTCGTCGCGCTGCTTGAGAAACCGGGCGCAGAGCATGGGCGTTGTGGTGAGCGACACCAGCAGCGAAACGGCGATGGCCACGCTGAGGGTGACCGCGAACTCACGAAAGAGCTTGCCCACAATGCCGCCCATGAGCAGAATGGGAATGAAGACGGCAATGAGCGATGTGCTCATGGAAAGCACTGTGAAGCCAATTTCCTTTGACCCCTTCATGGCCGCATCGAAGGGGCTGAGTCCCATTTCCAGATAGCGCGTGATGTTTTCAATCACCACGATAGCGTCGTCCACCACAAATCCGGTGGAGATGGTGAGCGCCATCAGCGAGAGGTTGTCGATGGTGTAGCCGAGCAGGTACATAACGCCGAAGGTGCCCACCAGCGACAGCGGCACGGCAATGGACGGAATGATGGTGGCCCACACCTCGCGCAGGAAGAGGAAGACGACCAGCACCACCAATAGCACGCTGATAATCAGCGATAATTCCACGTCGTGCACGCTGGCGCGGATGGTCGTGGTTCGGTCGACAGCCACATCGAGCTTGATGGTGGGCGGAATAGCGGCCTGAAGACGCGGCAACTGGGCCATCACCCTGTCCACAGTGTCGATGACATTCGCGCCCGGAATCTTGAAGACGATGATCAGGATCGCGTCTTTCAGCTTGCCGGGTGGGCCATGGGCCGGATTGATGCCGGATACGCCGGCGGTGTGAATGTCGGAGACGCCGTCCGACACCGTGCCCAGATCGGAGATGCGCACTGGAGCGCCGGTTTGATGGTTATAGCCGGCGATGATGGGCGCATATTCGCTGGCCTTGAATATCTGGTCGTTGTCGTCAATTTGCCAGCGGTGAGCAGTGTCCTGAAAGCCGCCTTTGGGGCGGTTAGCGTTGGCGCTGGCCAGCGCAAGGCGAACCGCCTCAAGGCCGACTCCGTTGCTGCCCAGTTGCATGGGATTCAACTCAACTCGGACCGCCGGCTGCGCACTGCCACCTACAAAGCACTGGCCGACTCCCTGGATTTGAGAGATTTTCTGCGCCAGGATGGAATCGGCCATGTCGTAGATTTGCGGTTTGGGCACCACATCCGAGGTGAGGGTGAGAATCAGGATCGGCGCTTCAGCCGGGTTGGCCTTGCGGTAATTTGGATTCTGCGGCAAATCGGCGGGCAGTTGACTGCGCGCCGCGTTGATGGCCGCCTGCACATCGCGGGCCGCGGCGTCGATGTTGCGACTAATGTCGAATTGCAAAGTCACCGAAGACGAGCCCAGCGAACTGGACGAGGTCATCTGGTTGACGCCCGCGATGCGGCCGAACTGGCGTTCCAGCGGCGTAGCAACGGAAGACGCCATGGTCTCGGGACTTGCGCCGGGCAGATTTGCGCTGGAGCCGATGACCGGGAAGTCCACATCGGGCAGCGATGCTACCGGCAGAATGGAGTAAGCCACCGAACCCGCCAGCAGCAGGGCCACGCTAAGCAGCGAAGTGGCTACCGGGCGCTGAATGAAGGGTGCGGATAGATGCATTGTTCCTGGCTCCTAGTCCGCGGTGACCGGTTGGTGTTCATAGGCGGTCTCTCGAATCGCCCGCGGCTTCATGCGCTGCGCCAGCTTGTCGAAGTAGAGATAGATGACCGGTGTGGTGTAGAGGGTGAGCAACTGCGACACCAGCAGCCCGCCAACGATGGTGATGCCCAATGGCTTGCGCAGTTCCGCGCCCACCCCGCCACCCAGAGCCAGCGGCAGGCCGCCCAGCAGTGCCGCCATGGTGGTCATCATGATGGGGCGGAAGCGCAACAAACAAGCCTGGAATATGGCGTCTTCGGCGGTCTTGCCCTCGTTGCGCTCGGCCTGCAAAGCAAAATCGATCATCATAATTGCGTTCTTCTGCACAATGCCTATAAGCAGGATGATGCCGATGAGCGCGATCACGCTGAATTCGCTGTGTGTAACCAACAGTGCCAGTATTGCGCCGACGCCGGCCGAAGGCAGCGACGAGATGATGGTGATGGGATGAATGTAGCTCTCGTATAGTACGCCGAGTACGATGTACACGGTAACCAGCGCGGCAAGAATCAGCAGCGGCTCGTTGGCCAGCGAGGTCTGGAAGGCCGCAGCCGTTCCCTGGAAACTGGCATTGATGGCAGCCGGCATTTGGATGCGCTGCTCGATGCGATTGACCGCGTTCACAGCGTCGCCCAGCGACTTGCCCGGCGCAAGGTTGAAGCTGACCACGGTGGAAGGAAACTGCCCCTGATGCCCGATGGCCAGTTGCGCGCGCGATTGCTCCCAGTGCGCGATCATGCTGAGCGGAACCTGTGTGCCGTTGCCCGATTTGACGTAGAGATTGCTCAGCGTGCCAGGGTCGCTTTGGAAGTCTTTTCCCACTTCCATCACCACATGGTATTGGTTGAGCTGGGTAAAGATGGTGGAAACCTGGCGCTGTCCAAAGGCGTCGTAGAGCGTGTTGTCCACATCGGCCATGGCAATGCCCAGGCGTGCGGCGGTGTCGCGGTCGATGACCAGCTTTGCGCCCAGTCCCTGGTCCTGCAAATCGCTGGCAACGTCGGTGACCACGTCTTCCCTGCTCAACTCCGCCACCATGAGGCGGGTATATTTCGCGAGTTCCACCTGGTCCGGATCTTCGAGCGAATATTGAAATTCGGTCCGGCTCACGCGATCTTCAACCGTAAGATCCTGGAGCGGTTGAAGAAAGAGCTGAATTCCCTCCACGCCTTCCAGCTTTGGCTGCATGCGGCGAATCACGTCTGTGGCAGAGAGTTTGCGCTGCTCCAGCGGCTTGAGGTTGATCTGGATGCGGCCCGAGTTCAGCGTGGTGTTGGTTCCGTCCACGCCGATGAAGGATGAGACGTTATCCACCGCGGGGTCTTCGAGCAGGATGTCCACAAGCTTCTTCTGGCGCTCAGCCATGCTGGCGAAGCTGACGGTCTGCGGAGCCTCGCTGATGCCTAGAATCACGCCGGTATCCTGCACGGGAAAGAAGCCCTTGGGCACCACGATAAACAGCAGAATGGTGGCTGCCAGCGTGGCGATGGTGACCACCAGCATGGTAAAGCGATAGCGCAAGACAACCTGGATGCTGCGCCCATACGCGGCGATAACAGAATTGAAGACTTTCTCAGACCAATGGTAAAAGCGGGTCTGATTCGAAGCTGACTTGTGCTTGAGAATGCGGGAGCACATCATGGGCGTAAGCGTAAGCGAAACCACCGCGGAGACAAGAATGGTGACGGCCAGCGTGACGGCGAACTCGCGGAACAGCCGCCCGACCACGTCGCTCATGAACAGCAGCGGAATGAGTACCGCAATAAGGGAAACAGTAAGCGACATAATCGTGAAGCCGATTTGTTCGCTGCCCTTGAGCGCGGCGCGCATGGGGCTCATGCCTTCTTCAATGAAGCGCGAAATGTTCTCGATCATCACAATGGCATCGTCCACCACAAAGCCGGTGGAAATGGTGAGCGCCATCAGCGTGAGATTGTTCAGGCTATAGCCCAGCAGGTACATGACGCCGAATGTGCCCACAATGGAAAGCGGCACGGCCACCGAGGGAATAACCGTTGCCGCCAGGTTGCGCAGGAAAAGAAAGATCACCATTACCACCAGCGCGATGGTGAGCATCAGCTCGTATTCCACATCTCTTACCGAGGCGCGAATGGTGTTGGTGCGGTCGGTGAGCACCTTTACCTGCACGGTGGCCGGCAGGCTTGCCCGCAACTGCGGCAGCAGCTTCTGGATGCGGTCGACCACGGCGATGATGTTTGCGCCGGGCTGGCGCTGGATGTTCACGATGACCGCGGGCTGGCGGTCCATCCATGCGGCCTGCTGCGAGTTTTCGGCGGCGTCCACGACCGTTGCCACGTCAGAGGCGCGCACCGCGGCACCGTTGCGATAGGCCACGATGACCGGCTTGTAATCTTCGCTTGAAAGCAACTGGTCGTTGGCGTTGATGGTGTAGGACTGGCGCGAGCCATTCAGCGTGCCCTTGGCCTGGTCAACGTTGGCCGCCGAGACCGCGGTGCGCAGGTCTTCAAGGCTCAGGTTGTAAGCGGCTAACTGGGCCGGGTTGGCCTGGATGCGCACGGACGGCTTTTGTCCGCCGGCGATCGAAACCAGTCCCACGCCGGTGACCTGGGAGATTTTCTGCGCCAGGTTGGTGTCGGCCGCATCCTCAATCTTGTCGAGGGGCAGCGAGTCGGAGTAGAGCGCGAGGGTCATTACCGGCGCGTCGGCGGGGTTGACCTTGCTGTAGATGGGAGGATTGGGCAGATCGGTGGGCAAGAAGCTGTTGGCCCCATTGATGGCCGCCTGGACCTCCTGCTCGGCCACGTCGATGTTTTCGTCGAGGTTGAACTCAAGTGTAATGACCGAACCGCCGCCGCTGCTGACCGACGTCATTTGTTTCAATCCCGGCATCTGGCCGAACTGGCGCTCGAGGGGCGCGGTCACGGACGAGGCCATCACCTCCGGCCCGCCGCCGGGATAAAACGTGAGCACCTGGATGATGGGATAGTCAACTTCGGGCAGGGCTGAGACCGGCAACTGCTGGTAGCCCACAAAGCCTGCCAGCAGGATGGCCGCCATCAGCAGCGAGGTGGCTACCGGGCGCAGAATAAAAGGCCGGGAAGGACTCAGGCTCACTGCCGTACCCTCTTATCCTGCTCGTGGTTCGGCTTGCCGGCTGCCGCCTGAACGGCGGGCTGCGGCCCGGCAAATGGACCATCGGTCTGATCGGAGCGGCGCGGAGCCATGGTCGCCGTTACAGCCTGGCCGGGGCGGAGCCGGTCCGCGCCGTCCACTACCACGCCCTGGCCCGGCTGAATCCCGCTGTCCAGGATAGTCACTTGTCCCTCGGCCAGCGCCACCTTCACGGGCTGAATCCGGGCAGTTCCGTTGCCCTTTGAGTCGACCCCGTCGATCACCCACACATACGCGCCCTGCATACCGGTTTGAATGGCAACCGAAGGCACCACCAGCGCGTTCGGCCGGTCTTCCATCACCAGGTGAATGTTGACGAACTGGTTGGGAAATAGCGCATTGTCCATGTTGTCGAAAACAGCCTTCAGCTTATCGGTTCCGGTTGTGGTGTCAATCTGGTTGTCCGCGGTCATCAAGGTTCCGCCGGCCAGTTTCTGCACGTCGCCGCGGTCGTAGGCATCCACAGGCAGACGTCTGTCCGTGGCCAGCTTGCGCAGCACCTGCGGCAATTCGTTCTCAGGCAGCGTAAAGTACACCGCTATGGGCTGGAACTGATTGATGATGACCAGGTTGGTGGTGTTGGCGGTGATGATATTGCCGGGGTCCACCAACCGCAGCCCGATTCGCCCATCGATGGGCGATTGGATGGAACACCAGTCAAGCTGCAACTGGGCGGTTTCGATGGCCGCCTTGTCGGCCTCGATTGCGCCCATGTACTGGCCTTGACTGGCCTCGTCGGCATCCAGGGTTTCCTTCGATGTGACCCCCGCATCGTAGAGCGCCTTGTACCGCGCAAACTCCGCCTGGGCATTTTTCAGCAGCGCTTCATCGTGCTTCAGCGTGCCCTTGGCCTGGTCCAGCGCCGCCTTGTAGGGTTTGGGATCGATAAGCAGGATGGTCTCACCCTGCTTGACTTCCTGTCCTTCGGTAAACTTCACCGGCTCCAGTTCGCCGTTCACCCGCGCCTTCACCGTCACGCTCATGTATGGAGTCACCGTGCCCAGTGCGGTCAGGAACACAGGCATCGGCCGCTGCTCCGCCTGGGCCACCTGCACGGGCACAGGACGGCTATACAACGCCGCCGCCTGACTCGCGCTGGTTGCCGCGCTCTGCTTCTGGTTCTGAAAGATCTTCCAGACGATGGAGCCCAGAGCACCCGCCAGCACCAGATAGACAACAATGCGAATCCAGTTTCCTTTACTGGAGGGCGGCTGGTGAGATGCGCTGAGCGGGGACAGATGCGACTCCGGAGTACTTTCTATGGACATGATTTCGATTCCAGTCGTTTCAATTGTGTGGACTCCCGCCGGGGCAACATTTTGCCCAGAAAGCAAGAATCAAACTACAGGCGGTCGTTTTTAGGGACGCAGCAGTTTAGGCAAAGGTTTCGTCCGCCATGCGTGGTCAGGGTGTGGGCTTTCAACTATGGCCAATGCCTATTGGCTCACGGCATTCATGACGCGATCATTGTATTCGAACGAGCCGTTACGGGCGATGTGACGGCGCGCAACCGCGATTCGCAATGAAGAAACTCCGCATCTCATGCTTGCGACTTTTTCTTCTCGCTGGCGCGAAGAACCAGGCCCCGGGATGCGGCAGGGGGCCGGAAGGTTGCTTTGTGGCAACGCAGCCAAGCTCATATCGCGGGATGCCGGACTTGGGGAAATTGCGTCCTTTCCGCCCCCATGGGCGTCCATAAAGCTATGGAGTGTGGTCCGTTTTTTCGCCTTCATGCCTTCATCCGGAAAGTTCGGATACCATAGTAGTTTCATCTGATTGTCGTATCGGCATTGGACGACTCAAGTCGTTTTGCCGCGAAACCCGGTGAGCCGGTGGGAACCGGATCGGGGTACCCGCTTACCAGTTCTCTCTTCCCCATGGTGGCGCACAACCCGGCAACGGTCGGCGTCCTTAAGAACACCCCGGCTCAGGAGCGAGTACCCGCCTTATGATGTGGATTGTCCGGCTTGCGCTGCGGCGGCCTTACACCTTCGCCGTCTTTGCGTTCCTGATCTTGATTCTCGGCGTCTTCAGCATCGTGTCGATGCCGACGGATATATTTCCCAACATCGATATTCCCGTAGTGACGGTGGTGTGGCAGTATTCCGGCCTCTCCGCGCAGGAGATGTCCACCCGCATCGTGTTCAACAGCGAACGGGGCATGACCACCACCGTCAACGACATTGAGCACATCGAGTCGCAGTCGCTCAACGGCATTGCGATCATCAAGATATTCTTTCAGCCGCATGTGAACATCGGCAGCGCCGTGGCCCAGGTTACGGCCATTAGCCAGGTGCAACTGCGCCAGTTGCCGCCGGGCACTACGCCGCCCTTCATCATTCAATACAACGCCTCCAGCGTTCCGGTGCTGCAGTTGGGGCTCTCCGGGAAGGGCCTGAACGAACAGCAGTTGAACGACATTGGCTCGAACAACATCCGTACGCAATTGGCCACCATTGAGGGAGCGCAAACTCCGTTTCCCTACGGAGGCAGACAGCGTCAGATCCAGGTTGATCTGGATCTTCATGCCCTACAGGCCAAGGGCCTTTCGCCGGTGGATGTGGTGAACGCCTTCAACGCGCAAAACCTCATCGCGCCCTCCGGCACCATGAAGATCGACCGCTTCGAATATGCGGTGGAGACCAACTCCGCGCCCGCGGTAATCGACGATCTGAACAACCTGCCCATCAAATCGGTCAACGGCGCAATGATCTACATCCGCGATGTGGCCCACGTCCGCGACGGCAGTCCCCCGCAGACCAACATCGTGCGCGTCAATGGCAGCCGCGGCGTCCTGATGAGCATCATGAAGACCGGCTCGGCATCCACGCTGGACATCATCAAGGGCGTGCAGACCGTGCTGGTGAACATCAAGGGCCAGTTGCCCCCCGAGTTGCAGATCAACGCGCTCTCCGACCAGTCGATTTTTGTGCGCAGCGCCATCGACGGGGTCATCCGGGAAGCGATCATCGCCGCCTGTCTCACGGCCATCATGATCCTGGTCTTCCTGGGCAGCTTTCGCTCCACCGTGATTATTGCGGTCTCGATTCCGCTCTCGATTCTGTGTTCGCTGACCATGCTCTACATGCTTCACGAGACCATCAACATCATGACGCTGGGCGGGCTGGCGCTGGCCGTCGGCATCCTGGTGGACGATGCGACGGTGGAGATCGAGAACATCAACCGCAATCTGGAATCGGGCAAGGAAATCGAGCAGGCCATCCTGGACGGCGCGGCGCAAATCGCCACTCCCGCGCTGGTCTCCACCCTCGCCATCTGCATCGTCTTTGTCCCCATGTTCCTGCTCAGCGGCGTGGCTCGCTACCTGTTTGTGCCCATGGCCGAGGCGGTGGTATTTGCCATGCTTGCCAGTTACCTGCTGTCGCGAACCGTAGTGCCCACCATGGCCAAGTACCTGCTGAAGGAGCACGACGATGCGCAGACCGCAGCGAAGCAGGCCAGCCGCAATCCCTTCGTCCGTTTTCAGCTTGGCTTTGAGTCCGGATTTTCAAAGATGCGCGCCGGATACCTGCGCATGCTGACCTTGTGTGTGGATTTCCCTGTGTTCTTTCTCCTGCTTTTCAGCGTTTTTGCGGTTGGTTCGGTCGGCCTTCTGCTGCCCTCGCTCGGGCAGGATTTCTTTCCTTCCGTAGACGCCGGGCAGTTCAAGATTCACGTCCGCGCCCGGACTGGCACGCGCATCGAGGAGACGGCCCTGCTTTGCGACCACATCGATTCCACCATCCGCGAGCATATCCCGGCCAAAGAGGTGGTTTCGATCGTGGATAACATCGGGCTGCCTTACTCGGGATTGAATCTGTCGTATTCGACTTCCGCGCCCATTGGGCCGGCTGACGCCGATATTCAAGTGCAGCTAACAAAGGACCACCATCCCACTGCGGCCTATGTATCAAAGCTGCGCGAGGTGCTGAATCGCGAGTATCCCAGCGTAACGTTTTATGTGCTGCCTGTGGACATTGTGACGCAGATTCTCAACTTCGGCCTCTCCGCTCCCATCGACATCCAGATCGTGGGCCCTGACCTGTATGGAAACCGCGCGCTGGCGGAGAAGATGCTGAATGAGGTCCGCTATGTTCCGGGCGCAGCCGATGCGCGCATTCAGCAACCGTTCAACTACCCCAATTTGACGGTGAATGTGGACCGCATGCGTGCCGAAACCATTGGCCTCTCACAGGCGAATGTGGCGCAGAGCGTGCTGGTGGCGCTGAGCGGCAGTTT
>Ga0302195_10004234_pt1 | contig 11153 bp, 12 predicted proteins | sample II_Bog_N1_2_FD_198778 | JGI IMG/M metagenome (GOLD analysis project Ga0302195, IMG submission 198778) | Peat permafrost microbial communities from Stordalen Mire near Abisko, Sweden - II_Bog_N1_2 | ecosystem: Environmental > Terrestrial > Soil > Wetlands > Peat | place: Sweden: Abisko...
GCTGGTTCTCGGCCTCGCCTTCATCGAGTCCCTCACCCTGTTCACCCTGGTCATCATCTTCGCCAAGGTGAAGTAAGGCTGAACATCAAGCGCAACAAAAGCGGCCTCACCCACCCGGTGAGGCCGCTTTGCTTTTGGTAGGGAGCGCCGCCTTTACAGGCTGCGGAAATAGGCCTTGGACAAGGAGCGTATGACTGTTGACTCTTGCAGGGGCTGAAGCCCAACGTTGGTCTGATTGGCTTTTGCGGCACGATCCGCCGCGGCGGATCGTGCCCTGTTACAGAGCCTCTCGAAATCGAGCTATAAACGGGGTTTTCGCAGGGTTCTGCGGCCGGTTCAGCGTCGGACTGATTGCTTGTTTCACTTCGCCCCTTGCCCACCCACCGGTATGCTCCGCAAAATCTCAATCGCCTGCCCGTAGGTCAGGTCCCCCGGCAACGCCACAAACTCCGAGTACTCCTGCACCGAGTCAGATGGCTTGGCCTTGAACAGGATTCGGGCGTTCATTTTGAGCTTGAGCTCAACAATGCGCCACTGGTTGCCCACGTCCGCCTGCTCAATCTCGATCCACCCGCCCTTGTCGAGGGCGACCAGGCCGAGTGCCAGGTTCTTATCCTGCTGCAGGCTTCCGGCCAGGTGCACTACCCGCTCCTGCGCAGGGTCAATCCATATCTCGCCCGCCATCGCCGTCAGCACGCCGGTCTCGATGTCCGGGGGGTCGAAGTTCGGATTGGGGGTGAAGGTAAATTTCTCTACTATTCCGCTCGCTGCCGTTCCGGTTCCTGCAAATTGATAGAGAAACGCCGAAGGCAGCACGCGCAGAATCTTCATTGCCCGGGCAGTATCGCTGTCCTCGCTCTGCTTGCGGTGCTGCTGCAGGCCGGGATTGGCCAGCAGGGCATCGAGCCGCGCCTGCTCCTTTTGCTCGTCATCCGCGCTCAGCGGCTGGCCGTTGATCGAGAGCAACCGAGCCACGTCGCCGTCGCGCGTCTCCACAATTTCCTTGGTCGAGCTCAGGCGCGGGCTGGTCTTGTGCAGGCGATAGCGCATGGGATGGCTGGCATGGCCCAGCTCCTGCGCAGCTCGGGATTCAGTAGCCAGGGCACGCTTGACCAGCGCCTGCGCCTGCTCCGGCGTCAGGCCGCCAGCCGCAGGTTGGGAGGACGCCGGCAGCACGCCGAACGCCATCAGGCAAAGGAGAGGGAACAGGTTGCGCACTGCTGCCAGTGTACCGGCCATCGAATCTTCCTGACTAGGGCAGGCATCCCTGTTTAGTTAGACGGCAGGCTCACAATACCTCCTCCGCCATTGAAGCCGGGCCGCTCCCTTGCGTATAGTGCGGGCAGGGGCATAATTTCGCCTCGCGAAAGGGAAACGATTATGGCAGTGGAGAATACTCCGGCGCGCATTGGCAAGAGTGTAGTGATTTGCGGTGAAGTGAAGGGCAGTGAAGACCTGGTGGTGGATGGGCGCGTGGAAGGCACGGTGACGCTGACGGAGAGCCGCCTGACCGTGGGCCCCAATGCCAACGTTGCTGCCGATCTCGTGGCGCGTGACGTGCTGATCCTGGGCAACGTGCATGGCAACGTGGTCGCCACGGGCCGGGTCGAACTTCGCGCCGGCTGCGTGATGGAGGGCGACATCAAGGCTCTGCGCCTGGCGATTGAAGACAACGCCGTCTTCCGCGGCCGCGTCGACCTCACGGCGGGCGCAAAGGCTCCCGACGCCATCCCGGCGCCGCAGGCCGGCGCATCCAATTAATTTCAAGCTCCTTCTCGAACCTGTCAGACCGTTCGCCGTCTGACCGCAAGGGGACATCCACTTGTTAGGCCGTTGGTTCGAAAAAAAGCAGGACAGCGGTCCTCCGGCTGCTTTGGCCGGGTTTACCGGCCCGCGGGTCCCTCGCCACTCCGGCGGCTGGTCGGTGCTGCGCAAGCGGCTCCAGGCCGAGCCCGGGCTGCGCATCATCGACGTCGGATACACCTCGCCCAACAACATCAACTACCTCACCAGCCTGGGCCACAGCGTCTTCCTGGCGGATCTCGTCAACGACGCCTGCAGCAACGATTGGAAGATCGGCGCCGACGAAGACGGCAACCCCATCTGGAATGTCACCGCCTACCTCGAGCAGTCGCTCAATTTCTCCGGCCGGATGTTTGACGTGGTCCTGCTGTGGACCGCGCTGGACTATCTCCCCGAGCCCTTTGTCTCCCCTGTTGTCGAGCACCTGCACCGGTCCATGAACTCCGGAGGCGATGTGCTGGCCTTCTTCCATACCCGCACCAAGGGCGAGGAGACGGTCAACTGCCGCTATCACCTCACACCCGGCGACGACGTCGAGGTGCAACTCGGCCAGCAGTTTCCCATTCAGCGTGCGTTTACCAACCGCAGCATTGAAAAGCTGTTCGCCGGCTGGTCAGGGCACCGCCAGTTCCTGGCCAAAGACAGCGTCTCTGAAGTCATTATGACGCGCTGAGGAAATCCCTACCTGCGGAAGGCCGGCCTGATCAAAATGGCTCTTTTTGCATCTCATTTTCAGGAGAAGCTATGACCTCGCTCAAAGGAACCCGCATCACCTGGCTCGGCCACGCCACGGTGCTGGTCAGGACCGCCAAAGGCACAAACCTGCTCATCGATCCGTTCATCGCGCACAATCCCAAGTACCCCAAGGACTACGTGCTGCCCGAAAAGATCGACTACATTCTCCTTACCCACGGCCACATGGACCACATCGCCGACACCGCCCCGGTCGCCAGGGCGCACGGATCGACCGTCGTCGCCATTTACGAGCTCGCCGACTACGTGACTGGGAAGGGCGTGGAGAAGACAATTGGCATGAACCTGGGCGGAACCGTGCAGCTCAACGACGTGGCCGCCACCATGGTCGAGGCCAAGCATTCCGCCGGCGCACAGGACGACAAGGGAACCCACTACGTGGGCGTGGCCGCAGGCTTCGTGCTCGCCATTGCCGATGGCCCTGTTCTTTATCACGCAGGCGACACGGCCGTCTTCAGTGACATGCAGCTGATCCGTGAGCTCTACCAGCCCCAGGTCGCCATGCTGCCCATTGGCGGCCACTTCACCATGGGGCCCAAAGAAGCCGCGTTGGCGGTTCGATACATCGCGCCGAGCGCTGTGCTGCCGCTGCACTTCGGCACCTTCCCGCCGCTCACAGGAACTCCCGACCAACTGGCAGCGCTGGTCGAGCCCGAGGTTTCGGTCCTGCGCCTTCAACCGGGCGAATCGATCTGAGTCTCAGCCAGGCAGCATCAGCCCTGTGATCCAGCTTTTCTCTGCTCCGCCCAGCGCCGTTTCACCGCGTCGGCGATGCGCTTGCGTCCCTCCGGGCTGAGAACCCTCTTCTTGCGGCCAGCCTTTTTTACCGCCTTCGCAACCGCCGGTTTGGCCTTGCCCACCAGCAACGCGCGCGCGCTCTGCAACTGGGCTATCTCCGCGTCAATCTGCGCCAGAATCTCATCGACTTCCACGGCCCCTCCTGTTCCTGCCGGCGACAAGGCTGGCCGCCTTTTAAGGATTCCTGCTCAATCCGCTGGCTGGCCTTGTTTTTCTTAGCTAGACAATACCCAGCCGGCATATTTTTTACAAACAAAAAATGCCGGCTTTCCCGGCATTCATGGTCCGTTTGCGGTGAGCTTTGCTGGCCTCCATAAACCCGAGCTGGAATGGGCTTCCGGCCGAATCGGCCGTCAGGCGTGCGGCGTCCGCGGGGGGGGGAGGGAAGGCGGTTTCACGGGTTCCGCGGCTTTCGCGGCCTCGTGCCCGGCAAGCATGTTCGACGGGCTCTCCGCGGCGCGATAGTTGCGCAGTTCACGCAGAATCTCCACCTTCTCCCGCGCATACTGTCCCGCAAGCCGCGACAGAGCATAGGTGATGATGTCGCTATGGTGCAGGTCGGCCACCGAGGGATCCCGGCGCATGTTCAGCCACAGCCGGTGAACCAGCTGCACATCGTCCGGGCTCAGGTTGGGCGCATGCGGCCCGATGTAAAACACCTTCACCTGGCCCTTTTCATCGACCACGTAGAAGTTGAACTGCCGCTTGGGTTCCGGCAGCGCTTCCCATGCCTGGCCCATGTGGAACGCCTGGTCCTCGGCCGTCATCTTCGACGAGATGCTGGAGATCACCGAGTCCACTTCCAGATTGTTGGCTCCCTGCACCAGGGCTGCAAACACATCGCCGGCCGGCACCACCAGCAGCGAGACCTTCTTGCCGAAGCTCTCTGCCACCGACACCGCCTTGGTGAACACCATCTGCTCGTGCTCGCTGAAGTTGGTCTCCTCGGCGCTCAAATACTCTGGCCCGCCCACGCCCATCATGCGCACGCTGATGACCACCACATCCCGGTCATCGGTGCTGGTGTGCGATAGCGTCCACTTCAGCGCCAGTGGGTTCGATGGGTCGCGCATGGTCACCATCACGCCGCCCGGACGAATCGCCGCTGACTCGCGGCTGACGTTGTCCTGGTGCTCCAGCTGGAAGTGGTCCTTCATCTGCCGCGCGGTGATGGCGTGCTTGCGCAGGTTCTGCCGCTCGGATATGGAGAAGATGATGAAGAACGCCGCGGCAAAGATGATGCCGCTCACCGTCGCAATCGACTTCGTGAACAGGTTCACGATTGCGGTGGAAAACAGAACGAGGAACACCGAAAGCAGTCCCAGCGGAATCTCGGTGTTGCCGATGCGGATATTCGGCGGTACCTTCCAGCCGCGCTCGCCGTGATACTTGTAGCGCAACACCAGCATGGCCAGGCTGTTGAACGTAAACGACCAGATCACGCCAAACGCATACGCCTCGCCCAGGATGATGACATCGCCGCGGCTGGCGATGATGGTGACCATCTGCAGAATGAACACCAGGTTGACGATGCGCGAGCTGGTGCCGAACTTGTGATGCGGCTTGCGGAACCAGTCGGTCAGGACGCCGTCCTCGGCCACGCGCATCAGCACACCGGTCGAACCGATCATCGACGTATTGATAGCGCCGGAGAGAATCAGGAACCCGACCAGCACCACGAAGATGCGGAACGCAATGCGCCAGAACATGGGCCCCACCATGTTCATGGCCAGGCCGGCAATCAGGTTGTCCTGGTACATGACGTGATCCTTCAGTGGGATCAGCATGTAGGCCAGGATCGTTGCGCCGCCGGTGAAGACCAGGCTGTAGATCGCAATCACGATCGCCGCGCGCTTCAGGTTCTTGAGCTTCGGGTGCTCGATCTCGCGATTGACCTGCGCCAGGCTCTCCTCGCCGCTCATGGCGAGCAGCGAGTGGCCGAAGGCCATCAAAATCCCGAACAGGCCCAGCACCGGAACCAGCTTGGTGCCCCGCAGAAATCCCAGGGCGTCGTTGCTGAACTTGAGATTGGCCACCGTCGGCGGCGGCGGCAGATGGGAGCCCTTCAAGAAGACCGAGTACACGCCCCAGATAAGCAGAATCACCACCATGATGGTGGTAATCTGCATTACCTGCATGGCCTTGTGGCTCGACTCCTCAATCCCCTTGATGTTCTGCCACCAGTAGTAGATTGTCACCACGGCCGCAAACACCGCCGAGGTGTGATTCATGTCGAACTGGAAGGCCGTGCCGTTGGCGCCGATCAGCGCCGGCGGCAGCCAGTGGCTGGTGTTGGCCACATTCATCAGTTCGTTCATCAGGCCGGTAATATATTGCCCCGCCGAGACGCCGGAGATGGGGCCGGTCAGAATGTAATCGAACATCAGCGCCGAGACGCTCAACTTGGCGAACGTGCCGCCCAGCGCCTCTTTCACCACGCGGTAGACGCCGCCGCGGGTGAACATGGAACAGCTCTCCACGTACACCGCGCGCACCGCAAAACTGAACAGCATGATGCCCAGGATGAACCACGGAGCTGCCGCGCCCACAGCCTCCTCGGCAATGCCGCCGGCATAAAATGCCGACGAGCCCAGGTCACAAAGAACAATGGAAGCCGCGCGCCAGAAGGAGATGAACGTGAGCATCACGGAGGATGCCACAATCAGGCGTACGCGATCGGAGGGTGGGGCAACGGTCGTGCGGGATGAGGCCATCGTTAAAGTGCCGGCTCAACGGCCGGCTGTGTGGTTTCCATGAGAGCGCAATCACCCGCCGCCCTTCGGTGAGTGTATGTCTGAACAGAAACAGTGTCAATAGAAAATGAGGAGAGTTCGGGTGCGGCACAAAGACGCGTGCTTACTCGTCCTCGCCGAATAGCTCTTTTCCGTCTTCAATAAAGCTGATCAGCACCACAACGGACGAACCGACCAGGCCCACGAAGAACAGGACCTCAAGCACCCGCATCGCAATAATCGCCAGAAACATAGTTTCGATTGTAGCGCGGTTTTCGCCATCCGCGGGCCTGCTTTTCAGCAGAGAAACACAGACGCGGTTCCACTGCGTCGTATGCTCCAGGCTGTTTCTCGCCCTCGATGCGATAAACTCGCCCCTGTATGCAGCCTTTGCCGCCGGACCGAGCCCAGCCAAGTCGAAGCGGGCCCCACCAACTCCTGCCGACTCTGGCGACCCTCCGAGTCTGGGCCGCACCCATCGTCACTGCAGCTCTGCTCGAACTACCTTTCCCGCTCGCCGGTCCGCTCCCCGTCTGGCGAACCGTCTTCGCCTGGTTCGGACTGGCGCCGCTCCTGGCGGTGCTGCTCGCGCCCGTCACGGTGAACAGCCCGCGCCCCCTGCGCCGCAGCTTCCTGCTCGGCTATCTCGCAGGCTTCCTCTGGTTCATGGGCAACTGCTACTGGGTGCGCGACACCATGGCCCAGTACGGCGACCTGCCGGCTATCGTCCCGGTGCTGCTGCTCGTCGGCTACAGCGCCGTGCTCGGCCTCTACTGGGGACTGTTCGGCCTGAGCATCGCGCTGGTCCGCCGCGCCTCCGGCAGCACCCGCTGGGCCCTGGCCGCCGCGCCCGTCCTCTGGGCCGGCATCGAGCTCGCCGCCTCGCGCATCACCAGCGTTCCCTGGGACCAGCTCGGCTACTCCCAGGTCGACAACTCCCTCGTCAACCAGCTCGCTCCCTTCACCGGCGTATACGGCATCAGCTTTGTGTTGGTCGCGGTCAACGCCCTCATCGCCGGCGGCCTGGTCCTCGATTGCCGCCAACTGCATCGCTTCAGCGACCGCCAGATATCCGGCGTAGCGGGCGCAGTGCTGCTGTTCGTGGGGGCAATCGGCGTGGCAATCTCGCCTGCGCAGCCGAAGCCGACCGCGACCGCCGTCCTCATCCAGCCCAATCTCGATGTCGGCGGAGAGAGCCGTTGGAACGGCCCCGGCGAGTGGGACGCGCACATGGCCCAGTTCGCGCAATGGGCGGCTGAAACCTGCGGGCCCTCGATAGCCGGAGTTCCGGAAACGTCCGCGCCCGATGTCGAACCTCTCTGCGCGCAACGACCGGCCCATCCCGATCTCGTCGCCTGGCCGGAGTCGCCTGCACCCTTTGACGAGTCCGATCCCCGCTTCCAGCACTCGCTTGCCCACATCGCCCAGTCCGTGCAGGCTCCGCTCGTCGTCGGCAGCATCGGCTGGACCCTCGATCCCTCCACCCAGGACTGGAACTACTACAACTCCGCGCTCGTCATCGGCGCCGACGGCAACCGCGCTGGCCGCTACGACAAGATCCACCTCGTCCCCTTCGGCGAGTACATCCCTTTCCAGAATCTGCTCACCTTTGCACACAAGCTCACCGGCCGCGTCTCCCGCTTCACCCGCGGCGACGGCCCCAAGGTCTTCCGCCTCGTCTCCGCCACAGGCGACGCGCACCGGTACGGCGTCTTCATCTGCTACGAGGCCGTCTTTGCCGACGAGGTCCGCCACTTCGCCCAGCTTGGCGCCGACGTGCTGGTCAACATCAGTGACGACGGCTGGTACGGCGACACCAGCGCCCCCTGGCAGCACCTGAACATGGTCCGCATGAGGGCCGTCGAGAACCGCCGCTGGATTCTCCGCTCCACCAATAACGGCATCACCGCCGTCATCGACCCCTACGGTGTGGTCCGCCAGTCCATCCCCCGCCACCAGGCCGACTCGCTCGCCGCCCAGTTCGCCTATCGCGACGACGTGACTTTCTACACCGCCCACGGCGATGTGTTTGGCTGGCTGTGCGTTCTGCTGGCTCTCGGGGCAACAGTGTGGTCCGCAAAAAGGTTCTACGTCGGTGACGGCATCTTCCTCCCGGTAGGGAGCGAAGGAAAATAGCCCAGGGGAAGCGGAGCGTACCCCTGGGAAACTCTTCATATTAAAAAGTTAAGCCCCGTAGGGGGCGGCACCAATCGCGGCGCATGTCGATCATTTTCGCGCTTCGGATAACCGCACACATCCGGTCTACGCCGCCAACCGCCGCGCCTTCTCCCGATGCAACCGCTCGGCCAAAAACACCTTGAGCCTGGTCTTTCGGTCAAATATCAGGAGTGTTGGAGGTGGGGAAGCGGAGAGACACGAATCTTGTTGCGCTTGCCGATCTGCCACAGGTCATACTTGGCCTGCATGCGCAGCCAAACCTCCGGCGAGGAGGTGCCTAACGCGGCCGCCAGGCGCATGGCCATCTCCGGTGAGACGGCGGCTTTGCCGTTGAGGACACGGGAGAAGGTGACCCGGCCCACGCCCAGATGCTCGGCCGCAGCCGACACGGTCATCTCACCCAGATACTCCCGAATCACTTCGCCGGGATGTGGTGGGTTGAACATGCGCATAGTTCTCTCCCCTCTCAGTGATAATCCTGATAATCGACCAGAACGGCATCTTCGCCCTCAAACCGGAAGGTGAGACGCCAGTTTCCGTTCACCGTGACCGACCAGTGACCCGCGAGGTCGCCTTTCAAAGGATGCAGCCGCCATCCGGGAGCACTCATATCCTCGGGCGCGCCGGCATCGTCGAGCATTCCCAACTGAATACGCAGCCGCGTGGCGTGCTGAGCCTGAATCCCGGCCTTTGAGCCAGTGCGGAAAAACCTCTCCAACCCCTTTTGCGCAAGATTCCCGATCATAAAACCAGATGTATCGCTTGGCGATACAGAAGTCAAACGCAAACTTGCTTTTGCTTTTCGACAAGGCGTGGGGGCGGCGGAATTGCGGCCTTTGCTCCCCGTCCGCGACGGCGGCGATCATCCCTTCTCCCGCTACGAGAACGGCAAGACCAAGCCGCCCTTGGCCCTGGTCAAGCTGCTCAAGGTGCTGGATCGACACCCCGATCTGCTCGAAGCGATCAAGGCGGCATTAAGATGTTGCAGTCAGTCATATGCCCAAGCTAAACCGCAAGTCGCCGCATCTTCTCCCGCTGCAACCGTTCGGCCAGAAACACCTTGAGCAGCGACTGGTAGGGAACGTCGCGCTGATTGGCCAGTATCTTCAAATCTTCGACCATGGCCACGGGCAGCCGCACGGAGATGGTGCGCAAGGTGGGCTTGAGTTTGACGAACTTCACCGGCTTTGCCTGCGACCAATCGACATACTCGGTCGAGTCCGCACCCGGCCCAGTTGAAGACCAGAACTCAAACTCTTCGTCCTCGCTCTTGAACTCAGGAACCTTCTTCATGCCGTTTGTACTCCTCAGCTTCCTTTCGATTCATGTCGCGGACCGAGATCACCCGGATCAGCTTGCGCCGGATCGTGTAGGCGACAAAGAGAAGCCGCCCGCGCGAGGTGCGCCCGATGGCCCGGTAGCGTTTCTCGCGCGACGAATGCCGAACTTCGCTGCGCACCACCAAGGGTTCGTGAAAGAAAACGTCCTCGGCCTCCTCTGGCGTTACTCGATGGCGCTCCCAGTTCTTGACAGTGTTCGATTCATCCCAATCGAATCCGATACACTCGCCAAGCGGATCGTCCGTCGCCATGAATTGTATATATCACATATGTACAATTACGGGAAGGTTTCAATCGACCTTGCCGGTGGGAAAGCTGCTCAAAGTGCTGGATCGTCACCCCGACCTGCTCGATGAGGTCAAGGTGGTGTCGCTTCGTGCGCGCCGCATCGCGTTCGCGGGGCGAAACTGGATCGTCGAGCATTATCCTTCAGATATGACGGATCTCCGCTTTGCTGAAGCCGCTGCTGCTTGCGTGTCGAACGGTGAACGACTGATCGAGGACGCTAAGTGGCTTCCCAACGACCGCCCCGCTACCGCATTTGCACTGGCTACGATCGCCCAGGAGGAATTCGCCAAAGCGTTTCTGCTTTTCTTAGTGTCGCGAGAGGTGCTTACATGGAACCCGTTGCTGCGCTGGGCTACGCGCGATCATAAATGCAAACAATTATTGGGGCATGTAATGAACTTTCTCAATCCGACCTGGGAGGACTTCGAGAATCGGATCAAGGGGTGGAACGCGCGCCATGAAGCGTGGGAAAAACTCATGGCGACATATGGAAACGCTGCCGATAAAACCGAGAAGCATAGAATTTGGAATCAAATCGAGGAATTAAATCAGTCCCATCGCGACCTCCCGGATTCCGTTGCGGATGCGATCAATATCCTGCGGTACGAAAAGATCGGCAGGTGGCAATCGACGAGGTGGTTTTGGGATCAGGAGCCCGTATACGACACAATGGCAAAGCGCTTGGCAGACGGCGAGCTTGATCGTAAGAAGCAGGATGCCCTGTACGTTAGCATTGGCGGGAACGGCGGTATATCCGGAACGCCGGATGGGATCAAGGCTGACGATGCTGCGAGAGCTTTGGAGCTTGGGAAAAGGCTCGGTGACTTGGTTGAGGGACTTCTTTCGGGAAATGGCTTGGGCAGCGTTGAATATGAAAAGATCGAGTCCACATTCAGGGCCCTCTTCGCGAGCCTCGCGGCAGACTAGTCGCTTGCCCCAGGGTCCGAAACTTCAGACGTAGGATTCCGTTCTCAATCCGTTCGACTCACGCCCCGGCGTAGGCCTCAACTTCCCGCTCAATCGTCTTGCTCAGCTCGAGCCGGGCCTTCGACAGATCGTGCATCTGCTGCAAGTTGAGCCAGAACTCCGGGCTGTTGCCGAAGAACTGCGCCAGGCGCAGCGCTGTGTCGGGCGGCGGCCATGTACGATGTCGCCAATGCGCGTGGCGGGGACGCGAATTTTCATCGCCAGCGCGTTCTGCGTAATGCCGAGAGGGAGAAGAAACTCCTCGCGCAGCATCTCGCCCGGATGCGTCGTAGCT
>Ga0302195_10004240_pt1 | contig 11148 bp, 12 predicted proteins | sample II_Bog_N1_2_FD_198778 | JGI IMG/M metagenome (GOLD analysis project Ga0302195, IMG submission 198778) | Peat permafrost microbial communities from Stordalen Mire near Abisko, Sweden - II_Bog_N1_2 | ecosystem: Environmental > Terrestrial > Soil > Wetlands > Peat | place: Sweden: Abisko...
CATGGCGCTCTAATCAGTCGTCGTAATCCACTGCCATTGGGTTCAAATCCCACCGGTTCCGCCATTTTTCTCACTACATCGCCCGTTCGGGACGATGTGCTCTGCGCGCCCGGGGCGATTTGTCCCGAGCGGTGCATGTTGAGGGCGCATCCCTGCGACTGTGGAGCGTCCCAGCCTTACGGCCCCGGCCAGGGAGTCCTGGTCAAAGCTGATCTTCGGAGCCGCCCGGCACCCCGCCGAGGCGCTGAGTGAGAAAGAGCACGGCGCGGTCTATCGCCTCCTCGGCTTCATCCAGCACGCCGGTATAGGTCTGGAATACGTGAGGGACGCCGGCGGTCACGTCGAGGACAACGTCAACGCCGGCATCTCTGGCCCGTTCGGCCATGGTGGTGGAGTCGTCGAGGAGTACCTCGTTTGTGCCGACCTGGATCAGGAGGGGCGGAAATCCGCTTGGGTCAGCGAGGGTGGCGGGTGACAGCAGCGCGTTGTCTGGGTCGGCATTCGCCCGGTACAGGTCACGGTTGGGCTGCACGCTTGCCCTGGTAAGGATCGGGTCGATGCCGTCCTTGGTGACGTAGCTTCGACCGGTGCCGGCATTGTCGAGCCCGGGCGAGAAAGCGACGACCGCCGCAGGCATCGGGAGCCCCAGCTCACGTGCACGGAGGAGGGTGGTGATGGTCAGGCCACCCCCCGCGGAGTCTCCGGCGAATGCGATTCCTGCAGGGTCATGCCCGGCCTCGAGCAGCGCGCTGTATGCGGCAGCGGTGTCTTCGATCGCTGCGGGAAAGGGATGTTCGGGGGCGAGCCGGTAGTCAACGGAGTATGCCGTGTAACCCGACCGAACGACAAGCTCAGCGGTCAGGCCTATAGCGGTTTCTGGTGAGCCAGCGACAAATGAGCCGCCGTGAAGGTAGAGGATCGTGCCAGGCCGCGTGGCTCCTGTGGGTTCAATCCGCAGCGCACGGATTCCTGCAAGCTCGACTACCCGGGTACGGAATCCAGTGGGAACCTTCATCGTGCTCATGAGGGCGGCGAAGCCGTCGCGGGCGAGCTGGATTGACGCGCGCGCCTGATCCGGGGAACGGTCCGGGTCAAAAAGGGGTGTGAAGCTGCGCAGCTTTGCGTCGAGCGCGCGACGTTGTTCCTGAGACATGAGACTCCAAGGTTGACCAATTGCTTAGTTGCCGTGACAGTACATGCCTAGGCAACAATGTATAGTTTATGCCGTGGAAAGAAAATCGCAACGTGTGGTTTCAGACCAGATGGCATTCTTCGCCGACCTGGTTCGATGCGAGACCCGTCTCTACAACCACTTCAACGATGAGCTGCGCGCCGCGCACGGAATCGTGACCTCGCAGTACGAATTCCTTCGTTACCTGCGCGATGAAGCAAGCCCCCGCACCACCGACATGGCCGCTGAGTTCGCGATCGGCGTTGGGGCGGTCAGCAAGGCGATGGATCGGCTTGAGGCTCGCGGACTTGTCGCCCGCGTACCCAACCCAGCGAATCGTCGTTCCAACATCCTCCGGCTCACCGAGGAAGGTCACACCCTGGTCGAGTCGGCAGACAAGACCTTTGAAGCGCGCCTCGCTGGGATCCTGGCCGGCGCGGCGACAACTGAGCAGATTCACGCCTCGACCGAGCTCCTCGCATCGCTGCGTATGGTTCTCGAACGCGACGGCCTGGGAACGCCGACGGGCTAACTCTCCTTCGCTACATCGCCCGTTAGAGACAAATTTCGCTGCGCGCCCGGCACAATTTGTCTCGAACTGGCGTCGATACGACGATCGGGTGCTCCACGGGTGCGCGGTGGGCCGAGAGGATGTACGGTCGAGCCACACAGCAGCATAATTCGAAAGTATCTCGCCCCTTGGTCCCATTCATACGGTCAGTGCCTCGTCAGCTTCGCGACGTGCGGCCGGGAATCCGCATCGCCCTCGCCCTGGTCCTCGCCAGTGTCTCGATTTCGTTGCTGACCGCAGTGGCTCCGCGGTGTAGCGCCTCCTCTCAGGCGAGTCCGGTCACGCTTGCGTTCGCGGGCGACTCGACCACCGCGAAGCCTCTCTCGTGGCTGCATCAGCTCAATACGTCCGTCATTGATCCCGTTGGAGGCTTCGCCCACAGCGGCTGGACCTCGGGCCAGGTGCTGGCAAAGCTCTCGCGGGTTAAGGCCGACGTTCTCGTGGTCATGCTCGGAATCAACGATCTGCACTACTCCGCGACTGATCACATCGGCGATGTCATCGCGAACGTCAACCGGATTGTGGCGCGGGTCTCGGCGCAGAAAGTGATTCTCTCCGCGGTCGCACCTTCGAACGTGACCCACTGGTGGCGAGACGGATCTGACTCCCGCGCAGCGCAGGCCGCCCTCAATGTTGCTTTGCGGGCAGACGCAATTGATCATGGATGGGATTACACCGACCCCTGGGCGCGCCTTCGGGCGAAGGACGGCAGTTACCTGCCCGGGTACAGTCTCGATAACATTCATCCCACTCCCGCGGGCTCGGCGCTTGTCGCCCGGTCTTTGACCGAGTCGATCCTGGCGATCGCGACGCCGGCCCGCTGTCGCCGTGTGTGAGATCTTTCCCCATCAGGCTCCAACCTCAGCACGTACGCCGCGCGCTTCTTCTTCAACATAAAGTATTGACTATAGCCAAAAAGCTAAGTAAGTTAGCCACATGACGACCGAGCAATACTCTTCAGAAGCGACAACCAGATACCTTGCACGACCCGAAGGCAAAATCGGATACGACGTCCGTGGCCAAGGGCCACTCGTGCTCCTGGTCCCCGGGATGGGCGAGTTGCGGTCGTCCTACCGTTTCCTGACGCCGCTGCTGGTCGCGGCGGGATACACCGTCGCGACCTCAGACCTCCGCGGCCACGGCGACAGCGACACAACCTTCTCTCGCTATGGCGACGTTGAGACTGCCAGCGACATCGAAGCTCTTCTTCGAGAGTTGGGGCAGCCTGCGGTCGTAGTGGGGAACTCGCTGGCCGCCGGCGCGGCTGTCATCGTCGACGCCGAGCATCCAGACCTTGTCGACGGACTCGTGCTGGTCGGACCGTTCGTGCGCAACCCGCCGGTCAGCGGTTTAGCCCGCGCGCTGTTCCGCGTGATGATGGCTCCAGTGTGGGTGGCAGCAGTCTGGAAGGCGTATATGCCGACTCTTTACGCGGGCCAGAAACCGTCCGACTTCGTCGACTACCGTGCCCGAGTGACTGCGAGCCTGCGTCGTCCCGAGTACGCAAAAGCCTTTTCCCTGACCACCCGGCAAACCGACCACGCACCCGCAGAGGCACGCCTGGCCGACGTCACGGCACCCGTTCTCGTGCTTATGGGAGCCCGCGACCCTGACTTCACGGATCCTGCCGCCGAAGCACAGTGGATCGGAGACGCTGTGCGTGCAGAGGTGGTCATGGCTGCCGACTCGGGGCACTATCCACACTCCCAGCAACCAGACGTCGCTGCCGAGGCCGTACTCGCCTTCCTGAAAAAGGCACTCCACCGTGCCTAGAGCGGGGCTGTCGAGTACCGCGGTGCTCGACGAGGCTTCGCGGATTCTCGATGAGCAAGGCTCCGAGGGCCTCACTCTCGCCTCCCTCGCGGACAGCCTCGGCGTGCGCATCCCGTCGCTGTACAAACACGTCAACGGGATGCCGGCCATCCAGCGCGGCATCACGATCGCCGGCAAAACCAGCCTCGGCCGGGAACTCGGGCAGGCGGCGATCGGCAAGTCCCGGGATGATGCGGTCGCGGCCATGTCGGTCGCTTATCGCAGGTGGGCGCTTGAGCACCCGGGTCAATACCCCATGACCGTTCGCGCACCACTCGATGGCGACGACGAGGATCTCGCGGCGTCGAATGCCCTCCTGACCGTGGTCTTCCGTGTGCTCGCCGGGTATGGCCTGCAGGGGGATGACGCCGTCGACGCAACCCGGTTCGTTCGCGCGGCGCTCCACGGCTTCGTCGCGCTGGAAACCGGTGGAGGATTCGAGATGCCGGTGGATCTTGAGCGCAGCTTCCAGCGCCTGGTGGCTAGCCTCATCACTGCGCTTGACACGTGGTCTCGCTCCGATTGATGTCGAGCCGCAGGGGCGGCGTTACCTCTCCCGGCTCTGCGTGCTGAACCCGACGGTGGCTCCGCCGGTGATCCGCACCCCCAGGTTGTACAGTGCTGCGGCAATCGTGCCCACGACGGTGGCCGAAATGGTGGTGAGGATTCCGACCAGGAATGAGATCCCGAGAGCCTGGGTGAAGCCGATCGCGCTGGTAACGGAACCGCTGCCCGCGGTGGTGCCGGAGAGTACAGAGTTGAGCTGAGTAAACACGCCCAGGCGGTCGAGTACTGCCCAGAGGACGAACAGCGCGATGCCCCCCACCAACCCCAGCCCCACGCCGCACAGGAACGAGATCTTCGCGGCGGACCAGACACTGATGAATCGCAGCGTCAGGCGAACCTGCTGGGAGGAGGGTCGTGATTTCCGCGCCAGTTTTTCGCCGAGACTGTCACTCATTGCCTGCTCCTTGTTTACGAACTCGATGATGAAGCACGGGAGTCGCGAGAAATGGGGTGCCTCTGAACCGGTGAAAACCGTGAACTGGCTGGTCACCGGGTGGCAAGAGCAAAAGTCGCTGCCCACCAGTCTGCCCCTCCGCGAGCGACTTTGCGCGCCATCCGGCCGGGAATATACCGGGGATCCAGGGCAGGCGCATCACGGTGGTTCACGCGGCCCGCAGCCGCGGGACTACTGCGTCGCGGCCGGACCCGCGGGCAGTTTCGGGGGCGACTTCTGCACGATTCCGTCAGTCGGTGCCGGGAGTTTCGATCCGTCGAGGGTCACCAGGGCGGGCAGCAGTGTGCCGAGGGTTCCGGGCCAGGGCCCCGGAGCTACGGGCGCCGGAGGGGGGGATGGCGGCACTGGCTGGCTGAAGGTCGTTCCCGGTGCCGGCGGTTGCGGGCGAACCGGCAGGCCTGCCTCGACCAGGTGGGCGAGCGAGGGCGCGGTGTCCACCCGTGGCACGCCCATCGGCGGTAGTCCGACGAGGTCGATCACCGTCTTCGGAATGCTGGCGTGCGAGTGCCATTCCGGGTCGATGGCCTGCGTGACGAGGCCGCCGAACATGACCAGTGGAATGCGCGATCCGCCGATCACCTGGTAGCCGTTTGGATGGAGGGCGTCTGGCACGGTCTCGATATCGGGGGTGGGCACGGAGTCGGCATACCCGCCCCAATCGTCCCAGGTGAGGATGAAGGTCGTGTTATCCCAGCCGCCACCATCGATGACGGCCTGCACGCGACTCCAGACCAGGTTCTGCCCATCCGTCACGTAACCGGGATTGCTTGTCGCCGGAGGATGCTCGTCGAAGCCTGCGGGGCTCCACACGTAGCAGACCTGCGGGAGCGTGCCCGCTTTGGCCATGGGGATGAACTGGCTGGGCGGGTACACGTTTGCGTTTCCGGGCGCGGTCGACAGGCTCGTGTAGTACTTCACCGGGTAGCCGTCCTGGTCAGGGAACGCGGCCCACGACACTTTCCCGGTTTCGGCGGCGGTGAAGATTGACGGCAGGTCCCAGACCGGGCCCGCACCGACGAATGGTGGGTTTTTCAGCGTGGGCATCTGGCCGCCCACCGCCAGCATGTGGCCGGGCGTTGAGTTTGACCCGGACCCGAAGTGGTGATCGGAGAACACGAAGGTTTTCGCGAGCCAGCTGTAGAACGGGATGACCGTGTCGTTGTCGACCTGCGCGCGTTCTGCTGGGTAGTCCCCCATCGAGTAGTGCACCCATGCGTCGCGGTCATGGGGCTGGTCGAAGTTTGGCGGGGCGGACAGGAGGTTGCCGTCGTTGGCGACATCCGCACCCCAGGCTTTCATTGTCGGGAAATAGAAGTCGGTGGTCTTGTTCTCCTGGATGAACACCACCACACGGTGCCCTGGCAGTGCGACAGCCATCGAAGTCCTCCGATCTCGAACAGGCGGATCCTCACTCCAGACAAGCACCATGAGTCGCCCTCGTCTATGGATTTTCGGTTAACGGCTGTGCAATGTGTGCCTCGCGCGGTGCCTTTGCGCCAATTCATGCTGGACGCTGCTGCCATGACCGGACAAGCATTGCTGCATGCTCGTTTACTCTATGAATGTCTCGGTGGACGGATTCATCACCGACCGCGCTGGCGGATTCGCGTGGTCGCGCCCGAGCGACGAAGAGTTCGGGTTCCACCTCGAGCAGGTTCGCGAGCTCGGCGGCTATCTTCTTGGTCGGAGGCTGTACGAGACGATGCTGGTCTGGGAGACGGATCCGACCCTTCGCACCACGGCAGCGGGGGCCGCATTCGCCGAAGCCTGGGGCGGCCTCCCGAAGGTCGTCTTCAGCAGGACACTGAACGATGTGCGGGGCAACGCGCGGCTGGCGCGTGCGTCAGTCGAGGACGAGGTCGCTGCGGTCCTGGATTCGACCGCCCACGATGTCTCGATCGGGGGCGCCGGGCTGGCAGCGGCAGCGATCGAGCTTGGCCTCGTCGACGAGCTGCGCATGTTCCGCAATCCGATCATCGTCGGAGGTGGCACACGCTTCCTACCCCCGGTCACAGCGAATCTGCCACTCGAGTTGCTGGAGACGAGGACCTTCGCCCCGCGGGTGGTTTACGAGCGCTATCGGCTCGATCGCGGAGTCTCGGTCTGAGTGCGACCCGGCCAGAACAGAAAACGGGATCCCCACAACCAACCCGAATGGCGCGGGGACCCCTCGACTCAATTCGAGGCACTTACCCGAGGCCTCGAACTGGCACACCAACAACACTACGGGAGTAGTACGGTTTGTCTAGCCCAGCGGGGAGCATTCGTTCAGTGAGCTGGAGCCCCGCACAGGCGGTCAATGCCGGGCACAACCGGGTCGATAGCCACGAGTCCGCCATAATTGACGGTGGTGGCTCGACGACCAGCCGCGCCCCATCTCCCCGGACCCCGGAGTATTACATGACTAATTTGCAGACCTGTGCGCTCGTCTTCACGGACGGCGGGGGGAAACGAAATGGGTAAGTTCATCTACGGCATCCCGAACGTCGAGGTCGAAATCGAAGACCGTTTGCTGGCGCACCTCAAGGTGGTCATCACCTCAAAGCTGCGGCGAAATGAGGGCTTCACCTTCACCTGGCAGAACACCGACGGCGACGACACGACTCATAGTTCGGTCTGGCTGGATGAGGGCATCCCCATCTCGTTTGAAATCGGTGGACCCCATGACCCGCCGCTGAACCGGGAATGGCTGGAGGAGTTGAACCGCTCCGCCAATTCTGCGGGTGGTTTGAAGCCCACGCCGGAACCGTCCCACTAGCGCTCCCTGTTTGCCGTGTCTAGCGGTTGATCGCCTTTGCCCGCGGGCGAAGACTGGTGGAGGCGGCATACCGGTAGCCGAGGAGGCTCGAAAATGACGAACAACGACGAGCACCGCCGCCGCGCGGCCGCAATCCACACCCTGATCGAGCGATCATCCGATAGCACCGGGTGGGCGACCGGCTCCGACGGCCCAGAGTCCAGGCCCGACTGGCAGCAGGCTGTGGTCGCACGGATCCTCGCCCTCACGTTCGACCAGGACATCACCTACCTGTCGGCCGCCACGCAGGACAGCACGGATTGGGAGATCGTCGCGTTCACCGACGCCACCGTAGTCCTCGTGCTGATCAGCCGGATCGGTGGCGAGGAACCGTTAATTGAGACGTCGTCGTTCCCGCGCTCATCCCTGGAGAGCCTCGAGGTACTCGATGTTGCGCTCATTCCCGCCGACGAGGAGGAATGGCCATCCGGCCTCAACCTGGTCGGCCACTACACCAGCGCGATCGTGAGTCTTCCGCTCGACCGGTTTGCCAGCCACGAAAACCAGCGAACCCTGGCCAGGCTGCTTTCTTCGCTGACCAGCGACCTCAAGCACTGATTTCCCAGTCGGCCCCTCACGCGGCAGTTTCTCGAATGGCTCGCCGAATACTGGTTCGTCACGAACTGAGGAACCGTGCCAGCCACCTCCCGCTGCGTTTGAGGGTGCGTCGACCGGTCGAATAGTCGACGTAGGCGAGGCCGAAGCGCCGGGTGTAGCCCTGTGCCCACTCGAAATTGTCCATGAGGCTCCACGAGAAGTAGCCCGCCAGCGGCAGCCCGAGAGATAGCGCATCAGCACACGCGCGAAGATGCGAGCGCAGGTACTCGAGTCGCGCCTCGTCGTCGACATATCCGCCGGCGTCCGGTATGTCCTCGAAGGCCGAGCCGTTCTCGGTGATGTACGTGGGAAGCCCGGGCCGGCGGTCTTCAACGAACTGCAGGACTTCGACGAGTCCCTCAGGCACAATCGGCCAGCCCATCTGGGTCTTGGCCTCGCCGGCATCGAGAAACTGTACTGCCTCGCTGCCGGGGAACGCGCTCGCAGGCTCGTCTGCCGTGCTGCTCGTGACGCCGCCGGCAACGGTGAACCGGCTGTAGTAGTTGACGCCCAGGAAGTCGATCGATGCTGCGATCGTCGATGCATCCGATGCCGGCTGCGAGGCGAACCACTCCGCCTGGCCCAGGTCGGCGAGCACGTCCGCGGGATAGGCACCGGTCAGCACAGGGTCAAGAAAGAGCCGGTTCTGCAGTCCGTCGATGCGGCGCGCAGCGTCACGGTCGGCAGCCGAGTCGCTGGCTGCCCGCACCGAGTACAGGTTCAGGGTCACGCCCACCTGGGAGTGGGGCTGGGTTTCCCGAATGGCCTGTGTCGCCAGGCCGTGGCCGAGCAGGAGGTGATGCACAGCGTGCGCAGCGTTGGTGCCGACGGTCCTGCCGGGCGCGTGGATTCCGGCGGCATAGCCGAGAAATGAGGAGCACCACGGCTCGTTGAGGGTGATCCAGTGGCCAACCACATCGCCGAGTTGTTCGGCGACGATCCGCGAATAATCGGCAAAGCGCCATGCGGTGTCGCGGTTCAGCCAGCCGTCGTCGTCTTCGAGGGCCTGCGGCAGGTCCCAGTGGTAGAGCGTCGCGAACGGGGTAATTCCCTTGTCGAGGAGTTGTTCGGCAAGTCGGCGATAGAAGTCGAGCCCCGCCCGGTTCGGCGAGCCTTTTCCGTTTGCCTGGATGCGCGGCCACGCGATGGAGAAGCGGTACGAATTGACGCCAAGGCTAGACATCAGCGCGACGTCCTCGGCGACCCGATGATAGTGATCCGTCGCGACATCGCCGTTGCTGCCGTCAAGGATGGCGCCGGGAACCCTCGTGAAGGAATCCCAGATGCTGGCGCCGCGACCGTCTTCGGTCGCCGCACCTTCAATCTGGTAGGAGGCGGTTGCGGTCCCCCAGGCGAAGTCGGTGGGGAATTGGGAAAGTTCGAGGTTCATGCGGATCCAAACGAAGGAGGCCCTGCGGCGTTGGGGTAGGGGAGTGAGGTTTAGGCGTGGGAGAAGTCGAGCCAGTCCTCCCTGGGCGGCACCAGCGCCTCGACCGCGTGCCAGAACTCGTCAGGCAGCGGCCGGGCGGCCGCAGCGACAATCCCGTCGATCCGGGCCGGCCTCGAAAACCCGATCACGGTGGAGTCGACCTTCGGGTCACGAAGCGAGGCCTGGAGAGCGACTGTCGCCAGGTCGGATTCAAAACGTTCGGCGAGCAGTGCCATCGACCGGATGGCGTCACGCGTCGCACCGCGTACCGGCCGGTAGCCATAGCGGGCCATATCGCCGTGGGGATTGGCAAGGATGCCGCCGCCGTAAATGGCGGCATTGACGACCGCCATTCCGAGGCCGCGCGCGCGATCGATCAGCTCGCCCGCGCTGCGGTCCACGAGGGTCCACCGGTTGTGGGTGAGTAAGACCTCGAAGACACCGAGTTCGAGGTATTTGCCAATTTCGTGCACGTCGCCGCCGGCAACGCCGATGTGCCCGATCTCGCCCGCCTCCGACAGCTCGACAAGAGTTTCGACAGCGCCGCCGGGAGAAGTCAGGTCGGCGAACGAGTGGAACTCGGGGTCGTGAAGGTAGACCAGTGGCAGGGAATCCAGCCCCAGCCGTTCCTTACTCTCGCGAACGGATTCCCGCACCCGCTCGCCCGAGTAATCGCCGCCCCTGGCATCGACCTTGGTGGCGATGAGGAAATCCGCGGGGAGCCTGCCGGCTCGCGCAATGCCCCTGCCGATGCGCTCCTCGCTGCGGCCATCCGAGTAGCCGTTGGAGGTGTCGATGGCTCGGATCGGGCTGGAGAGGATGGCTTCCACCAGCTCGACCGCATCTGGTTCGGACACGTCGTAGCCGAACGCTTCGGGCATCCCGCCGAGTGGTGCCCCGCCCGCGGTCACCGCGGAGACGACGAGTCCTGTGGGACCCAGAGGCCTGAGCCAGGGTCGCACCAGGTCCGGGCCTGTCATGGGGTGACCGCGAATACGAGACCATCGGGATCGGCGTACAGCGCACGTCCGCCCGAACCCGACCCGATCGGGGTGCCGGGCGCGGGAATGCTCGGCGATGACTGCGGATGGGATTCGAGCATTACCGCGGCAAACCCGGGCGCGGTCGTCTGCGGAGCCCTGGCGGTGGTCGGCGCCGTGAAGGTGAAGACCTCGAGAACCGTGTCGCCACCCTTCAGGTAGTCAATTTCGAACCCTCGCGGATCGCCCGTCTGGTGGATCGATCCGATCAGCCGGAATCCCAGTGGACGGTAGCGGTCGTCAATGGCAGTGGCATCCGCTGCCGTCACCGCGACATGGTCGAAGCGAGGTCGCGACGGTATGCCAAGGCCGCGCTCTCGCGCCACCCCGTCCTCATCGTGCACGTCGTGATAGTCGAGGTCGCCCTGCACCAGCTCGAGCAGTGTTCCGTCCGGATCGAAAAAGAAGGCGATTCGCACGCCCCCTGTCGCGTCGATGGGGCGCAGGTGAAATTCGACCCCTGCACCATCGAGTTCCGCGACCATTGGATCCACGGCGTCGACTTTGAAGCCGACGTGGCGAAATCCCCGTTGCAGGTCGTCGGGGATCCAGGTCGATTGCTCCGGATCGGTGACGCGAGCGAGCCGTATCGTCGCGGTGACGAAATCGAGGTCGGCGCCCGTGTCGGTGACCTCACCGATGACCCCGGCACCCAGGTGCGAAACGTAAAAGTCGACCGATCGCCGAACGTTGCGAACGTTGATGAGGAT
>Ga0302195_10004252_pt1 | contig 11126 bp, 9 predicted proteins | sample II_Bog_N1_2_FD_198778 | JGI IMG/M metagenome (GOLD analysis project Ga0302195, IMG submission 198778) | Peat permafrost microbial communities from Stordalen Mire near Abisko, Sweden - II_Bog_N1_2 | ecosystem: Environmental > Terrestrial > Soil > Wetlands > Peat | place: Sweden: Abisko, Stordalen...
GCCAAATAGCGTAACGCTAAATAGCGTACTACCAATCCGGCCGCGAAACGGGCCACCGGTGGACGGCGCTGAAAAACAAAAAGGCCGGGAGAATCCCCGGCCTTTGTTTCTCTGGAATTGCTAGACCACCTAGACCCCAGAGATTAAACGTCTTCGGTTTACAACTGGTTCATGTTGGTGAGGAACTCGGCGTTATTGCGCGTTTTTTCGAGGCGCGTGATAAGCAGTTCCATGGCTTCAACCGGCGAGAGCGGGTTGAGCACGCGGCGCAGCACGAAGATGCGCTGCAGATCCTCTTTGGGAATAAGCAGCTCTTCTTTACGCGTGCCGGAGCGCTGAATATCGATGGCCGGGAATACGCGCTTGTCGACGAGCTTGCGGTCGAGAATGATTTCCATGTTGCCGGTGCCCTTGAACTCTTCGAAGATGACTTCGTCCATGCGTGAGCCGGTATCGACCAGGGCGGTGGCGATGATGGTGAGCGAGCCGCCTTCTTCAATGTTGCGGGCCGCGCCGAAGAAGCGCTTGGGGCGCTGCAGGGCGTTGGAATCGACGCCGCCTGAGAGCACCTTTCCCGAAGGCGGAACGATGGTGTTGTAGGCGCGCGCGAGGCGGGTGATGGAGTCGAGCAGGATGACGACGTCGCGCTTGTGCTCAACCAGGCGCTTGGCCTTCTCGATGACCATTTCGGCCACCTGCACATGGCGGGCTGCGGGCTCGTCGAAGGTAGAGGAAATAACTTCGCCCTTCACCGAGCGCTGCATGTCGGTTACTTCCTCAGGGCGCTCATCGATCAGCAAAACGATGAGAACAACTTCAGGGTGGTTTGAAGTAACGGAGTTGGCGATGGACTGCAGCAGCATAGTTTTGCCGGTGCGGGGCGGGGCGACGATAAGGCCGCGCTGGCCCTTGCCGACGGGCGTAAGCAGATCCATCACGCGGCCACTGACGGCTTCGCGCACGGTCTCCATCTTGATGCGCTCCTGCGGGTAGAGCGGCGTCAGGTTGTCGAAGAGAATCTTGTTGCGCGTCTCCTCGGGCGATTCGAAGTTGATGGCTTCGATCTTGACCAGCGCGAAGTACTTTTCGCCCTCGTGCGGTGGGCGCACGTTGCCGCTGATGGAGTCGCCGGTCTTGAGGTCGAACTTGCGTATCTGCGACGGAGACACGTAGATATCGTCAGGTCCAGGGAGATAGTTATAGTCGGGCGAGCGAAGAAAGCCGTAGCCGTCGGGCAAAATCTCGAGCACGCCTTCGGCAAAGATGTGGCCTTCTTTTTCGCTCTGCGCCTGCAGGATCTTGAAAATCAAGTCCTGTTTACGGAGGCCGCTGGTTCCCTGGATTTCAAGGGTCCGCGCAATGCGGCTAAGTTCTGTGATGTTTTTTTCTTTTAGTTCTGCGATGGTCATTGTTCAATTCACCTGCAACAGGGCGGGATGTGAGTGAGGGATTACGGGAGGGAGAAACTGCTCCAGAGATAAGAACGGGCGACTGGCCAGCAAAGTGCCGAGACCGGCAACCAAGAGTGACCCGGGTTCGTTTGGAGTAGCGAGACGCCAGGGAAGAAAATCGATAGTCAACGGAAAGCTATGAATCGAGGCCCTTTGAACTGACAGCCAGGCAGAGAGACGTCGCTATGCTGCGCGACGCCTTTCCACCGGCTGCGAAATCTGAGCTGCCTGGGGCATTATTGACCCCGGATTGTGGACGTGAAAGCGGCCGAGGACTTCGTTCGTGGTGTCCTGCAACCGAGTGTTGGGCTTATGAAGCTTCCGAGTAGCCTTGCTCGCCAGCTGGCACAGCTGGTACCGGTTGGACACATGAGAGAGTGCCCCAAATACTAAATCAGAACGCATATGCCGATTCTCCTTATTAAAAGAGCCTGCCCGGACGGTACTACTTGGCGCCGCCGGTGCAGCCTGGAACCAAAAACCGAGCCTTGGTCCCCAAGAAATAGAAAGCTGCCAATCTTTAGACGCAGTTGGAGCGATCGTAGTTCAAAAACTTGTTACGAAATCGCACTTTGTGAAACGAGACCATCGTCATTAAAGACAAGTTGATTTCAATGTGGGATTGAGTGCGCCCGAGATTCCTGGATCCGGCGGCGTAAACGCACCGGGACATCGACTTCTGAGCCCTCGCTCAAATTGGATGCAGGAATTGGCTGAGGGGCGCGCAAAATCACACAAGCACAGCCTGCCCTCTTTGGATGGCTAGATTGACTTTATAACGAGAGAAGGCGGGGGGTCAACCTTTTTCTCGGTAATTTGCTCTGTGACGACTGCAATTTGGCACATGTTTCCCATGCTCTTCTTAAATTATTGCAGTTAAACGCTTTACGCGTGACACAGGGATGCCACGGATGGCTTGCTGGCGACAGAAGGGGTTTGGTGATGAACCGTGGGCTCTGGAAGTGCCTGGAAGTGGCACCGATAGAGTCAACTCTGGGCAAAATTTGGGGTCAGGGGCGGCGTTGAAACTGGGCCGGCGGTGAGAAATCCACAGGCAGGGGGAGTAAATCGGGCCTAGTAGCTACGGTCAGGCCCAATAACTACGGTCCAGTGTCCTATATTGGATGGCTTCAGCCAGGTGGGGGACGGCGAGGTGTTCTGCGCCCTCGAGATCCGCTATCGTCCGCGCCACCTTCAGAATGCGGTCGTGGGCGCGGGCGGTCAGGCCCTGCTGCTGCATGGCGCGCTCCAGCAGGCGTTCGGCGTCGGCGCCGAGCTCGCAATGTGTGCGAACCTGGCGAGTATTCATCTGCGCGTTGGAATAAATCTTTTCCCTGGTCTTGGAGAAGCGTTGCTGCTGGCGCTGGCGTGCTGCCATCACACGATCGCGAATCTGGGCTGAGCCCTCGGCTGCCGCGCCACCGCGTAGCTCCTTATATTGAACGGCCGGCACTTCGATATGTATATCGATGCGATCGAGCAGCGGGCCGGAGATTTTGGCCACGTAGCGCTGAATCATGGGCGGTGTGCACATGCATTCGCGCGACTTGTCGTTGAAGTAGCCGCAAGGGCAGGGATTCATGGCAGCCGCAAGCATGAATCGCGCCGGAAAGCTGAGTGTCATGGCGGCGCGCGCAATGGTGACGTTGTGATCTTCGAGCGGCTGCCGCATCACTTCAAGCACGTTGCGGGGAAACTCGGGCAGCTCGTCGAGGAAAAGCAGGCCGTTGTGCGCGAGCGACACTTCTCCGGGGCGCGGCACCATTCCGCCGCCGATGAGGCCTGCGTCAGAGATGGTGTGATGCGGTGAGCGAAAGGGCCGCTGCGTAACCAGGCCGGAGCCGGGATCGAGCACACCTGCTACCGAATGAATCTTGGTGGTCTCCAGCGCTTCTTCGAAAGTAAGCGGCGCGAGAATCGATGGCAGGCGCTTGGCCAGCATGGTCTTGCCTGACCCCGGCGGACCGATCATTAATATGTTGTGGCTGCCGGCTGCGGCAACTTCAAGCGCGCGCTTGGCGGTTTGCTGGCCGCGCACATCGCTGAAGTCGACGCTGAAATGCTCGAGCTCCCCGAGGAGTTTTTCTGTGGAGACTTTAAACGGCTCGCGCTGAATGTGACCGACGACGGAGGAGTTGAGAAGTTCGAGCACATCGAGCAATGAAGTGACGGGATAAACATTCACGCCTTCGACGACTGCAGCCTCTGCCGCGTTGGCCACGGGGAGAACGAGATTGGCGATGTTCTTTTCGCGGGCCATCACGGCCATGGGCAAAACGCCGGGGATGGGCCGCAGGCTTCCGTCGAGCCCGAGTTCGCCGACGAATAGAAATCCGCTGAGATCGCTGACGCGCAACGCGCCGTAGGCGCCGAGGATTCCGAGTGCGATGGGCAAATCGAACCCGGAACCTTCTTTTTTGAGATCGGCGGGTGCGAGATTGATGGTGATGAAGGTGGGCGGAATCAGGTATCCCGAGTTTTTGATTGCGGCGCGAACGCGGTCGCGGCTTTCGCGCACAGCGGCATCGGGAAGGCCCACGGTGTGAAAGTGGTCTTGATCGCTTACAACGCCGCTATAGTCCACTTCAACATCGATAAGGTTGGCATCGATGCCGTAAACCGCGGCGCTGAGTGCTTTGAAGAGCATGGTTGAATTCGGAGCGAGTGTACCATCTCGATGTTGGATTCGGGCTGTGACGGGTGTCGCTGCACAAATGGCGTTGGACAAGGCCTATGCGGTGCGCTTAAATCTATGCGATGACCGGTCGTTCAAGGATTGGAAAGGCTACTCTTGGTTCAGTGCGCATCGCGCTGACCATATTCGTAGTGACGATAATCGGATCTCTCATCCGGCCCCTCGTCGACTTCCTATTCGGCGCAAAGTTCCGATTAGATTGGGTGTTCGCGCTCAAATTGTCGCTGGTCATTTCGGCCATTTGGTTTTGTGTTTTCTTCATATGGGGCTGGATTGCCGCGGCTCGATTGCAGCCAGTGCTGGATGCCCTGGATGAGGAGCCGCAGCCGTCAGAGCTGAGCAAGTTGCCGCTTTCAGGCTTTGTGGCCATGGAATACTACTGGCTGATCCTGAACCGCACCTTTGTTGTATTCATTGCGCCAGAAGGTTTGTATGGATGGAAGGCGGCGGGGATTGTGACGAATATGGATCGCACTTTTTATGCGCCCTACCAGGAAATGTCGAAGGACGATGAGTTCATGCGCGACCGGCAGGCAATTGAAAAGCTGTCGCGGTTGCGCGGAGGGTTCTTCATCGAGCGAGCGGCGATTGCCTCGGTGGAATACGACGAACGGCAGAAATGGGGCATGGGCGGGATTCCTCATTCGGGGCGCATCAACGTGAAACTGACTGACGGCAAGACCAGGGAGTTCATACTTCTCGGATTCGCGATTGGCGACGAACTGATAAACCAGATTGCGACGACGCTCGGAATCGCCGCATCGAATTTAGTGCAGGTGTAGAAATTGGCAACGGGATTCTTTGATCTCTACAAAATCGGAGTGGGACCATCGAGCTCGCATACCATGGGCCCAATGCGAGCGGCTTGCCGGTTTGCGCAGGAACTTGAGACGCGTGGCGTGTTAGAGCGCGTGACGCGCGTGCAGGTTGACTTGTATGGTTCGCTGGCTCTGACCGGGTTGGGCCACGCCACTGATCGCGCCGTGTTGCTGGGGCTGGCGGGCAATGAGCCGGCAACCATCGATCCAGCGGCGATTGAGGCAACGGTAGCGGCAATTCGACAAGAGCGCAGGATGAAATTGGCAGGCGAGCGCGAGCTCGGCTTCGATGAAGCAAGCGATCTGCTCTTTCACCGCGACATAATGTATCCGCCGGGAGCGAAGACGCAACATCCCAATGGAGTGAGGTTCACGGCCTTCGACATCACGGGAGCTGTGGTGGATCAGCGGACATTCTTTTCCGTGGGCGGCGGATTCATTGTGGAGGATGGAGTGGACGCGCAGGCATCGGCAATGAGCGATAAGCAGGTTCCATTCCCCTTTCACAGTGCGGCCGAGTTGCTGGCGACCGCCGAAGCGAACGGTTTGACGATTGCCGAGCTGATGATGGCGAATGAGCGCGCGATTGCCGGCGGCGACAGCGGAATTGTGCCGGCTGAACAGGTAAGCGCGGGCATTGATCGCATCTGGGCCACGATGAAGCAGTGCATCGAGCGTGGCATGGCGACTGAAGGAATCTTGCCGGGCGGGTTGAATGTTCGGCGCAGGGCGCATAGGCTCGCGGAGCGGCTGCGCGCGAAGGAAGCAGCCGGGATGAAGAGCGATCCGCTTGCGCCGCTTGACTGGGTGACGGTGTACGCCATGGCGGTGAACGAAGAGAACGCAGCCGGAGGCCGCGTAGTGACAGCGCCGACAAACGGAGCGGCGGGAGTAGTGCCCGCAGTTGCGCGTTACTACGAAAACTTCATTGAAGGCGCGGATCGCGAGGGCATACTGCGCTTCTTTCTAACCTCGGCGGCAATCGGGATTCTATACAAGGAGAATGCATCGATCAGCGGCGCAGAGGTGGGATGCCAGGGCGAAGTAGGAGTGGCATGTTCCATGGCCGCGGGTGGGCTTGCGGCAGCCCTCGGTGGAACCAACGGGCAGATTGAGCATGCGGCCGAAATCGGGATGGAGCACAATCTGGGCATGACCTGCGACCCCATTGGAGGGCTGGTTCAGATCCCATGCATCGAGCGCAACGCAATGGGAGCGGCCAAGGCGGTTCATGCGACGCGCATCTCCATGAACGAGACCGAAGAGCACAAAGTTTCGCTCGACCAGGTGATCAGAACCATGTACCTCACCGGGCTCGATATGCAGTCGCGCTACAAAGAGACGAGCCTCGCGGGCCTTGCGCTCAATATAATCGAATGCTGAAATCAGCAGTGTTCATGCGGCTTGCGCACATACCGCCTTCAATAATGGAAGACAGAATCTCGACGACATTGTGAAGCGAAGCGATGATGAGATGCTGAATTATTTTCGAAAAGAGCACGCCGCAGCATCAGCAAAAACCGAGTTCGCTGCGTTGAAGAATGCATCCGGTGAAGGAATCGGAATGGAACAACTCGAGGGGCCGGAAAAAATTGTTGACGATTTTTCCACTCTCACGTCGTTTTTTTCTTGACATCATTGCCGCGCAATTCTATACATTCAACAACTGCAATGTATTCATTGCAGACATCGATGCAACCCATCGAAAAGGGAGAATAGGCAAATGGCAACTAAGAAAGCAGCCAAGAAGGCAGCCAAGAAAGCACCCGCGAAGAAGGCGGCAAAGAAGGCCGCGAAGAAGAAGTAGTAGCGGACTAACAACCCAAAAGGCAACACTGAGGGGGACGCATAAAGCGTCCCCCTCAGTGTTTGTGCGTGAAGATATACTCTCCCATGAGAGCCATCTCTAAGTGAGGATCGACTGGAATGACGCGGCGAAGATGGATTGCCGAGAGTTGGGATGAAGCTACGGCCACAATGGTGGGCGCGCAGGCCGAGCACATGGCGCGCGTGTTGCGGGCGCAAGCGGGAATGCAGACCGAAGTGATTGCGGGCGGGCATGTGTTCCACGCCGAAGTGGCCGCGGTGAAGCTGGCCGGCGCAGACAGTGAAGTGCGCTTTAACCTGCTGGCCGAGCTTGACGCCGATCCCGCGCTGCCGGTCACGCTGGTGACAGCGATCTACAAGTTCGACCACCTGGAGTGGGCGATTGAGAAGGCAACCGAGTTGGGCGTCGCGGGCATTGCGCCGGTAATCGCGCGCAGGACCGAGAAGCACCTGGCGCTGGCGGCGGCGAAGCGAGCGGAGCGGTGGCGGCGCATTGCGCATGAATCTGCAAAGCAGGCGCGGCGATCGGATGTGCCGATCATTTACGATCCGGTTGAGCTTGCGGCGCGGGTAAGCGCGGAGTCGAACGCGGTTCGCATTGTGCTGGCTGAGCAGGAGCGGACAACGACGCTGCGTAATGCGCTGGATGAGGCGATTCGAGCGGCTGGCGTTGAGCAGCCGGTGTTTGAGATTGCGATTGGGCCTGAGGGCGGATGGGCGCCGAACGAGGAAGCGCTGTTCGATGCGAATGGATGGAAGGCTGTCTCGCTTGGTCCGCGGATTTTGCGCGCGGAGACTGCGGCGATAGCGGCGCTGGCTGTGGTGGCGTCGAGTCTGGAGTGAGTGGCGGACGCGATCGCACACGCCACAGCGGAATTTACGGGTATAGCGGAGCAGGCAGTGTTAATGAGGTGAACGACGATGCGCATTCCGGTTTTGCTTGCGGCTGGGTTGATGTTATCTATCTCTTTCACGGCGGTCCCACTGTTAACTCAGACTTTGGGTCTCGAACAAACTGAGTTTAGCGCGGAAGATGAGGCTGCGAGAAAGCCTGCTAAAATTCCGGACGATGTCCTTGCGCTGTTGCGCCAGGACGATAGGGTGAAGAGCGCACTCGAGGACGGAAAGATTCCACCGGGGGAACTGCCGATTCCGTGGTTCTCGGCGTCGGCCATTCATTTGAGCGGTCCCGGCGAACCAGACTTCATTGTCGCCGGACAAGGGCCGCTTAAGGGAGAGGTTGTAGAGGGCTTTTGGATTTTCTGCCACACCGAACATGGCTACAAGCTGGCCCTGAAGGCACCGGCCCATAATTTAGTCGTGACGGAAACTTATTGGAATGGATACCGGGAGATTGAGTTGTCTACCGAGGTCGCGAATGTGCTCACGAGTGTCTTTTTCAGATGGGATGGCAAGAAGTATGAGTATGTCGACTTTCAAGAGAAGTCTCATAAACTCCAATCCCGCTGACCGACAGCCTGAATACGCTACCTGCGCATCATAAGTGCGCGTAGTGCACCAGCAGCCCAGCGAGAGCTCCACCAATTAAGTCGCCGACGATGGGTATGGGCGCGTAGCTCCAGTTGGAACTCCCCTTTCCGGGAATGGGCAGAATCCAGTGCGCGATGCGCGGGCCGAGATCGCGCGCCGGATTGATGGCGTAGCCGGTGGTGCCGCCAAGCGAGAGTCCGATTCCCCACACCAGGCTGCCCACGAGCCACGGACCTACGCCGCCGGCGGGTCCGTTGATTGCTACGCCTTTGGAGAAGATGGCGTTCGCGACGAGTACCAGAACGGCAGTGCCGATGATCTCGCTGAAAATGTTCAAGAGCGGATTGCGCACAGCTGCGTTGGTTGCAAAGACGCCGAGCTTGGCAGCGGGGTCGGGCGTGAGCGCCCAGTGAGGCGCGTAATGCAGAGCGACAAGCGATGCGCCACAGATGGCGCCGAGCAACTGTGCCGACCACATGCTCAAGAGCGACGAGTGGTCTCCGCTGACAACGGCGGAAGCGAGTGTGATGGCGGGGTTGAGGTTGGCGCCTGAACTGCCGAAGGCCTGTGCGACCAGGACTCCGCAGAGCACGGCGAGAGCCCAGCCGGTGGTGATTACTATCCAGCCGGAGTCCGCTGCATAGGACTTGCGCAGCGAAACGCCTGCGTTGACGCCATTGCCAAGCAGGATGAGCACCAGCGTGCCCATGAACTCGCCAAACCACACAGAATGCATATGGACTTCCTCAATCGTGTTTGCCACGTCAAAAAGCCGTGTGGCCACATCACGCGGAATCATTGTTTTTGTGAACCTATGCATTCTTACCTGTTCGGGGCATGGTCGCCAAGGGCCGTAGAATAACCGCAGGCACGACAAGAGGTTTAAGCTTTGGCAGATGTGATCTTTGTCGGGTTGTCGACGATCGATGTGATTTACAGCGTCGATAAGTTTCCCAAACCAAACGAAAAAGTGGCGGCGCGCAGCCAGGAAGTGTTTGTTGGCGGCCCGGCGACGAATGCGAGCATTGCGCATACGCACCTGGGCGGCAAGGCCGCACTGGTGACGGCGGTTGGCAAACATCCGCTGGCGGCCATGATTCGCGAGGAATCAGCGCGCTACGGAATTCAACTGATTGATCTGAATGCGGAGTTTGCGGATGTGCCGGCAATCTCGTCGGTGACGGTGGACGCGAACGGTCAGCGGAACGTGGTTTCAGCGAACGCGGTCCGGGTGCACACGCCGGACGCCATGGTTGACCAACGCGTGCTTAATAACGCGCGGATGGTGATGGTAGACGGGCACCATATGCAGGCTTGCCAGGCATGGGCGGCTGCGGCGCGCGAACAGGGAAAGCCTGTGGTGTTCGACGGCGGGAGCTGGAAAGATGGATCGGAAGAACTGCTGAAGAGTGTGACCACGGCCATCTGCTCAGCCGATTTTCTGCCGCCAGGGTCGAAGGGCAGCCAGCATGTGGTGGAGTACCTGCGAGCGCGCGGCGTGGCCAACATTGCAATTACACACGGGGGCGAGCCGATTGATTTTGTGTCGGGAATGTCGCAGGGTACGCTGCGCGTGCCGCAGGTAGAGGTGGCCGATACTACCGGAGCGGGCGACGTGCTGCATGGAGCTTACTGCTATTACGCGTCGCTCGGGCATGGGTTTGTTGAGGCGCTGAGCGAGGCTGTGGAGATTGCAGCAGAGTCGTGCCGGCATGAAGGGACGAGGGCGTGGATGGTCGCAATGCAGGAAGTTGGCGCGAGGTGAAAGGGACTAGGGACTAGGCACTAGAGAACAAGTATCAGCGTGCGGAGGGAATTGATCGCTCGTATTGAGGCCAGTGCGTGAGGAGTTCGTTCACGACTGCATGGCCTACTTTGTACGCCGCTTCGAGTGAGGGCAGGTAAGCAGCATAAGCGCCAATGCGCTGCCTGGAGAGACTTTCGGCGGCGCTCACTCCGCGAGGTTGCCGGTCGTAGTTGCTCACAGTGCGCAGAACCAGCACGCGATTGAGGTCGACGCGTCCAGCGTGCGCCAGAAACTCGACCGATTGCAGTGTGCCGGTGTCTTCCATTGCGGTGGTGCTGAACACTCCCTTGCCGCCCGTGAAGTAGGGCACCCATTTTGCTGCCCATGCGTCGAAGAGCTGGCCATGCCAGTAGGTTGAAGACGAGAGCTCGTCGCCGAGTGTGACGAAGGGCGGATGCTGGGCAAAGGCCCCGTCAAAGTTGCTGCGAATCTGATTAAGTTTGTCTGTGTCGCCGAGGTCAATGCTTTGCGTGAGGTTAAACGCCCACTGTGCGAGCGTCGCGTTGAGCGTGTAAACCTGGCCTGGAAGCGGCTCGGCGGGTGTTTCGAAGGGTTTCGCTTTGCGCAGGGGAATATAGCCAGTCGACCAATCCGGAGGAATCTCGCGGGCGTCGATCTCGTAGGCGAGGTCGCCATCAACTACAAAGCGAGCCCATGCGGCTGATCCGAGCGATATGCGGTCTGGCGAGCCGCCGGCAATGCCTGCCACAATCCAATAGGCGTGGCTGAAGTCGAAGCGCGGGTCGAGACCGATGGCCATGATGGTGGCTGCCGCATGCGCGGTTCCCTGGCCGGTGAGCACCGCCATCTCTCCCTCATCGTTCATACGTACCGCGTGGTAAGCAGCCGGCATTGGGTAGACGCGGTCGAGATGGTCGCGCTCGACCCAGTACTGCAGCTCGCCCGGCTGGTCGCCTGTGTCCTCGCCTGCTTCAAACATGGCTACCACCACAACCTTCACGGGGATCGGGCGAGGCTTGGCCACGGCGCATGACGCGGCTATGGATGCGAGCAACAACAGCGCGGCGAAAATATGC
>Ga0302195_10004265_pt1 | contig 11102 bp, 6 predicted proteins | sample II_Bog_N1_2_FD_198778 | JGI IMG/M metagenome (GOLD analysis project Ga0302195, IMG submission 198778) | Peat permafrost microbial communities from Stordalen Mire near Abisko, Sweden - II_Bog_N1_2 | ecosystem: Environmental > Terrestrial > Soil > Wetlands > Peat | place: Sweden: Abisko, Stordalen...
CACCCACGAAACACACCGTCCATGTTCACTTTGGCCGGTTCGCCGCCGCGGTCAATCTCTGGCTCGGCTCCACTTGGGCTTTCGCCGGGGCTGGCGTGATCGTCCTCGTCTGGGCCGCAACCGGGCCCGTCTTTCACTTTTCGCCGGCCTGGGCGCAGTTCATCAACACCGGCACCGGAATCGCGACCTTCCTGATGGTCTTTCTCATCCAGAACACCCAGAACCGCGACGCCCGCGCCATCAATCTCAAGCTAAACGAACTGATCCTCGCGATCGGCAAAGCCCGCAATCACATGATCGATATCGAGCGGGCAACCGATGTGGAGCTGGACGCGATCCAGGCCACCTACGAAGGAATCAGACCGGCCGATCCTCTTCCAAAAAGCTGACCTGTGTGCCGATCGCGCGTTAGGCCAAAAACAGCGAGGGCCGCCGTCGCCAGCAGCCCTCGTTTGCTTCAAGGTACAACCTGAGTTAGTCCCCCGCCACCGGCTCTTCCACCCGCGGCGCAACTGGCTTCGCCGGAGCGATCGCATCCAGCCGAACAAGCCCTTCGATCGGCTTCTCGCCCAGCACATGCTCGCGATACAGCTTCGCCATCCGCTGGCTTTCCGCGTCCGCCTTGAGCTTTTCGTCCCGCGCCCGCATCTTTTCTTCGCGCGCGTTCTTGGCGATGCCCAGGTCGTCCAGCGTGTGGTTCGCCTCGGAGTTGACGTGGCTCATGTTCAGTTCCAGGCCGTGGCCCACGTGCGCCATGCCGACTTTCTTGCCGCCGGCGAAGATCTCATGCCGCCCGTGCTCCTCGTACCACTTGGTCAGGGTCGCGGTCATGTGCATCTTCTCGATAATGTTCCGCCAGCCCACGCCCGTGTTGTACGCGCAGAAGCTGATCTCGCCCTCCTGCGTCGCATACGGGATGATGCACTGCTCCGTGCGCCGGAAGTCGTAGTTGAACAGATCCTGGAACCACATCCCCGCGATGAACAGGAAGTTCCAGCGATCGGTGCGGCGGAGCTTGATGTCTTCCGCCGTGCGGTCGCCGGTCACCTTGCCGTAGTCCTTGCCCGTCGCGCCAAAGGTCTTGTCCATCTTCTTCATCATGTCGCTGATTCTGAAATGGGTGGGCGCCTTGAACGGATCGTAGTTGCGCAGCAGCGCCAGCGCGATGCCGAAGATCGAAAGGAACTTGCCGCGCGCCGCGTCGTTCACCTTGGCCACATCCTTCGCCAGCCGGTTCGCGTCCAGGAAGGCCGTCAGCGGAACCGCTTCCTTGGTCTCCTTGTCGATCATCAGCGCCATCCCGATGCCGCAGTTCGGGTGGCACCCGCACGAAAGCTGTCCCCAGTCCGAGTTCGGCCCATGCACGTTGTCGGCCCAGTCGGAGAAGGTGCTCATAAAGCTGATCGGGAACCAGTCCCGCACCGGCTCGCCGAGGCCCGTCTGGTCCTTCACGTCGTGCGCCAGATGGCTCAGCGTATAGCGCTGGGCAAGCCGGCGCTCGTCGCTGATGTCCTCGTCGCGTCCGGTAAAGCTCACCGGCTGGAAGCTCAAAAAGCTGATCGTCTTCGGATTGTCCAGCGCGAACTGGACAATGCGCCCGACCTGCTCATTATTGATGCCGTTGATAATCGTCGTCACCGGCACAATGTCCACGCCGGCTTCGTGCAGGTTGTGAATCGCCTGCAGCTTCACATCAAACAGGTTGCCCACCTTGCGGTGCGAGTTGGCCGCGTTGCCGATGCCGTCGAACTGCAGGTACACATACCGCAGACCGGCTTCCGCCGCCGCGCGGCAAAGCTCCTTGCTCTTGGCAAATTCAATGCCGTTCGAGGCCGCCTGCACGCTGTTGTAACCGACCTTGCGCGAGTACGCCACCGCGTCCAGGAAGTAAGGCGAAAGCGTCGGCTCGCCGCCCGAGAACTGCACGCTCATCTGTCGGCGCGGCTTGATGGTGATCGCGTTGTCCAGCATGGTCTTGATCTCGTCCCACGTCAGTTCGTGGACGAATCCCACCTGGTTCGCATCCATAAAGCACGGATCGCACATCATATTGCAGCGGTTGGTCAGGTCGATCGTCAGCACCGAGCCGCGCCCGTGGGTTACCGTCGAGGTGCCGTGGTTGTGCAGCTTCTCGTCGTTGTGCGCGCGAATGTCGCGCCCGGGGAAGCTCTCTTCCAGATGCCGGAAGAAGGCCGTGTCGGTCGACATCAGGTCTTCAAAGTGCCCGTGCTTGGGACAATCCTTCACCATCAGAATCTGCCCGTCGCGCTCGATGATCTGGGCCTTGATCTCGCCCACCTTCTCGTTGAGCAGCACTTCATGCGGCAGCTTGCCATCCAAAATCTGCTGCCGGATCTCCGGCACGCACTTGGGGCAAAGCGAATCGGTCGAGCGCGGCCAGCCCAGCGGCGGCTTTTCCTTCTGCCAGCTCTTCAAGAGAGGCTTGTCGCTCCACTTCGGCGTAATCGACGGGTTGGGGTTGATGCTGTTCAGGCGCTCGAAAACGGCCCACGCGCCACGCGCGCCGTAGGTGAGGACTTTTTCGGCATACTTGATTGCTTTAGGCATCGTCGCTCCAATCTTGATTTTGCGAGTTTCCCCGCCAGCCGCCCTGAAGCATCCGGCGCAGCCTCCACATTCCAAAGGGGAATCGAAGAGGCAGGAATTCAGTACAAGCCTACCCCGCCACCCCCGTCAATCCAAAGCCCCACCAGCGAACGGCGATTTTCACGCCTGAACGGCGACGAATCCGCTCGGAACGGAATTTGCGCCTTCGCCCCAGATCACCTGCGCCCTCACCGGCTTCGTCAATGGCGACACACAGCGGGACGCAACGCTCGGCCAGCCCAGGCTCACCACCACCGCAACCTCCAAATCCGCGCCCGGCGCCTACCCCATCGATGTGACCGCCGGGGGCCTGTTTGCCTACCGCTACACCTTCGTCTTCGTCGACGGAACCCTGACCATCGCAAAATAGAGATCGCCCACTCCCGGACAGGGCGGCACGCCTCCGGACTCCTTTGCGAAATCCATCGCGCGCCGCGCTCAGTCCGGCGCCGTTCAGCCAGGTTGTTCACGGAACAATCTCCTGAATTTCATATATCCTTGATGAAACCACGGAGCTTCCCCACGCTCCGACCCCTCGGATTGCTCAATAAGCGGTGCAAAATGGACCATTTGGCCAAATTCAGGCAAATGGTCCCCGACGTGCAACGGAAACAACACCTGAGCAACTTTCCTGCGTCCAGGCACTCGCGTGAGTGTTCAAGCGGACAAATTATTCAAGCAAACTCCACCTCTCGAGCACTCATCCACCCTGAAACCAAATATTGGAAGGGAATCAGAACATGTTGAATTTGAAGAAGCACCTTGGCTCCGTTGTTCTCGGCATCGCACTGGCCACGGGAGTCTCCGTCGCCTCGTTCGCCCCTGTGGCCGCACATGCGCAGGCTGACCTCGGCTCCATCAGCGGCACCATCACGGATACCACCGGCGCGGTCATCGCCAAGGCCACCGTCACGGTGACCAACACCGCCACCGGTGCCCAGCGCGCCTCCGTCACCAACGGCAAGGGCGAATATACGATTACCCAGCTCAACGCCGGCGACTACTCGGTCACCATCTCGGCAAGCGGCTTCGCCGACGCCACCGAGACTCTCCGCGTCACAGTAGGCGCAGCCGCCACTGTGAATCTAAAGCTCGGCGTGGCCGGCAGCAAGACTGAGGTAGTCGTCTCCGCCGACGACACCACATCGGTTCATCTCGACAGCGCGGAAATCTCCAATGTCATCACTCCCGAGGAGATCAACAACCTTCCCCTCGCTGACCGCGATCCATATGGTCTGGTCTCCCTCTCCGGCAACCTCAGCTCCGACCCCACCGGCGGCAACCGCGGCGTCGGCTTCAACATCGCCGGCTCCCGCTCCGCCTCGGTCGATATCCTTCTCGACGGCGCGGAAAACACCGACCTCTTCGCAGTCGGCATCGGCCAGACGGTTCCGTTGGACGCCACCCAGGAATTGGCCGTCGTTGAAGCCAGCCAGGGTGCGGAGTATGGCCGCGCCTCTGGCGGAGCTGTCAACGTCTCCACCAAGTCCGGCACCAACTCCTTCCACGGCGATACTTACGACTACAACCGCATCTCCACCTTCGCCTCCGACGGCTACAACAATAACGCCCTGTGGGCCGCGCCCGGCCACTCCGGTCTCAGCAATCCCAAGTCGCGCTATGTCCACAACCAGTTCGGCTACTTCGTCGGCGGACCTATCAAGAAGGACAAGCTCTTCTTCTCCTCCGCCACCGAATGGACCCGCGTCCGCAGCGCCGCAACTGTCACTGCGGAAGTCCCGCTCTCCGGACTCATCGGCTTCTCCGCCGCCAACATGCAGAGCTACTTCAGCACATATGGGGCAAATCTGGCCTCCCCGGTCAACGGAAAAACCTACACCGGACAGGACCTCATCAACGAGGGCGTCTTCGCCAAGGACATCACTACCTTTTCGGCGACACACCCCAGCATCCTGACTACCCCACTCTTTGGCACGGTCGTCTATCAAAATCCCGGTGACTCCGGCGGAGGCGCTCCGCAAAATACCTGGAACAACTTCGATCGTCTCGACTGGACCCTGAGCGAGAAAACCAGCTTGTATGCGCGCTACAGCCAGTTGAATTCCATTGACTTCGCCGGCTACATCAACACCAGCCCCTATGCTGGCTATGACACCGGCCAGACGCAGAAAAACTACAACCTGCTCATCTCCCTTACCCACTCCTTCACCAATGCGCTGGCCTCCAACACCAAGCTGCTGGGAACCCGCTTCAACAATGCTCAGCCGCTCGGTACCCAACCAGTCGGCCCCACGCTCTATGTCAACGGCTCATCTTCGGTCGCGCTCGGCTCCGGTACCATCTACTTCCCCGGATACAACGCCACCACCCCCGGGAACGCCATCCCCTTCGGCGGGCCGCAAAACTTCATCCAGATCGGTGAGGACCTGACCTGGACCAAGGGCAAGCACAACTTCAAGTTCGGCGGCGAATTCCTCAACGTCAAGGACAACCGCGTCTTCGGCGCCTACGAGGAAGCCGTCGATGCTCTCAACCAGTCCGGCACTTCCGGTGCGCTCACCAACTTCCTCGCCGGAAACCTTGGCGAAATCGAAGTCGCAATTAACCCGAACGGCGTCTATCCCTGCAGCCGCGACATCAACACCGGCTCCTACATCGTCACCCCGGCCTGCGAAATCTCCCTGCCCGCCACCCAGCCCAACTTTTCCCGCAGCAACAGTTATCAGGATGCCGCGCTGTACGGAACCGATTCCTGGCGCATCAACAGCCGCCTCACCTTCAGCGCCGGTCTGCGTTGGGAAATCTACGGTCCGCAGCACTCGCAAAAGCCGGGTCTGGACGCCAACTTCTTCTTTGGGAACACTGGCAATCTCTTTGACGACATCCGCACCGGCGGAATCAAGACTCGCGAAAACGCCCCCAACGGTCGCCTCTGGAATCTGAACCTGAAGCAGTTTGGCCCCCGCATCGGCTTCGCCTATGACCTCACCGGCGACGGCAAATACAGCCTCCGCGCCGGCTACGGGCTCAGTTACGAGCGCAACTTCAACAACGTCACCTTCAACGTCATCCAGAATCCACCGAACTACGGTGTAGTTGCACTGATCAACAAAGCCGGCACACCCATCAGCAACAACAACCTGGGCGCATTTGGCACCGGCACCGGCAAGGTCGCCTTGCCCAACGTCACCCTCCGCGCTGTCGATCCCAAGATCAAGCCCGCCTACGCCGAAAACTGGACCTTCACGCTGGAGCACCAGCTTGACCCAGGAACCATCGTCACCCTCGGTTACATCGGCACTCGCGGCATTCACAACTACTCCATCGCCAACCTCAACCGTGTCTTCGCCGGTGGCAACTACCTTGGAGACACCAATTTCTCCAACCGCCTCAATCTCCAGTACTCCAACATCAACTTCCGTGGCGCTGACGGCGACAGCTACTACGAGAGCGCCAACCTTGGCATCCGCACCAATAACTTCCGTCACAGTGGTGTCGGCGCGCAGGCCAATTACACCTACGGCCACTCCATCGACAACACCAGCTCCACCTTCACCGATGGCGGCTCCAACGACGACGACCTCGGCTACCTCGACCCATTCAACAAGGGTCTGGATCGCGGCAACTCCGACTTCGACCAGCGCCATCGCGTCACCGCCGCTCTCTGGTGGAACCTGCCGTTCTTCAACCACTCCAGCGGTCTCGTCAAAGCTGCACTCGGCGGATGGAACACCGCGACCACATTCTCCGCGGTCACCGGCAACCCGTACACCATCTTCGATTGCGGGTTTGCCTACACTCAGTGCCCGCGTGTCAGCTTCGCCGGGTACAAAAAGCCCGCTGGCCTCAGCAATATTCAGGACATCAGCAGCATCTTCGGACCCAACACCTACTCCTACCAGAATCTCGCGCCCTATACCGACTCCCAAGGCAACTTCAACTCAGCGGCCTACAACGAATTCATCAACCCGAACACTGGCACCTCGGACACACCGCTTCCTGGCGGAACCAGCATTGCTGGCGGCGGATTCGTCAAAGGCATGACTGGGCGCAACTCCTTCTATGGACCGGGCTCATGGGGAGACAACTTCATCGCCAGCAAGGACGTCAAGATCCATGAGCGCTATGGCCTCAAGCTGAGCGCCACCTTCATCAACGTCTTCAACCACGCCAACACCCAGCTGAACCTGGGCGGCACCAACGACGTGAGCTATGTCCCCTACATCCTGGCCTACAAGAGCGGCAATCGCAACACCGAGCTTGAGGCCAAGTTCACGTTCTAACCCAGTCTCTTTTCGACTCGAAAGGCCGACGCCCACCCGGGCGGCGGCCTTTGCCTTTTGCCGCGGGTGTTTTCCGGAGCGCGCTCCCCTACAATAAGAAATGAAATGTCCTACATCGCCGCCATCGACCACCTGAACGGGCTCATCCCGGAGCTCTTCTCCGCCCCCGGACAGCCCCGCCGCAAGTTTTCTTTGCGCGAAATCGGCGTCCTCTGCGAGGCACTCGGGAACCCGCAGCGCAGCTTCCCCGCGGTGCTCATCGCCGGCACCAACGGCAAAGGCTCGACCGCCGCTTCGCTCGCCTCCATCGCCCGCGCCGCCGGGCTCCGCGTCGGCCTCTACACCTCGCCCCATCTCGACCGCGCCAACGAGCGCATCCGCCTCGGCGCGCCCGGTTCCAGCGCCGGACTGGACGAGATTCCGGATGAGGACTTTGCGCGCCTCTACTTCCGCACCCACGATGCCGCCCAGCAACTTGTCCTTTCGGGGCAGCTCCCCGGTGTGCCCAGCTACTTTGAGCTCCTCACCGCCCTCGGCTTCCTCTACTTCGCCGAGGCCCGGGTCGATCTCGCCGTCCTCGAAGTCGGCATGGGCGGCCGCCTCGACGCCACCAACATCGTCGAGCCCATTCTCTCCGTCATCACCGACATCTCGCTCGATCATCAAGAGTGGCTCGGCTCGACCATCGACCTGATCGCCCGGGAAAAGGCGGGCATCCTCCGCCCCAACGGCGCCCTCGTCACGCTGCCCCAGCACCCGCAGGCCAACAACGCCATCGGCGAGGTGGCCACTGAGCTCAATGTCCGCGGCGTCAACGCAGCCGAGTTCATGCCGCTGATGGGCACGGGGCCCAGCGAGCCCTACGCAATCCGGGTCCTTGGCGCGCAGATCCTTGTCGATTCCCCGCTCCACGGCATCCACCAGCACCGCAACATCGCCCTGGCCATCGCCGCCGCCCAGGAGCTGGCGCTCCATCATCGATTCCCCGTCACCGCTGCCGCCATCGAGCAAGGCATCCGCGAAACGCGCTGGCCTGGCCGGCTGGAGACAGTCGCCCTCCCCGGCGAACCCGAATACATCCTCGATGTGGCCCACAACCCCGCCGGAGCCTGGGCCCTGCGCGCGGCGCTTTCCGCCGGACCCGGCGAGCGAGGCGCGCAAACCCTCATCTTCGCCTGCCTGCGCGACAAACCCCTCCGCGAGATGACGCAAATCCTCTTCCCGCTCTTCGACCACGTCGTCCTCGCGCCCATTCACTCGCCCCGCGCCACCGAGGTCGCCGACCTGGCGGCCGCCGCGGCCGCAACCGGCGTCCCCGCCCACCCCTCGGCCACCGTCGCGGAAGCCCTCGAAACCGCCCGCCGCCTCAGCCAGCCCCAAGGCCGCATCGTCGTCAGCGGCTCCGTCTACCTCGTCGGCGAGGCCCGCCATCTGCTGCTCGAAGGGCAAGCGAAGAACGCGCAGGGCCATCCGTGAAGGCAAGCCGGCGACCCAACCCCATGCCATTCTTCATACGCTGGCGCAGCAACATCTTCCAGGCGCCACCATTCCTGCTTGCCACCCTCTTTTTCGGCAGCCTCTCGCTCTTCGTCTCCCTCTTCGATCGCGATGGCGATCTCCAATTCGCCATCGCCCGCATCTGGGCGCGCTTCTGTATCTTCTTCTCCGGCTCCAGCCTCGCCGTCCTCGGCCGGCGCCATCTGTCCATCCCCGGCCCCCTGGTCTACGCCAGCAATCACACCTCCTACATGGATACGCCGGTCATCTTTAGCGCCCTCCCCAACCAGTTCCGCATCCTTGCTAAAGTCGAGCTCTGGAAGGTTCCCTGCATCGGCTGGTACCTCGCCCGCTCCGGCCAAATCCCCATCGACACCGCCAACCCGCGCGCGACGCTCTCCAGCCTCTCCGCCGGCGTCAAGGCCCTGCGCGCCGGCATGCCGCTGTTCGTCTTCCCCGAGGGCGCCCGCACCCCCACCGGCGCCACCCAGCCCTTCCTCAACGGCGCAGCCTACCTCGCCATCCGCGCCCAGGTCCCCGTCGTCCCCATCGCCCTCATCGGCGTCTACGACCTGCTGCCCATCCACACCACCCAGTTCTACCCCACCCAGCTCAAGGTCATCGCCGGTCCGCCCCTCCAGACCACCGGGCGCAACCTGCGGCAAACGGATGAATTCACACAGGAGATCCGCGAAGCCATCGACCGGCTGATCCGCGAAAACAGCGAGTCCGCCGAGCTGCCCGAAGCGGTATCCGCGATACCATAAGCCCAGCGATGCTGTCTCTCTTTCTCTTGCTTTTCAAGAAGTCCTACTGGCGGATGATCTTCCGCCGCGCCACCTGGCACGAGGCCTGGCTGAGCCTCCTCCGCGCCCACAAGGATCGCCGCGCCCGCCAGCACCTCGGCCGCTTCCTGCTGCTCATCCTCGCCCCCGCACTCTGCGTCGGCTATCTGTCGTGGATCGTGGGCTCTGGCATGGTCTACATCCTGCCCGTCCTCATTCCCATCCTCTGGTGGCAGATGCGCCAAAGCCGCCAGTCCAAACCGCCCACAGTCGTCCCTGAAACGCAGCCCACGCCGCGGGAGTTCACCCCCGAGGAAAAGCGCTCCCTCCGCGGCTTCTTCGCCCGCCTCACGCTTTTCTACGCTGTCATGGTCGATCGCGCCGGAAGCGAGGGCTTCCTCAAGCAAAAAGTCCTCCCCGAGGGCTTTGAAGTCACGGCTCGCCGCATCTATCTCGATCTGCTCAAGAAGCACGACCTTTGGGACCGCATGAGCCGCCTCGACCGCGAAGCCATGATGATGCCCGACGGTCACTGGGCCATTCGCCAGATCAACGTCGCCGCCCTCAGCATTGAGCCGCTCCGTCTTCTGCGCTGGATTCTGCGCATCGACTTCTACCTGCCGCTCGTCGGCCAGCAGCTCCGCGGCGATTTCCGCCAATCCCACGATCTCGTCCGCGCCCCGCAAAAGGTCTTCGATGGCACCGAACTCGGCGCCGTTCCCATGATCGAAACCGCCCGCGATTCAGCGCGCCATTACTACGTCCGCTGTCTCGCCGAGGAAATCACCCGCGGCTACCGCACGCTCCCGGAGGACCACTCCACCGACTGGGCGCACGAAATCACCCAGGCCCTCGCCGGCAAGCAGCACGACGACCTCGTCCTCGGCGACAAGCTGGTCAGCGAAACCGAGCGCGACCAGCTCGAATGGGCCACGCTGCTCTCCTGGAACCGGCTCCAGTTCCTCAACTGGACCCTCGCCATCCTCCAAACCGGCGCCATCCCCGAAGAATTCCCGTCGGTCAGCCCCACTCCGCTTGAGGAGCCTGAGGAGATTAAGGCTGCGGAGCTTTCGCCAGCATCCCCGGCGAGCTCCAGTTGATCACGTGATAGGTCGCCGGGCCCGTTCCCACGTTACGAACCCCGTGCAGTTGGTTCGAAGCGCTGAAAAACACCGACCCCGGCCCCAGCCGCGTCCAAACCCCATTCTCAAACGCCTCGACGGTCCCTTCCTTCACAATCACAATCTCTTCATTCGGATGCTTGTGCGGCGGATGCGAAGCCATCCCCGCATTCAGAGTGGTGACGTGGATTTCCAACTCGTCCAGCGTGGCCGTCGGCCCCTTCATCACCGAGCGCACCTCGCCCACTTCCGTCTTGCGCGCGTGCATCGCATTCCAGTCGAAAACGGACGACCCGATGATTGTCTTCTGCTGAAAAGCCCACGCCGCGCCAGCAGTGCATACGCAGGCAACAAACGCCACCACAACGTCCCGGCGAGTTATCATCCGAATCTCCTATGCCTTCAAAATGTACTGCGCGCGCTGCGGTCGCGATAGCATCGCATTCGCTTCCTCGTCCCCGTTAAACCGCTCCTTCACCGGATCCCAGTGCAGGCGCCGCTTGGTCTTCATCGCAATGTGATGAATCAGGCACGTCGAGCAAGCGCGGTGCCCCAGCTCCGCCGGCGAAACCGGCGTCTGCCGGCTCGCCACGCACTCCAGCCAGTTGCCGTGCTGGTCGTCGCTCTTGATGAGGTGAACCTCGTTCGGCCCAATCACCGAGTCCAGAATCCGTGGATCGCTGGCCATCAGCGGTTCCAGCGTGGCGGCTGGCGGTCCAGCAGGGTCGGCCGCCGTCACCTGCTTGTCCCGCGAAACGAACAGCCAGCCCTCCGTCCCAATGAACTTGATTCCATTCGGATAATCCCCGCTGATGGCCATCGTCATCCCGTTCGCGTAAATGGCGTGC
>Ga0302195_10004270_pt1 | contig 11096 bp, 8 predicted proteins | sample II_Bog_N1_2_FD_198778 | JGI IMG/M metagenome (GOLD analysis project Ga0302195, IMG submission 198778) | Peat permafrost microbial communities from Stordalen Mire near Abisko, Sweden - II_Bog_N1_2 | ecosystem: Environmental > Terrestrial > Soil > Wetlands > Peat | place: Sweden: Abisko, Stordalen...
TCTCCGATTCCAGCAGGAACACGCCGGAAGCCGCATACCGTTCGCCGGCCGCGAGCCCTTTCACGATTTCTACGCGGTCGTCGGTGCGCTCGCCCGTCTCCACTTGCCGCTGTTCGAATCGCCCGTCGCCTTTATCGAGGAACATCGTTTTGGAAGTGCCGGCATCCAGCACCGCCTCGGCTGGAACCATGAGCCTTCGCGCGCCGCCGCCTTCGAATTCAATATCCGCATAAAGGTCAGGCTTCAGCTGGCCCGCATTGGGAACCACAAAGCGAACCTTCATGGTGTGCGTCGCGGCGTCCACCTGCGGCTGTATGTAACTCACTTTCGCGGACATGCTGCCGTTCCCTGCGAATGAAAGTCCGGCAAATGAAATTCGTGCCGTCTGGCCCAAATGAACGCGCGCGGCATCCGCTTCGAAGACGTCGGCGATCACCCAAACCTGGCTCAGGTCGGCCAGCGTGTAGAGTTCGGTCTCCGGAGTGATGCGCTGCGAAGGAAACGCATTGCGCGCCATGATGTACCCGCTCGCCGGAGAGAAAAGCGTGATCGAAGGCAGCGCCTTCCCGCTGCTCTCCACTTCGTCGATCTGTCCCGGCGTCATTTTGAGCAGCTCCAGACGGCGGCGCGACGCTTCCACCAGCGCGTGACTGTTCGTGCTCGAATCCGCCATGGAACTCGCCTGCATCGTCTGATGAGCTTTCAGGGCCAGCAGGAATTCCTGTTCGCTTCCCAGCAGTTCAGGGCTGTAAAAAGTCAGCAGCGGATCGCCCTTCGCAATGTACTTGCCGGTGTAATCGGCCTGCACGGTATCGATCCAGCCATCGGTTCTCGATTGGATCCGCATCATCCGCGATTCATCGGCAGTCACGCGTCCCACAGCCCGCAACGAATCCTGCACCGTGCTGAAAGCCGCTTCCTCGTAGCGTACGCCGGCCAATTGCTGCTGCTCGGCGGCCGAAGGCGTATCGGTCGCGAAGCCCTGCGTGCCATCGGCGTAAACTGGCACCAGTTTCATGCCGCAATCGGGCGCAATCCCCGGCTTGTCGGATCTGTACCAGGGATGCATCGCGTCCACGTAATAAATCGGCTTTCGAATAGTGGGTTTCTCCGCTGCGCGCGTGCTATACCAGCGCCCATAGCCAAATCCGGCGACTAGCAGCAAGGCGATAAAAGACAAAGCCAGAAAAGTTTTCAATAGTCTCATCATTTGGATTCACTCCCCACCAGCTGTGCGCCGGTCAGTTCTTCCAGCCGCGTCAGCGCCAGCAGGTAATTCAGCTCCTGTTCGTGCACCCGTTCTTCGGCATCGATCTTTGCCGTCAGACTTCCCAGCACGGGCGCGAAATCGCCATTGCCGTTCCGATAAGCGTTCAGCGAAGATTCCACCGTCAGATCGTCCTGCGGCAAAATCGTATCGCTGTAAAGCTGGATCACCCGCCACGCCGTTTGCGCTGCGATATAGGCCTCGCGAATTCGAAATTGCAGACTCTGCGCGGTGGCCTCGTAATCGCGCCGCACTTCCGAAAGGCGATCCACTTCCGCATTCAGCGCAGGGCGTTCGCGCTGTTCCTGATGAATTCGCAACGGAATATCCACACGCACCTGGAACATCGGCGCCATCCCGCCCTGATTGAAATAGCCCGCTGCAATCGTGTAATCGGGATGAAAATCCCGCCGCGCCAGGTTGACCGCCAGTTCGCCGCGTTCAATCGTCTTCTGCGCGCCCCGCAATTCGGGCGATAGCTCATCCGCCTTCCGCAGAAGGTCGTCCAGGCTCATCCGCAGCGGCGGAGCGTCCGCCATCGTCGGCTCACCGACCGGCGTATCGGCCTTCCTGTTGAGCAGGTAATTGATCTCCGCCTCCGCCGTCTTCTTGTCCTGTTCCATTTCGACAACACGCGTCTCGATCATCGAAATCTCCGTCTGTGTGCGGAATATATCCTGCTGTGGCGTCTTGCCCAGCGAGTACCGGACTTCGGAAATGCGCAAGGTCTGGGTAGTCAGTTCCCGCGCCCGCGCCAGCAACTCCAGCCCCGCGTAAGCGTGGTGCAACCGGTGGTACGCCTCGGAGACGCGCGACCGCAGCCTCCACTGCACCGCGATATACCGCTGCAGTTCCGCGTCCGCTTCTTTCCCCGCGATCCCGGCACGCAGCCCGAGCTTGCCCGGATAAGGCAGCTCCTGCGAAATCGTCACCCCAATATTGCTGGTGGCGTCGCGCCCCAGTCCCTGGCCGGGCAGAGGGCCGCCGTTGCTGGCATACCCGGCGGATAGTACCGGATCCGGCAGCGTCCGTGCCTCGGTAGGCTTCTGGCGCGCCGCTTCATAGCGCTTCTGCGCGGCGAGAACCTCCGGATTGTGCGCCAGCGCGACCGCAATGAGATCGCTCAGTTGCAGCGGTTCGGCGGCGCGCGCCACGCAGATGGCGCACACAAACGCACTCAGCGCCGTGATTCCACGGTGATAGGACATTTTCTCCTCTTCTTCTGGTGAAACGGGGTGCCACAGGCTCCAGCCCGTGGACTCTTACGCTCAGAAGAACAGGATCAGATGAGAAATACGGAATGAAGAAGATTCAGATCGGGAGGGAGCCCGCGATCCCAAAGCGTGATCGGATAACTCGCCCGCCGGGTCGTGACCGGCTGCGCAACCGGAAGCACCATTGCGACGGACAGCATTGGAGTGACAGCGTCGGCAGCGTTCGCCGCAACCAGCACGGCGGACTGCATACTGCACCCGCCAGCCTGTTTCGCTTCGCCGGGCTTTTCCTTGCAGCCGCCGTGAGGATGACAGCAATTCTTCGCGGAATTCACGCTCGGACCGAAAAATAGCGGACACGACAGGCAACCGCCCCACAACAGGGCCGCCGCCATCAGCGCCGACATCAGGTATCTGGCTATGGTTTGCCGCAAGCCTTGCATCCTGATGTCACATTACAGCATCCAAACAACCAAAGCAAAGAGTCTTGTTCTCAGGCGTTTTGGCCTTTGTTTCGGCGCCGCCTGAGCCAAATGGCGCAACATCCGGGAATCGGGTTGGCCCAAAGCCGTAAAGTAAAATGAAACTATCTATGGTAGCGAAGCTCAGGTTGGCGGGATTCGTGTCGATTTCGATGCTCGGCATCGGTGGTTTATGCGCATTCCAGGCCCACACGGCCCCCGCAACTTTTGTTGTTTTCGATGCCACCAGGCTCCTCGCCGATAAACCAGTCGCCAGTCAGCTTCCGCAGGGTTGGGAACTGAAAGTCAACACAGGCGTCCCTGACATCACCTTCACCGGCCAGGGAGATGCCGCCGCGCTGCATTTCAGAAGCGCCAAAGCCTCGTTCGGGCTCGAAAGAGCCGTCAATATCGATCCCGCGCAGCTTCCTTATCTCAGCTGGCACTGGATGGTCACACAACTCCCCGCGCGTGGCGATTTTCGCCATACTTCGACCGACGATCAGGCCGCGCAGGTGATGGTAGCCTTCGACGATCGCCACATCATCTCCTACATCTGGGACAGCAACGCCCCGCAAGGTACCGAGGAGAGCGCGAGCTTCATTCCGCTCGTCCACATTTTCGACGTCGTTTGCCGCTCCGGAACCGCCGAAGCCAACCGCTGGCTCGATGAAAGCCGCAATATTGCGGCGGATTACCAGAAATTGTTCGGAAAACCGGCTCCGCACGTCAAAGGACTCCGTCTTCAGATCAATTCGCAGCATACCGGTTCCGTCGCGGAAAGTTACTTCGGCCAGGTGATCTTTCGTAACTCCCAGTCATGATCCTGGTCACCGGAGGGATGGGCTTCATCGGAAGCCACCTCATTGAGCATTTGCTCGCCCGCCATGAGCGCGTCCGGGCGCTGGTGCGCAAAACCAGCTCCTTCGGCAACAGACCCGTTGAAATCGCGCGCGGCGACCTCGCCACCGGCAATGGCCTCGCCGAGTCCCTCAACGGCGTCGATACGGTCCTCCATCTGGCCGGCGTCACCAAGGCGCTCTCTGTAGCCGATTACTATACGGGCAACGTCCGCGCCACGGAAAATCTCGCCCGCGCCATTGCCGCCACCGGCCGGCCCATCCGCACCGTGCACGTCAGTTCCCTCGCCGCCGTCGGTCCCGGCCCCGACGCCACTCCGTTGACCGAAGATGCCGCACCGCACCCCCTGACCCACTACGGAAAGTCTAAGCTGGACGGCGAACGGATCATGCGCGCCATCCTGCCGGACGCCGTGATCGTCCGTCCGCCCGCCGTCTATGGCCCGCGCGACACCGATGTTTTTGAAGTGCTGAAATCCATCAATCAGGGCATGGTGATAGAGATTGCGGGCGGTGAAAGATGGTTCAGCGCCATCTACGCGCCCGATCTGGCTGACGGCATCATCGCCGCCGCGCGTGAACCTCGCGCCGCCGGCCGAACGTATTTTCTCGCAGAGCGAGCTATCGTCTCGTGGAGCGACCTCATCGGAATCGCGGCGCGGATCATGGGCCGCACGCCGCGCATAGTTCGTGTTCCCCCCGCCGCGGCCCACGCGATAGGCTATTGTGCGGAGTTGTGGGCGCGCCTGACTCGGAAGCCCGGCATCGTGTCCCGCGATAAGGTCACCGACATGCAGCGCCGTTACTGGATATGCGACACGCGACGCGCGAAGGCGGAAATCGGCTTTGATGCCCCCACCGATATCGAAACCGGGCTGGCCATGACGCTCGCCTGGTATCGCGAAGCCGGGTGGTTGCAATGGAAATGATCTGGCCCGCGGACAAAGTCATCTTCGCGTATACCGCCCTGATGACCGTGATCGAGTTGATCTGGTTCCAACAGATTCCCGATGCCGGCTGGCTGCTGGCGCTGCATGCCATCGGCATTGTCCTGATCCTTCTGGCCGCTCGCAATGTCGCTCGTCGGCAGGCAGACTTCGCGGGGTTGATCTGGATCTTCCGCCACTGGTACCCCCTGCTTTACGTAGCCTGTTGCTACCGCGAAATGGCCATGATCATCGCCGGCATCCGGCACAATCACGCCGATCGCGCTCTGGCGGCCATAGACTACGCCTTCTGGGGCGCCTATCCAACGGTCTGGCTCGAACGGTTCTATTCCCCCGCTTTTACCGAATTTTTACAGATTATTTATACGCTATTCCTGCCCGTGGCGCTATTGGTGCCCTTTGTGATCTGGCGACAGAAGCGTTATATCGAGTTCCGCTACATGGCCTTCCTGCTGGCGTTGGGCTTTCTCGTGTCCTATCTGGGCTACCTCGCGGTACCCGCCCACGGCCCCCGCTTTTTGTTGGCCGACCTGCAGCATCTGCCGCTCAAAGGTCTGTGGTTATTCAATTCCATGCAGGCCACACTCAATCGCCTGGAGCAGGACCACTACGATTGTTTCCCCAGCGGCCACACCGAACTGACTATACTGGCCTGCTGGCTCAGCCGAAGTATCTCAAAACGGCTTTTTTGGGTGTACTTTTTATACACTCTTTGCATTGTTTTTGCTACAGTTTATCTACGGTACCACTTCACGGCTGACATCCTGGCGGGTGTCGTGGTTGCGCTTGTTCTGATTCTGGCGGCACCACGTTTGTACCGCGTACTATCTGAAAAAGGGGAATCGATTGGCGATTGAAGTTGTTGCGATCAGCGGCAAAAGCGGGCTGAACGAGTTCGTGAAGCTACCCTGGTCGATCTATCTGAATGACCCGCAATGGGTTCCGCAGTTGCAAATCGCCACGAAGGAACTTCTTGATCGGGCGAAACATCCGTTTTACCAGAATGCGGAGGCCGAATTTTTTATCGCCCGGCGCGATGGGAAGGCGGTAGGCCGCATAGCGGCTATTGTCGACCACAAACACGATAATTTTCACCATGAAAAGGCCGGCTTTTTCGGCTTCTTCGAATGTGTGGACGATCAGGAAGTGGCCAACGCCCTGATCGCCACCGCGCGCAAATGGACGACAGATCGCGGCGCTAAATTCCTGCGCGGACCCGTCAACCCTTCTACCAACTACGAATGTGGCTTGCTCGTTCAGGGCTTCGAATCCAGCCCCATGGTCATGATGACCTACAACCCGCGCTACTATCCGCAGCTTCTGGAACGCGCCGGCCTGAGCAAGGTCAAGGATCTGTACTCGTTTGTAAATACCGCCGATGGCGTCGATCTCGACAAAATTAGCCGCGTGGCCGATAGAGCCCTGAAGCGCCATGGGGTTACCGTACGTCCCATCAACCTGAAGGACTTTCAGGGCGAAGTATCGGCCATCTGGGACGTCTACAACGCGGCCTGGGAGAAGAACTGGGGCTTCGTCCCCATGACCAAAGAAGAGTTCTTTTTGATGGGTAAAGAGATGAAACAGGTACTGAAACCTGAAATGGTCTTGGTCGGCGAGACCAGGGGACGTATGATAGGTTTTGCCCTGGCGCTGCCGGATGTTAACGTGGCGATCAAACCGGCGAACGGGCGACTGCTTCCGACGGGGTTGCTGAAGATCTTGTATTACCAGCGTAAAATCCGCGCTGTGCGTGTGATTGCGCTGGGAGTTGTGGAAGAATTCCGGGCTTCCGGAGTAGCCGCGGCCTTTTACGCGGCGCTGGTTCGCAATGCCCGTAAGCTGGGCTACGACCAGGAATGCGAGATGTCGTGGATACTGGAGGATAACGTATTAATGACACGGTCACTGGAACTGATGGGAGCCCGGCGCTCCAAGACGTATCGTTTATATCAATCGCCAGGCACGAGCGAGAACTAAAAGCATGAGCGCATCCATAGCACGCCTCACGACAAACCGCACAACCACGGCACGTACTGCCTCGCGCATCGCCGAATTTCCAGGCAACGCCGGATCCAGCGACGTTTTCGAGAAATGCCGTAATTTTACTCGTCCGTCCGATCTCCAGGCCGCCGGGCTCTACATGTATTTCGAGACCTTCGGTGATCGCGAAGGCTGCGCCCCCGGTGAAGTCCGCCACGGCGATGGCAAGGTCCTGATGTTCGGCTCCAACGACTATCTGGATCTCATCACCCATCCGGAAGTGATGGAAGCGGCAGCCAACGCGGCGTTGAAATACGGCAGCGGCTGCAGCGGCTCCCGCCTTCTCAACGGCACCCTCGATATCCACGTGAAACTGGAAGCCGAACTCGCCGCCTTCGTCCGCAAGGATGCCGCCATCATTTTCGGCACCGGTTTTCAGGCGAATTACGCCACGCTTTCCGCTCTCACCGATAAAGGCGACACGCTGATCTGCGACCACAACCTGCACGCCAGCCTGGTGGAAGGCGCTTTACGGTCCGACGCCCGCATGGTTCGTTTCCGCCACAACGATCTCGACCATTTCGAACGCTGCCTCGAAAACTGCAAGTGGGACGAACGCGTCCTCGTCGTCTCCGAAGGCGTGTTCAGCATGGAAGGCGACGTCGCGGCTCTGCGCGGCCTGATCCCCATGGCAAAGCAGTTCGGAGCGCGCACATTCGTCGACGAAGCGCACGGCATTGGCGTTCTCGGCGAGACCGGTGCCGGCGCGTCCGAACATCTGGGCGTGCTCGATGACGTGGATCTGATCATGGGCACCTTCAGCAAGTCGCTCGCCTCGGTCGGTGGTTTCATCGCCGGCGAGAAAACCGTGATCGATTTCCTGAAGCATACCGCCCGCGCCTTCGTCTTCTCCGCCAGTCTGCCGCCCGCCTCCGTGGCCGCTGCCGGCGTTGCTCTGCGCATCATCAAGACCGAACCGGAACGCCGCCGGCACCTGCTGCACATCGCCAACATGCTGCGCACCGAACTGGTTTCCCGCGGCTTTACCCTGCTCGATGGCGAAACGGCCATCGTTCCGGTCGTCTTCAATAGCGATTCCGATCTCTGCCGTCTCAGCAAGACGCTCTTACACGAAGGCATCTACATCAATCCGATTCTCCGCCCGGCGGCATCCCAGAACCTGCTGCGCATCTCCTGCACCGCGGCCCACACCGAAGCTCACGTGGAGCGGCTGGTCGATACCATCGAAAAGACTGTAGTCAGCCTCGGCATCGAACGCTGAGTACCCGGATTCAGACGGTCGCAGACATATTGGGCGGAAGACGCCTCGCCCACAGTTAGGCTCTTACTCATGCGCCGCAGTCCAGCAAATGCGTAGAAACGCTCCGGGCTTCGTTGGTTTATCGCTGCATCCGGTCACTGATGAACCGCCGACAGGCGACGCAGTCAGACCCCTTCTCACCCTCGATTCTACAAAATCCGCTGTCTTCAGATTGGGTGAACGCACACGTTGCGAGCAACCTACGCTCGAATGCGCGATTTCCGGAAATCAGAAATTGCGTATTTTGGAGGCGACCGATGAGTTTTCTGACTAAAGGAGGACATTTTGTAGCGCGGCGGACGATTGCCTTGTTATGGATCACATTGGTGTTCGCCCCGGCTCGGAGCCTCGCCATCAGCGCTGCCGTTGTGCCCTGTTCGGCACGGACTGACGCGGTAATCGCCAATACAGGCAAGGTCGTTTCTTCAGAAGACTCCGTGGTCGATTCCTATAACTCGACGCTCGGCGCTTATGGCGGCACCAACAGGGGAAGCCAGGGAGCGGTTCGCGCAGGGGGCCCGGTCGTCAGGCGGGGAGGCGTCATCAAGGGCTCCATCACCGAACACTCACCAGGCGAACTGCCGGAAATCCCGGTGTCCCGAATTGCGATTCCGCTGCCGCTCGGAGCCGGAACGCCTGGTCATTTGAGACTCGAGGGGCACCAGGCGCTGACATTGAAACCTGGAGACTATGTGGCCGCCGGAATCGATTTGGACTGGCCAGCCGAGATTCGCGTTGCCCCTATCGGACACGTCAGAATTTTCGTGACAGGCCGCCTCAGCATTGGTGGCGAAGTCAACCTTCACGGCAGGACACAGGATCTGGAGTTTATCGTCACGGGGAGGCATGAAGTTCATGACCCGCTGCTGTCTCCGCTCCATTACCTGCTTCCTTTTCTTTTCCCGAATCCGCATGACGTTGAGATCCGGCAAAAGGGCTCACTGACGGGCCTGCTCTATGCTCCGAAATCCGAAGTGTATGTGGATTCCGACGTGTTCGGGTCAGTGGTGGGAGCGGCGGTGCGGCTGGAACACCACGCGGCCGTGCATTACGATGTCAACCTGGTTTGCCCGATAGCGTCCCCCGTTTCCGGCGGGACACTGCCCCCGGCATTGCCGGCGCCGCCTCCGCCGGTGGTGGGCTGCTACATGAATACACGCAACGGCTGGCAGAACATTCCATGCGCGTCCCCGGCAGATCTGACGGAGTTTCCGAAGCCCCAGGTTACCGATGTTCAACTCACAGTGACAGGACTGAACACGATACCGCTTGTATTCGGCCAAATCGATGTGACGATTCCGCAGGTTTCGACGATCACTAATGTTGGGATTCACCCTGCCAAAGCAAACGAATTCAGCCTGCAAAGCTCCACCAACCAATTTCCGATACCCCTTACCAATCCCAATGCCAACGATACGGGGGTGGTCCAGTTCGTCGTTCAGAGCAGCGGATCTGAGAGTGCGATTTGTATCTATAACATCGACGCGACCCAGCAGGATTATGAACGACAATGCACGAAGCTCTGTCCCCCGATCTCGGACGCCGCCTGCGTGACGATATATCCCCCGCAAAGGCCGGGCGGCCTTCAGCCTTTCGACTATGGAAATATAGCCGGGCAACTGAATTCCAACGGAACTATTTCGATGGTGACTGAATTGAGCTGGGTGCAGAGCGGTCAGCCGAATCAATTCGCCGTGGTTGCCCCCGACATGTTCGGACTGGCCGGCAACTGGACCGAGATAAGCGGTGGATTATTGGGATACGGCGACGGTTCGGAGGCGGTACTAACCAACGCCGAAGTGATAACACAGGTTCTGGCTTCCACTTGCCCGGGCGATACCCAGGCTGGCAGCCCGATCTGCGCGCCTCCCGTGCTGCAACCAATGGGCGAATACTATATTGGCAGCAATGGCACAGTCGAAACGAATAACCTGATATCCGTGGCACCCGCCACATTGACCTATCTGAACCCTGACCTGGAGTTGGGGAGCGTTACGGCGTCCACATCCGGAAGTTGCGTTGGCCCGAGTCATGCATACATAAAGGACAGTCCGCAGGACTTCGGCGCCACGCCCTCGACGCAGGGCAACCAGGTCTTTTGGGAAAGTCCTGACATTTTTGTGGTACCCACTGGCACGGCGGTGGACGTCAACGCCGCCTCGAACGAGACAACCATCACTCCGGGCTCAAAGTACGACGTTTATGTGCGGGTGCATGACGACCTGGGCTGCGTCGACGCGACCGGCGTGAAGAGCCTCGTTTATCTGGCGGACCCATCGGCTCTCTCCGTGCAATGGGATTCGATTACAGGCAATAACTACGTGGGCAACAACATGAGCGACACGGGTGTTACGGTACCAGCCGGGGGCCAGGCTCTGATCGGACCCTTGACCTTTACGGCGCCAGCCACGGGTATCGGGAACGGCCACAAATGCCTTCTGGCGGCAATCGAAGCCGATGGCGAGCCAGCTCCGGCGACGAGTACGGACGCGCCGGACTCGAATCAGGGTCAGCGTAATCTGGAGTTCGTCGGCCCGTGCGTCTTTCAGCTCACGAACGGAACTACGTCCGGCGGTAATGTTCAGATCAGTCTTACCGCCTCGCCCAACTCGAATACGCCGCCTTCTCTGACGGTTTCGCCCGATATCGAGGTCACGTTCGACGATGCGGATTCCAGCTGGTTCAACGCGTGGAACACTCAGGCAACGGAACAACCTTCGCGCTCACACATAACAGCGGCACGAATTCGACCACCGTGCGGCTCGGAACGTTTAGCGTCGCGCTCAATCCGGCGCCGCTCGCAGCCGGCCAGTCCCGTAGCGCTACGGGCAATATCAATCCAACCACCGGAACTCTGATGCTCCAGATGGGAGCAGTTCTCACTGACTCCGGCGGACAGGTGCTGGCGAGGAATGGCGGATCCTGCTCGGCGACGGCGAATGTACTTCAGTGAACTAGCCTCAGTTTTTTTCATAAGTCTTTACGGTTTTGAACCAGGTTTTCCGCGATGTATAGCGGACAAGGTTTTTCGGGACATTTAATCAGG
>Ga0302195_10004274_pt1 | contig 11089 bp, 10 predicted proteins | sample II_Bog_N1_2_FD_198778 | JGI IMG/M metagenome (GOLD analysis project Ga0302195, IMG submission 198778) | Peat permafrost microbial communities from Stordalen Mire near Abisko, Sweden - II_Bog_N1_2 | ecosystem: Environmental > Terrestrial > Soil > Wetlands > Peat | place: Sweden: Abisko...
CTCTCTCGAAGGCTCGCTTCTATGCCGGAGTCGCTAGCTTTGGCCTTTGCGGCGGTAGAGGATTTGGAATTCGTAGCCGTCGTTGGCGGGGAAGAGGGTGGCGATCAGGCGCAGTCTTTCGGCGAGGGCTGGGGCGGCTAGCAGGGGGTATTCGCGCTCGCGGAGGTCGTGGTACTCGAAGTCGAGGGCGAGCGAGAGCATGTAGATGGCGAGGGAGTCGGAGAAGGCGGATTCTTCGAAGTTTTTGCGGGCGCGCTCGTCGGTGGGCATGGGTGCGCCGGAGGAGCTGGTGACTGGCTCCAGGGCCCGGCGGCGGGTCTCCCAGGCATCCTGGCTGGTTTCGCCTCGGACGCCGGCCTGGGCCTGGGACCAGGCCAGGTCGGCGAAGCTTTGGGGGACGCCGATGGAGTCGACGAAGTTGTGGGCGACGTTGATGAGGAATTCGAAGGAGAGGCCGAAGCGGTCGTCGACCAGGCGCGTGGAGAGGAAGACGCCTTCGACGAGGCCCATGGTGACGTTGCGGTGGCAGATGGCGCGGTCGCTGAGGTCGACGGAGTAGTTGGGGGCGACGGCGGTTAGTTCGCCCTCGTGGATGACGAGCGGCACGAAGTAGTAGCAGCGCTTGGCCAGGGCAGGGGCGAGAGAGCGGGGCACGGCGCCGACGAGGCGCTCGAGCTCGGCGTGGGCGATGCGGGTTTCGCCCCACATGGAGTAATTGAGGCCGTTGGGGGCCAGAGCGACGGTGGCCTGGGAGGCGACCTTCTCGGCGGGGGGGAGTTCGTTTTGGAGCACAGAGGTAGCCACTCCTATCTATACTAAATGTACGCGCGGCGACTGCGCGGAACGGTGTGTTTGGTGGCGCTGTTCCGAGGATTTTTGTCAGGGCCGGCCGTGCGGATCAGGAGCTTTTCCCATGACCGCAGGTACGATGCATCCCCGACCGGAAGAGTTCAAGGCGCGGCCGGCGAGCTTTCTGGGCTTTCCGCTGGATGGCTTCAACTTGTTTACGAGTGTGTTGCTGGCGGTTACCTCCGGTTTCTTCGCTTTCTTTCTGGTGACGGCGCTCGCGATCTTCGGGCTGCTGGGGTGGAATTTGCTGGGCGGGCATACGGTCAATTACGCCAACGCTTATCGTTATTTTGGGGCGCCTGTGGCGGTGGTGGTTTGGATTGTGGCGTTTGCGGTCTTTGGGACGCTGTGGGTACGGGCCAAAATCAACGCGAAATAGAGCGGCGTCTGCTGGTAAACTCCGGGGATGAAGCGACGTTTTGCGCGCGGGCTCCGTGCGTTTTTCTTTTTTTTGCTAGCGGCCGTCGTCGCCGGCGGGGCGAGCCCGCATCGCAGGGCGGCGCTGGCCGCGCCGGTGAGAGACGCCCGGCTGGCGGCCGGCATTCAGGCGGTGCTGGCCGACCCGGCACTGAGCCATGCTCACTTTGGCATTAGCGTGACGAGCCTGGCTGGACGGCCGTTGTTTGGGCTGAATGACGGCGAGCTGTTTACGCCGGCCTCGAACGCCAAGCTGGCAACGACCGCGGCGGCGTTTGCGCTGCTGCCGGTGGACACCCTGACCTGGACCACAAACGCGGTGACGAGCGGGACGGTGGATGCGAAGGGGGAGCTGCGGGGCGACCTGATTCTGCTGGGCGCTGGCGACCCGACGATGAGCGGCCGCAGCTATCCATACGGCAGCAAGCCGGCCGCGCCCCCGCAGCCGCTTGCCGCGCTGGAGCAGATGGCCGACCAGATCGCGGACCTGGGAGTGCGCGAGATTCGCGGCAATATCGTAGGCGATGATACCTTCTTTCCCGACGAGCCCTACGGGAGCGGGTGGAGCTGGGACGATTTGCAGTGGGGTTATGGCGCGCCGGTTTCGGCCCTGTCGGTTGCCGACAATCAAGTGATTCTGAACCTCGCTCCGGATGAACGCGGTACGCTGGCGGCGGCTTGGCAACCAGATGTCCCGTATTACTTTCTGGATGGCGGAATGACGCCCGCGGCGAAGGGGATGAAGGCCGAGCCGGGACTGGACCGGAGACCAGGGTCGCTTAGCGTGCGCGCCTGGGGAACCGCTCCGGCGGAGGGCTTTCACGCGCCGATGGCCATCGAGGACCCGGCGCAGTTTGCCGCACGGGCGTTTGCGGAGATGCTGCGGGCGCGGGGAATTTTCATCGACGGCACAATCGGTGCGAGACATCGTCCATCCACGGCTGCGGGCGCGAGTGGAGGGCAGGCTGCGCCGCTTCTGCCGGCATCAGGCCTGGCGACCGTGGCTGCGCCGTTTGCGGGCAGGCGGGTGCTGGCGGCGCATACTTCGGTTCCGGTGGCTGAGGACCTGAAGCTGACGAACAAGGTGAGCCAGAATCTGCATGCGGAGCTGATTTTGCGGCTGCTGGGCCGGACTTTGGGTTCCGACGGGAGCTTTGCGGAGGGAGCGCGGGTAGTGCGGCAGTTTCTGGTGAGCGCGGGGGTTGCGCCGGAGGATTTCTTTTTCTATGACGGCTCGGGGATGAGCAACGACGACCTGATTACACCCCGCGCCTATACGACGCTGCTGACCTACGCCGCTGGGCAGAGCTGGGGAGCGGAGTGGAAGGCGACATTTCCGATTGGCGGGGTGGATGGGAGCCTGGGGAGCCGGTTCAAGGGGACGGCGCTGGAGGGGAAGATCTTTGCCAAGACGGGGACGCTGGCGGAGGCGAATGCGCTTTCGGGATACCTGGTGAGCTCGAGCGGGAGGACGGTGGCGTTTTCGATTCTGGTGAACAGCCACCGGCCGGATAGCGCGGCGGAGCTTCACTCGATCGACCGGATTTGCCTGGCGATTGCCGCGGCGGAATAGCCGAGCGAGGTTTCAGGGCTGAGGGATGGCTTATCATCGCTAGAGATGCTTCCTCGCCGATACCTCCTGATTTCGATGGCCACCGCCGGTCTGCTGGCTGGGTTTGCGACTGGCTGCAAGCAGTTGCCCGCATCCAAGCCCGAGGCGCTTTTCAGCGTGGAGGAGGGGCGGGGCCAGCAGGTTTTTCATGCAAAATGCGCCCGGTGCCACTATCCGACGACGGACAAGGGGCTGCACGGGCCGGGGTTGCAGGCGCTGACCAAGCTGAAGGCGATGCCGAGTGGCGCGCCGCCGACCGATGAGCGGCTGACGCAGACTATCCTTCACGGGCACGGGATGATGGAAGCGGTGCCGGTGCCCGACGGCGATTTGCAGGATCTGCTCAAGTATCTGCATACGCTTTAGGAAGAATATCGATGCCGGACGAGAAGCAACCGAGGCCCCAGCGTGAAGTTGAAATGGCGCCCCATGAACTGACGGCCGGGTCGGCGGGCACGTCGCGGACGCCGCTGCCGGGGCTGATTTTCATAGGACTCTACATGCTGGTGCTAGCGACGGTGACCGTGTTTGGGGTGGTCCAGGGGCATTTTCCGCGGGCGTACCTGATCTTCGCGGCGCTTTTCATCATCGCGGGGTTTGGGCTGGTGCGGCTGTTTCGGTGGGCGTGGGCACTGACGCTGGGGGCCGTGGCGCTGCTGATGAGCTACTACCTGTGGGTGTTTCTTTCCATGAAAATCGGTCCGGCCGCGGTGCAGAGCGGGCTGAACGCCGTTTTTTTTCTTTACCTGGTGCGCGTGGAGGTCAGGTCGAAACTGCGATAGGCAGACGCGGGCTTATTTCAGAAGGCCTTTGATGATGTTCTGGCGGCTGCTGCTGCGGAGGTCCTTTTTGGCGAGGTGCCTGCCGCGCTCAAAAGCCACGATGCTGTCGTAGAAGTGCATGGAGAGTGTGGAGCGGGTGAACTCGGTGGGCGGGAGTTTTTCGCGGGACCAGTCGGCGTTGAGTTGGTCGATGAGGGTTTTGCAGAGTTCGATGAAGGAGCCTTCGCGGCCTACGCCTCCTCCGTACTCGTCCCAGTAGGCGGTGTGCAGGTCTTCGACCATGTAGACGCCGTCTTTGGCGGTTTTTGAGTAGAGGAAACGGAAGGTTTCGACGACATGGGCCATCTGGTGGCTGCCGTCGTCGAGGACGATGTCCGGAGTGCCGAACTCGTCGAGGATGGATTGAAGGAAGGCGGGGTCGGCCTGGCTGCCGATGCGGATGGCGATCTGGTCTTCTTCGAATTTGGCGCATTCGGGATTGATGTCGATGCCGACGATCTGGGCGTGGGGGCCGAGGTAGCGCTTCCACATTTGAGCGGAGCCGCCGCGGCCGCAGCCGATTTCGAGGAAGAGCATGGGCCGGTTGACGTAGCGGGCGAAATGCGCCTCGTAGGCGGGGAAGTAGTGCTTCCACTTGTGGATGGTGCGCTGCTGGTTGTTGAGGAACTCGGACCAGAGACTCACTTCGACCTCACGGGCGGACAGGAAGCCCGAGGAAAATCGGGGACCGTTGGGGGGCGCATCGCGGTCTCAGTTTACCGTGACGGCCAGGGTGGTGGAGTGCTCGGTAGCGGTGACGCCGTCGCTGGTTTGCGCGGTTACGGTCAGAGTGTAGCTGCCGAGGGGAGTGCCTCCGACGACTGGACCGTGATGGAGATACTTGTAACGCGCGGCGCAGGCGGTCATGGTGGTGATGCTGAGGACGCCAACCAGGGCGAGCAATGCCACGCGGCTGAACAGCTTGCGTTTGCGGCCGGCAAATCCGAGGACGGCGATGCCGGGCAGAAGGAAGGCGAGCGTCAACGGGGCGTGGGTATTGCGATCATTGAGGTGATCGGAGAAGCGATTGGCTCCGCTGGTGCCGCCGGGCGCAAGGGTTACGACGCTGAGGTCGGCCTTGACGGGTGTGGTCGGCGAGACGACCTGGAGATTGATGGGTGTGAAGGTGCAGTTGATCTCATCGACCGGCAAGCCGGAGCAAGAGAGGCTGAGGAAGCCGGTGAATCCGTTGAGAGGGGTAACGGTGAGGACCGTTGTGCCGGAGCCACCGGCGGCCATGGTGAGCGAGGTGGGCGAGATCGCTACGGAAAAGTCGGGTGTGGCTGCCGCGTTGGCGTGGACGGAGAGGGTATCGGAGTTCGACTCGGCCCGTACTTTGTCGCCAGAGTAGACGGCACGCATCTGGTGGTCGCCCGGCGCGAGTGAATCTCGAGTCAAGGTGGCTGTTCCGGTTTCATCCAGAGCGACGCTTGCGACGCCGCGCTGGTCCTCGAAAAGGGTCACGACGCCGGATGCCGGGGCGCCATTCGCATCGCGGACGGTTGCTGTGAAGATTGCGGCGGTGTGGTTGCCGACGGGTCCGGAAACCACGGCGAGCGAGGTTCGGGTGGGAATTGGGGCATTCTGCCCAGCCGCGGCCAGCCCGGAAAAGAGCGCGACGCCAATGAAGGGCAAAGCGAGCGCCCATGAAGTCTTCAGCCATCCAGAAAGCGCCCATTTGAATTGCGCCGTCTGGCGTTTACCAATCTGTTTCGTCACCCGATCCCAACCTCTGCTCGAAGAATGCGTTGCCGCGTGAATCGCGGCTTGAAACTCAATTGTATCCGGCCCCGGCGGGGCTCGCCCAGCGGGCGGGCGGGATTCGCGGCAATGAGGGCCGCAAGGGGATTCCGCGCTCTTGCGAAAGGACTGGAGAAGAGACGTTGCGCGGGCGCTGAAGTGAGCGAGCTTACATTGAATCGCCGTCGCAGGGCCCCTGGTTGGGAATCTCCTCCCGTTCCGGGTTCGGGGTCCATTTTCCGTCGAAGTCATGGTACCAATCCACGGCCTCTCGATACTTCTCGATGAGGTGCTCCAGAGCCTCTTTCCTTTGTTTGCTGTTCGCATCCTCGTTGTCGCCCGGCTTCGCGAGCCTGGAGGGGTCGCCGGACTGTTCGACTTCCTTTCGCTGCGCCGGTGTGAGGGACCAGTTCAGCGGATCGGTTCCGACGGTGGTGAAGGCCGAGAAGTCGGCAAAGACGATCCGGTGGATCTGAAGCATATCGGGCGGAAAGGACTTTTCCAGCAGATCGAGCCCTACGCGGTTGCGCTCGGTCACGCTGTCGTGACCGGCGGCAAGAAAACCTGTGACCGGAGCGGTCGCCTGGCCGAAGATGCTCCACCGGACCGAGCAAGGCTGCGGGCGGTCGTCGTTGTTGTCGGCGCTGTTGCGGATTTCGATGAGAATGATCTTGAGTGGGGAGGGCTGTTTTCCGGCGCCTTCCACTTGCCCTTTCTTTTTTGCCGCGTCCTGGGCGTTCAATGCGGCCATCCGGTTTCTGAGGGCTGAGCGGATGAACTCGATCGCCGAGGCTGTTCCATCGTTGTCGTAGTTGCCTCCGTCGATGAAATGCAACCCCTTCTTGTTGACGCTTTCCGGAATCCGGGCCGCGGAGGAGACGTACGGGAAGGTCGCCGACATCTGCGCGGCCGTCGCGAGGTAGAGATCGGCCGGCTCGGCGACGGGGAGGACGTTGCAGTTCGACTTCAACTCTTCGGGCGTGTCCGTGCGTGGAGGGCCGTAGGCCCCGAGAAACGACTGCGAGGGACAGGATTCATTGAGGCCCAAAGGGACGCGTGGGACGTCGTAGTTGGCCACGAGGAAGCGCTTACCACCTTCCACTGTCGTGGAATTCATGGTGAAGGCGGGCTTGTTGCCGGAGCCGTCGGCCAGCAGCTTCTCCAGCGTCAGGGGCGCGTTGTCTGGCCGGCGGTCGTTGGGCATCTTGGCCGTACCGCACCATTTGTCGCGCAGATTGCGGATGAAGCCCTTGCGCAGAGCCCAGGTGCGATCTTTGCCCAGCGGAGTCTCGCCATCGTCCAGGTCCGATTCGCCGGTGGAGGGTGCGGTCCAGAAGTGAAGCCAATGTGGGAGCCGGATGGGCATCGCCACCCGGGGAAGGTCGTAGTAAATCAGGCCCCAGCCGATCGACTCGAGGCTGGAACACTCCGCTCCGCTGACCACGCGTTTCTTGCTGACTTCGCCTTCGGTCTGCCACGCGGCGTCCTTGCTCCTTTCGGGCGGTTGCAACTCGTTCAGATAGTTCATCAGGCCCAGGCTTCCGCCGGAAACGGTGCTTGCCAGCAGGAGATTGTCATGGAAGGTGGTGCTCTTTCCCTGCTTGTCCGTGAGCGGCGTATCCTCAAGCACGCTGAGCACGGTCGCCGTCCAGGCCGACGCATGAAGGCCGCCGCCCGTCGCGGTGACGATGATCAGGGGGTCGTCCGGATGCTCGTCCTGCTTGATTTGGACGATCCGTTCGGGCGTGAGAATACTGGAGGGATCTGATACCTGACTTTTTGCCGTGGACAGGTAATGCTCCTCGGGAACGAGCCATTTGTTGGCGATCCACCCCGGCACCAGCCGCAGGCCAATCAGGCCGAACAAAATCACAGTGAGCACGGGAATCCGGTAGCGATCCACAAAGAATGCGAGCCCCCCGAACCCCCAACTGACCAGGGTGATCAGAATCAGCAACAGCGCGAAGATTGGGAAGCGCGCCGCATCCTTGAGGTGATATAGGGTGCCGACGGAACCAAGAAACACCGCGATGACTACGGAAGCCCAGGCTTGGAATGCGGCAAAACGCCCGCGGGCCTTTTTCAGATCTTCCCGCTCCTTCTGGGCCAGCTTTGGATCGCTATTCCACGAAGCGGGCTGCTTCAGACTGGACTTTTTCACCAGGAGATAGATCGCGATCAAGCCCGGAATCGCCATCAAGATCGAAAAGAAGACCCAGGACACGAACTCCCGCTTCACTGGGGCCGTCATGGGCCAAAGGACAAAATAGAGCGCCAGAAAGGAGGCCACGGCCACGATCGAAAATGAATGCGCCTCAAAGAGGTGGCCGTCTTTGTAGGAGTACCCGGCCACGCCCGGAAGCTTGGGCGGCACGGCTGGCGGCTTCTCGTCCACTTCACACTTGATGATTCGCATCTCGACGGTGGGGTTTGCGACCCCGTCCCCCGCCGCCTTTTTGCCCGCGGGTTCGCGTTCTTTGCGTTTCCGCATCCGCCACTCGCGCCATGCGTTTAGCGGCGCAATCGTCACCGCTTCGAGCGTGAGGTCGCTGATCGTTTCCCCAGGTTTCTGAAGCCGGAACGCGGAGCGAGGAAAGAGGATCGTCCGGGCCGCGGTTACTCCGAGTTGCACAGTGGTTTGTCCGTCATGGCTCGGCATCTCGTAGGCCATGTAGAAGCCGGCGTTGATGACCCACCACAGAATCCCGGCCAAAACCATGCCACCGATACTTCCCAGAAGCACGCCCACCCATGTCGCGGTCTCCGAGGTGCCGCCAAGGAGTTCGCCATGCCCCCACAGTACCGTGCTGCCATTCCACAGCATGTACAGCACTACAAATACAGTCGGAATCTGAAACACGGCAACCGGGCACCACTCCCGTTTGGCGTCGTCGTCGGCCAACAGTTTCTTCATCCATCGCGGCGGACAAGTGTCAAAGCGGTCCCGTCCGTTGACGACAACGACGCGCGCCATGATCAGCGAGACAAAGCCCGCCGTGGTAACAAAAAAGATGACGCAGAGATATTGCGCCGAACGTTCCGGAGTCACAATGCCACTGGTCAGGGCGCGTAAGGGGGACTCGTTCAAGATTGCCAGCCCAAGCGAAAAGACCAGCAAAAAGATGCTGAAGCGCAGAAAGTACAGATAGCGGCAAGTGCGCGCCAGACTCGCCTTCCATTGGGAGAGCTTTCTTTTTAAGCGCGCCAGGCGCTGTTTCCAGGTTCTTTTGGGCATGAAAGTCCTCCAACTCGGTTGGCGAGTTATGGTCTGCAATGGAAGGTCATGTGCGGCGCGGGGGAAGCGCCGTTGCATGGAGCCTTTTGGATCGGAAATTTGAGGCGGAAGAAATCGCAAACAACCATAACACGGATTGCAACCCTGTCAAGCGAGAAAATTCGCTCTCCCGGGGGGAAATGGCGAGTAAGTTTCTCGCCTGCTCCCCTCGGTTGGGCACTTCCGATATACTGACAGTCTGGAAAGCGGGACCCTCCGGGCTCGCCGGTAAAAGCCCAACCCATGATCGCTCATTTGCGTGGCAAGCTGATTCATAAACAACCCGGACAGGCGATTTTGGAGGCGGCGGGGGTGGGTTACGACGTGACCATCTCGGTGCCGACGTTTACGGCGTTGCCGGGGGTGGGCGCGGAGGCCGCGCTGCACATCCATACGCAGGTGCGCGAGGATCAGATTGCGCTTTTCGGGTTTCTGGAGCGGGACGAGAAGCGGCTCTTTGAGCGGCTGATCACGGTGACGGGCGTGGGGCCGAAGCTGGCGATTACTCTGCTGAGCGGGTTGAGCGCGGAGCGGGCGGTGAACGCCATCCGGGGGCAGGACCACGCGACACTGACGCGGATTCCAGGGGTGGGGAAGAAGCTGGCGGAGCGGCTGGTGCTGGAGCTGAAGGACAAGCTGGACGACCTGGCGACGGCGCCGGTGGCGGCGCAGGCGCGGGGGGTGGCTGTCGAAGATGTGCTGTCGGCGCTGACCAACCTGGGGTATCAGCGGGTGGCGGCGGAGAAGGCGGTGCAGGTTTCGGTGGAGAAAGAGGCCGGGCTGGCTGGGGATTTCGATGGGCTTTTCCGGGCGGCGCTGAAGGTCATCCGGTAGACGGCGGGAATCCAGCCACTGCGCTTTTTTGAGGTTTCGCAGAAGCTCACTCCACCCGTGCCCGGTTCGCGCTATACTGATTTGCGCCGGATTGGAACGCCCGGTTCCCCCCACAAGAAAATCTTCATTTGCCTGGAGGTATCGTGAGAGCGAGCGCTGGGGTTGAGTTCTCTTTCTTTTTTGTCTGCTTTGGAGTGCTGGTGGCGGGGTTCTTTGCGCAAGGGATGGCGGCGCAGACGCCGATCGGCTATGTGACGGTGCGCGATGCGCGGGAGCAGGCGTTTTCTGTCGAGGTTCCGCGCGGATGGAAGACGATCGGGGGGATGTTCCGCAATAGCACTGTGGACACGCGCCCTTTGATCGATATGACATCTCCGGATGGCAGGTCCAACGTCCGCCTCGGCGATGCGACCATTCCGCCCTACACGACTCCCGGTCCGTTCAACTCCGGGCGGCGGCCGGGCGTGGCGCCCTACGCGAGCGGAGAACAGTTCGCAGCCAAATACGGGCAAGCGCGTTTCGGCAGCATGTGTGAGGCGGTGCAGGTGACCGGCTCGCGGGCGATGGCCCCCAAGTACCACTCCTCGGGCGGCATCCAGGTCCCGGGGATGCAGACCACCGGGGGAGAGGCTTACCTCAGCTGTACGCAGAATGGTCAGCCGATGTTCGGTTATGTGTATGCGGAGACGTTCTCAATGGGCACGATGCCGGGGGCCGCGCTGTGGTATGTGGTGGCGCTGGGCAGCTTTCTTTGTCCGGTCGACCAGGCAAAGGCTGTCGGCGAGATCCTGAAGCACTCGGCCGACTCGATCCGCTACAATCCCGTGTGGTCGCGGATGCAGCAGCAATTGGAGAATCAGGCGACGCAGGCAAACATGGCTCAGGCCCAGGCGACGATTGCGGCGACGGAGCGGATGAACGCGCACCAGCAGGCGATGATCCGTGGCCAGGATGCGCAGAATGAGAACTTCAACGACATCCTGAATGGTGTGTCTTTTACGCGGGACACGGCTACGGGGAAGGAGTACACGGTGCCGGCCGGGAAGGGCGGAACGCAGTGGATCAACGGCAACCGGGCGGTGGTGGAATCGGCATTTTCGCCGGGCCCCGGCTTCAATCAACTGGAGAGCATCAGCCACTGAGGCCGCCGAGTTTGCTAGTCTTCCTTCTGTATGCCGATTGCCGCAAAGACTCGCGCAACGAAATCAACCGCTCCTGCGCATCTGCGCAAGGAGGGCCTGGCCTTCCTGCGGGCGCTGGTTCGCGCCAACAAGAGCGATCCGGTGGAGGCGCGGGCGTGGTTTCTGGAGAACAAGGCGACGTGGGAAGCCGAGTTGAAGGAGCCGATGCTGGCGATTATCCGACGGGTGACGGAGGCGATGCTGGATTTCGCTCCGGAGCATGTGCGGCCGGCGGAGAAGTCGTTCTTTCGCATTTATCGGGACACACGGTTCTCGAACGACAAGCGGCCCTACAAGGAGCATGTGGCGGCTTGGTGGTCGCACCGGGCGCTGGAGAAGACTTCGGGGGCTGGGTTCTATT
>Ga0302195_10004308_pt1 | contig 11020 bp, 11 predicted proteins | sample II_Bog_N1_2_FD_198778 | JGI IMG/M metagenome (GOLD analysis project Ga0302195, IMG submission 198778) | Peat permafrost microbial communities from Stordalen Mire near Abisko, Sweden - II_Bog_N1_2 | ecosystem: Environmental > Terrestrial > Soil > Wetlands > Peat | place: Sweden: Abisko...
CGCCCAGGCCGAGCACGATCCCGAAGCGCTCGCAGTCCTCATCACCAGCAACGCCGCGCTCGCCGAGGCTGTGAAGGCCGAAGTCAAAACGCAGTCGCAGCAGAATGCAATCGCAAAACAGTCCCTCGCCGAGCACGGCTATATATTCGTAACCGTCTCGGTTGCAGAATCGCGCGCACTCACCAATCGCCTCGCTCCGGAGCACCTCACAGTGGATGCAGCCGCAGACTTGAAGTGGGTGCGCAACGCCGGCTCGGTCTTCGTTGGCGCGTATTCGCCGCAGTCCATGGGCGACTACATCTCCGGCCCCAACCACGTCCTGCCCACCGGCCGCGTAGGTCGCATACGCGGCGGCCTCAGCGTCATGGATTTCCTTAAAGTCATTACAGTCCAGCAGTACACGCGACGTGCCCTGCGCGCTCTCGGCCCTCATACCATTGCATTGGCCGAGGCCGAGGGTCTCGTGGGCCACGCCCAGAGCGTGCGAGTGAGGATGAAATGACATCAGCAATCAAAACAGTTACAAATAAACCGGCCGCCGCGGAATTTGTAACACAAATTGTTCCGCAACCGCGCCGCGCCGTGCTGGCCATGCCGGAGTATCACCCGCCGCTGGCCGGCCGCGTTGCCCTGCGCCTGGACTTCAACGAGAACACCTTTTCCCCCTCGCTCAAGGTGATCGAGCGTCTGCGCCAGATCACAGCCGAGGGACTGACGAAGTATCCCGAGCGCGAGGGCGTCGAGCGTATCACTGCCGCGCACTTCGGCTTGCAGGCCGATCAGGTCCTGCTGACCAACGGCGTCGATGAAGCCATCCACCTGGTCTGTGCGGCGTTTTTGGAACAGGACGACGAGGCGATCATCTGCACGCCGACCTTCTTCATGTACGAAGTCAGCGCGCGCATGATGACTGCACACCTGGTGCGCGTGCAGGCGGACGCCTCGCTGGAGTTCCCCTACCAGCGGTTTCTCGCCGCGATTACGCCGCGCACCAAACTGATCCTCATCGCGTCGCCCAACAATCCCACCGGTGCGGTCGTCAACCGCGATCACCTGCTTGCGATCTGCGCGGCAGCTCCGCAGGCGGTGGTGATGATCGATGAAGCGTACTACCACTTCTTCGGCGAGACGCTCTTCGCGGACGTGGGCAAGGTCCCGAATATGCTCGTCGCGCGCACGTTTTCGAAGGCCTACGGACTGGCCAATCTTCGCATCGGCCTGCTCGCGGGTCCTGCCGCGCTGATGAAGTATGTGCGCAAGGTCAGCTCGCCCTACAACGTCAACGGCGTAGCGCTGGATTGCCTTCCGGTGGCGCTTGCGGATGACGCATACGTCGCATGGTACGCCGCGCAGGTGAACGCGGGCCGAGCCCGCATGATGGACGGACTGCGTGTTCTCGGCGTAGATTTCTTCCCCAGCCACGCCAACTTTGTATTGATGAAGATCGGCGCAAAACACGCTGAGTTGGTGGCTGCCATGCGCGCGCGCGGCGTCCTGCTGCGCGACCGCTCCACCGATCCCGGCTGCGATGGCTTCGTCCGCATCACCATCGGCGTCGAGGAGCACGTCACGCGCGGCCTCGCCGCATTGAAGGAATCCTTGCAGGAGATTGGATGGGCCAAATGAGCGATGAGATAAGAACAGGCACAGTCAAACGCGACACCACGGAGACGAAGATCGCCCTGACGCTGACCATCGACGGGCAGGGCACATACTCCGTCTCTACTGGCATCCGCTTCTTCGACCACATGCTGGAGCTGTTCACGCGCCACGGCGGCTTCGACCTCGCGCTCAAATGCACCGGCGACCTCGACGTCGATCAGCACCACACGGTGGAGGATGTGGGCATCGCGCTGGGCGAGGCCTTCGCCATCGCGCTGGGCGACAAGAAGGGCATCCTGCGCGCTGGATACTTCGTCATGACGATGGACGAGACGCTCGCCGTCGCCGCCGTCGACCTGAGCGGGCGCACGGCCTACGTCGTCGACGATCAAGTCACCGTACCCATGGTCGGCGACTTCCAGAGCGAGCTACTGACGGACTTCTTCGAGGGATTCGCGCGCGGAGCCAAGGCCAACGTCCACGTCAAAACAATGTACGGCCGCAGCAACCACCACAAGATCGAGGCCATCTTCAAGGCCTTCGCGCGGGCAATGCGCGGCGCCTGCAGCCGCGATGAACGTATGCGCGAGTTGCTGCCAAGTACAAAGGGGTTGCTGTGATTGCCATTGGATCAATCCGAAGAGGTATCTTTTGGTTGGCAGTCGCCGCTAATATGGCGTCGTTTGTGACGTTTGGAATACTTTGGTTTGTTTCTAGGCGTTGGGACGGTTTGTACGGTCATATCAATGATTTAGGTTCGTACGTTGCTTGGGGATGTATCTGTTCACTTGTTGGTTTAAGTGCAGGATGGTTCGGTATCGGTTGGCGGCGGATTGTTGCTTTAGTGATGAGCGCGCTTTTGTTTATGTTCTGGCTTTGGCAAAGTAAAGCGGTATAGGACGACTTGATGATTGCAGTGATTGATTACAAAGCGGGCAATCTGACCAGCGTGGTCAAGGCGCTGAGTTTTCTCGACGCGCGCGATGTTGCCGTCACGCAGTCGCCCGATGTTGTGCGCGGCGCGGACAAAATTGTGCTGCCCGGTGTTGGTCACTTTCAATCGACGCAGTTGCTGGAAGACCTTGGCCTGACCGAGGCCGTGCGCGAGAGTGTTGCGAAGGGCACATGGTTTCTGGGGATATGCGTCGGCCTACAGTGGCTCTTCGAGGGTTCGACCGAAGCCCCAGGAACGCCGGGGCTGGGCGCGTTTGCAGGAATGTGCGAGCACTTCCCTGTCACATATGATGGAGCAGACCTGAAGTCGCCGCATGTAGGCTGGAACTCGCTGGAGCAGATCAGGCCGGACTCGCGCCTGCTGCGCGGCGTCGCGGACGGCTCGTTTGTCTACTTCACCCACTCCTGGCGCGCTCCGGTCGTACAAGAAACCGCCGCGGTTACAAATTACGGCGGCGCGTTTACCGCGGCGTTGGAACGCGAAAACGTAATGGGCGTGCAGTTCCATCCCGAGAAGTCGGCGGACGTGGGGCTGCGCGTGTTGCGAAACTTTGTGGAGTTGTAGATGCTGACCAAACGAATTATTGCCTGTCTCGATGTGCGCGGCGGGCGCGTTGTGAAGGGCGTGCAGTTTGTCGACATCGTCGATGCGGGCGACCCGGCGGAGCTGGCGCATCGCCATGCGGCGGCGGGGGCCGACGAAATCGTGCTGCTCGATATTACGGCCACGCACGAGGGCCGCGGTACGCTGCTCGATACTGTGCGGCGCGCGGCGGCGAAGCTCTTCGTTCCCTTCACCGTTGGCGGCGGCATCCGCACGGCAGAGGATGCAGCGGCAGTCTTCAACGCGGGCGCGGACAAGGTCAGCATCAACTCGTCAGCGATTGCGCGGCCCGAGCTGATCGGCAAGATCGGTGCGAGCTTTGGCGCGCAGGCCGTGATCGTTGCCATTGATGCGAGGCGCGGCGCGAAGGGCGTGGAAGACGCCGAAGTGTACGTCAGCGGAGGGCGCAAACCCACCGGCCTGCGCGTCGTCGAGTGGGCGCGCGAGGCCGAATCGCGCGGTGCCGGCGAAATTCTGCTCACCAGCATGGACACCGACGGAATGCGCGACGGCTTCGACTGCGAGCTGACCGCTGCGGTGAGCGAGGCGGTGCAGATACCCGTGATCGCAAGCGGCGGCGCGGGTTCCGCGGCGCACTTCGTTGATGTCTTTGGCCGAGGTAAGGCCGACGCCGCGCTGGCGGCCAGCATCTTCCACTTCGGCGTCACGAGCTCGCGCGATCTGAAGGCGCAGTTGGCGCAGGCGGGCGTGAGCGTGAGGCTGCCATGCTGATTCCTTCGATCGATCTGATGGGCGGACGCATCGTGCAGTTGGTGCACGGCGAGAAGCTGAAGCTGGCCTTTGACGACTTCGACTACTGGATTCAACGGTTCGCAAAATACCCCCTCGTGCAGTTGATCGATCTCGACGCGGCGATGCGCCAGGGCGAGAATCGCGCGCTGATCGAAATGATCTGCCACCGCCTGCCCTGCCAGGTCGGCGGCGGATTGAAGACTGCCGAGGATGGGCGAAAGCTGCTCGACGCAGGTGCCAAGCGCGTCATCTACGGATCGAGCCTCTTCGGCATCGCGCAACCCGGCAAGTCGCAGCGACACAAATTGATCCGCCTCGAGTTCGCCGAGGAGTTGAAGCGCGCGCTGGGCGAAGACGCCCTCTGTTTCTCCGTCGATACCAAGAACGGCCGCGTCGCCGTCAAAGGCTGGAAGGACTCGGTCGATCTCACCCCCGAGGAGGCCCTCACATGGCTTGAAGACTTCTGCGCCGCATTCCTCTACACGCACGTTGACACCGAGGGCACGATGCAGGGCTTCCCGCTGGATGTCGCGGCCACGCTGCGCGCCACGACGGCGAAGCAACTGATCGTCGCCGGCGGCATCAAGGAGCGCGCTGAGATCGACGCGTTGGACGCAATGGGCGTGGATGCCGTCGCGGGCATGGCTGTCTACTCCGGCGCGATGGAGGCTTGAGCGGGCCGCTGCATCGTGGGTGCAATAGTGTGCATCAGAGCTTGTAACATCGAAAACAGAGCTTCTGAATCGGAGGAACCATGGACTACGTAAATCTTGGCAGGACTGGGGTGAAGGTCTCGCGCATCTGTCTTGGGTGCATGTCGTACGGCGTTCCTCCTTCTGGCCCGTTGCGGCCGGGCAGCAACGCGTGGAGCCTGAACGAGGAGCAGAGCCAGCCCTTCTTCCGCCAGGCGCTGGACGTGGGAATCAATTTTTTCGACACCGCGAACGTCTACTCGACCGGCGACAGCGAGCGCGTACTCGGCCGCTTCCTGAAGGCCAATGCAAAGCGCGAAGACACGGTGATCGCGACCAAGCTGAACGGCGTGATGCGCGATGGCCCCAACGGCGGCGGCCTCTCGCGCAAGGAGATTTTTTTCGAGATCGACGAATCGCTGCGCCGCCTGGGCACGGACTACGTCGATCTTTACCAGATCCACCGCTGGGACCGCACCACCCCGATCGAGGAGACGCTGGAGGCGCTCAACGATGTGGTGCGCGCGGGCAAGGTGCGCTATCTGGGCGCTTCGTCCATGTGGGCGTGGCAGTTCTCCAAGGCGCTTTACCTGGCGGACCGGCACGGCTGGTCGCGCTTCGTCACCATGCAGCCCCACTACAACCTGCTCTACCGCGAGGAGGAGCGCGAGATGTTGCCCCTCTGTCTCGACCAGGGCATCGGCGTGCTGCCGTGGAGTCCGCTGGCGCGCGGCAAGCTGGCTCGAGCGTGGGACGCGGAGGCGACCAAGCGCTCCGACTCCGACGGTTACGCCAAGTCGCTCTATGCCAGGACGGTGGAGACGGACAAGCGCGTGGTGGACCGGCTCGGCGAACTGGCCGGCTCGCGCGGAGTTGCGCGGGCGCAGATTGCTCTGGCCTGGCTGCTGACGAAGCCCGCAATCACTTCGCCCATCGTGGGCGCAACCAAGCCGCATCACCTGGACGACGCCGTTGCTGCAGTCTCGCTGAAGCTGACAGCGGAGGAGATCGCCTCGCTCGAAGAGCCCTACACGCCGCACCCTGTGCTTGGGCTCAGCTAGTTGCCGGCGTCCGCGGCGGAGATGGCGTAGTAGCCGGTGCGGGTCTGGACCTTGAGGTTCTTCCCGCAGTTGAGGTTGATCTTGCGGAATGTCCCGTCGGCCTTGGCATTGGTTGGGGTGTAGCTGAGCAGGTACTGGGTGCGCAGCTCGTCCTGGATCTGGCGGAAGGCGTCTTCGAGCTTCTTTCCGTCGTGGCCGACGTTGATGACGCGGCCTCCGGTATCGCTGGCAAGCCGGTCCATATCGCGCGCGCCGGAGTCGCCGAGGTTGAAGCTGCCGCCGCCGTAGAAGGCGCGGTCCGCGATGAGGATGACGTAGACGATGGCGTTGGCCTTCTGCGCGGCCTCGGTGGCGGACTTCAGGGTCTCCTGCGAGCCCTGGTCGCCGCCGTCGGTCAGCAGCACCAGAATCTTGCGTCCTGCCTCCATGCTGAGCTTGTCGTGAGCGGCGAGATAGACGGCGTCGAAGAGCAGCGTGCCGCGCGGAGGGCCGTTGCCGGTGATCGAGCCATAGGTTGCGCCGGTGTTGATCTGCGCCTTGTTCATGGCGCGGCTGATCTCGCTGGCCCGGTTGGTGTAGTCGGAGAGCAGATCGACGTTGATGTCGAAGGATATGAGGAATGCCTCGTCCTTGGGCGTCAGCACGTCGCGCAGAAACGTCGCGCCAGACTCCTTCTCCAGCGGCAGGACGTTCATCTGGCTGCCGGAGGTGTCCAGCAGCAGGCCGATGGTCAGCGGCAAGCTCTTCTCCTGGGTGAAGTTCCTGATCGTCTGCGGCGTCTTGTCCTCGGCGACCGTGCAGTCGCTCTTGGCCAGGTTGGTGATAAAGCCGTCCTTGTCGCGCGCGGAGAAGAAGAGGTTCACCAGGTTGACGTTGACGTTGAGCGTCTGCGCGTTGTTGTCGTCGGCGAGCGGAGCGGGAGCGTCGGATGCGGGCGGCGGGGCGCCGGGCGATGGCGCCTCCTGCGCGAAAGCGGGAACACACAGCATCGACGGAAGCAGGGCAAGGGAGAGCAGCGAGGCGGCGAGGACGAAAGAACGCATACCCTATTAGACGATGAATGCGGCTCTGTGGAGGCGATTTTTCGTCGCAGAAGTTTGCAGGACGCCCGAGGAAGTCGCAACGTCACAACGCCGAGGCAGGCGGCGGCGTCTAACGTTTGGAACGCGAATCGGCAGGATGCAATGCGTCGAGATGACGGCGTGTGCGCGCCACTGGTAATCTGATAGAGGAACGGCACGGGGGTCTTCGAGTTGAGAATTCGCGTATGGGCAGGATCGCTGGCGTTGGGGATGCTTGGCGTGCTGGCTTGGCAGGCTGGGCAGACACAGACGCAGGCTGGGCAGACCAACGCCGCGCAGTCCGCGCAGCAGAATCTGGCGCAACAGGCGATCCCGGACGCTCCAAGGCCGCAGACCAAGCTGCCCAATCTGGGAACGATTGCTCCCGGCCAGGGAACCACCACAGCCGGCGACACCGCGCCCGGCGACGCAACCCCGAGCGAAGGTGCGGGCACGCCATCAGCTGCTCCGTCGCCGAGCCACGCTTCCACGCCAGCCTCTGCTTCCGCACCGGTAGCAAGCGGCACGCAGGCGGCGGCGAAGGCACCCACCTATGAGACTCCGTCCAACGAAGAAGCCAACGCGCCGACCATAGTGGTGCCCGTGAATGACGTCAATGTGCCCTTTACCGTGAAGGATTCCAAGCAGCAGTTGGTGGCGGGACTCACGGCACGTGAAGTCCAGGTCTACGAGAACGGCGTGCTGCAGCACATCACGCGGTTCACCACGGATGCGGTCCCGCTCTCGGTGGCGCTGGTGATCGACCAGAGCATGACCTACGACAACGTAATCCGGCTGAACGACTCGCTGGGCGCGTTGCAGGGTGCGTTTACCCGGTCCGACGAGGTTGAGGTCTTCACCTTCAACAATGGCCCGAAGCTGGTGACGGACTTTACCGGAGCGCAGAGCGCGCGCCTCACCCAGGCCATCGAGATCTCGAAGGGTTCGGGCCGCGAACCGCTGTTGGCCGGCGCGCTGAGCGGGCCGATGTCGCAGACCACGGTCATCAACAACCAGAACTTCGACCCCAACACCGCCTCCCAGCGCGGCCATTCGGGAATCCAGCTCAACCCTCCCAAAGAGGTGCACGCGCTGAACGACGCCATCCTGGCCGCGGCCGCCACGCTCGTCAAGAAGCCCATCGAGCGCCGCCGCGTCATCTACGTCATCTCCGACGGCAAGGAGTACGGCAGCACGGCCAAGTACAAGGACGTTGTGAAGTATCTGCAGACCAACCGCATCGAGGTGGATGGGACGCTGGTGGGGGATTCTTCCCTGCCGCTGGTCGGCTTCCTCGACCGCATCCACCTTCCGCTCACCATGCGCGACAACATCCTGCCGGCGTATGCCACTGCCACAGGCGGCAACTTCGACGCGGAGTTCCGAACCGGTGGAATCGAAAAGAGCTTTGCCAAGATTGCCGAAGAGGTGCGTACGCGCTATACGCTGGACTACATCACGCATGAGCCGCTCATCGACGGCAAGTACCGCACCCTCGAGGTGAAGGTCCTGCGTCCCAACCTGACCGTGATTGCCAAGAAGGGCTACTGGCCCTCGGCGGTACAGGCACGTCCGCGGCCGCCTGCCACGCAGTAGACCTCCATGACGATGAGACGCCGTGGCAATGAATAATGGACGCTATGAATAGTCTGCTCGGCGGCAACGCTCTGCTTGCGCTGGCTGCTGCCATCCTGTGGGGCGGCGGCGACTTCACCGGCGGCATGGGAGTCAAGCGCGCCGGAGGCAGCCTGGGCGCGGGGCTGCGCATCGTCCTGTTCAGCCACGCGACGAGTTTTGTTGTGCTGGTCGCGGTCGCACACCTGCGCGGAGACGCCGCTCCACATGGCGCGCTGCTGGCCTGGGGCATCGCCGCAGGAGTCGCCGGCGGACTCTCGCTGACGGCCTTCTACATCGCGCTTTCGCGGGGTGCAATGGGAGCATCGGCTGCGGTCAGTGGCCTTTTGGCCGCCGCGATTCCCGCGGCCCTCACGCTCTGGCAAGTGGGATCGCCGGGCCTCGGTCCACTGCTCGGCTTCGCCATGGCGGCAATCGCCATCTGGCTGATCGCAACCGGCCCCACGGCAGCTTCCGCGGACAACTCTGCAACCGCCGCATCCCGCCAGACCATGGCGCTGGCGATTCTTGCCGGCCTCGGCTTCGGCTTCTACTTCATCGCGTTGAAGATGGCCAGCCCGGCGGGCGTGCTCTGGCCCATGGCGTCGGCCAGAATCGGCAGCCTCTGCGTCTGCTCGCTCCTGCTTCTTGGAGTACTTCTGCGTTCGGGCAAGAATGCCGGGGCGCGCTTCAGCCTCAACCGCACCGCGATCGTCTGGGCGCTGGCAACCGCGCTGCTGGACACATCCGGCAATCTGCTCTTTGTGGCGGCGACGCGCGCGGGACGGCTGGATGTGGCGGCGGTGCTTGCCTCGCTCTACCCCGCGTCCACCATCCTGCTTGCGGCGCTTGCTCTGGGCGAGTGGCCCACGCGTCGCCAGGCGCTGGGAATGGCCGCCGCCGCGCTCGCCGTCGTCCTCATCGCGCTGTAGAGCATTTTCACAGTAGGTGTAGAGTGGGGCGAAAGAAGCCTGCGTGGTTTTCTCTCAAAGAAAACCACACCGCACGAGCTTTCCGACAGCACAGGTACTGTGAAAATGCTCTAACCCGAATGCAGCTTGCTCATAGCGCGGTTCTATTTTGTTGGGATGGGGGACTTCAAAGTCGCCAGAAGAATGGACGGGCCGGTCGAATTCACGGCCATCCAAAGAGTATCCCTGTTCTGCTTGCTGTGTGTTGCTGTCCTACCGGTTGACTGCTTCTTGCTGGGCCTTCTGCTCGGCCGCAACCCTCGCCTCAGCCGCGATCTTCGCCTCGGCTGCGAGCTTGGCCTCCTGATACGCCTTGGCCTCCAGCTCGGCTTTCTTCTTCTTCTCGTCATCCACGTCGTCCAGGCTCTCGGTGAGGCCCTTCATGCCCTCTTTGAATCCGCGCAGGCCTTCGCCCAGTCCTTTGCCCAGCTCCGGCAGCTTCTTGCCGCCGAAGAGCAGGATCGCCAGACCAACGACAATAATGATGTGCCAAGGTTGTAAGAAATCCATATCTATACCCTCTTGCAGCTTTGGAAGTGCGCTCAAACGCCAAACTGCACCTATCATTGTCGCACATCTTGTGCCGGTTCGAGAACGTTCCTGCAACCGCTCCCGCGCGCACAGAGACGGCCCTTCGCTCTACACTATCTCTGTGCCCGGACCTGAACCGCAGAAGCCCGACCCTGCCCCGCCGAAGCTGCGATTTGCGCAGCGGCTCGCCATCGCCATTGTTCCGCCGCTGGCCGCGCTGCTGATCCGGCTGCTTGGCCTCACCCTGCGCTACCAGGACCGCGCCGACCCCGGCGTCACGCCCGGCCATCTCATCCCCGGCTCCAGCGTCTTCGCCTTCTGGCACCGCAGCATGATCGCCTGCGCGCACCGCTTTCGCAATCTTGGGATCACGATTCTCATCAGCCCCAGCTTCGACGGCGAACTGATCGCGCGCACATTGAAGCGGCTGGGCTTCTGCCCGGTCCGCGGCTCCAGCTCGCGCGGCGGTGCTATCGGCCTGCGCAACATGCAGCTCGCCTACGCCGAAGGCCACTGCTGCGCCATCACCGCCGACGGTCCTCGCGGCCCCATCTACATCGCCAAACCAGGCACAGCAAGACTGGCCAACTCAGTCGGTAAGCTGACTGCCGGCGAACAACCCACCGGGACCTGGGTCGGCTGCTTCCACAACCAGCCCGAACGCGCCTGGGAGCTTCGCTCGTGGGACCGCTTCATGATTCCCAAGCCGTTTTCCCGCGTGGTTTTCAGTTGGCCCGCGCACATCCCAGCGGGCGAAGTCACCACCGCCGCCGTCCAGACCGCCCTGGACCGCGCGGTCGCGATGGCCGAGGAAGGCAGCTAAACTGAACCCAGTGCTTGTGGCTGTTACTTCTCCAATGCTTGTCTCCGACTTCAGCTTCGACCTGCCCGCAGAACTCATCGCCCAGCACCCGCCTGCCCAGCGCGGCTCCAGCCGGATGCTGGTCCTCAACCGCGCCACCGGAGCACTCTGCGACGACCTCTTCGCCAACCTCCCCAACCTCCTTCAGCCCGGCGATCTCCTCATTCTCAACGACTCCCGCGTCCTGCCCGCGCGTCTCTTTGCCACCCGCGGCGGCGCACGCACCCAGCACAACTCGCCCCAACCCTCTGGCCTCATCGAAATCCTCCTCACCGAACAGATTGAGGACCCAGCACAGTCCGGCGAGAACCAGTG
>Ga0302195_10004324_pt1 | contig 10998 bp, 10 predicted proteins | sample II_Bog_N1_2_FD_198778 | JGI IMG/M metagenome (GOLD analysis project Ga0302195, IMG submission 198778) | Peat permafrost microbial communities from Stordalen Mire near Abisko, Sweden - II_Bog_N1_2 | ecosystem: Environmental > Terrestrial > Soil > Wetlands > Peat | place: Sweden: Abisko...
TTGACAAGCGAACGTGCCGCGATTGGTTGGATCGTTGCGTGGATTCGAGCTTTTGGGTTGAACTGTATGCTTTTCTCCCGTGCTTTTGTGCTCTCCCACCCATTGTGCAGAGGACGCACAATGGATGGGGCACGGTGGGTTCCGTCAACGCTTGAGTTGAGAATGCTCTAGTCGGCGCGGAGCGCCTGCATGGGGTCGAGGTGCGAGGCGCGCCAGGCGGGAACGATGCAGGCGAGCGTGGCCACGGCGAGCAAGGTGAGCGTGACGACCAGGTAGACCGCTGGGTCGAGCGGGCGGGTGTTGTAGAGCATGGAGCGGATCAGCTGGGTGACGGCGGCGCTGGCTGCCGCGCCAAGCACCAGGCCGAGGAGTGCGGGGCGCAGGCCGTCAAAGAGCATGAGGCGTAACAGTTGATCGCGCGGCGCGCCGAGGGCCATGCGCACGCCGAGCTCGGTGGTGCGCTGGGTCATGAGGTAGGAGAGGACGCCGTAGAGGCCGACGGAGGCGAGCAGCAGCGAGAGCACGGCGAAGGCCAATACGAGGGAGGCGCTGAAGCTCTGGTTGCCGAGCGAGTCGCCGATGGCCTGCTGCATGGTTTGGACATTGGAGACGGGCAGCGCGGGATCGAGGGCGGCGATCTGTTTTTCGACGGGAATGGAGATGGCCAGCGGATCGGAGACGGTGCGCACGGCGAGCGCCTGGCGGCCTTTGTTCACGTTTCCGCCGAGGATGGGGAAGTACATGGTGGGTTCGGGCGGCTTGCCGACCTGCCAGAGTGTATCGCCGACGATGCCGACGATCTGGTAGTCGGCATCGTCGTAGGCGACCAGATGGACCAGCTTGCCGACGGGGTCTTCACCGGGGAAGTATTGCCGCGCGAGCTTGCTGTTGACGATCACTTTTCTGGCGTGGTCGAGCCGATCGTCGCTTGAGAAGAAGCGGCCTTTGAGCAGTGGGATGCCGAGCGCGCTGAAGTAGCCGGGATCGGCCGAGAGGGTGAGAGCGTCGGGCATGGGGTCGCCGGGCTTGAAGGGGGGATGCTCGGGGATGGAGAAGATGTTATCCCCGCCATTGCCTTCTCCTGGCAGGTTTGAGCCAAGGGCGACGGCGCGTATTCCCGGCATGGCGCGCAGTCTATCGAGCAGCGCTTCGTTGAACGCATTTACCGTTTCAGGAGTGCTGTATGTCTGCGTGGGAAGGCTGTAGTTGAGGGTGAGCAGGTTGCCGGTCACGCAGCCGACATCGGTCGTGCGCAAGCGGGCAAAACTCCTGAGCAGCAGCCCGGCGCCGATCAACAGGACGACGGTGATGGCGATCTCGACGGTGAGCAGGGTCTTGCGCAGCATGGCGCGGGAGAGGCTGCCGGCGGTGGTGCGCGAGGAGGCCTGAAGCGAGGCGAAGACGGCTTTGCCTGTGGAGGAGATGGCGGGCAGAAGGCCGGCGAGCAGGGCGGCGATGAAGACCAGAGCGCATGCGAAGGCGAGCACGACGCCATCGACGCGGATGCCGGCGGCGGTGGGCAGGTCTTTCCAGGCACTTGTCATCCAGTGCGTGGCGGCGAGCGACAGCAGGACTCCGCCGAGGCCGCCGGCGAGACAGATCAACAAGCTCTCGGTCAACTGGGCGCGGATGAGCGTGAGCCGCTGCGCGCCGAGAGCGCCGCGGATGGCGACTTCCTTTTGCCGCGCAGCGCCGCGGGCGACGAGCAGATTTGCGACGTTGAGGCAGCCGATGAGCAGCATGCATGCGACGGCGCACATCAACAGCAGCAGCGGCTTTTTGACGTCGCGCGCGAGGTCCTCGTTGAGGGTGCGCGGCACCACGTCTTCGGCGACCGGGGCATGGAGATTTTCCATGTGCAGCCGGTATTGCACGGCGCCGGCCTGGCTGAGGGCGCTGGCCAGGCTGACATTGGGCATGAGGCGGGCGATGACGCGGGCGAAGTGGTAGTCGTGATGATCGAGGAGACTCGCGGGTAGGCCGGATTGAAACGGAACCCATAGCTGGACCTTGGCGTCGGGATAAGTGAACCACGAGGGAAGCACGCCGACGACGGTGTACGGCTTGCTGTCGAGATGGATCTGGCGGCCGACGATGGACGGATCGCCGCCGAAGCGGCGCTGGTAGAGGTTCCACATGAGCAGGACGACGGCGCCGTCGGGACGATCGTCGCTCTCGACAAAGGTGCGTCCGATGGCGGCATTGACGCCCAAGAGTGGAAACAAGTTCCAACTGCCGCCGCGCGCGATGATCAGCTCGGGCAGATCGCCGCGCTCGCCGGTGAGGTTGAATTGCCACCAGCGCATGGCGGCCATATCTTCAAAGCCATGGGACTCACTGCGCCAATCGCGAAAGTCGGCGGGAGCAACGGAGTTGTAGTTGAAGCCTTCCTGGTTGCTGCGAGCGTCGCGGAAGTGCTCATAGAGCATGACCAGGCGGCCGGGATCGCGGAAAGGGAGCGGACGGAGCAGGACCGAGCGCATGACCGTGAACAGCGAGGTGGTGGCGCCGATGCAGAGGGCCATGACGGCGATGGCGATGAGCGAAAAGCCGGGCGTGCGCAGGAGGGTTCTGGTGGCGTACTTCAGGTCGCGGGCGAGCGAGGCGAGGAGCGAGACGGTGTTTTGCCGCCAGAGGGTTTCGCGCACGGTTTGCGGATTGCCGAGCTTGAGGCGGGCGCGGCGGCGGGCTTCGACCGGGTCGAGGCCGCGGGCAATGTTGTCGGCGGTTTCCTCGGCCATGTAGGCGTCCATCTCCTGCTGCAAATCGCGGTCCGCGCGCGAGCGACGAAAGAATCGGAGCCAGCTCATCGGACGCCTCCACCTGCGGAAACTTCCTCTCCCATGACCAGGCCGATGGCGCGGATCATCTGCCGCCAGCGGCTGGTTTCAAGCACCAATTGTTTTTTTCCGGCGGCGGTGAGGCGGTAAAACTTGGCCTTGCGGTTGTTTTCGCTGACTCCCCAGTAGGACGTGACCCAGCGGCGATCTTCAAGCCGGTGCAGGGCGGGATAGAGCGAGCCCTGCTCGACTTCGAGAACGTCTTCTGAGGATCGCTCGATGATCTTGGCGACGGTGTGTCCGTGGGCATCGCCGCCGACCAGCGTGCGCAGGATCATCATGTCGAGGGTTCCCTTGAGCATTTCGCTGTCGGGCTGGTTGATTCTGGGCATGGGCGCTCTCCACTCGAACTTCTAGGCAAGAGAAGCATACACCACTCGAAGTTCTATGGGAAGGGACAATTTCGCGTGGAGTTGAGAAAAAGCGCGGATGCCTGGATTAGTTGTTGGGCTGAGGCTGGGGCAGGCCGGCGGGGTGGGGCACGCTGTAGGGGCCGGGGAGGATGGGGGGGGCGGGCTTGTCTTTTTCTACTGGGTCGGGGGTGGAGACGGCGGCGGTGCGCTTGGAGAAGATGCGGAACTGGACGACCAGGTCGAGCATGACGGGGACGGGCTGGCCGTTTTTGATGGCCGGGGAGAACTTGGCCTTGCGGATGGAGGCGACGGCGTTCTCGTCGAGTCCGAAGCCGATGGGACGGGCGACGGCGATCTCGCCAGGTATCCCATCTGCTCCGATGATGGTGTGGTAGAGGGCCATGCCGGCGATGCTGGCGGCCTGCGCGTATTCATTGGAGTCGGGCTCGAAGGCGGTGAGCAGGTGGGCCTTCTGGTCGACGGTGTTCTGGCGGAGGATGGCGGCGTCGGCGGGGCGGTAGTCGGCCTTGTTGGCGACGGCCTGGTAGTAGAGCTTCCAGAAGTCGGGCATGGCGGCCATCATGCGGTCGTCGAGGCCGGGCGCGAAGATGGCGTCGATGGCGTCGAGGAGCACGCGGTTGGCGTGGGCCTGCGAGGTGGTGGTGGTGACGCTGGTGGGGTCGGCGGGGCGCTCGGCGGCGGGAGCAGCGGCGATGGCGGCCTTGAGCTGATCGGCTTCACTGGGCTCGGCGGAGTCGGCGGTGGTTGCTGCCGGCGCTGTGGATGGGGAAGAGGCAGCGGTCGGCCGAGGGGCTGATGCGGTGGGTTCAGTTGGCGCAGTCGCAGGGGCTTGAGCGGGCGGAGCAGAGACGGCCTGGGTGGTGTCGTCTGGTGAGCCTGGAGATGCGGGCGGCGTTGCGGCTGGCCCCGGAGGTGTCGTCCCAGCCGGCATGGTTGGAGCGGCGGGGGGCGCAGGCGCGGCTCCTTTGCGCTTGTCTTTGGGTGGGGACGGCTCTTTCTTCTTTTTAGGATTGACGACCATCTCGCGGTCGATGGTGAGGCGCACGACTTTCTTTTTGGGCGTGATGCGCACCTTGTCGAAGGCGGTTGAGGAGTCCTCGTAGGCCAGCTGCTCGTTGAAGTGGAGGCCGAAGCGGGCGCCTTCGAGCTCGACCTTGTGCTTGGTGAGATGGACGCGGTCGATCTGGATGATGCTGAGCGTGTAGGAGCCCTGCGGCGAGTGGCCGATGATGTGGCCCTTCTCATTGAAAGTGATGGAGTCGCCTAGGTAGCCGCCGCGCAGGTAAAACTGCTTGCCGACGAGCTGCTGCTTGAGCTCTTCCTCGGTGATGCCGCCGGGGGGAGCGGCAGCGGAAGGGGCCGCATCCGGCATGGAGTCGGTGGCGGATGCGCTGGGCGCGGTCGTTGACGCGGACGGTGATTGCGCGGCAGGCGCGGGAGCGGTTGTGTCGGCTGGAGTGGGAGCCGGGGCTGAGGCTGCCGGTGGCTGTGCCGCATCGGGCGCGGGAGCTGGGACGGACTGGGCCGGCGGCGTGGCGTCGGGCGCTGGCGCGGGCTGCTGGGCATGGGCTGCGATGGCAAACCAGGCCGCGGCGCACAGCGACACAGCCGCGCGTCGGCGCAGGGCAGCGGAGGCGGTTTGGGTACGGCCGAAAGACCTGAGCACGGGAACCTTTGAGCCCCACTTTAGCAGGATTTGATTGCGGCAGCAGTGCTGTTTCTTGCAGAATCCCCCAACAGTTGTAGCTTGGTTCCGCGTGGCTGGCTATTTCCCCTAGCGGTCTGGATGGAGCCGCCAGAGGATGCGGCGGAAGAGGCCGAGGATACGGCGGGTGTCGCGCGCGGAGGGGGCCAGGCGGCGGAGCAGCAGGCGCAGGTCGTGGCGGTTGGCCGGCTGCATGGCGCGGGGCGAGTAGCCGGCGGCGGTCATGGTCTGCTCGATTACGGTGGCCAGCAGGTCGAGGCTGGCGGAGGGTGCCGGGAGGTTGGCTTCCGGTGATGATGGAGGGTTCAGAGAGCCTTCCGCAGGGGCTGAAGCCCAGGTTGATTTTGCCGCGGTTTTGGCACGACTGAAGTTGTGCCCGGACACTTCTTGCGCTTCCCATGGAGAGATTGCGCTGGCGTGGGGACCGGCATCGTCGAGGCGATGGGGATCGCTGCCAGTGCGGGAGGCGAGCTCGTAGAGGCAGACGGCGACCGCCTGGCCGAGATTCATGGAAGGCTGGCGGGTGTCGGTGGGGATCTCGACGAGCAGATGGCACCAGGAGAGGTCTTCGCGGGTGAGGCCGTGTTTTTCCGGACCGAAGACGAGGGCGATGCGGGCGGCGCCTTTCTTTTCGATATAGGCAGCGAGATCAGGAAGGGCGAGGACGGGTTGCTCGGGCTTGCGATGAGTGAGGGTTCCGGTGCCGATGACGAGTGTGCAGTCGGCGACGGCCTCGGCCAGGCACTGTGTGCGGCGGGCCTTCTGGAGGATATCTTCCGCCCCGACAGCCGACTTCGCTTCGCGCCAGTGGGGCTCGTAGGGCGTAACGACGGTGAGATCAGAGAAGCCGAAGTTGGCCATGGCGCGGGAGGCGGCGCCGATGTTGAGGGGATTGCGCGGCGCGACCAGCACGACGCGGACGGGATTGGGTTCCGAGGCCAAAAAACGATTGTAGTGCCGCGGCGTGCGCGCCGCCGGGAACGGTTGGTTGCTACACTGCTTTTACCTATGGCCTGCGATCCGATTCTTCCCGATACGGACTCATTTTCGATTGCCGCTGACGAGCTGTGCAGGACGGCGCGCTGGTGCTACACGCAGGGGTGGGTTCCGGCGACGAGCGGCAACTTCAGCGTGCGGGAGCGAGCGAGCGGGCGGATCCGGGTGACGGCGAGCGGCCTGGACAAGGGCTTGCTGACCCGCGAGGGGATGCTCGAGATCGATGCCGAGGGCCAGGTGCTGAGCGGCGCGGGCAGGCCGTCGGCGGAGACGGGGCTGCACCTGGTGCTCTACAAGGCGAAGCCGGAAGCGGGCGCGATTCTGCATGTGCACACGGTGTGGAACACGCTGATCTCTGGCATCCATGCGGGTGCGGGGCAGCTGACGCTGACGGGGTATGAGCTGCTGAAGGGGCTCTCCGGCGTGGTTACGCACGAGCATGTGGAGCAGGTGCCGATCCTGGCCAACTCGCAGGATTACGAGGAACTGACGTCGCGACTGGCCGAGGCGCTGGACGGGTTTCCGCATGCGCATGGGGTTCTGTTGAGCCGGCATGGGCTTTATACTTGGGGTGCATCGGTGGCCGAGGCGCGACGGCACCTGGAAGCGCTCGAGTTTCTGTTCGAGGTGGAAGGGCGCCAGGCGCTGGGCGGTGGAGTGGGCAGCGCGAGCTGAGTGGATCATTCCCTGGTCTCAATGGCGAGACCAGGGGCACCCGCAGTGTGATCGAGTGAAGGAGTTCCCATGGCGGTTCTTCGATTTCCTCCTGATGATCGCGTGATTGACAACGAATCCGAGATCCAGGCCAGCCTGGCTGCGCTGGGCATTGACTACGAGCGCTGGGATCTTTCGCGGACGGCGCCGAACGCCCCGGCCATGGTGGTGCTTGAGGTCTACGCGGCGGAGATTGAGGCGATGAAGCGGCGCGGCGGCTACGTGGCGGCCGATGTTGTGGACGTGACGGCGGAGACGCCGGGCCTGGACGAGATGCTGGCGCGGTTCGACAAGGAGCATACGCACGCTGAGGACGAGGTGCGGTTCATCCTGGCCGGGCGGGGGATATTCTTCCTGCATCTGGGTGGGAAGGTGGTTTCGGTCGAGGTGGGGCCGGGCGACATGCTGCGGGTGCCGCGTGGGACGACGCATTGGTTCACGCTGTGCGAGGACCGTCGCATCCGCGCGGTGCGCTGGTTTCAGGATCCATCCGGCTGGACACCGCATTACACGGAGTCGGGCGTGGATGCCGGGTATCAGCCGCTGTGCTTTGGGCCGGCGTATCTTGGTCCGCGCGTGGCGACGCGGCTGAGCGTATGAGCGCGGATCGGCCGCGGGTTTATCTACTGGATGTGGAGGGCACGATCGCGCCGATTTCGTTTGTTTATGAGCAGCTGTTTCCGTATGCACGCGCGCACTTTCACTCCTTTCTCGACAGCAATATGTTCGACGCGAATGTCGGAGAGGACTTGTTGCTTCTAGCCGAGGAGAATCGCAGTGAGGGCGATGCCGACGCTCCGCACATGAAGGGCCCGGGCGATCCGGATGGTGTGCTCTATCTGCATTGGCTGATGGATCGCGATCGCAAGTCGACCGCGCTCAAAAGCCTGCAAGGCAAGGTATGGAAGGCGGGGTTCGAATCGGGCGCGCTGAAGGGGATACTGTTCGACGATGTGCCGGCGACGCTCGCACGCTGGAGCGGGCAGGCGCAGGCGGCCATTTATTCCTCGGGTTCGGTGGAGGCGCAGCGGCTGCTGCTGCGCTACTCGACATTTGGCGATTTGACGGGGCGGATCGCGGCGCACTTTGATACACGGACCGGGGCGAAGACTGACGCGGCGAGCTATGCGGCCATTGCCAGGGCCATGCAGGTGGAGGCTGGCGCGATTCGGTTTTATTCCGATGTAGTGCGGGAACTGGACCCGGCGCGCGAGGTCGGCTGCCAGACGCGGCTGGTGGTGCGGGAGGGGAATGCGCCGGTTGCGGAGGCGCATGGGCATCGGGTGATCGACACGCTCGATGGGGAGCTTTGACGGCGGAGGTCCGCATGCGGCGCAGAGGTGCTGCACGGGTTTTGAGAAGCGAGTCGCGATGGGCGCGCATGTTCGTCAATCCGGGCTGCAATTTGTGCTTCGGCGCATCGCAAGAGCGGTGACGCCGGGCCGCTTGCGCCCCTGGGCGAAGGACATTCTGAATGCCTTCGAAGTGCGGCGCAACCCGGCGCGCATCGTTCTGGCGAGGGAGATTCTTCCTGCGTATGCGCGGCTGGGCGGGCGGATTCTCTGGATCGGGTGCCGACGGTATACGAAGAGCTATGGCCGATTGCTCACCAGGTATAGCGGCGAGTGCTGGACGACCGATATCGAGCCGGCCCATGCGAAGTGGGGCCAGAAACACAGGCACTTTAGCTGCGACGTGACGCGGATCGATGAGCTGATTCCGAGCGCGGCATTCGACACGGTGCTCTGCAACGGCGTGTTCGGGTTTGGCGTGGATACGCGCGAGGCGCAGCTGGCGGCGATGGCGGCGATGGGGAGCATTCTCAAGCCGGGCGGGAGGCTGCTGCTGGGATGGAATACTGAACGGGTGGAAGACCTGGCCGGCACAGCGCCAATGGAGAAGCTCTTTGTTGAGGACGACCTGTGCGGACGCGGCGCGATCTGGGCGATTCCTGAAGCGGGCTATGTTTATCGCTTTTGGCGCCGGCGCGGAGAGTGAATGCGCCGGCTCGAGAATGAAACTGCAGGCCGGTGGATCACATCCAATATCCTGAGCAGAGTTGTTCATTCAGAGTTGTGAACAGAACGATTGCCCCGGAAATGGTGAGCCCGCATTGTGATCTTTACCAATCCAGCCCAACAGGCATTGACCGAGCTGAGCCGCGTTCCCTGGGTACGCTTCGCCGCGCTGGCGTTGAGCTCGATCTTTTTTCTTGTCGACCCTTTCGCGGCCATCGGTTCGTTCCTGGCGATCACGGCGGGCGCGGATGAGGCGCGGCGCAAGCGGATGGCGCGCAAGGCGGCCTTGACCTGCTTTGTGGTGCTGACCAGCTTTGCCCTGTGCGGGCAGCTGATCTTCAGGATGTTCGGGATCACGCTGCCGGCGTTCGAGATTGCCGGCGGGCTGATTCTGCTGCTGATTGGCCTGGACATGCTGGAGGCCAAGCGGTCAGCCACGCAGGAGACGTCAGACGATACCGAGGAGGCATCGCACAAGGAAGACGCGGGGATTGTGCCGTTGGGGATACCGATGCTGGCGGGGCCGGGAGCGATTTCTTCGGTGATGGTGCTGGTGGGGCAGGTGCCGACCTTGTGGAGCTGGGAGATGGGCGCCATTCTGGGCTCGATCGCGCTGACCAGCCTGATCAGCTATGGAGTGCTGGCGGGGGCGAGCCGGGTGCGCAAGGTGCTGGGCGAGACCGGGATTCGCATCCTGGTGAGGATCATGGGCTTGCTGCTGGTGGCGCTGGCGATGCAGTTCTTCGTGAACGGGCTGACGGACCTGGGGATTATTTCAAGGCAATAAGGAGCGATCTTGGATCAGGTTCATACGATTGGCGGCTTTGCATCACTTCTTGCAGGTGCATGCGCGCTCGTTTTTTCCCTCGTTTCCGTAGTACGGACCCTGGGGTTTATCCGTCATAGCGTCGAGGCTTCCGGCCAGGTCATTCGTTTGGAGCACTCGAAGGATAAGCTCGGAACCGCGTCCTACGAGGACTATGCTCCGGTCTTCTCCTTCACGGTGCCAGGTGGGAAGAAATACACCGTGACCTCGAATATCTCATCGAGTCCCGCCGACTTCAGCGTCGGAGGGTCCGTTCGGGTGAGATACAAAGCGGCGAGCCCCGAGGAAGCCCGCATTCATACGTTTTTGGAGACCTGGGGAGCGGCGGCGATCTCAGGGCTCGCAGGTCTGTTTTTTGCCGGTTTCGGTTGCAGGTTGCTTGGACTGCTACACTTGGCGCAGTAAATCAGGCATCGAGCCCCGCAAATGGCACGTGTCGTCTCATGTTTCCCACAGGATTGCAGGCTTTCCACAGGCATGCCGCTTGCTTTCCGGCCAGCGGGTTGCTATTCTCGGAAAGTTGCAGCGAGGGGGGGATGTGAGTTTGATCCCTGCCGCTTGCAAGTGAGAGCAGCTTGTGCTACTCTTTGAAAGTTGCACCACGGCAGTACGCAACGGGCAGTATGCGATAAGAAACAAGTAGCAAAGCCTCCCGGTGGCCTTACGGCCTGCCCCAAGAGGGAAGTGGGAAGCCAAGGTAATGGAGTTCGTTGGATCGGGTGAGGCAAGAGCCCCTGGATCCGCTGTAGGGAATCCCTAGAGAGAACAAGCCATTGCACGACCCAGGAGATTTTCTCCTGTGAGCCCTAGCGGCTGAGGCGGATTTTGCGCTGGTCGATCTTTGATATTTTGCGCAGTGCGATGCTTTCCGAGCAGAGGGTTTCACTCTCCCGGCTGGTCTTCGAGCAGGACGGGGAACGCCCGCTGACAACGAGTTCAAGCGGCCCTGAAATGAACGAAAAAAGATTAGCTTGACATGAGATCGAAACTTCTATAGTCTCAAAAAGTTCGCGCAAAAACGCCGAGAGCTGCTTTTACGAGTGGAAATCGACGCGCGCAACAAGTTCGAGGACACCCCGGCGTCACAGCTTGGGCCTCGATCCAAGGAGCCCGCTTAGGCGGAAAACTCTTAAGGATCTTTGACAAATTGGTTGAACATGCCAGTCGTGAGAACAGATCGAGTTTGGCTTGATCATTCTCACAAGGTAAGAGCATCTGCATGCACCCTGTCCCTCCGAAGCGATTCGGGCGACAGATGTGCAGATGCCAGTCGACACTCGCTGACCTCCGTCAGAGGAGATGTCGACAAACAGTTTCAAACGAGAGTTTGATCCTGGCTCAGAATCAACGCTGGCGGCGTGCCTAACACATGCAAGTCGAACGAGAAAGTGGAGCAATCCATGAGTAAAGTGGCGCACGGGTGAGTAACACGTGACTAACCTACCCTGGAGTGGGGGATAACTGAGGGAAACCTTAGCTAATACCGCATAACACCTACGGGTCAAAGGAGCAATTCGCTTTGGGA
>Ga0302195_10004343_pt1 | contig 10966 bp, 10 predicted proteins | sample II_Bog_N1_2_FD_198778 | JGI IMG/M metagenome (GOLD analysis project Ga0302195, IMG submission 198778) | Peat permafrost microbial communities from Stordalen Mire near Abisko, Sweden - II_Bog_N1_2 | ecosystem: Environmental > Terrestrial > Soil > Wetlands > Peat | place: Sweden: Abisko...
ACCGTCTGGCGGCCGCGCGCTTCGGCATCAACGTGGCCGATATACAAGATGCAATTCAAACCGCGGTCGGAGGTAATTCTGTCAGCCAGGTGTTGCAGGGAGAGGCAGTCTACAACGTGGTCGTGCGCTATCAGAAACAGTATCGCGATACCAAGGAGGCCATCCAGAATATTCGACTGCTCTCTCCCTCCGGTGAGCGCGTCTCGCTGGCTCAGGTGACCAAAGCCCAGATTCGCGATGACGCCTACGACATTTACCGGGAAGACGGTTCCCGTTATGTGGCCATTCGCTTTGAGGTACGCGGGCGCGATCTGGGCACCACGGTCAAGGAATCCATCGCGAAGATCGCCAAAAATGTGCAGATACCGCGTGGTTATCATCTGGAGTGGTCGGGAGAATACGATAGCGAAACGCGCGCGGAAAAAAGGCTGCTCTTTATCCTGCCCCTGACGATCTTTTTTATCTTCCTCATTCTCTACGCCATGTTTCGTTCCTTCAAATGGGCCCTGCTGATTATCCTCAACGTGGCCATGGCTCCCACTGGAGGCTTGCTCGCTCTCCTATTGACCCACACATTCTTCAGCGTATCTTCCGGAGTCGGCTTTTTGGCGCTCTTTGGAGTTTCGGTGCAAACGGGTGTCATCATGCTTGAATACATCAATCAGCTTCGAGCCCGAGGTTACACTCCGGAAAGCGCTGCGATTGAAGGCGCCGTCCTGCGGCTTCGCCCCATCATGATGACGATGCTGGTAGCTACTCTGGGACTGCTTCCCGCCGCAATGTCGCACGCTATCGGCTCCGACTCCCAGCGGCCGTTTGCCATTGTCATTGTGGGGGGACTCATGGCATCTCTCGCGATGAGCATCTTCCTTCTCCCAACCCTGTACGTTTGGATCGCGCGAGAAGGGGACAAGCTCCCGAAACCGGAGGTGGCCTTTGAAGGTTAGTCTGAGCTCTCTTCTAATTCGCGGCCTGGGAGGCCCTGTCCTTGGCATTGCCTGTTTGATGAGTACCGCGAGCGCTCAGCAGGCGCTTACATGGAACCAGGTGAAAGCGAAGTTCGAAGCGGTGAATCCCGTATTGAAAGCGGATGCGGCCAATGTGGATGAGATGAAGGCGGAGGAGATCACGGCATTCCTTCGCCCCAATCCGCAGTTCACTCTATCAGTGGATGGTAACCAGGCTGCACCGCACAATGGGGTCTGGACTCCCTTCAAGGGCACTACTGAGCAACCCAACTTCAGTTACCTGCACGAACGCGAACACAAGCGGGAGCTGCGGCTTGAGAGCGCCAAGGAAGGCACGGAGATTACCCAGTCGCAACACGTGGATCTGGAACGCAACCTGGTTTTCGGACTGCGCTCTGCCTTTGTGCAAACGCTCCAGGCCAAGGCAGTGCTAACGCTGGCCAAAGCCGATCTGGAGTACTACGACAAGATCATCGACATAAGCCGTGCACGCTTCCAAGCCGGCGACCTGGCCAAGATCGACCTGGCCCGCATCGAACTTCAGCGCGTGCAATACGAGTCGGAAATCGAGACCGCGATCGTCAACCTGCGTCAGCAGAAGATTCAACTTCTTCTGCTGCTGGACGACCGCACGCCAGTGGACCAGTTCGACGTGACCGGGCCCTTCGACCTTGGGCCTGACCTTCAGCCGCTTGATGATTACCACAAGATTGCCCTCGATAACCGGCCCGACCTGATGGCGGCGATTCAGACGATCCAGCAGTCCCAAACGAACCACAAGCTGGCCGTGGCAAACGGCTCTACCGATCCGACCTTCGGAGGCTGGTTCACAAATAACTCCTCGACGAATAACCCCAATGGCCCTGAGACGATCGGCGTTAGCGTGAGCATTCCGCTGCGGATCTTCGACAAGAATCAGGGCGAGAAGAAGCGCACGTTGATCGACATCGACAGAAGCACGCAGGCCGCCGAAGCGGCTAAAGCGCAGGTCTTTAGCGACGTCGACAACGCCTACGAACTGGTGCGCAGCAATATTGCTTTGATCAGGCCGTACAAAGCGCAGTATCTCGATCAGTCGGTGTATGTGCGCGACACCGTAACTTTCTCTTACGAGCATGGAGGGGCATCGCTGATGGACTTCCTCAATGCACAGAGCGATTACCGGGTCGTTCAACTTGCTTACCTGCAGTTAATCGGTGCCTACATGACAGCCGCCGGCCAAATGAATCTTGCAGTTGGACGCGAGGAGCTTCAATGAACGGCATTTGCATTGAGAGTCGTCCGGGCAGCCTCACCGTTTTGAAAACCGGTACGAAGAGGTCGAATCAATGAAGAGACATGAAGTTCGAGCTCGCATCGAGGAGTTTGGCATTCTGCCTTCCGTACGCGTGAATTCACGGGAACTCGCGCGATATGCGGCAGAGACTGTCTACTCGGCGGGAATCCCGGTTGTCGAAATCACCATGACCACGCCCGGCGCGCTGGACGTGATCGACGACCTAGCCAAACGCTATCCCGACATGGCGGTAGGAGCCGGCACCGTATTGGACGAGGCAGCCGCCCAGTCATGTTTCGATGCCGGGGCCAGATTCCTGACCAGTCCGGGCTTTGTTCCCGAGGTAGTGGCCTATGCAAACAAAGTCAATGTTGTGGTACTGCCGGGTGCCTTGTCCCCGACCGAAATCATCGCTGCCTGGAAGGCCGGCTCGGATCTTGTGAAGATATTCCCCACCGGCCATGTGGGAGGCATCCAATATGTGCGCGCTCTCAAGGTGCCACTGCCTCAAATTCCCCTGATTGCCACAGGCGGCGTCAATCAGCTGACCGCCTCAGACTTCATTCTCGCCGGGGCTACAGCGATTGGCCTTGGTGGAGAACTACTACCCAAGGAGGCTTTGCACTTTCGCCAGGAAGATCGCATCCGTGAGTTGGCAAGTAGGTTCCTTAGCTTGGTGAGGGACGCGCGGGCGCTGCGAGAAACCTATTACTAAGCTAGGCGTCCGATCAACCGCTCCGCGGCGCCGAATTCGATTAACTCTAAACTAATTTCTATCATTCTCCTCATGCCTCATTCATGTGTTGCGCACCATACTCAGTTATAGGAGGTTAGGCAAACATGATTCGTAGACTATTTGCACTCTCTGTTGTTTCAATCGTCCTTGCAACTGGGGCCAGCGCGCAGGAAACAGTATCGCCTTCCGAGAGTCATCCGCGTTACACACACGGCCAGATGAAGCAACTGCTTCGCGAGGCGCATACCCCGGAACAGTACGGCGCGCTAGCGGACTACTATACCGGCCTGCAACGGGAATACCTCCGCAAGGCAGAGCAAGAAAGGCAAGAGTGGGTAGAGCTGAGCAGGAACGTCACCTGGATGGGAACCAAAGCCCCAAGACCCATGGACTTCTCGCGCCAAGCTTATCAATACGATTTGTCCAAGGCCACCAAGGCTGAATCCGAAGCCGCCAAGTATGGCCAACTGGCGGCGTCTAAATCAGGTGCGCCAACCAGCTAGCTGCAGTACACGTGAAAAAAGGGAAAACGGCCCGCAGCGACGAGAAAGGGCGGCAGCAGGAGTTATCGCTCACCGTCCTTTCTCTTATAAAATATGCATACAATCTTAATCTTTTCCTAATTTACGGAATGAGACAATCCTTTCTTAGGACGCATCCGTTCCTTATATGTTCCTGATGCTAGCGCCCATATGCTGTTGTCAGAGATCACGATTGGCGGGAGAGCTGCTGATAGCTAAATGGCAAAGCCAAGTGCAATAAGAAAAGCGATATCGCGGCGGAAGTCCCGTGTGTGGGCTGAGTGCCTGACGGGTTGCGCAGTATTGACCTTGTTGACCTATGGCGGGTTCGTCCTTGAGGCGAATCCGCTCACCATCGGCTTTCTTTATCTGTTGGTTGTGCTGGCGGTTGCATCGCTCTTCGGCTTCTGGCAAGCGTCTATCACGTCGATTCTGGCTGTGCTCTTGCTCGACTATTACTTTGAGTCCCCTGTTCTTAGTTTCGCGGTTTCAGGCCCAGGGGTTTTCATAGCGCTGGTGACGTTTGAGCTGGCGGCCCTCACAATCAGTAGGTTGCACGGGCGAGAGAAGCGAGCGTCAAAAGAAGCGGAGGACCATCTCGCGGGGATGGAGCATCTGTATGAGTTGAGCCGTAGCTCGTTGTTGCTGGATCTGCGTCAGCCTCCTGGTCCGCAACTGGCGATTTTGATTCATCGAGTATTTGACCTGCGCGCGGTGGCCTTGTATGACATAAACTTGAGCCGCCAAGACAGGATGGGCGACTGGGACTCGGGTGAGGAAAACCTGGCCAAGGAATGCTACTTGCGCAATTCATCGCGGGGCGATCCGAGCACTCAGACTTGGCAACGCGTGCTGCAAGCCGGGCCGGGGACTGTGGGTGCCATGGCGGTTCGAGGGAGCCTTAGTCCGCTTGTGGTCGATGCTCTTGCTTCTCTTGCCGCGATCGCGATCGACCGGCACCAGTGGTTTGAGAAGGAAGAGAGAGCTGAGACCGCGAAGAGCAGTGAGCAGTTGCGCGCTGGGGTAATGGATGCGCTCGCCCATGAACTCAAGACGCCGCTTACTGCGGTTCAGACTGCCAGTTCAGGATTGCTCGAGCTTGGCGGTCTAACTGAGTCGCAACTCAATCTGGTGAAACTGATTGACGAAGAAGCAGTTCGACTGAACCGGCTCTGCACACGGCTTTTGAAAACTGCCAAGCTCGAGGCGAAAGAATCTAGCCTCAAGACAGCCGACGTGCCCGTGGCCGATGTGGTGTCCGAAGTATTGGCCGGTCATCCAGCGAATGAGGAAAGGAACAGCATTGAGGTTGCCATGGAGGACCCTTCGTTGACCGTGCGCGCGGATCGAGGCTTGCTTGCAATGATTCTGACGCAGTACATCGACAATGCACGGAAGTACTCGTCGGCAGGGACGCCGATTGCGGTCGTCGCGCGCGCGAGCCGGAGAGAGGCCCTCATTTCCGTGCATAACTTCGGATCGAAGATTCAGATCGAAGATCGGGAACGGATCTTCGAGCGATTTTACCGATCATCCGACTCGAAGGATAGCGTTTCCGGCACCGGCATCGGGCTTTCTGTTGTGAAAAAAGCGGCTGAAGCTCATCATGGGCATGTGTGGGTTGTAAGCGACGACAAGGAAGGTACGACGTTCTATCTTTCCCTTCCGACCGACCAGAGGAGGGCGCAATGAACACGGAGCAGTCGGATGCTGGCCAGGGCACGATCCTCGTGGTAGATGACGACAGTTCCACGCGCCGGGCATTGCGTGTGACGTTGTCCGGCATGGGCTTTGCGGTTGTGGAAGCGGCTCGCGGCGAAGAAGCGCTATCGCTGGCTCGCGTGACCTGGTTCGATGCAGTGTTGTTGGACGTGGACATGCCGGGGATGGGCGGAGTGGAAGCATGCCGGTGTATCCGGCACGCGGTTGCGCGCTTGCCTATCCTGATGTTGACTGTGATGGACAGCGAGGATGACAAAGTACTGGCGCTCGATGCAGGCGCCGACGACTACATCACCAAGCCGTTTCAAGTGCGTGAGTTGGCGGCGCGGTTGCGCTCGGCTGTGCGCAGAAGAAATGCTCTGGACGCCAACCGGGACGCACGGATTCGCTATGGCAAGATCGAACTCGACCCGGTGAAATACCGTGTACAGAAGGGTGGCCGGCCGATTCACCTAACGCCCAAAGAGTTCGAGATGCTTCATTACCTCATGATGCATGCCGGTGAACCCATTCCGCATGCCCGGTTGCTGAAATCCGTGTGGGGGCCGGAGTATGGAAATGAGTTAGAGTATCTTCGAACCTTTGTTCGGCAACTCCGGAAAAAGATTGAAGACGATCCTCAGAATCCGCAGTATCTTCTAACGGACGCATATGTGGGATACCGATTTAACGAACTGGCGCAGGAAGTGTGAAATGGGACCCACATGGCCTCTGATTGCGCGAGTCGTTGAATAAGCGGATTGTGTTCGCGGCCATCCTTACATTTGCCTTTCTTTGTTCGGGCTGCCAATCGACTGTTACGAACTTTACGAGGAGATCGATCAGGAAAGGCAGCCGTAAGCGAGGAGCCTTGCGTAGTGGTCTTCTCCGCCCGCGCACCTCTTATTCAAAATCTTCGCCGGTCTGATGTCTTCACCAGCTGTACGTATAGCCAACGCTCGATGTCGTGTACCAAGGGACGGTAACTACTTTGCTGTAGCTTTCCTGTATCCAGATGGAGCTGCTTTTGTTGAAGTGGATGATAGCTCCCAGGGATACGCCGCTATCGAGTCTATTTTGCACGTGAGGATTGCCAGTAAAACTTGTAATGCCGCTTTGTATCCAGGTATATCCTGTCAGCGCTTTTGTTTTGGGAAGCGAGAAGTTCTTCATCACGCCAGCGGATTCAGTGTGTTCGCCAAAGGCGGTGTGAAAGAATCCGTGCGCTCCGGCATTCTCATAGGTGTAGCCGAAGGTGAGTTCGTCGCCGACCGGGTCTTTCTTTAGGAGGGCGAAGGTGTGGCCGATTCCGATGTTGTAGTTTGCGCGAGGTAAAAGGCCCGGACGATCGAAGTCCGACCCAATCATGACGAAGAGGTCGGTACTTGTACTGGAGGCATCAGCTTCTGGGCCAGTCGTTGTTGTCTGCGATTGTGCACAACTGGCGCTTGAACCCAGCGCGAAAGCCACAATGAAAGGAATCGTGACTGCCACGCCTCTGCGCCATAACCTCGTTCTCGCTGAAACATTCCGAGTGCAGGGCATCTGACATGCGCGCTCCACTGTACCGTTGAGAATCCGCAGGCCAGAATCCGGATGCGTCACACTGAACTCAATCACATCGACTTCAGGCAACTCATTGAACAGACGGGATAGGGCCCCATCCGTATCCGCCATAGACTGCTCTGCGAGTAGAAACTCTCGCTGCTTCGACTCAGAGGCGCGATCCCAGGGATGCACCTCCCGTGCGCGCCACTCGATCTCCAGGTGATGAGAGGCATGAATCAGAGTAAGCCCATCACGACGTACTTCGCCCCGGTTATGAAGGTCCAGAGCGCCCTGGATCGCCTTCCGATCCTTGGACGCTTTCTGTTTCAGCAGAAAGTTCTTGAGAAACCCCATTGTGCTTACTCCTCAGTTGCTCCTGCTTAGAATCCAGGTAAGCAAGGATCTTTGCTGGCAAGTTTCGGACACTATGGCCTCGCGACGGATCATCATGTCCGAAACTTGCTAGTGACTCTTACAGATTCTTTACAGATGCGCCCCTAGGATTCAAAGCATGGGTTCGACGGTTGCGGCGAAAATGCAATCAAGGATCGGCTCCAGGTCAATTCCGGCTTTGAGGCTGGATCGCACTCGCCTGCATGCAATGGGAAACGAGGATGGGCTTGACACCGCCATTTGCTGGCAAGCCATCAGCAGCCGCGATCCACGCTTCGATGGACGCTTCTTCTCAGGTGCAACGAGCACCGGCCTCTATTGCCGGAACGTCTGTCCAGTTCCCCCCGCAAGGCTAGAGAACATTCTTCTGTTTGCCTGTGCCGCAGCCGCTGAGTCAGCCGGTTTCCGCCCTTGCAAGCGGTGTCAGCCGCAAGCGGCACCGGGTACACCCGCGTGGCTGGGCACGTCGGCGGTCGTGTCGCGCGCCGTTCGGCTGATTCTGGAAGGGGCCTTGAATGATGGAGGCGTAGATGAATTGGCAGAACGGTTAGGGCTAGGTTCGCGCCAGTTGCGGCGTCTCTTTGTGCAGCATCTCGGTACTTCACCGCTGAAGATCGCGACGACCCACCGGGTTCATTTGGCAAGAAAACTCATCGAGGAATCGGCGCTCCCGATGACCCAGATTGCTTTTGGCTCGGGATTCAAGAGCATTCGCGAGTTCAATCACGCGATCCATTTGTCGGCAGGACAGTCGCCAAGCGAACTGCGCGGTGCCGCAGGCGGATCACGACGGAAGGCCCGTGCAGGCGGTCTCGAACTTCGCCTTCCGTATAGGCGGCCCTTCGATTGGGCAAGTTTGATTGCGTTTCTGAAACCGAGGGCGATTCCCGGAGTTGAGGTTGTGAAAGAAAGCTCGTACCAACGGACGATCGAGGTCGGCGGAGTTCCGGGGATTCTAACCGTCAGGCCAGACGGAGTCAGATCGCGGCTTGTTGTTCACCTTCAGGTGGCCAGCTATGAGGGATTGGCGCAGACGGTAGAGCGAGTCCGTCGTATCTTCGATCTGAATGCCGATCCGATACAGATCGCCAGCCATTTATCAAGTGATTCCAGACTTCGAGGGCTCATCAAACTGCGTCCGGGACTCAGGGTGCCCGGAGTGTGGGATGGATTCGAGGCGGCGGTACTTGCAGTCCTGGGGCAGAAGCTGACAACGATCGGCACGAGGCGGATTGTGGGTCGATTCGTTCAGATGTTTGGAGCCCCCGTGGATACTCCGATTCGCGGCCTGAAATTTCTATTTCCTCGTCCAGAAATCCTTGCTCATGCCGATTTGTCAAAGGCGGGCATCAGCGATAGCTGTGCTCAGATCATTCGCAGACTCACCTGCTCCGGCATTCGCAGGCATCTCAGCTTTGCCACTTCTAGGACACTTGAGCAGGTGGTTTCTCGATTGAAAGAGACTTGTGGAATTGATGAAAGCACGGCAAACTATATTGCAATGCGAGCTTTTGGGGAACCTGACGCATTTCCATTTGCGGAGTCCAGGCTCAGACGCAGTCTTGCAGAAACTGGGCCGATTGTCTCTGCGACGGAGGCGATTGGGATAGCTGAGCCGTGGCGGCCATGGCGAGCATACGCAGCGATGCACTTTGCAGAGAAACGCTGAAGTCCACACTGCTTTTCAGTGTCTTTTGAATGAACGTCATATGACTGCCATCTGCGATGGGAGGGCGGCCTCCGACGAGCAATACGGCGCGGCCATATCAACCTAGCAGCCTGTATCCCAATAGCCGGCCTTTGGTGAGCTTCAGGGTGCGCCCTCGGCTACCGGGTATTCGACCGCGCTGGCCGCCACGCTCTCGAACATCGATCAGATCCTCTTCCTCAACCCGGCCACGGGTTTGCCGTACAGCCAGCCGACCATTCCGCTGGGACCGGTTGCCAAAGCGACACAAGGACGGCTGCTGGAAGCCTACGCTTCCATGCATTGGGTCGGCCACGAGATCTCGTTCGGCAAACAGGACGAGTGGATGGGACCCGCCCAGGGTGGCGCCATGGCCTACTCCAACAACGCCGAAAACATCTACGCCTTCCACATCAACCGCATCGAGCCGCTGCACGTTCCGCTGCTTTCCCGCCTCACCGGACCCTTCCGCTACGATTTTCTGGTCGGATCGCTGAGAGGGCACACCTACGTGCCGCAGTCTGGACCGGGGAGCTTTAAGAACCCCGAACCGTGGGTAAATCCGGCGCATCCCTGGGTACATGTCGAGAAAATTAGCTTCCGGCTTCGGCGCTAAGGAAGAGTGATCCACTTGTACTCGCCAGAAGTGCTCCAGGTCAGGAGCAGCATTCGTAGAGATAAGGACATATAAAGCATCATCCCGCACCGCAGGTGCGGCTGGGTTTGGCTTTTCGGTGTCATCCCACGCCGAAGGCGTGGTTGCGGCATGCGCTCCGCATGCGGCATCAGGCTGAGCGGAGCCTCTGGAGTTTCTGCCTGGCGTATTGGAAGTACTCTTCTCCAACTTCCATTTCAAGCACTTCCTCGATGACCGCCAGGAAGTAGGCCAGGGAGCGCACGGTGGTCAGCGGCGGAGCGTCTGCTGGCCGGATCAAGCGGCGAACTGCGGCCAGCACGAGTGCGTTCTCAACGATGGACAAGGGAACGCCGCGTTGATAGAGCTGGACGGCCAGCATGCGATCTGGGCGGCGCAGGTTGCCGCAGGTTCCTGGTGTGTTGCGATAGGCTTCGAGAACCTTGCGCACGTAGTCTTCGCGACCGGATGGTTGTTGATCCATGGCCGTCTCCTCAGCCTTGCGGATCACGCAGCGATGGTCCGTCGATCTGTATGGTGTGGCAGTAATGGCGAACACGGCTCAACAGCGCATTGACCATGGTCGGATTTCCCAGGAAGTTACCCCATGCCTCATATCCAAGATTCGTGGTTATAATCGTGCAGTGGCGGTGATAGCGCTCCTCCATCAGCTTGAAGAAGATATTGGATTGTTCCGGTTTTAGAGTTAAATATCCTAACTCGTCGATCAAGAGTACATCGAGCCTACTTAAGCGGTTCAGCAGTTGACGCGAGGAGCGGTCGGCCAGCGAGGCATACATCTGATCGAATAAGTCCTGGGCGCGGATGAACTGGCAGCGGTATCCATTCTCCAGCGCTTTCAACAGCAGGCCCGAAGCGAGTCCTGTTTTCCCAACGCCGGTCGGACCTATGAGCACCAGGTTCTCCGCCTTGACGATGAAGTCCAACTCGGCCAGAGTGTGGATCTGCTTGCGGCTGACGCCGGGTTGTCGTGCAAAGGGGAAGCTGGCCAGCGACCAGTTCTCGGGCAGGTTGGCGCGCTTGATTCTCCAAGCCAGTGCGGTCTCTTGACGATGATGATATTGTGCCCGCAGCAACCGGGTGAGGAACTCGGAGTAGGAGACATCCTCCTTCTCCGCAGCGCTCAACTGCTCGCCGTAAATATCCAGGATGCGATTCAGGTGAAGGTTCTTCAGCAGTTGTTCCAACTCGTCACTCGGTTTCATTGTTCGGTCTCCGGATCTTTGTTCAACAGGAAGTAGTCGCGAGCCACCAGGCGAAGTATCATGCGCTCGACCCGGTCCAGGTCGTAGAGCCCGTATCGTGCGGCTTCAGCTACAGCGGCCAGCAGCGGTTCCCGTGGATACTCGCGCACCATGCGCAGCAGTTGGCGCAGGGCAAGTATGGTCATCTTGCGGCTGTTCTTCTTCAGCTCCGCGACATAGTTGGCGATCTCCGGCACAGCCTTGAGGATCAGCGCTTCTTCGGGATGAGGGTCGGGC
>Ga0302195_10004349_pt1 | contig 10947 bp, 9 predicted proteins | sample II_Bog_N1_2_FD_198778 | JGI IMG/M metagenome (GOLD analysis project Ga0302195, IMG submission 198778) | Peat permafrost microbial communities from Stordalen Mire near Abisko, Sweden - II_Bog_N1_2 | ecosystem: Environmental > Terrestrial > Soil > Wetlands > Peat | place: Sweden: Abisko, Stordalen...
TGCAGATGACTCGCCAAACAGATCGGGAACGCCGTCAAGGACACGGGTTGGCCCGAGATCGGACGGGGACGTGGGTTCGACGCTCCGCCCGCCACGGCCCACGCGACACCCGCGGCCGCGACGATCGTTGACAGCGCGGCGGCAATGACGCGCTGTCGCCTGCGTTGGCGGCGACGCGCCTCTTCGATGAGCATCTGTTCGGCTTCGCGGTGTTCGTGGGAGCCCGCGCTCAGATCGGGCGCATCATCGGGCGTAACTGCGGTAATGACATGGCTCATGGTCAATCTCCGGGCTAGGAACGAACTCCGCTTTGGTGCTACTCTATCTAGCACCATGCTGAGTGTCAAGTTGACCCCCGAAGAATCCGTCGCATTGCATGATCAAGTCGCGGCGGAACTTCGTCGAGCGATCGCCGACGGCGAAGCGCGACGTGGAGAACGCCTGCCGCCGGCGAGAGACTTGGCCGCCGTGTTGAACGTCAACTCCAATACGGTCCTTCGAGCACTACGAATACTTCGTGACGAGGGACTGTTGGAGTTCCGTCGCGGCCGAGGAATCACCGTATCGGGTACGCCCGAGATCGGCGCTGTGGTAACGCGGGCGCGCGAGTTGATCGATTTCGCGAGGGGACACGGCTACCGGCGAGACGAACTCGCCCGCCTCATCGAGTCTTTGCCGTAGCTAGGCCCCGGACTACGCAGCTTCTGATGACACTGTCGTGATGCCGGCGTCTGACATTTCAGAGATCGCCGCATCTGTCGTCTCTGGTGCAACACCGGCGCAGAGGTCGAGCAACACGGTGACGTCGAATCCGAGTCTGCGCGCGTCGAGGGCCGTGGCCTTCACGCAGTGATCCGTCGCGAAGCCGACCACTGTCACGCTGCCGATGGACGCTGCCGCGAGTTCTTCGGCCAACGTCGAACCGTTCTGGCTCAGACCGTCGAAGCCCGAGTAGGCCCCTTCGTGGAGACCCTTGCGAATGACGACGTCCCAGGATTGCTCAGCGAGCGAGGCATGAATCCGTGCGCCGCTGGTGTCGGCGGCGCAGTGCACTGGCCAGGTCGTAACGAAGTTCGGGTCGCTCGACCAATGCTCACCGGGATCGAGGTGCCAGTCCTGGGTAACGATCTTCATCGAGTATTCGTCACTTCGAGCGAGTAGGTACTGCGCAATTCTCTCCGCGGTGCGCGTGGCGCCGGCGACGGGAAGCGCGCCGCCCTCGAAGAAATCGGGCTGCGGGTCAACGACGACGATGGCTCGACCTTTGAGCGACGCTTCAGTCACGTTCACTCCGCTTCACTGGTTCGAGCGCGACGTCGAAGCGACGACCTCGCTCAACAGTGCCGGTTCACCCGCACTGAGCGCGAACGCTGAGTGCGGAAGTTCCGCGAGTGCCGCTTTCGCGGTGGCGCGAGCACTCTCGGGCGACGAATCAACCACCGTGACGCCGCCTTCGACGAGGAGGTGCGAGAGGGTGCGGCACGCTGCGGGAAGTTCGGTGACGCCAGCGTCGCGCGTCACGACCAACTCCTTCACCGCGACGTCGTCGATGAAGAGTCGGTAGGCGTCTTTGGCTCCGCCGCTCGATAACTTACCGATCGAACGTTTCGCGACGGGTCGCATCGTCGTGGCGTCTTCGATGGCGACCAATTTGAAGACGAATCCCGGCGGCATGTAGCCGGTGACCAGTTTCGTACCCACGCCGAAGGAGTCGACCGGGGCGTCGTTCGCCAGCAATTCGGCGATCGCGAACTCATCCAAATCGCCCGTCACGGTGATTTTCACGTTGGTCGCGCCACGCTGATCGAGCAGTTTGCGTGAGCGTCGAGTCGAGTTGCCCAAATCACCGGAGTCGATGCGAATGGCGCCCAGACCGGGCCCCGCCACGTCCAGGGCTAGTTCGGTACCGACCTCGGTGTCAAAGGTGTCGACGAGCAACGTGGTGCCCGGTCCCTGGGTGCGGACCTGCGCCTCGAACGCTTCGCGCTCACTTCGATGAGCCAACACGAACGCGTGTGACGCGGTCCCCGCGGTCGGCACGCCGTAGAGCTTGCCGGCGGCCAAGTTGCTGGTCGCGTCGAATCCGGCGACGTAGGCCGCGCGAGCGGCCGCCACGGCGGCGGCTTCGTTGGTTCGGCGCGATCCCATCTCGATGAGACGGCGGCCCTTCGCCGCGTGCACGACGCGCGCGGCCTTGGTTGCCACGCCGGAGTCGTAGTTGAGGATCGAGAGCGCGAGGGTCTCGAGAATCAGATCGCAGAATCGACCTTCGATCCGAAGTATTGGCGAAAGTGCCGTGAAGACGTCGCCTTCGGAGTAGCCGTAGACATTCCCTTTGAATCGGTACGTCGAGAGGAACGTCGCTAAATCGTTGCTCACGATGCGCTCGTTGACGAGCCAGGAGATCGTCTCATCGTCGAAAGAGAAATCGGCGAGCGCCTCGAGAAACCGTCCGGTACCGCCCACGACGCCGTAGCGAAAACCGTTCGGGAGACAACGGGTGAATACTTCGAACGTCGCGTGGGCGTCGATCACGCCCGAGACGAGTGCAGCATCGAGCATGCTCAATTCGTATCGGTCGGTGTAGAGGGACTCCTGTGCCTTCATCAAGGTCGAGCTTCGGACTTTCTCTCCGGTAGACGCTGCGGTCTCGTTACGGTGAGAGTACCGCAAGAATCGACCTTCTCATTCGTGACGTTGAAGGTGTCGGGACGACGGTTAAGGGTACGTCTCGGTGCGACTGGTGACCCACCGATGACCAAATGACGAGGCCCGGTACGATTGAACCGTCCAACCTCAGAAGATGGAGATTCATTGACGAGTGAGACCGATGGGCCCGCCGATGTTCCGGACACGTCGAATACGCCGGACAGTCGACGCAGGCTCATTAGTGGGCTCGCTCTCGCGCCCGCCGGTGCCAACGTCATCATGCAGCTGTCGCGACTGCCTATCGGACGCGCAGTTGCCGAAAGCAAAGTCCACAGCGGATCACTTCGCCACCATCCGCTAAAACGAACGCGCACGACGCTCGCGTTCATCATGGTCGCCCTGTTTGGCACCGACTACGAACGAGCGGTGATGCGACGCGAAATCAATGCGCAACATCGATTCGTTCGATCCGATCACGAGAGCGCCGTCGCCTATGACGCGCTCGATCCCGAACTCCAGCTCTGGGTCGCTGCGTGCATGTTCCGGGGTGTCGTCGACACCGTGACGCTTCTCTACGGACCCGTGAACGACGAGGGCTTTACGACGCTCTTGAAGCGCAGCGCGCCGTTCGCCACGACGCTCCAAGTCAGTGAGTCGCGTTGGCCAACGGACCGTGAGAGTTTCGAGGCGTACTGGACGGGCGCGTTAGACGACGTGCACATGGACGACGTCACTCGCGCCTATTTGCAAAGTCTCGCTTCGTTGGACTTCCTGCCCGCTCCACTCGCGCGACTCCTGGGACCGAGTCACCGATTCCTCACCGTCGGTTTTCTCCCGGCGCCCTTTCGCGAGGAGCTCGGTCTGGCCTGGACCTCGAGGAATCAGCAACGCTTTGTTCGAATCACTTCTCGTGCGGCCGTGGTCAACCGCCACCTACCGAAGGTGATCCGCGAATTCCCGTGGAACATCATTGAGTACGACACGCACCGACGGATCGCTCGGGGACGGCCCGTCCTCTGATCGGACTCTCGAGTCATTTGTCGCTCGTCCGATTGGAAGTGACCGGCGCCGTCACGGGCGAATCCCCAAGGGCGTAGCCTTCGAGAAACACGAAAGATGATGATGTCACTAGGCACCGGACCCGATCCAAATCGATTTGCCACCAAGTTGTTCAATGGCCTCCCACTGCGCTACGACCGACTCGGCTATCTCTTGTCGATGGGTCAGGACCGACGTTGGCGTTCGGCGGTGGTGGACAAGGTGAACGCTTCACCAGGCGAGTCGATACTCGACGTGGCGACCGGCACCGCCGGTGTTGCCCTGGCGCTGCGCGCGGCTACCGGCGCCGAAATTACCGGTATCGACCTCAACGCCAACATGCTCGAAAACGCTCGACAGAAGTTGATACGTCGCGGTGAATCGGGCGTGCGCCTCGTGCAGGGACGCGCCGAAGACCTCCCCTTCGCCGACGACACCTTCGATGACGTGACGTTCACCTACCTCCTTCGATATGTCAGTGACCCGGCGGCGACCGTGGCCGAACTCGCCCGAGTCCTCAAGCCCGGTGGCGTGCTCGCCGGCATGGACTTCTACGTCCCGCCCTCTCGCGTCTGGCGTCCCCTGTGGTGGTGCTTCACCCGATGGGTCTTGCCTATCGGGGGGTTCCTCACCGGTGGCCGAGAGTGGTACGACGTGGGACGCTTCCTCGGTCCCAACATCGAAGGTCACTACTCCCTCCACCCACTCGCGGCGATTGTCGAGTACTGGAAAGCGGCCGGGATGGAAGATGTTCACGCGAAGCCGATGTCGCTCGGGGGCGGCCTCGTCATGTGGGCCACCAAGGGGAGTGGTGGCTAAGAGCGTCGAGGGACCGGCGTTTTACGCGACTGGTCAGCGCAGCGCGTGGCGTGACGTGCGCGCGGTCCTCCACCCGCCCTATACCGCGTGGCACCTCTCCTACGTCGTGCTCGGCGCGATGATCGCACCTCGCGTCAACTGGACGACGCTCATCGCGACGTTGCTGGCTTTTTTTCTCGCGGTCGGTGTCGCGGCGCACGCCCTGGATGAACTACGCGGTCGTCCGCTCGGCACGGCGATGCCCTCGTGGCTGTTGAGTGGTGCCGCCGCGCTGGGACTCGGCGGGGCCGTGGCCCTCGGCGCCATCGGCATCACTCGCGTCGGTTTCGGGCTGCTGGCCTTCATCGTCGTGGGGGCGTTCTTCGTACTGGCCTACGACCTGGAGCTCTTTGGCGGACTGGTCCATACTGATTTCGGCTTCGCGGTGTCCTGGGGCGCGTTCCCGGTGCTCACTTCGGCGTACGCCCAGACCTCCACCATCACGTGGTCGGCCGCCGTGCTCGCGCTCGCCGCGGCGCTACTGTCGGCCGCGCAGCGCAATCTTTCCAATCCCGTCCGTATGATCCGTCGTCGGGTCACGTCCGTCGAAGGCGAGATCAGGTTCGCTGACGGTACTGTTCGTCCGATCGACCGCGACTTCTTGATCGTGCCGTCCGAGCGCGCTCTTCGCTCGCTCGCGATCGCGATGATCGCGTTGTCGGTGGCCTTCGTACTCGTACGCCGCGTTCACTAGCGACGTCGCAATCGCCGCGGCGTCAGTCAACCGAGCGAATGAATTCCTCGATTACGGCGGCCGCTTTGCGCGGTGCTTCGAGAGCCCACCAATGCCCAACTCCCGGCAGCGTCACTTCGCGCGCACCCAGGGTCCGGGCAACTTCCTTGGACATCGCCTCGTTCCCGAACGTATCGAGTGCCGCCAAGAGAATCAGTCCCGGCGCCGACGTCGGAGCTAACTGCGCGCCCCACGAGGCGAAGACGTTGGGCGTCGCCGATCGATAGAGATCGAGGATGCACGTGGCCATCGTGTCGTCGGACCATTGGGCCAAGGCGAGTGCGTCGTCGTGACTGAGGTGGAAACCCTCGTAGGCCTCGGCCATCGTCTCGATGGGCGTCTCGTGGATGGCCTTGAAGTAGGCCTCACCCTCACCGGGGGTCTGCCAGGTGCGCGCGTATTGGTGCCACTGGACGTTGGGGTGGACACCGTTGGCGATGTCGGCGGTCCAGGATCTGAGTAGGTCCCCGCGCGTCGTCGCGATTCGGTACGTCAGTAGCGCTCCCCAGTCGTGGCCGACGAGGTCGACGGGAGCGTCGAACTTCTCGAGTTCGGTGATGAGCCAGTCGGCGTAGTCGTCCTTGGTGGCGCCAAAACCCTCGGGGCGCTCGCAACCAAATCCGGGGAGTGAGAGCGCGACGGTCTCTTCGTCGAACTCCGCGCGCACCCCGTCCCACAGTGCGGATGTCTCGGGTACGCCGTGAAGGAAAACGATCATTCCCGAACAGTACTCAAAACGCCATTGTGATTTCTGGGTCGCGCTCCGCACAATCGATCGACTCTCGACAATCGGTCTTGGTGAAAGGCGCGTCGAGGTTCAGTCGGGCCTCAACGTGTTCGTGTTGCATCCGCTTCGAGTTCGGTCGTGTCACGTCGTCGGAGCAACTCCGAGCGATCCCTCGTGCCTTCTTCGAGCCTACGGAGGCCCATTTCCCAGACCATTGCCGTTGCCATTGGGAGTCGCCAGCGTCGTGGTCGTCGTGGTCGTGGTCGAGGATGACGGTGTGGCCGCCGCTCCGAGACCGAGCGCGTTGGCGAGGGTCTTGAGATCGGCCTGCAGGTTTGTCGCGTACGCGGGAGTGATGTACCCGTTGGCGAGGCCGTTCGCTATTGAGGTGGCGACTCCTTGGAGGTCATTGGCCGCCGCTTGTGCGTTGCCCGATGCGAGGTCGGTGACCGCCTGTTGCGCACCGTTCGAGATGGACTGAGCGACCTGTGGGCCAATCGCGTGCGTGCTCTGTCCGGCGATGACGTCATTCACCATCTTGGTCAGAGAGTGCGAAATCGAAGGCAAGGTCGTGGTCGTCGAAGGAGCTTCGGTCGTCGTCGGCGCGACTGTGGTCGTCGTGACCGGAGGGTTCTTCGATCCCAGGGCGAACGCGATTCCGATGCCACCGAGTATCACCACGAGTACCAGGATGGCAATCACCCGAGCGTTGCGAACGTTTGTCGTCTGTTTCGGCGCCGTTCTTGGCGCCATTGGCGAGGCGCGCGGAGCCCTAATGGAAGTTTCGCCGTCCTGTCCGCCCCGTATATTGCCGGGGTCGCCGACGATTGTCGTGATGTCGCTCGACGGGGTCGATCGAACCCAGGGGGAGCGGAAGGCCGGTGTCGCGAGCATCGTCGACACGTCGAGCGCACTGAGGCGGTCCTCGGGCGCGGGCGCGAGCATCCCGGTGAGGAGCAGTTTCCACGGCACCGGAAGTCCATCGGGCAGCGTCACTGGACCGGCCATTCGTCGGGCGAGAACCTCGCTCGGTGTGCCGGCGTAGACCCGCTCGCCGGTGAGACATTCGAGCAGCACGATGCCGAGGGACCAGACGTCGGCACTCGGTCCGACGGCGTGATTCTCTAACTGTTCGGGCGCCATGTAGGTGGCGGTACCGAGCATCGTGCCGGTCAACGTCAGCGTTGAGGTGTCCACCAGTCGAGCGATGCCGAAGTCCGTGAGTCGAGCGAGTCCGTCAGCGCCAATGAGAATGTTGGCCGGCTTGACGTCGCGGTGCACGACGCCCTGGGCGTGGGCGTAGGCGAGCGCGTCGGCCAGCGAAGATCCAATGGATGCCGTCTCTGCGGTCGTGAGGGGACCTTGTCGCAGCACCTGATCGAGGCTCGGGCCGTCGACCAACTCCATCACGAGATAGGCCATGTCGCCGTTGACCCCGGACTCGAAGAGCTGCACCAGTCCGGGGTGTGAGAACCGTCGAAGCGCCTGGGCCTCCTGCGAGAGGCGTTGTGCGTATTCGCGGTCCGGTGAACGAACGATCTTGATGGCGACGTCGGTGCTGTTCACTTCGTCAACTGCGCGAAAGACGTCAGACATTCCGCCGCGTCCGAGCAACGTACCCAACCGGTACCGTCCGTCCAATAACTCGCCGGTGGTACTCATCTCGATAACGTCGAACCTTCCTTGGGATTTCGCATCCGAAACGCTTTCATCACGAGGTAGTCGAAATCAAGTGACCCAATCCAAAGTACGGGTGCCTCGTAGGTCGAGGCGACGTGAGAATTCACTGAATTGATGTCCTCAATCTATCGAACCACGTCGATTTCGCTTCTGATTCGCTTCAATCCAGCGCGAAGTGCAATTGGAGGATTTGGTCCCTAGGGGGCCGACGGAAATTTCTGATAACGCTGGAATATGTTGGTTTGACGAGTTGGATTCGTGAAGGACAGGTGGAGGGACTTCGTCGAGCGCAGTCGAGGGAAATCGAGAAAAGCGCAAAAAGAATTGTCAAAAAAACGGCTCGAGTAAACACGTTGTAAACGCTTACTTTTCGAAGGATTTGGAAGATTTTCCTTATGTTGTAAGGGTTTTGCTGACTTGACAGAGAGGAGCCGCCTGTGTATTTTGTAAGCGGTTACAGCGGCAACACTGAGTTGTCAATGTTGGGGGAACCGAAGGGAATCACGTGGTTGATTCACAGCCGACGATTTACGACGTCGCCCAGAGGGCGGGCGTTTCTATTGCCACTGTCAGTCGCGCCCTCAACTCCGTTTCCTCCGTTCGTCCCGCCACGCGCGAAAAAGTAATGGCCGCCATGCGTGAGTTAGAGTTCGTCCCCAATTCCGTGGCGCGGGGTCTTTCGAGCGGCAAACACTGGATTCTCGGACTCGTCTTCATGCAAACCGCGCTGGACAACAACGTCCTCGCCGTGGAGGAGGCGAGCCTTCTCTATACCGACATCGTCATTCGAGGCGCCGAGGCGCGAGCGGCGGCGCACGGCTACTCGCTGTTGCTCTGTGGCGCGGGCGAGAATCACCCGGCCGGCATGACCCCGCTGCTCAATCTGACCGGCACAGTCGACGGACTCATCGTGCTCGACCGGGTCATGACCGAGGACGACGTCGCTGATCTCTCTCGTCGGATCCCCGTCGTGCTGCTCGCTGGCGCCGGCGACTCGTCATCGGCCATCACCGTGCGCGTCGATAACGAGCAGGCGATGCGCAGCCTCGCGGAGCACTTCGTTGAGGTTCACCAGGTGAAGCGAGTCGGATTCGTGTCGGGTCACGAGGGAAGCCCCGACAGCGTCGCGCGCGAGTTGTCGTTCAAGGCAACCATCGCTGAGGGCGGCGCGACACTGGCGGACATCGACATTCTCAAGTCTGACTGGACGTCGGCCGGTGGCGAAGCGGCCATGCGGGCACGGCTCGGAAAAGACGAACCCCTGCCGGAGGCGTTCGCTTGCGCCAACGATCAAACGGCCGTCGGTGTGATCTACGCACTGCACGCTGCCGGACTGCGTGTACCCGAAGACGTATTGGTGTCTGGATTTGACGACATCACCTTGACGCGATACTTCAAGCCGCCGCTCACGACGATTCGTCAATCGGGCAGTCTTTTGGGTGAAGTCGCGGTTGACGCGTTGGTCGCCACACTCGATAACTCCGAACTCGCCGACCGCACGGTCGTGTTGCCGACCGAACTGGTTGTACGTGAAAGTTGTGGTTGCGCTGCGCAGTCCGAATCACCTTCCGAGATGTTTAAGACGATCGCGGCCCCAGCGATGGCGGTGAACTGAATATGCGACTGATCGGTCGTCGACTCGGGCTCTACGCATTGACCGCGTGTGTGGCGATCACGGTCAACTTCTTACTGCCGCACTTCATGCCCGGAAATCCGATTCAAACGATGATCGGAAAGTTGCAAGGACAGGTCACGCCGCAAGAGATCAGGGCCATTCGGCTTTCTTTCGGCGGAGGGTTGAACCAGAGCTTGATTTCGCAGTATTTCACCTATATCGGACAACTCTTCCACGGCAACCTCGGGTTCTCGCTCACGCTCGGCGAGAACGTGAGCACAGCTCTCAAGACCTCGGTGCCGTGGACGATCGGTCTTATCGGTGTCTCCACGATCATCAGCTTCTTGGTGGGCACTGTCTGCGGTGCGTTGCTGGGTTGGACGCGTGGCTCGCGGCTCGACTCGCTGATTCCAACCGCGACGTTCTTTCAAGCGGTTCCGTACTTCTTCTTGGCGACCGTCATGCTCCTGGTTTTTGCGAGCAACCTCCGCTGGTTCCCGGTCCTCGGTGCGTACAGTCAGAACCTCATACCGGGATGGCATTGGGCGTTCGTGGCGAGTCTGCTGCGCTACGGCGAACTACCGGTGATCTCGATCGTTCTGAGTTCGGTCGCCGGTTGGATGCTCGGCATGCGCAACATGATGATCACGATGGTGGCTGAGGATTTCGTTCTCATGGCGATCGCCATGGGACTGCCCAAGCGCAAAGTAATCTATGCGGCCGCTCGTAATGCGGTGTTGCCCAGTATTGCGAACCTCTCATTGGCGATCGGCCTCGTCGTGTCCGGCGCGCTGCTGGTCGAACTGGTCTTCAATTACCCCGGCGTCGGAGACCTGTTGTTGAACGCGGTCCAGAGCGAGGACTATCCGTTGATTCAGGGGATCTTCTTGTGCATCACGTTGGCGGTCTTGGCGGCGAACCTCTTGGCTGACCTCGTCTACCTTTGGCTGGATCCCCGAACGCGAACTGAAGTGGCGCCATGAAATCCCTGCGCTTACCTCGTTCGCCCAAAGTGGTCCTCGGATTGGTGATCCTCGGATTCTTCGTATTGCTGATGATCTTCGGACCCTATCTCGCGCCCTACAGCCCCGACAACACCTCGTTCGCGCCGCTCTTGACGCCTTCCGCGCACCACTGGTTCGGAACCACGAGTCTCGGCCAAGACATCTTTTCCCAGACCCTCGTCGGCGCCCGAGCGACGATGGTCGTGGCACTTGTGGCGGGAGTGGTCGCGACGATGCTGTCGATCATCGTCGGCGTTTCGGCGGGCTACATCGGAGGTTACGCTGACGACGGCCTTTCGTTGATGTCCAACGTCTTTCTCGCGTTGCCCGGGCTGCCGCTGCTCATCGTGATTGACAGTTATCTGCCGGTGAACAGTCGTTCGAACTCCCTCATCATCGGTTTCGTTATTGCGTTGACCGGGTGGGCCTGGGGTGCCCGGGTACTGCGGGCGCAGACGATGTCGCTGCGCAACCGAGACTTCGTCGAATCCTCACGAATCATTGGCGAGAAGCGGTTTCGGATCATGTTCTCCGAGGTCGCGCCCAATCTCCTGCCGATTTTGGCCTCGTCGTTCCTGTTCACCATCCTCTACTCCATCGGCGCCTACGTCACGTTGGCCTACATCGGTCTCACGAGTACCTC
>Ga0302195_10004373_pt1 | contig 10928 bp, 9 predicted proteins | sample II_Bog_N1_2_FD_198778 | JGI IMG/M metagenome (GOLD analysis project Ga0302195, IMG submission 198778) | Peat permafrost microbial communities from Stordalen Mire near Abisko, Sweden - II_Bog_N1_2 | ecosystem: Environmental > Terrestrial > Soil > Wetlands > Peat | place: Sweden: Abisko, Stordalen...
CAACCATGCGGGCGAGACTACGGGCCCCGAAGCTATTCGCGAAGCACTCATCATCGGCTCCGAGCGCATCGGCCACGCCCTCTCGGCAATTCAGGATCCGGCCCTCGTCGAGGAGCTGAAGATGCGTAGCATTGCCCTGGAACTGAACCCGACCTCCAACGTCCGCACCGGGGTCTGCGCGTCCTTCAACGAGCACCCGCTGCGGCGCTACTTCGATGCCGGCCTCCTGGTTACGCTCAACTCCGACGACCCGGCCTTCTTCGGGTCCGATGTGGCCAACGAGTACCTGCTGGCCCACACAGAGCAGGGCTTTACCTGCGAGGAACTTCGCCAACTGGCGGCCAACTCCATCCGCGCCAGCTTTCTTCCCGAATTGGATAAGGCAACCTTCCTGGCCCAAATCGAATCCATCGAGTAGCAATGTAGTTATTTCACCTGAATTGAACCCTGCCAGTCCGATCAAAACTGCGCTATTATGCCTGTAGGAGGCTTACGCCATGTCCACCGAACCCGAGTCGCTCGCGCCCGATGAAGAAGTAAAAGAACGCCACACGTTGCGGGTGATTGGCTGGTTCTCGGTCGGAATGGCCGTGGCCGCGTTAGGCATCTACCTGGGCGCCGAGTTGCGCAACCGCTACAAGTTCAAGAGGCGCACCCCTTACGACTTCTACTCGAATGCGGGCGAACAGCATGCCAGCGAGTTCGGAATGGGGATTTAAGCGTCATCGCCATCCAAAAGCCGCAAAATGCCGCCAAACGGCGGCATTTCGCATTTGTGCCCTGTTTTCAACGGTGCCGGCATTCACGCTCCCGCGTTACCCTAAGGTCTTATGGGCCGCATCCGCATTCTTCCCGACCAGGTTGCCAACCAGATCGCCGCGGGCGAGGTGGTGGACCGTCCGGCTTCCGTGGTCAAGGAGCTGCTGGAGAACTCCCTGGACGCCGGCGCCAACCGCATCCGCATTGAAGTGGAGGCGGGTGGGCGGAAGTTGATTCGCATCACCGACGACGGCCAGGGCATGAATCGCGACGATGCGCTGCTGGCTTTTGAGCGTCACGCCACCTCAAAGCTGCGCACTGTCGACGACTTGCTCTCGATTGCCACGCTCGGTTTTCGCGGAGAGGCGCTGCCGTCGATTGCCTCCGTGGCCCGCGTGACGCTGGAAACAGCCACCGGAGATGACGCAGCCGGAACTCGCGTGGAGATTGCGGGCGGCAAGATTCTCCACGTGGACGACGCTGCTCTGCCTCGAGGAACGACATTGGCCGTAGCCGATCTGTTCTTCAATACTCCTGCGCGCCGCAAATTCCTGCGCGCCGAGTCCACTGAGCTGGCCCACGTAACGGCGCTGGTAACTCACTATGCGCTGGCGCATCCTGAGAAGCACTTCGAGCTGGTTTCCGCCACTCACACCATTCTCTCCGCGCCTCCCGTTGCCCGCACAGCCGAGCGGATTTATCAGATATTTGGCAAGGACACGCTGGCGCAACTGCTGCCCGTGGCAGCCGAAACGCCGCTGGCCCACGGCGGGCTTCCCGAGCCGCCTCCGTGGAAAAAGAACCCGGACGATCCGGTTCGCGATCCAGGCGTTCTGCGGCTCAGCGGCTTCTATTCCAAGCCGGAACTGCAGAAGCTCAATCGCAACTCCATTTATATCTTCATCAACAAGCGGCTCATCCGCGACCGCCTGCTGATGCACGCAATTACCGAAGCTTATCGAAATGTCATTCCACCCACAAGCTTTCCGGTTGTGCTGCTGTTCATGGAGATGGCGCCTGAAGAAGTGGATGTAAACGTCCATCCCGCCAAGACCGAGGTACGGTTTCGCCAGCAGAGTCACGTCCATGACTTTGTACGCGACAGCCTGCGCACGGCCCTGATCCAGGCCAGGCCGGCTGCGGGTTTTTTGGCCGCGCTGGACTCCGCCCCTGGCGCAAGCCCCTCACTGATGCCTCCAGCCGCCTCGCCGCTTCCCGGTTCTCCTGGGGGCGCACGGTTTCAGCCGCCCCCCGATTCCGATCCGGGCGCGTTTGAGAGCGCCGCTGCGGAGGCAGAGCCGTTTCAGCTCACCCAGCGGCTGCCAACACCGGTTCCCGGCAAGCTGCCGTTCGATGCCCAAAATGTGAACCAGAGGGGTTGGGAAGGCGATCGGCAGGCATGGGGCGAAGCTGCCGCAGCGCTCTTTCAGCCTGCCGGCCTGGCCGTCACGGATGGTTGCGATGGGGGACCGGGCGCCGCTTTGGACTTCGGGCCGGGACCGCGTGCCGGGACGGCGACGGCCAGGGGAACGGCCGAGGTCGAGGCCGAACAGGCGGCGGCCAACCTGAATCATCTTGGCTCGCTCCGCCCGCTGGCGCAGTTGCGGGAGTCGTTCATTCTGGCTTCCGGGGAGGATGGCCTGTGGATTATCGACCAGCATGTGGCGCATGAGCGGGTGCTTTTCGAAAAAATTCTTGCGGACCGGCAAGTGGAGAGAGTGCAGCGCCAGAGGTTACTTTTGCCCCTTCTGGTGGAACTGAAGCCTGCGCAGATGGTGGTGTTTGCGCGCATTGCCGAGGAGCTTGAACGCAATGGCTTCGAGGTGGAACCCTTTGGTCCTCAAACACTTGCGGTAAAGGCAGCGCCGGTTGGCCTGGAGGGAGCGGCCCTGGAGCGGATGTTGGGCGAGGTAATCGAGCAATCGAGCGCGAATTCTGACGAACACGAGCAGAATGAGGATATTACGTCGCTGCGCACACGAATTGCCGCTTCCATCGCGTGCCATTCCGCCATCAAGATCAATACGGCTCTTGACCCGGCACGTATGGAATGGTTACTGTTGGAATTGGCAAAAACTAGGCACCCAACTAGTTGCCCGCATGGACGTCCAATCGCTTTGTTGTATTCTTGGAAGGAGATCCAGCGGGCCTTCCATCGAATTTAGTAGTAGTCTGGAAGGTGGCCACCCTCCTCTCAGGAGAGGGGGTAGCAAGGCGGAGACGCCAGCCTGGAAGTGAGGTTTTTCTTTGACAGCAGAGCAATTGGAAGCATCGCGCGCCGAAAGGATGCGCCAGAACGGGAACGGGGCACTCACACTGGAGGACGCCCGGACGTGGATTGAGGAGACGGGATTGTGTCTTTTCCAGCCCAGGCGGCAGTATTCCACATCGATAGCGCCTTCGTTTGTTGAGGCCGTCGCCGGGAATCGGGACTCGAGCAACGACCCTGAAATGATAGCCTTGGCCGAAGAATTGCTGGTGCGCCTTGAGATTGACGGCGTGGCAGTTAGGCTGAATCTGTTGGGCCACCCCGGCGAGCACCCGGATTTTGTGGTTGCAGCCTGGGTTCTGCCATACGTTTACGCCCTGAGGGGTGATCGCGACTGGCGTCGCAGCCCACAGCTGACCGGTTCGCGGCAGGTTTCACAACTGGCTGTTCAGGCCTACAAGCAGTTGGAACTCGGCGATACGACCATCTCAAAGCTCACGCAGGCGCTGGGTCGGGAAGTTACGGAAGGCGCGGTATTGCGTGCGATTACAGAGCTCTGGCAGCAGCTTCGCATCATTCCTGTTGTCTCGGCTCCGGGCCAGCCCGCGCAGTGGCAACTGCTTCGCACCCGATTCCAGAAGGCAATTGCCGAGGGCGCTTCGACCTCGCAGGTGACCGCTATCTCGGTGCTTGCTTCCATCTATCTGCAGGCAGTGATTGCGGCCAGCATGGAAGAAGTCGAGCTGTTTCTTGCGCCCCTGACCGCCCGCAGCAAAGTGCGCGAAGTGCTCCGCGGGCTGCTCGCGACACGCCAGGTTCACACCATCTCAATGGGGCATGCGCCGCACTTCTATGTAGCTGGCACGCTGCCGGAGTTCGCGGCACCGCCAACGCTTTACGCAAGCTCTTCCATGCCGGCCTCGGCATACTTTCTCAGGTCGCGGGATCATGAAGAGGAAGCATTCGAGATCGAAGCGCCCAGTCCTGCTCCGCTTGCGGAGCCAGCCCCGGCGGAGCCGCGCAAGAGCGCCGAAACCCACGCTCCGCGGACCCCAGCGGCGCGGAAGCCCGCAGCCAGCGGTAAGAACGCAACGGCGCGGCCTCACTTCAGCCGCCCGGCAGCGCACAGCCGCGACCGGAAGCCAGCCCAATCGTCCACCAGCAACCGTCCTGCGCGTCGAACAGGATCTGAAGCCCGTCCGTCCGCGGCGAGGCCGGCCTCGAGTACGCGCTGGAGCCCGAAGGCGCCCGCGAGTACCAACGGCACGCGCAACGGAGCTCATGCGGGAAACGGTTCGACCAGCGGCGCTCGTACCAACGGTAGCCAGTCTCGTCCAGCCAACGGAAGCGCCGGTGCGCGAGCCAAAAAGCCGTCCGCTCCTGCGTGGGGCCAGCGTAATGGTCATTCCAACGGCGCCAGCGCCGCTGGCAAGGCCGGCACAACTTCGCGCACCAGCAGCCAGCCCAGGAACGGCAGTGCAACTCGCAACGGTAGCGCCGCCAGAAAAGATGCGCGACCCGATGCGCGGCCGGCACGCAGCAATCGGAAACCGGCTTTAACGGCTGGCGCCAAGGCAGGGAATTCCAAGCGATTTGGCTTTACCGCTCCGCCCAAGCAGGGGACGAAAAAGCGCGGATGAGTGCGGAAGAAGCCCCCTTGCGCTCAATTGAGCCTGCCCGGAAGATCATTGTTGCCATCGACGGCCCAGCTGGTGCGGGAAAGAGTACGATTGCGCGGCATCTGGCCCGGCATTTTGGCCTCCTCAACCTGGAAACCGGGGCAATGTACCGTGCGTTCGCATTGAAGGCGCTGCGCGCGGAAATTTCCCTGGACGATGGTGCGGGCCTGGAAGCGCTTGCCGGCGAAACTGCCATTCGTTTGGAGCCCGGAAACCCCGAATCCGGCGACGGCGAGAATCGAGTCCTGCTCGACACCGAGGACGTCACCGGCCTGATCCGCAATCAGACGGTTACAGACGCGGCCTCCCGCGTGAGCGTATTTCCCGCCATTCGTTCCTGGATGGTCAAGCTGCAACAGCAACTTGGGGCCAATGGAGGAGTGGTGATGGAGGGCCGGGATATCGGCACAGTGGTCTTTCCCGATGCCAAGGTGAAGATTTTTCTGGATGCGGCTCCCGAGGTGCGAGGGCTGCGCCGCTTCGATCAGATTGGCCGGCTTGGGTCAGTGCCCGCAACGCAGCCGGATGAGGTAATCAGGGAGTTGCGTCTCCGCGACGAACGGGACCGCAATCGCTCCGATTCGCCGTTGAAACCTGCACCGGACGCGATTGTTCTGGACTCAACCAACATGACGCTGGAAGAGGCTGTAAAGGCGGCAGAAGCGATCGTAACCGCAAAGCTGAATCCAGTCGACATCAACTCCTGATCCGGCGTAGCGGGCGACATCCTGTTAGGATTGTCGCGTTATCGCGACCCCACCACTCCCTCGGTTCATCCCACATCTCGTGGCTCTACAAGCGCGAAACTGAAATGCGGGCGGCCATTGTCCGGCGGAATGCTATAGGCTCTTAGATATATGGAAATGACGTGCAATCGCTGCCACCAGACTGTCCAGACCGACACGTGCTACTGCCCCACCTGCGGTCTGCCGCAACTGTTGTACAACGCGGAAGGCCCTGCGGGACAGTCCCAGCCGGAGCGGTGGAACGAGGCAGTGCGCGATGCGGGCAGCGTTGACTGGAAACCGGCCTTGAAGGCGGTTGCGATGCTGGCGATTCCGGCCGGGCTGCTGTCGAATGGGCTTTCGCCGTCGAACATCTTCGGGTTGTTTTTGATGGCCGCAGCCGCGGCATGGGCGGTGGTGCTTTATATGCGTAGCCAGCGGCCCGCGTGGATCACGGTTGGGGCAGGGGCCCGGATTGGCCTGGTGACGGGATTGCTTGGCGGCTGGACTGCGGCTGGAGCAACCGGCGCCAGCTTGTTTGCAATGCGCTTCTTGTTTCACCAGGGCAAGACGATCGACGATACCTGGCTGACAATGGTGAACCAGATCATGGCCCAGGAATCGGCTGCTGCGGGAGTCGATGCGCAGTCCATCCTGCTGGTGAGGACATGGATGCTTTCGCCGGAAGGTCGCGCCGGCTCCATGCTGGGCGCTATGGTTTTTCTTCTTGCCGCGCTTATTGTCTTTGCAGTAGCCGGCGGAGCAATATGTTCGCGTTTGCTGACGGGTTCCCGCCGACCAGGGGCTTGAAGTTAAAGCGCCCGTCCAGAAACTGCAACCTTCAGAGCTGTTTTGATGCGGAACGGCGTGAGCCGCGTCCTGCTAGAACCCTCGCAGCCAGATGATATCAGTGCATGCACTTTTCCTATTGTGTAAACGCTTACACGCGCAATTATGTAAGCGGAAACGCTTCAATACCCCCCTATTAGCTCTTAGACGGCCTTAAATCGTGTCAAAATGCACTATTTGTCACGCGTTTTTGTGCGCGTATACGCGTACGCTACGCTGTCCACGCTGACATCGCAGCGTACGCAATTCACCATACTCGCGGCGGTGCGCAATTCGCACGGCTTTTGTCTTGAAAGAGCCGAAAATTATGCCGAGCTTTCTCGCCCCGTGGGACAATTTCCCGTCGCATCTTCGGCATCCTTGCAGAGTGCCTGGGCAGGTTCTAAGAGACCTTCCCGGTATACGCGACCTTGCCTTCGCTGATCGTCCAGCGCACTTTGCCTTGCATCGCCCAGCCGTCGAACGGTGTGTTGCGGGACTTCGATTTTGTCTCCCTTGCACGATAGGTCCACTCGGCTTTGGGGTCGAAAACAACAACGTCGGCAAAGCTGCCCACTGTTAGTGTGCCCCGCCCCTTCAGGCCCAACAGCGCCGCCGGCTGCGCGCTCAGCAGGCTCAGAACGCGCCCCAGCGGCATCTTCCACTCCTTATGCAGCCAGCGCAGGGATAGGCCCAGCGCGGTCTCCAAACCGGTAATGCCGTTCGGCGCATTTTCAAACTCGACTTCCTTCTCGTGTACGGCATGTGGCGCGTGGTCGGTGGCAATGGCGTCTACTACTCCGTCCAGAATGCCCTCGATCATGGCGTCCCGGTCGGCAGCCGAACGCAGCGGAGGATTCATCTTGTAATGAGTGTCATAAAAGCCCACGTGCTCGTCGGTCAGCAGGAAGTGATGCGGCGCAACCTCGCACGTCACCCTCAATCCGCTTCGTCTTGCCTGGCGCACGGCAGCCAGTGCCGCGGCGGTCGAGGTGTGGGCCACATGCAGGTGTGCACGAGCATCGCGCAACTCGGTCACCAGGCGGATATCGCGCTCAACCATGCCCGATTCAGCCTCTGCTGGCATCCCGCGAAGGCCCAGTTTGAAGGACATCGGCCCCAGGTTCATGCTTGCGCCTTGCGTGAGCCGCGTGTCTTCAGCGTGCTGAATCACCGTCAGACCCACACGCGCGGCCGCGGCCAGTGTCTCGCGCATGATGTTGTCTTTTAAGATCGGATGGCCATCGTCGGTCACCGCTACGGCGCCCGCTGACTTCAGTGCCGCATAGTCGTTGATTGCCTCGCCCTTCGATCCCCGTGTGGCCGCCGCAATAGGGAACACGCGGATAGCCGCGCCTCGCTCCGGCGCAAGCATCCATCGCGTAATCTCCGCCGAATCGTTCACCGGCACGGTGTTGGGCATGGCCGCCACCGCGGTAAAGCCTCCCGCCGCGGCAGCAGCCGTTCCGCTGGCGATGGTCTCCTTGTAGCCCTGACCAGGCTCGCGCAGATGTACGTGCATGTCGATCAGGCCCGGTGCAACCATCAGCCCGGTTGCGTCCAGGACTTCGGCGCCGTTTGCCTGCTTCAGTTTGCCGGGGGCGGCAATCTCGGCAACGCGACCGTCCTTGAGCAAAATGTCTTTCAGCCCGTCCACGCCTGCCGCCGGGTCGATCAAGTGGCCTCCGCGAATTACCAGGGCGGTCATGCGCGGCCTCCTGTCCCGGTTGCGGTCAGCGCCCGCTCCACCACCGCCATACGGATAGCCACTCCGTTTTTCACCTGCTCCAGAATCACCGACTGCGGCCCATCGGCCACGCCTGCGGTTATCTCAAGCCCGCGGATGATGGGCCCCGGATGCAGCACAATCGCCGTGGGAGCCTGCGCGGCCAGCCGTGGACCGGTGAGTTGAAAGGCAGCTTTGTATTGTTCGAGATCCAATTGCAGGCCCGCCAGCCGCTCAGCCTGTATGCGCAGCATCATCACCGCCTGCGACTGGCGGAGCGCCGCGTCAAAATCCCGTTCAATCGCAATCCCCGGGCCGGCTTTGGCGGCAAGTTCCGGCAGCAGTTCCCTTGGACCGCACAGCAGGACGCGCGCACCCAGACGCGGCAACAGAAGCATGTTGGAGCGGGCCACACGGCTGTGCAGAATGTCGCCCACGATGGTCACGGTAACGCCGGCGAGGGTTTCTGCGCTGACGGTATGCGTCCCCGGCTTGAGGTGCGCGAGAATGGTACGCAGATCGAGCAACGCCTGCGTGGGATGCTCGTGCATCCCGTCGCCCGCATTCAGCACCGGAAGGCGCGTTTCGGCTTCCAGCAGCCATGGCGCACCGGAGGAGTTGTGGCGCAGGATAATGGCTTCCGCGCCCAGCGCTCTCAGCGTCAGGCCGGTGTCTTTCAGCGACTCGCCTTTTTCAATGCTCGAAGAGAGACTGGAAACCAGGGTGGTGTCGGCGCCCAGTCCCTTGGCGGCCAGCTCAAAGCTGGTGCGAGTGCGCGTAGAAGACTCGTAGAAGAGCAGGGCCACACGGCGCTTGGCGAGGATGCGATCCCGGACCAGTGGATCCTGGTTTTCAAGAGCGGTGGCGCGGACAAGCAGATGGCTCACGTCCTCCAGACTTAAATCCGAGGCCGAAAGCAGGGATCCGGGATGGTATGGAAACGGCGACGCGTCAACGGGCGGTGGATGAATGGGCCGGCGAGTGGGTGCTGCGTGGGAGATCATTTCCTAGCTTTCAGCTCTCAGCTTTCAGCTTTCAGCTCCAGATTTGAAGCTGAGAGCTGAAGGCTGAGTGCCGCCTTTCCTAATCTACCCTCTCGACCAGCAGCACCTGCTCGTCGTTATCTACCTCGCGGAACTTTACTTCAATGATCTCGCGGCTGCTGGTGGGCACATGCCTTCCGACATAAGTTGCCTCAATGGGCAGTTCGCGATGGCCGCGATCGATCAGCACGGCCAGTTGTACGCGCCGTGGGCGGCCATGGTCGAAGAGCGCATCCAATGCTGCGCGGATGGTTCGCCCGGTGTAGAGCACATCGTCGCAGAGCACAACGTCGCGGCCCTCGATGTCAAAACCGATGGCCCCTTCAGTGACCACGGGCCGCACACCCGCCGTGGAAAGGTCGTCGCGGTAGAACTGGATGTCGAGTACTCCTGAATCCACTGGCCGCTTCTCGATGCTGGAAATCAGCTTGCCCAGCCTCTCGGCCAGCGGAATGCCACGGCGCTTGATGCCCACTAAAGCAAGGTCGCCGCTGCCGTTGCTTTTCTCCACAATCTCGTGGGCCAGCCGCACCAGGGTGCGTTCAATCTCCGAGGCGGACATCAGGCGGCCTTTCGTCCGCAGGCCGTGCTTTTCCTGGTCTTCGCTCATCTGGTGCCTCTTCGCCGCTGGTCTGTCATTGCTCGTCTCTGCAGGGGATCATACGAGGGGGTGCCGCTCCGCGGCAAGCTGTGGAGAAGTGGACTGCATCTGCAGGCCCCGAAAGGGCATTCCATTTGCCTGAAATCGGTTCTTAGAACCTGTCGAAAAGCTGGGTAGAGACGCCGAAGATTCGACGGGAAATTGTCCCACGGGGCGAGAAAGCCCGGCATAGTTTTCGGCCCTTTCAAGACAAAAGCCGTTCACATGGCGCACCGCCGGGAGTACGGTTATGTGCGTATGGCACGATGTTTAGAGTCACACTTTTACATGCGCATATATGCATAGTCAAACGCGTGACAAATAGTGCAAAACAGCATGAAATAAGGCCGTTTAAGAGCGAATAAGAGCGTTATTGATGCGTTTCCGCGCACATAACTATGCGTGTAAGCGTTTACATTTTGGGGAAAGTGCATGCAGTGATATCATCTGGCTGCGAACGGCGCGCCGGATCAAAACAGTTCTGGCGGGCGCAGTTTCCGGAGAGGTTCTTGGAAAGATGCCATAGCGATTTGGTGCTCTTCGGAGGCGAATCGGCGAGTTCCGTAAACCGGCCACATGGGCGTTTTCCGGGACCGATCCTGCGAGAACAATGGCGTCATCCTGCCAATTGAGGTCCGCAGTCTCCCCGGTCCCCAAGTGCGAGGGGCCGGGGGCACCTTCATCGTGGTCTGGAAAGGGCACGAGGACTGAGATCACCTGCCGGTCAGAAGGACAAATCACAGCGAATCACGGTCAAACCCAGCGAGGCAGGTACGAGCTCCAGCAAAACACTGCGGCAGAGGTACAGTTACCCAGTGAAATCGGCAACTCAAGACCTTGAGAGTCCTAAGGTGAGTCTCTGAGTCTAACTAACCGGAAGGAATTATTGCCAATTGCCGATGGTGCTGTATATTGTTGGCACTGTGCCTTTTCTAAGCGCCTGGCAACGTTCGCTGCATTTCACTAAGCATGGACACGAATTCGGGGCCAAGAATGAATTCGACTATGAAGCGAAGGCGGAGGCGTTTATGGGTGCCGCCATGCATCCGAATATGCACGAGTGTTATCGATCGACCGGTACCCGTGACCGGTGCCGGATCGACGCGAACACACGACATTTTGGAGTTGCATTTAATGTCCTGACCGTCCGAACATACTACATCGTTACCACCGCCAAGATAATACGGTTCGGTGGTGCAGATGGCTACGTTCGGGCGCAATGCGCAATGACCCGATGAGGAAACTGTGTATACCTGCCCTGTTTGCTTCTACACCGGAATGCAAGACCCGCCGAGAGACTACAACATCTGCGAGTGCTG
>Ga0302195_10004375_pt1 | contig 10923 bp, 8 predicted proteins | sample II_Bog_N1_2_FD_198778 | JGI IMG/M metagenome (GOLD analysis project Ga0302195, IMG submission 198778) | Peat permafrost microbial communities from Stordalen Mire near Abisko, Sweden - II_Bog_N1_2 | ecosystem: Environmental > Terrestrial > Soil > Wetlands > Peat | place: Sweden: Abisko, Stordalen...
TGCCGCTATTGCCGCCGTTCTGCTCAAAACTGCCATTGGTAACCAGGCTGCTGGCGTGCGCAGAGGGAGCCAGCATCAAAAGGGCCGCGGCGGAAGCGCCGATCATGGCCGCCTTCCGCAGAGTTTGGATTGAAGCCGCAAAATTCATGATCGTTCCGGACATGGGACGCTCCTTAAAAGTTTGTGTTTCAGTCAATTTGCCGAGCCTACCCTGACGCGATCTTCCAACCGCATGTTGGTTACAGTGTTTTCCTGTGCTTCGGGTAAAGGCTTTGGGGAAGCCATGCACCTCAGGTAGCAACTCGCGGGCCAAACTTCAGAGGCTCGAATATCACTGAAGGGGAGATGACACGTTGCTGATTCTACTGCCAAAATGTGACATGGATCACATTTATAAAACCCGGCGACCTGGGGCAATATGCAATTTCTTGCATATGCAATAGGAACTTGTTTTCATAATTTGTCCTTCGAGGCGGCAGAATCCCATCTGGCAATTCCAAGCGGATGTGCCCAGTGTCGTGAGTTCAATCGAGCGAGCCTCTTGCAGAATTCCATTGAGACTGCAAGAAGCTTTCAGGACAATATCTAACTGCGCAAAAAGTCCTTGGCCTTCTGAATGATTACGTCGCGGCTCACATCGGAGATGGCGTCAGTGAGGGGAATGCCCTTGGGGCAGGTATCCACGCAGTTCTGCGCAAAGCCGCACTCCTGAATGCCGCCGTCGCCGGCCAGCGCGCGCAGGCGGTCTTCTTTGAATACCTTGCCGGTGGGGTGGTTGTTAAAGAGCTTTACCTGGGCGATGGTGGCCGCGCCCACAAAGCCCGTCTCCTCGTTGAACTGCGGGCAAACATCCATGCAGCAGCAGCAACTGATGCAGTTCGAGAGCGGATAGTTGGCCTCCTGCTGCTGCGGGAAGACGCGAGGCCCTGAGCCTAAATCGTATGTGCCATCGACGGGAACCCAGGCCTTGACGGCCATGAGGTTCTCGAAGAGGACCTTGCGATCGACCTGAAGGTCGCGGACGAGAGGAAATTTTGAAAGCGGTTCGACGCGGATGGGCTGCTCAAGGTTGTCTACGAGTGCCGAGCAAGCCATGCGGGCCTTCCCGTTAATCCTCATCGCACACGATCCGCAGATCTCTTCCAGGCAGTTGGAGTCGTAAGTGACGGGTGTGGTCGGCCTCCCGTCGGCGGTGACAGGGTTTGCCGCGATCTCCATCATGGCAGAGACGACGTTCATGCCTGGACGCCATTCGAGCTCGAAGCTCTCCCATATGGCGGGGGCATCGGGGCTGGCCTGGCGCTTGATTTCGAGTGCTACGGTTCTTTTTGCCATGAGGCGAGTCTCCCTTTGCCTATTTGGTAGCGTCGTAACGGCGCGGACGCGGCTTGATGAACTGCGTATCGACTTCTTCGTACTCGAACTTCGGACCCTCAGGCGCGCCGGTAAAGCTGGCCTTGGTAGTCTTGAGGAACTTCTCGTCGTTGCGGTCGGGGAAGTCGGGCTTGTAGTGCGCGCCTCGGGATTCATCGCGCAACAATGCGCCCAGAGTCACCGTGCGCGATAGCTCCAGCATGTTTTTCAACTGGCGGGCAAAGGCAAAGCTGGTATTGGCCCACTGACTGCGGTCGCTCAGGTTGACGTTCTTGAATCGCTCGATCAGCTCGACGATCTTTGCGTCCGCCTGTTTGAGGCCCTTGTTATAGCGAATGACGGTGGCGTGCTCGGTCATCACCTGGCCGAGCTCCCGCCACAGGCGGAACGGGTTTTCAGTGCCTTCGTTCTTGAGCAGCTTGCCGTTGATCTGGGTCTGGCGGGCAAGTTCGGCTGCGTCGCCGCAATTGCCGTCCGGGCATTCCAGGCCGTGCGTGTAGTGCAGCGCGTTGGGGCCCGCGCGGAAGCCGCCGAAGATGCAGCTGACCAGCGAATTCGCGCCCAGACGGTTGGCGCCGTGATACTGATACTCGCACTCGCCGGCGGCAAAGATGCCGGGAATGTTGGTCATCTGATTGAAATCCACCCACAGGCCGCCCATGGTGTAATGCATTCCGGGGAAGATCTTCATGGGCACGTCGCGCGGGTCGTCGCCGACGAACTTTTCGTAGATCTCCAGAATGCCTTCGAGCTTCCTGTTTAGAGTAGCGCGGTCGATGTGGGTCAGGTCCAGGTAAACCATGGGCTGGCCGTCCAGGCCCAGGCCAAGCTCGTAGACCACCTTGTGAATGGCGCGGGTAGCCACATCGCGCGGAACGAGGTTGCCGTACTTGGGATACCACTCCTCGAGGAAATAAAAGCGATCCGAGTCTGGAATCTGCTTGATGGGGCGCTTGTCGCCGGCGGTCCTTGGCACCCAGACCCGGCCGCCTTCGCCACGGGCGGACTCTGACATGAGCCGCAGCTTGTCTTCGCCGGGAATGCAGGTGGGATGCACCTGGATGAACTCGCCGTTGGCGTAGTATGCGCCCTGCTGGAAGATCGCCGACTGAGCCGAACCGGTGCAGACCACGGAGTTGGTGCTCTTGCCGAAGAGCGCGCCCACGCCTCCCGTTGCCAAAATGATGGCATCGCCCGCGAAGGAACGGAGCTCCATGGTGCGAAGGTTGAGCGCGGTAATGCCACGACCTGCGCCCCTCGAATCGAGCACAGCTGAGAGAAACTCCCAGCCTTCGAACTTTCTCACATGGCCGGTGGACTCATAGCGGCGGACCTGTTCGTCGAGCGCGTAGAGCAATTGCTGGCCGGTGGTGGCGCCGGCAAAGGCGGTGCGGTTATAGAGTGTGCCGCCGAAGCGCCGGAAGTCGAGCAGCCCCTCTGGCGTGCGGTTAAACGGCACGCCCATGCGGTCAAGCAGGTCGATGATGGCTGGCGCGGCCTCGCACATGGCCTTGACCGGGGTCTGGTTGGCCAGGAAGTCGCCGCCATAGATGGTGTCATCGAAGTGCTTGTCGGTGGTGTCGCCCTCGCCCTTCAGATTCTTGGCCGCGTTGATGCCGCCCTGCGCGCATACCGAGTGAGACCGCTTGACCGGGACAATCGAAAACAGGTCAACGGTGCCGCCGGCCTCGGCGATCTTGATGACCGCCGCGAGGCCCGCCAGCCCTCCGCCAACCACGATGATTTTGGGTGCTGCCATGAGGTGAATACCCTTTCAGAGATCAGGGTCAGAGATCGGAGATCAGGGACCCGTTACTCGCTCTCGAATTGCTGCCTGGAGCTGGAGCGATTCATGCCTTGACACTATTCTGGTTGGCCGGCGCGATTAAGCGAGACGCGGGCTGCGGGTTCTGAGGGGCATTTTGGTACTTTGGCCCGACGAACGCCCAGATGCTCCAGAGCCCCATAATGGCCAGCACAACGCCCATCGCGGCACAGGCCACGCCGAAGCGCTTGCGGGCAGTCTTACCCGGAGTGATGCCCCACTTGGCCGCAAAGAGCCATACGCCGTAAGAGAAATGCCAGCAGATGGCGATCATGGCGATGCAGTAAATGGCCAGCATCCAGGGGTTCTGCAATTCCATCTGCACCTTGTGAAAGGACGCATATGGGTTCTCTGGAAGCGGAATGCCTGAGAAGCGCTGGCGATAAACGTGCTGGCCGATATACAGGAAGGCGATCAGGCCGGTATAGCGCTGGGCCGTGTACATCCAGTTGCCGGCCCATGGATAGTAGACGATGTTCGATTTGCCGCGCAGCCAGATCCACACGCCGTAGATGCCGTGATAAAGGATGGGCAGAAAGATGAAGGTCCACTCCAGCACCCGCACCAAAGGCAGGCTGTTAAGAAACTTGACCTGAGCTCCGTAGGCGAGCGGCCCTTTGAGAGCCTCAAAGTTCGAGAGCAGATGCTCCAGCAGGAATGCGCCGATGGGGATGACGCCGAGCAGCGAGTGCAGCTTGCGGAAGAGAAATGTGTATCCCTGGCCGGCGCGCAGGGCAGGCACGCCGGGGCGAAGCTCGTGCGCGGCAGGTTGTTGAGCAGTTGCCATTTGAGTCGAGGCTCCTAAGAGGCTGCGTGATGCAAGTTGCGGCGCAGGGCAGTTTCGGGTTGGGAGACTGGGTGCGTGGTCTGAATTTGATTCATTATTGGTGACCTGTATCACCCCCGTCAAGGCGCGTCACGCGTCCCCGTGCCACACGCACTTTGAGCTGCTGTTTCTGAAACATGCCTTGCTTCTAAATGTTGCCCACCGGTGATGGCGAAAGTGGCGCAACTCAACGAAGTGCGGCACAGGATCGAGGCTCAAGCACCGGACTCCATGGCCCTCGGCCTTACGGAAGCGCACCCGATCGCCTCGTGCTAGGCGCCCCACCCTCGCCGCGTCTTTGTTTTTGCGGCTAGGCTGGGACGCCAGGGACGCGGTTGTGGACTCAGGACGTCGCTTTCAAAAAGCAACAAAATCTCTTGAGGTTCACGTCAATCTTCCCTAACAATGAGGCGATCTGAGATTGCAATCGCCGCCACGGGCTTGGCTGCCGCGCTCACCGCTCTGAGCGGCATTTGCGGCGCGGGATGCATGGTCACGATGATCGCCTCTGCCAGCTTTCTTCCCGCGCACTGGTAAGAATGAGGCGTGCTGGCATCGAAGTAGACGGCGTCGCCCTTCTCCAGCTTGCTTGCCTGGTCGCCGTGGCGCAGTTCCAGCTCCCCTTCCAGCACGTACAGGAACTCGAACCCCGCATGCATGTGCGCCTTCGGCTCCATCTCTTTTGTCAGCGGCACAAACTCGGCAAAGTACGGGTCCATGTGCCGGTCGGGCACCATGTAAGCAAGGCTCTCAAAGAAGTAGGTTGGCGGTTCCACGCCGGTCTGCGGCAGCCTCACGCGTTCCTTTTGCCGGTGAATCCTGAAGATGGACTGCGGCTCGCTCTCAAAGAAATAGGAGAGATCCTTCGAGAAGACCATCGCGATTCGCGCCAGGTTGCGCAGTGTGGGCACCACCCGCCCTGTCTCCAATTGCGAAAGAAAGCTGGCCGACAGCCCCGAATGCTTGCCCAGCTCCACCAGGCCCATGCTCTTTTTGAGCCGCAGCCGCTTGATCCGCTCCCCGATTCGCTTCTCGGAGATAAACCGCTCGGCGGTCTCTGGATCCACCTGGGTCTTTTGCGTCTGCTCGTTCTTTACCGCTGCCAGCTCAGCCACTCGCCCCTCCTGCCCGCACACAAACAGGATGCTCCACGGGGCGGAATGTTGTCTAGATCAAAAAATATTGCCGTGCCACTAAATCAATTTGCGCTGGGTTCGACATTCTATTGACGGGAGCGAAAGAAGTATCCACCGGATCGACACGGGGCTGCCGGCGTCCCGCCAACCCCGGTACCGGTGTGGTTTTCGAGTTGGCGACCAGCCGAAGGGTGGTACAGAAATTATCTGCAAGGTTTTGAAAATAAATAAGGGGTGGGGGTGGGGGTATTATTTAAGTGGTAAACAGGGGAAGGTGCGGATCGGGCTGATTCCCGGGAGATTGGTCCGGGGAACGTGGACGCAACTTTCGCCCCTGCGGCGATTTCTTTCCTGGGTTTCTCTACCCCCATTGTGCGCCGGCGGGGCGTAATACTACGCAAGGGGCAGGGAAAGGATTGTCGATTCCCAGGTCTCGGAATCGGGACACCCGGCGATGAAACGGCTGAATCCGAGAACGGACGGTCGAGGTTTGTGCTATCCCACCCATTCGCAAAGAACGCGAATGGATGGGGCACCCACTTTTGAGGGAGTGCTTAGATTCTGAAATACTTAGGTTGCGCCACCCGCCTTGAACTCTGTCCAAAAGCGATGTTTGCTGTCCGAAATCGGACGGCAAACTCGATATTTGCTTCTTTCTCTGGATTGAAGTTGAATCGCTTTTCCACAGTGTGCTCCAGCCGCCAGTTGTGATCGGGTGACCGGCCGCTCCAAAGCCTGCCCACAGCCTGGAGCCTGGGCAAATTGACCGGAGCAGCGCTTTGACGATAGAATCGTAGAGTTTGGCGATGCACCCCTTTGAGGATGTGCAGGGCTATGCCGGGTTCACCGCTCAGAGGCTCGAGCGTGTGTGTGGCCCGCTGGCCCGTGACATTCACTCTCTGTATGCGCTCCAAAGCAGGACTGTATCCCGTTTGCCGGGGTATGCGATTTTGAATGCGCCTCGTTTCAAGACCAGAGCGCTGGAGGGTTTGTTATGTACGCAGTGATTCGAACCGGCGGTAAGCAGTACCGGGTAGCTCTGGGCGATGTGGTGAAGGTCGAGAGCGTGGTTGCCGATGCCAATGTTGTTGAATTCAATGACGTGGTTGCGATCAGCGATGAACCTGGCGCGGTATCAAAGCCAGGCACGGCCAAGGTAATCGGCGACGTGATCCGCGAGGGCCGCGGCGAGAAGATTCTGGTCTTCCACTTGAAGCGGAAGAAGCAGTACAAGAAGCTCCAGGGACACCGGCAGAACTTTACCGAGGTGCGCATCAGGGCCATTCAGGCCGATGGCGTTACCTATACCGCCGCCCACTAGGCAGCGTAGCACAATCAAGAGGGGATCAAGGCAATGGCACATAAGAAGGGTGGAGGCAGCTCCACAAATGGACGCGACTCGAATGCACAACGGCTGGGCGTAAAGGCCTTTGGCGGCCAGTTGATTAGCGGCGGCTCAATCATCATGCGCCAGCGCGGCACCCGCATCAAGCCGGGCCCGAATGTGGGCATCGGCTCCGACGACACGCTTTTCGCCAAGGTAACAGGGTGGGTGAAGTTTACCGACCACGGCAACCGTGGGCGCTTCGCGTCGATCGAGCCGGTTGCGGCAGAGTAAGAAGGTTCAGGTTTGCGATAGAAGGCCGCTGGAACACCGCGGCCCTCTATCGTGTGCGCTCTGCTCATTCGGCCGCTTACCTTGATGCAAGGCACCTGACTGAGATGAAAATGGCCGGACCTCATAAGGTCCGGCCATTTTCATGCATTCAATCCAGAGTCGATTCTGCGAGCATCCAGGGCTAAGTTTCAGATTTTCGATCTTTCAGCCGCCGGGTAAGCGCCCGCTCCACTGCCCTCTCCACGTCGGTCAGCAAGAAGGCGGTCTCCGGCTTGCGCACAGCCACCCGGGTTCCCGTGTGGCCCAGCGCCGACGCGATTTCGTTCCAGCGGTATATGGTCGAATTCACCGCGATTAAAACGGGCTCGCTGACAGGCTCAGGCAGCGCGAAGTACGCAACCCAAACGCCAAGAGCGATCAGAATCACCGACTCATAGAAAAACTGCACTGGGGCAGACAAGGAGGTGGCTCTTGAAACCAGCAACGAATGAACGAAGTCGTTGGCTGACATCAGCCCGAAACCCATGGCAATCCCGAATGCGGCATCGCGAACCGACAGGCGGAGCGCATTCATGCTGAGGCAGAGAAAGCCCAGCAGGCACAGCTCGATGATACTTACCGAGCGCATCAGTCCATAAGCAATGTCGGGAATGACGAGCAGACCCCGATGAGCAAAAGAGAGGGTAGACAGGCTCACAATCACCGAGGCGAGAACCGCCCACCGGAATATCAGGATTCCGAACTTGGTGAGCCCAGAGAAGGACGAGAGGACGGACCGGAACACCTCCATGCAAACACAGAACATCAGGCCCGCGCTGGCAATGTACACCGCCCAGTAGACGAAGAAATATCCGATGAGCCACATCTGGGAGGGAAGGACCTTGTCACCCGAAAACAGGAGCAGGAGTACCGGCGTCGACGTCACGCGCAATGCCAGATAAGCTCCCAGGGCCGGGAAGCGGCGGTGAAGCCTCTTCCGCCAAAACAGGAAAGTGAGCACAACCGTCAAAACGAATTCTGCGCCACCCGCGAGCGACATTGCAAGATCCGAGGACATATAGGGACGCTCACCGTTCTGAGAACACTCACAGCATAACGCCAATTACATCGCAGTTGAAACAAAAATCCGCAGATGTCCATGACGCTTTCGTGTCATTGCCAAAACGCGCTCCTGCGTGAGCCCACACTACGGGCAGGTGGGCAGTCCGGGTACGCAACCAGGCGTGGGCATGCTTGCGGTGGCCGACTGGTGGCTCATGACCGGCTTCGCGGTAGCTGAGGAGACAGAGGCGGCGGCGATGCCGGCAAAGACGAGCGACAGAACGAAGATGCGAGCTGCGAGTTTCATCGTTGGTAACCTTTCAATGATCCGAACCGAAGGGAGATTCGACTTCAATTTACGATGATGTTACCCCCAACGAATAAATAAGTCTATCCCTTTCTTTGCGATACACAGACTATTTGCATTGATTACTAAAGTAATTTTCTTGCTGCCATTCTCTAACCCAAGGCGCAACACATCCGCGTTCCCCAGCGCGTTTTCGCCGGAATTCCCTTGCCGGACGAAGGCGGCATGGGAGGTGGGGGCATTCGCATTTGCGCTTCAAGGCCGCCTCCGGCTGATGGAAACTGCAACTGCCCAGGCGCATTCCCCCACGTGCTCAGCGCGGTTCGGCAACCTGCCTCCGGAACCCGTTCCGCGTGCTAAAATAGACCTAGGGAAACTCGCGTAAAGCCCCGGTCTTTCAAGCGGTTAGTCCTTTAAAATCAGTCCGGAATTGTATTCCGGAACCCGCATCCGGTTCCTGGGTTCACCAGCGAAGATCCTGCGATTGGAATCCTATGGCGACTGAAGTTCCTGGCGGCACCCCCCTCCCCGGCGAGAACGGCGATAACGGCAGCTACACCGGTGAAAATATCAAGATTCTGGAAGGGCTGGAGGCCGTGCGCCTTCGCCCGGCCATGTATATCGGCTCGACCGGCGAGATGGGTCTGCACCACCTGGTCTATGAGGTGGTGGACAACTCCGTCGACGAGGCCCTCGCCGGCTATGCCAGAAAAATCGACACCATCATCCACGTCGACAACTCCATCACCGTGGTCGACGACGGCCGCGGCATCCCCGTGGACCTGATGGCCCTGCCCAACGGACAGATGATGCCCGCTGTGCAGGTGGTGCTAACCAAGCTGCACGCCGGCGGCAAGTTCGACGCCTCCACCTACAAGGTCTCCGGCGGCCTGCACGGCGTGGGCGTGAGCTGCGTCAACGCGCTATCGCAGGAGTTCAACGTCGAGATCTGGCGCGACGGCCACACCTGGGAGATGGACTTCAGTTGCGGAGCTCCCACCAGCGACCTGCGCATGGCGGGCACCAGCAAGCGGCGCGGCACCAAGGTACACTTCCTGCCCGACAAGAGCATCTTTACCGCCACCGAGTTCAATTACGACACGCTGGCCCAGCGGCTACGCGAAATGGCCTTCCTCAACAAGGGCCTTGAGATCACGCTCACCGATGAGCGCACGGCCGACCCCAAGACCGGCGAAGCCCGGCGCGCGGAATTCAAGTACGCCGGCGGCATCGCCGAGTTCGTCAAGCATCTCAACCGCGGCAAGCAGGTTCTGCACGACAAGCCCATCGTCATGGAAGCGTTCCGTGACGGCGTTGAAATGGACATCGCCCTCCAGTACAACGACAGCTACTCCGACACCGTCTTCAGCTTTGCCAACAACATCAACACGGTGGACGGCGGCTCGCATCTCTCCGGCTTCCGCACCTCGCTCACCCGCACCATCAACGCCATCGGCCAGCAGCTCGGCCTTTTCAAGGACCTGAAAGAGAACCTCAGCGGCGACGACGTGCGCGAGGGACTGGTGGCTGTGATCAGCGTCAAGCTGCCGCAGCCCCAGTTCGAGGGCCAGACCAAAGGCAAGCTCAACTCCGACATCGCCGGCATCGTGCAGGCCTTCGTCAACGAGCGCCTGGGCATGTTCCTCGAGCAGAATCCGCCCATCGCCAAGCGCATCATCAACAAGGCAATCGAAGCCTCGCGCGCGCGCGAAGCCGCCCGCAAGGCCCGCGACCTGACCCGCCGCAAGGGCGCGCTGGACGGCGGCGGCCTGCCCGGCAAGCTGGCCGACTGCTCCGAGCGCAACCCCGACCGCTGCGAACTCTATCTGGTCGAGGGCGAGAGCGCCGGCGGCACCGCCAAGCAAGGCCGCGATCGCCGCTTCCAGGCGATTCTGCCGCTCAAAGGCAAGATCCTCAACGTCGAAAAGGCCCGCTACGACAAGATGCTTGGCCACGAGGAAATCCGCGCCATGATTACGGCGCTGGGCTGCGGCATCGGCAAGGACGACTTCGACGCCACCAAGATCCGCTACGGCAAGATCATTCTCATGACCGACGCCGACGTCGACGGTTCGCACATCCGCACCCTGCTGCTCACCTTCTTCTTCCGCCACATGACGGACCTGATCAAGCGCGACAACATCTACATTGCCCAGCCGCCGCTCTTCAAGATCAAAAAGGGCCGCTTCGAGCAGTACATCAAGGACGAGCGCGAGTTTGTAAAGGTGATGGTCAACCGCGCCTCCGAGGGCATGATCGTCCGCCACGGCGAGGCCGCCAGCCGCATCGAGGGCTCCAACCTGACCCGCTTCATGGGCATCCTCGATGAGTACCTGGGCTTTGTCGAAAGAGTCGACAAGCGCATCCGCAACGAAAGGCTGACCGAACTGCTGGCGCGCGCCGAGTTGGTGCATCGCGCCGACTTTGCGTCGCAGGCCGAAAGCGACGTTCCACCCAAGCTGGCCCAGCTGCATGAGCAGCTCTCCGAGCTGGCCGATGAGCTTCAGTTCAAATCCGTCGGCGAACCGGTTGAAGACGAGGAGCACCACACCTGGTCCATCTGCTTTACCGACTCGCAGGGAGCAAAGCGCTGCATCGACTGGGCCTTGGCCTCCAGCCCCGAGTTCAAGCAGATGATGTCGAAGTACATGCTCATCAAGGAGTTTCTGGAGCCGCCGTTCCTCATCGAGTACGCCACCAAAACCGCCGCTGTCGTTGAGACCGAAGCTGAGGATGCCGAGGCGCCCGAAGCCGGTAGCGCCGAAGCCCAGGCTGAAGCCAAGGCAGCCCGCCGCA
>Ga0302195_10004381_pt1 | contig 10914 bp, 9 predicted proteins | sample II_Bog_N1_2_FD_198778 | JGI IMG/M metagenome (GOLD analysis project Ga0302195, IMG submission 198778) | Peat permafrost microbial communities from Stordalen Mire near Abisko, Sweden - II_Bog_N1_2 | ecosystem: Environmental > Terrestrial > Soil > Wetlands > Peat | place: Sweden: Abisko, Stordalen...
GAGCTGGCGGGCGCCGACCACCATCACCGCGACCAGCCAGGTCAGCGGATTGGGCCACAGCGTGACCAGCGCGATGGCGGCGGCGATGGTGCCCCAGACGTGTGCCACCAGCCACATGCCGCGCAGCGAACTGCGCGCGGTCAAGCGGCGCCACTCTTCCGGCGAAAACACGCTTTTGGGGTCGACGCGGGCGACGATCGGCAAGGCGTGCTCCTGGGCAATCCTGGATTCGATTCCATTCGGTTTGTCATTCCGGGATGCGTCTTTGGTCGGCGATAGCCGACCTAAGACGCAGGCCCGGAATCCATACTCCCGGTGGGGGTTATGGATTCCGGGCTCGCGCAAAGAGCGCGCCCCGGAATGACAAATGTTTTTTATCGGTCGCCAAACTCAGCCGATGATACGCCCGTCCCCATGTTCGTCAATCGGCCGCGGTGGTGACGATCCGGACCTCCGAGGTGAGGGTGCGGTGCACCGGGCACTTGTCGGCGATTTCCATGAGTTTCCTGCGCTGTTCCGCGTCGAGCGCGCCCTCCATGGCGATCGCCCGTTCGATCTGGTCGAGCATGCCGGTCCTGGTTTCGCATTCCGTGCAGTCCTCGGCGTGGATCTTGCTGTGCTTGAGCGTCACCGTCACCCGCTCGAGCGGCAGCGCCTTGCGGTCGGCATAGAGCCGCAGGGTCATCGAGGTGCAGGCGCCGAGTCCGGCCAGCAGGAAATCATAGGGGCCGGGCCCGGTGTCCTCGCCGCCGGCGGCCACCGGCTCGTCGGCCAGCATTCGGTGCGGGCCGACCGCGACGGTCTGCTGGAATTTGCCGTTTCCGGTTTCGCGCACCACGACCCGGCGCGGCGCTTCACCGGGATCTGCGGCCGGCTGCGATGCCACGGGATCGAGGTAGCGTCCGGCCCAGGCGGCGATCACATCGGCGGCATAGAGCGCGTCGGCCCTCCTGCTCAGGAGATGATCGGCATCCGCCAGCGACACGAAACTCTTCGGATGCCTGGCAGCGACAAAGATGCGGGTGGCGTTGTCGATGCTGACGGTGTCGTCTGATGGAGCGTGCATCACCAACAGCGCCTTGTGCAGCCCGGCGACATGTCGCATCAGGCTGTGTTCGGCGATGTCCTCGAGGAATTCCCGGCTGATCTGGAACGGCCGGCCGGCGAGCGACACTTCGCTTTTGCCGTGGGCGCGGATCTCCTCGAGGCTTTCCTTGAAAAGGCCGGTGACATGGATGGGATCGGAGGGTGCGGCGATGGTGACGACGGCCCTGGCTTCCGGAATTTGTCCCGCGGCGGCCAGGATCGCGGCGCCGCCGAGACTGTGGCCGATCAGGATCGCCGGCGCCTCGTGGGTCTCGCGCAGATGGTCGGCGGCCCGCACCAGATCGGCGACGTTGGAGGAAAACGTCGCATTGGCAAAATCGCCCTCGCTGGAGCCGAGCCCGGTGAAGTCGAACCGCAGCACCGCGATGCCACGCGCCGCCAGCGCGGTGGCGATCCGCCGCGCCGCCAGCACGTCCTTGCCGCAGGTAAAGCAATGCGCGAACAGGGCATAGGCCCGCGGCGCGCCTTCGGGCAGATCGAGGGCGGCGGCGAGCTGATGGCCTTCGGAGCTCATGAACTGAAAACGTTCTGTCGGCACCTTCGGTCTCCCCGGTTGGGATGAGTTTCAATCGCCGGAATAACGCTGCTCGGCCCACGGATCGCCGCGGTTGTGATAGCCGCGAACCTCCCAGTAGCCCGGCGCATCATCGCTGACGAATTCGATGCTCTGCAGCCATTTCGCGCTTTTCCAGAAATACAGATGCGGCACCACCAGCCGCACCGGGCCGCCATGCTCCGGCGCCAGCGGCGCGCCCGACCAGCTGTGCGCGAGCAGGGCGTCCTCGGCGGCGAAATCCTCCAGCGCGAGGTTGGTGGTGTAGCCGTCATGGGCGTAGAGCACGACGTGGCGGGCCTCCGCGCGCGGCCGGCAGGCGGCCAAGAGGTCGCGGGTCGCGAGGCCTTCCCATTGGTTGTCGTAGCGCGACCAGGTGGTGACGCAATGGATGTCGGAGGTGAAGGGTGTCTGCGGCTGCGCCGTGAACGCGGCAAAATCCCAGAACACCGGCTGTTCCACCGCGCCATGGACGTCGAGGCGCCAGCGCTCGCGCGAGATCTTCGGCGCGCCGCCGAGATCGAGGACCGGCCAGTCTTTTGTCAGGTGCTGTCCCGGCGGCAGCCGCTGCGCGTCGGGGCGGGAAATCTTGCCGGTGAGGAAGCGGCCTTCGCGCGCCCAGCGCTCTTTGCTGCGGGTCAGCTTGCTGGTCGGGGGAAGGTCGTTGTCGTCGGCCATCTCATGCCTCTCTGTCGTCAGGCCGCGGGCCCGAACAGCAGCGGAAGCTGCCGCGGCCCCCGCACGGTGCCTTCCGACCAGGTGACCCGGCCGGCCGGATCCAGCCTGAAATCCGGAATCCGCTTCAGCCATTCCTCGATCGCCACCGTCATTTCCATGCGGGCGAGGTTGGAGCCGACGCAGCGGTGAATGCCGAGGCCGAAGGCGGCGTGGCGGTTCTCCTTGCGGTCGATCACCACCCTGTCGGCATCGGGGAACGCAGCGGGATCGCGGTTGGCGGCGGGAAACGACAGCAGCACCATGTTGCCGGGTTTTATGGGACAGCCGCTGACGGTGGTTTCCTTCACCACCTCGCGGGCCATCGTCACCGGCGCATAGGCCCGCAGCAATTCCTCGATCGCCACCGGCATCAGTTCGGGCTCGGCGATCAGCCGCGCGCGGTCGGATGGCGTTCTGGCCAGATGCCACAGCGAGGCGCCGATCGCGCTCCAGGTGGTGTCGATGCCGGCGATCAGCAGCAGCCGCAGCGAACCGAGCACGTGGATGTCGGACAGGGGCTGGCCGTCCTTGTCCCGGGCGTTCATCAGGGTCGAGATCAGGTCGTCGGTCGGGTGGCGCCTGCGCGCTTCGATGTGGCCGGTGAAATATCCGCCCATCTCGTGGACCGCGCGCATCATGATGGCGTCATCGGTGATGCCGAGTTCGAGAATTTCGTGGATCCACCGGATGAACAGCTCGCCGTCGGTTTCCGGGATGCCGAGCATGTGGGCGATGGCGCGCACCGGAACGTGCTTGGTATAGCGCGCCGCGGCGTCGCATTTGCCGTCGGCAATGAACCCGTCGATCAATTCGTTGCAGATCGCGCGGACCCGCGGCTCCAGCTTCTTCATGGCGTCCGGCGTGAACGGCGGCAGCAGCAACTGCTTGGCCGGCTTGTGTTCCGGCGGGTCGGAGGTGATCGGCGGCGCCCGGTTGGTTATCTCGGGCCTGACGTCGCGTACGATGATGCGGCGCGAGGAAAAATGCTCGGTGTCGTAGGCGATCTGCTTGACCGCCTCGTAGGTGGTCGGCAGATAGCAGCCGAGGAAGCGATCGGTGTGGACCACCGGGCTGTGCGCGCGCAATTCATCCCAGATCGGAAACGGATCTTCGGTCCAGCGCGGATCGGTATGGTCGAAATCGTGAACCCAGTCGGTGACGGGGGCGTGATCTGACATCGGCAAGGTTTCCCCGGTTCATTCCTCGGTGACGTCGATCGCGATTTCCGGGCAGTTGGCCTTGGCGAGCCAGGCCTGGTCCTCGAGCCCGCTCGGCACCGAGCCGTCGCCGACCTCATGCGCATTGCCGAATTCGTCGAGTTCGAACAGGTCGGGCGCCAGCGCCTTGCAGCGGGCGTGTCCCTGGCACTTGTCCTGGTCGACATGTATTTTCAGCTTTCCGGACATGGCAGGCGTTTCCCCTGGTTGCGCCGATGACGCGCGCGATTGGCATTTCGCGGGCGATTATAGCCGCGCGGCCTGCATTCGCCAGCGTGCAGATGGCCGCTTGCCGGGCTATCACGATCCTCGTCCCTGCGAACGCAGCGACCCATGCGCCGAGGAATTGCGTTTTCGGCACTGGAGCAGCGGCGTTTTTTATTTTGAGGCCAGGGGTGATGGGTCCCTGCGTCCGCAGGAACGACCGTTGGGAGCTTGTGCGAGACCATGACCGCATCGATGTGCGGTTCAGTTAAGCCATAGGCGAGAAACCTCGAAATCGCCGAACTAGCCGGCCGGCCTTGGCTGGCTTCTCGGATCGATCGGCGTGGAGCCGCGGACGCCCAGAATGTCCTCCAGCGCCTTGGCGCCGGCGAGCAGCTGCGCCTCGCCGCGCGGCGGCGCCACCATCTGCAGTCCGACCGGCAGGCCGGAGGCGGTGAAGCCGCACGGCAGCGACAGCGCCGGGCAGCACACCAGGGTGATCGCATAGACGATGCCGAGCCATTCGACATAATTGTCGAATTTCCTGCCGGCGCATTCGGCGACATAGCGCTGTTCGACCGGAAACGGCGCCACGATGGTGGCCGGCGTCAGCAACAGGTCGTAGCTCTGGAAGAACGCCAGCGTGCGCTCGGTCATGGCGAGCCGCTGCGCCTCGGCCCGCGCCAGCTGCTCGACACCGAGCTTGAGGCCTTCCTCGATATTCCAGATCACCTCCGGCTTGAGCTGGTCGCGCTTGTCGCGCAGCAGCGCCGCCTTGCTGACCGCGAAATCGAACGCGCGCAGCACATGGAAGCATTCATGGGCCTCGCGCAGGTCCGGATGCGCCTGCTCGACGGTCGCACCGGCCTCGGCAAAGCGGGCCGCGGCCCGGGCGGTGATGCCGGCGACTTCGGGATCCACCGGGGTGATGCCGAGATCGGGCGAAAAAGCGACGCGCAGCGGCCGCCTGCCGGAGCGCGCCGCCGACAGGAACGAGGCCGGCAGCAGCGGCAGCGACAGCGGATCGGCCGGATGCTCGCCGCTCATGGCATCGAGCAGCAGCGCGAGGTCCTCGACATTGCGCGCCATCGGGCCCTGCACGCCGAGATTGCGATCGACCTTGGCCTGGGGGGTATGGGCGACACGGCCGATGCTCGGCCGCATGCCGACGATGCCGCAGAAGCTCGCCGGATTGCGCAGCGAGCCGCCCATGTCGGAGCCGTGCGCGAGCCAGGCCGTGCCGGTGGCAAGCGCCGCGGCGGCGCCGCCGGAAGAGCCGGCGGCGGAGCGCGACAGGTCCCAGGGGTTGCGGGTGGCGCCGAACACCTCGTTGAAGGTGTTGGCGCCGGCGCCGAATTCCGGCGTGTTGGACTTGGCGTAGACCACCGCGCCATTGCCTTCGAGATGTTCGACCATCAGGTCGGAGCGCGCCGGGATGTTGTCCCTGTAGATCGGCGATCCCTGCGTGGTCCGCACCCCTGCGACATCGGCCAGGTCCTTGATCGGCAGCGGCAGCCCGGCGAGCAGGCCGCGTTCGCCGAGCGGCTTCTTCATCAGGGCTTCGGCGTTCTTGCGGGCGCGATCGAAGCACAGCGTCGGCAGCGCGTTGACCGGGCCGTCGACCTCGGCGATCCGCCGCTCCAGCACGTCGAGCAGCTCGAGCGGCGTGACCTCGCCGGCGTTGAGCTTGTCGACGATGGCGCACGCCGTCGCCTGCACCAGGTCCTGATCGGATGCCACTTGTTCTCTCTCCCGTTGTTCGGTCGCGCGAGCGCCGATGCTGTAGCCGTGTAGACCATCTTGAGGCAAGGTGGAAACCAGCCAAACGGATGACCCCGGAGATTGAGCATGACGACGCCATTCGACGCGCCTGACTGGCGTGCCATGAGCCAGCAGGAGCTCGATCTCGGTCTCAACAACAGCGTGGCGGTCCAGGGCAGCGCCGACATCGTCGCCGGCTGGGAGCGGCGTTCCGAGCAGATGCGCGGCCGCCACGCCCACCATCTCGACCTGCGCTACGGGCCGCGCCCGCGCAACCGGATCGATTTTCTGAAAGCCGCCGCCAACGCGCCGACACTGGTCTTCATCCATGGCGGCTACTGGCAGATGCGGGCCAAGGAAGCCTTCACGCTGTTTGCCGATGGCCCTGTCGCGCATGGCATCAATGTCGCCCTGATCGGCTACACGCTGGCGCCGGAGACGACGCTCGACGGGATCGTCGCCGAAATCCACGCGGGGCTAGACTTTCTGTCGGAACGATTGCCCGGGCTCGGCGGCGATGCCGGCCGGATCGCGGTGTCCGGATGGTCGGCCGGCGGCCATCTGACGGCAGTGGCGCTGTCGCATCCGCAGGTCAAGGCCGGAGTGGCGATCAGCGGTATCTACGACCTGGAGCCGATCCGCCACAGCTATCTCAATGCCAAGCTCGGCCTCGACGAAGCGATGTCGCGCCGCAACTCGCCGATGCTGCAGGCCGGCGGCGCCATGAAACCGCTGTCGCTGGTGGCCGGCAGCGCCGAACTGCCGCTGTTGCGCCGGCAGACCGCCGATTTTGTCGGCCACCGCGCCCGGTTCGGATTGCCGGTCAACTATGAAGAGATTCCTGGCGCCAACCATTTTACCATCATGGACGAACTGCTCTCGCCAACCGGGCGCATCACGACCCTGGTCCGGCAACTGTTCGAGCGGCTCTAGCCAAGCAATTCCTCGTCATGCCATGACGAGAAGCTCGTGTCCCGGTGCAGCGTGCTTCACGCTGCGCCGCAGAGCCGGGTCCCAGGCGTTTCGCCCGGTGCATGGGCCCCGGATCAGCAGCGCACCATGCCGCGTCCGGGGCACGGTTGCCGCAATCTAATAGCCGGCGGCGATCCCGCCATCGACGGTGAAAATCACGCCCGAGGTGTAGCCGGAGCGGTCGGAGGCGAGGAAGGCCATCAGGTCGCCGATCTCGCGCGCATGCGCCGGGCGTGCGAGCGGCAGGCCCTTCTGGAACTCCGTGTAGCGGGACTCGTCGCCGAACTGGTTTTTGGCGCGGGTCTTCAGCAAAGTGACATGGCGGTCGGTGCCGACCGGGCCGGGATTGATGCCGACCACGCGGATGTTGTCGGCGAGACTCTTGCCGCCGAGCGCGCGGGTGAAGGCCATCAGCGCGGCATTGCCGGCGCTGCCGCAGATGTAGTTGGCATCGAATTTCTCGCCGGCGGCGCCGATGTCGTTGACGATCACGCCGTGGCCGCGGGCTTTCATCTGCGCATAGATCGCGCGGGTGAGGTTGATGTAGCCGAACACCTTCAACTCCCAGGCGTGACGCCAGGCGGCCTCGTCGATCCTGTCGATCGAGCCGCCCGGAATGTCGCCGGCATTGTTGACGAGAATGTCGATATCGGAAGCCTGCTTCGCCAGCCTTGCAAGATCGGCCGGATTGCGCAGGTCGACGACATGCGCCGACGCGTCGATCTGGTGCGCCGCGCGCAGCCGTTCGGCGAGCGCCTTCAGCTGGTCGCCGCTGCGGGCCGCGAGCAGCAGATCGCAGCCTTCCTCGGCAAAGGCCTCGGCGGCGGCGGCGCCGATGCCCTTGGAGGCGCCGGTGATCAGGACGCGCTTGCCGCGCAGGTGAAGATCCATGGGAATGCTCGCTTGCTGGAGGGGTTTTTGGGTGGCCGGTGATTTTCACCTGTCAGGCGGTCGTCGTCGAACGGGTCAGCATTGCACTGCAGCGTTGCACCGCGGCAAAGTTTGGTCCATTGCAATCCGATCAAACAGGTTGTCTGGCCGGCCGGCAAGACTTGAAGGAATTCATCGATGAGCAGCGAGAAGAAGCCCTACCGGATCGCGGTCATTCCCGGCGACGGGATCGGCAAGGAAGTGGTGCCGGAGGGCCTGCGGGTGCTGGAGGCGGCGGCGAAAAAACACGGCGTTTCCGTGCATTTCGACCATTTCGATTTCGCCAGCTGGGACTATTACGAAAAACACGGCCAGATGATGCCGGACGACTGGAAGGACAAAATCGGCAAGCACGACGCGATCTATTTCGGCGCGGTCGGCTGGCCGGCGAAAATTCCCGATCACATTTCGTTGTGGGGCTCGCTGATCAAGTTCCGCCGCGAGTTCGACCAGTATGTCAACCTGCGCCCGGTGCGGCTGATGCCGGGGGTGCCGTCGCCACTGGCCAACCGCAAGCCCGGCGACATCGATTTCTGGGTGGTGCGCGAGAACACCGAAGGCGAATATTCTTCCGTAGGCGGCCGCATGTTCCCGGACACCGAGCGGGAATTCGTCACCCAGCAGACGGTGATGACGCGGATCGGCGTCGACCGGATTTTGAAATTCGCCTTCGAGCTGGCGCAGTCGCGGCCGAAACAGCACCTGACCTCGGCGACCAAGTCCAACGGCATCTCGATCACCATGCCGTATTGGGACGAGAGGGTCGAGGCGATGGCGAAAAACTATCCCAGGGTGAAATGGGACAAATATCACATCGACATCCTGACTGCGAATTTCGTGCTGCATCCGGACTGGTTCGACGTCGTGGTCGGCTCCAACCTGTTCGGCGACATCCTGTCCGATCTCGGGCCGGCCTGCACCGGCACCATCGGCATCGCGCCGTCCGGCAACATCAATCCGGAAGGACATTTTCCGTCGGTGTTCGAGCCGGTGCATGGCTCGGCGCCCGACATCGCCGGCCAGGGCATCGCCAACCCGATCGGCATGATCTGGTCCGGCGCGATGATGCTGGAGCATCTCGGCGAGAAGCCGGCGGCGGCGGCGATCGTGAGCGCGATCGAGCGCACGCTCGGCGAACGCACGCTGCGGACGCGGGATCTCGGCGGCAACGCCGACACCACGGCGTGCGGCAAGGCGGTCGCGGAGATGGTGGAGTAGGGGTGCGGCCTCCTGCGGACATGGCAACCGCATACGAGCCGCGTCTCTCGAGACTGCGTCCCTCCCCCTGCGGGAGAGGGCTCAACAACGCCGGCAAAAGACTCTGCTGGGGGAGGGGTCGACGCAGAGCACTACCCCTCACCCAGCAGAGTTTGTGGCAGGCGTCTCACATGCCCTCTTCCATGGGATCAAGATAGCAAGTTCGCGCCGTTGTTTCCTCGTCTTTCGGATTGGTCGAACCTAGCGAGTAGAAGGCGCGCCGCTGCTTCACCCCCGCGCAATCCTGCGGCAATGCGCCCACGCCGCCGCAATCAGGTTTTCGCTGGCTTCCGGGGTGCGGAACGCGGAATGCGCCGACAGCGTCACGTTGGGCAGCCTGGTCAGCGGGTGATCCGCCGGCAGCGGCTCGGTCGTGAAGACGTCGAGGCCGGCGTGGCGGATGCGGCCGGACTGCAGGGCCTCCATCATCGCAGGCTCGTCGACGATCGCGGCGCGCGCGGTGTTGACGAACAGCACGCCCGGCTTCATCGCCGCGATGCGCGCGGCGGACAGAAAGCCGCTGGTGTCGTCGTTCAGCAACAGATGCAGCGAGACCACGTCGCTCTGCGCCAGCAGTTGATCGAGTTCGACGAATTCGACGCCCGGATAGGTCTTCGGCGACCGGTTCCAGGCGATCACGCGCAGGCCGCTGCCGAGCGCGATGCGGGCCACTTCGGCGGCGATGCCGCCGAACCCGATCAGGCCCAGCGTCTTGCCTGTGAGCTGCATGCCGTCCTCGCGCAGCCAGTTGCCGGCGCGCATCCCGCGGTCCATCGCCGCCAGCCCGCGCGCGGCGGCCCACATCAGCGCGATGGCGCATTCGGCCACCGCGGTGTCGCCATAGCCCTTGATCAGATGAACCTCGATGCCCAGCGCGGCGAGTTCCTCCGGATTCATGTAGCTGCGCGCGCCGGTACCGAGAAACACCACATGCTTCAGGCCATTGCAGCGCCGCGCCACCTCGGTCGGCAACGGGGTATGGTCGATGATGACGATCCCGGCGCCATCAAGGATTTCGGGCATCTGGTCCGCGGTGATGTCGGCGTTGCGGTTGACGCGGATGGCGGGATCGCCGTCCCTGTGCTGGCGCTCGAAGATATCCGCCAGCGAGCCGTTGGCATCGACAAACACTCCGCGCACTGAAATCTCCATTGGTTTTGCGATGACCGGGCTGAAGTCTAAGACAGCTTTTCCGAAATCGGAATCATTTCGGCATCCTTGCTCGACCTCATCCTGAGGAGCATCGCGGAAGCGATGCGTCTCGAAGAATGGCCGCACACGACGTCCGTGCCACGCTGCCATCCTTCGAGACGCCCGGCTTCGCCGGGCTCCTCAGGATGAGGTCCGAGGGTTTCAACCGATCGGTTTGACGATATCGCTGCACTAGGAAGCGACGCCGGCCAGCGCCAGCACGGTATGCATCAGGACATTGGCGCCGGCGGTGCAGTCGGCCTGGGTGGCATCCTCGAGCTCGTTGTGGCTGACGCCGTCCTTGCAGGGCACGAACACCATCGCCGCCGGCATCACGGTGTTGAGGTTGCAGGCGTCGTGACCGGCGCCGGAGGTGATGCGGCGGTGCGAATAGCCGAGCGCCTGCGCGGCCTGCTCCACGGCATCGACCAGTTTTGCGTCGAAATGGGTCGGCGGCTTGCGCCATACCAGGTCGAGCGCGACCTCGACCCTGCGCCGGGCCGCGATCCCGGCAATGGCGGCGCGCAGCTCGCGGTCGAGCGCGTCCATGATCGCCGCATCGGCGCTGCGGCAATCCACGGTAAACGCGATGGCGCCGGGAATCACATTGCGCGAGGGGCTGGCGATCACCGCCTCGCCGACGGTGCCGACCGCCCTGGGACCGTGGCTCGTCGCAATCCGCTCCATCGCCAGCACGATCTCCGACAGGGTGGCGAGCGCGTCGCGCCGCAGCGGCATCGGCGTCGAGCCGGCATGGCTCTCGAAGCCGGTGATCCTGCCGTCATACCACAATACGCCCTGGCCGGAATCGACCACGCCGATGGTCTTGCCTTCGGCTTCCAGGATCGGGCCCTGCTCGATATGCAGTTCGACGAAGCCGGCAAATTTCTGCGTGCCGACCGCGCTGTCGCCGCGATAGCCGATGGTATCCAGCGCCTCGGCCACCGTGACGCCGTCGATATCCCTGCGCGACAGGATATCATCGGTGGTGAAATCGCCGACGTA
>Ga0302195_10004385_pt1 | contig 10909 bp, 10 predicted proteins | sample II_Bog_N1_2_FD_198778 | JGI IMG/M metagenome (GOLD analysis project Ga0302195, IMG submission 198778) | Peat permafrost microbial communities from Stordalen Mire near Abisko, Sweden - II_Bog_N1_2 | ecosystem: Environmental > Terrestrial > Soil > Wetlands > Peat | place: Sweden: Abisko...
AGAGCACCATCAGCGTGAGAATCACCGACAGTACAGACTGGAGCCACGGCGCGCTGAGCCAGTCGCCGGGAAGCAGGTAGCCCAACAGCCAGACCACGGGCCGGCCGACCTGGGCCAGAACGCCCAGCAGGAAACTGAAGATCAGGTACGTGACAAACAGGGGTCCCATGGTGATGACGCCCGCCAGAATGTTGCGTTGCAGGCTGCGCAGAGTACGTGCCGTTCCAGGATTCACATGCCGCTCCTCCCCTCAGTATAGGGATGCGCGCCATGCGCCGCTGAGCCGTATTCACCCCGTCCAATCCCGCCTGGCAATGGCCATGGAAACTGGCAAGAAACTCCTGTTCCATCCCGCAACCCGGCGCGGAAGTCACTGATAGGGCGCGAATTCGTTCTATAGTGAAAGAGGAAGGAAGTCGATGAGCGACGCACCGGTTCCAGCCTTGAATGCGGAAAATGACGGCGACCGCCGGGGAAGCAATCCCGACCACCTGCGACCGCGTGCGGTCGGGTCGCCGCTGCCCACAGGCGCAGGCAGCGCCGCGGCCCTGCGCGAAGGCATCTCCGACGCTCCCCTCCCCCCGCAGCGCACCCTCGGCGCTCCGCCGCCCCACGGCCGCGCACTGGCCAACCAGTCCGACCAGGCGCCCATTGAAATCCCCTCCGGCGTGCAGCGCGCCGTAAGTGCCCTGCGTGCCGCCCTGCCCTTTGTGCAGCGCATCCTGCCCCTGCTCGACGGCAACATCGGCACCGCCGTCTCCAATATGCTGGCGCCGCACCACCACGCGCCGCCACCGCAGCCGCCCGCCCCGCCCGTCGACCTGGCCCCCATTGAGGACGGCCTGGCCCAGCTCACCACGGAGCACCGCGAACTGCGCGAGCAGGTCGTCGAGCAGAACTCCTCGCTCAAGCGCGTCGAAGATCAGCTGGAGGCGGTCCGCGAGGCCACCGACCGCAATACCCTGGAGCAGCAGGAGCTGATGGAAGACCTGAAAGGCGTCGGCACCAAGGTGAATGTGTTCGCCCTGGTAGCCCTCGGCCTGCTGGCCGTCTCCGTCATCATCAACGTCGTGCTCTATCTGCACATCCTCAAAGTGCTCCCGTAGGCTCAGAAGAAAGGCATTGCGGCACCGGCTGCGCATCTCTGCCGCCTGAGTCTCCGGACCCGCTGCCTACTTCACCAGGTACATCTCCGGGAACTCAATGCCCGGATGGCCGTCTCGGGATTCCACCATTGCATTGATCTTGTCCCAGTACGTCTGAATCCGCGCTGGAACGTGCTCCGGTGCGCCGTGATCTTTCCAGCTGAACACCTCCACAATCGTCGGCCTGCCGTGCTCCTCCCCTTGCAACAGCAGGTGCGGTTCGGCAAGGACCAGATGCTGCGCCCGTAGTGCTGCCCAATAACCGGGCATCATCTTGAGGAAGGTGGAGAGCTGATCAGGCTTGACGCGAAACGTGGCCAGAACCGTTTCGGGCGTCGGTTGTGCCGGCTGCGCCGCCAAACAGGATGAGAGCGCCAGCAAGGTTCCCAGGCGCAAAGCGATCGGACAAACGGCCCTATTGCAGTGCATTTGCATTCTCCTTCTCCTCAGTTCGAATCACCTCACTCATGAGCCCGAGCGTGTTTCCGGCAGGGTCCTTGAGAAACGCCAACCACAGGTCGTGAATCTTCATCCTCGCCACCAAATGCGGCTGTTGAACCAGACTGACCCCTCGTGATTCCAACAAGCGAGCCGTGGATTCCAGGTTGGCAACGCGAAAATAAACGATGGTCCCTTCGGATACGGAGAGCCTTTCTCCTTCGCCGATCATCAGCCGGACCGGCCCGCTGAGCTGCTGCACTCGACGGCAATTCGTTTAATTCGAAGCGTCCGGCGATTGGACGAATCGAGCGGCTTGACGGCGCCTCGCCTGTCAGCCCTGTCCGTGATTGTTTTCAATGGCCCCATCACATTGGGCAAGCTGGCGGAGGCCGAACAGGTCCGGCCTCCAACGATGACCCGGATCGTCAATGCCTTGGAGGAGCACGAACTGGTCGTCAAAGCGCAAGACCCTGCCGACGGTAGAGTCATTCGGATCGCCGCGACCACCAAAGGCAAACGAGTGCTCATCCGAGGGCGCGCGCGCCGGGTCCAATTCCTTGCCGAGCAGGTCAAGCACCTGGAGACAAGTGAACAGGAGAACCTGTCGGTCGCCCTGGTCGCGATTCAAGAGCTTGTTCATCGAATCAGCTAGCAGCATGCGCAATGGGCCCAAAGCGAGTTTCGCAACGGCCACTTCTGCTGCCCCGGCTCGCCTCTGCCGCCTCGTCTCTGGAGAAGGCTCTGTTTCTGGACGCGTCTCCAATGCCGCCCAAATTTGATCCCGAATTGAACTGTCTGTTCAAAATTGAACTTGTTTTTGCTTGGTCAACTGAACTATTGACCGCATAAATACAATTTTGATCATTGATGCTATCTTTCTTCACCTTCGTGATCTGCGTTCTTGCCAGTCGTCTTTTCCGGGGACTAGTATGCGCATAGTTCAACCGGGATAAACAAAACGGAAAGACCCGGCCTGATGCCCACTATGCAGTTATTCCCAAGTTCACTGCAGCTTTACCAACGAGCGGCGCTTACCGGCGCACGCGAACGGAGAGTCTCGTCATGGCATGGTATGCCTACTGCATCGGTGAAAAACAAGCGTTCCCGGAGTTAGCCCGTCATCGTAAACCCGTTCCGATGGAATCAGTCGTCGGAGTCAGCGGCAATCAGGTTTTCCTTTACCCGGCCAGCGACCTGGCCATCGTGGTGAGCGAACACAACCCCGCCGAGACCCTCAACCAGAAGTCCGGCGTCGATCACGCCCGGGTGATCGCCGACTGCTTCCAACACTCCACCGTTCTGCCTTTCCGTTTCGGCACCGTCTTCGGCGATGACGAGAGCCTGCGCAAGTCCATCCGTTCCAACCAACGGCAGTTTCAGAACAACATCGACAAGCTGCGCGGCAAGACCGAGATGCACCTCAAGATCCTGGTTGATGACTGCTGCACCCACACACTCGACAAGCACATGCCCGCAGAGGGCGTCGGCCGCGAGTACCTCAGCAGCCTGCGCGAGAACGCCTCCCGCACCCGCGAGCGCCAGACCCGCGCCCGCGCCGTCAGCTTCCAGATGCACCGGCTGTTCCTTCCCCTCGATGAGGATGTCAGCTGCCGGCTCACCGAGAGTGGCAAGATGGTGCTCGACATCGCACACCTCATCGATCGCAAATACGTGGAGCGCTACCAGAACAAGTTCGCCTCCACCAGCGCCATGATGCGCGAGTGCCAGATGCAGGTCTCCGGCCCCTGGCCGCCGTATCACTTCGTGCACCGGCTCACCCGCGGAGCCCATGTCCCGGCCCAGCCCGCGGCAGTCCGTGTGGCCGCGCCAACGCCAACCGTCATGGCAAGCATGCCGGCAGCCATTCCGGCCATGGCCTGATTGCGCCGGGTTCCACACCTTGCAGCCAAAGAAAAAACCCCGGCCCTGAGCTGGGGTTTTTTCATTCACAATCGGCCGTCGCAGTCCGCTGCCTCCACCGTTTGGCTACGGCGCCGTGTAGGTATAGTCGACGTACTTCGCAACGCCGTTGAAGTTGATATTCAGCCGCGCGTAGATCGTCGCCCCGGTGGTGGGCAGTCCCTTCGCAGTCGCTGATGTTGCCGTGGTCTCATGCGAGTTGTATAAGTTGTTTGAACCGGGGCCGGTGGTTCCCAGCCACAGCGAGTAGCCGCTGGCACCGCTGCTCGGCGTCCACGTGAACGTCACCGTCGCCCCGGTCAGCGTGCTTCCCGGCGCGGGCGACGTGATCTCCGACTGCGCCAGCGTCGCTGCCTTGTAGGTAGCGTCATTGTGCGTCGAGGCTCCGTTGAAAATGGTATTGATCTGCGCATAGATTGTTTCGCCGTTGGTGGGCAGCCCAGCGGCGGTCACGGTTGTTGCCGTCGTCTCGTGCGAGTTATACAGATTGTTCGAACCCGCTCCCGTGCTGCCCAGCCATAGCGAGTAGCCGCTGGCTCCGGGTGCGGCGCTCCACGTGAACGTGACGCTTGCGCCCGCAAGGACACTGCCGGCAACCGGTGCCGTCAGCGTAGCCTCATTCACTGCCTTGAACGTATAGCTGCTATGCACGGAGGTCTTGCCGGTGATGGTATTCAGCTGGGCATAGATGGTCTCGCCGTTGGTCGGCAAGCCGGCAACAGCAACTGAAGTCGCCGTTGTTGCGCCTGAGTCATACAGGTTGTGCGAGCCCGCGCCCGTGGTCCCCAGCCACAGCGAATACCCGGTGGCTCCGCTGCCAGCAGACCACGTGAAGATCGCGCCCGGCCCCGCGAGTGTGCTGCCCGGCTTCGGCGAAATCAGCGCCGCCGGCGCAGTCGCTGCGGTTAGGGTGACGGCTGTGGCGTTGCTGCTCCAGTAGTAGTCCGTACTCCAGGTGGAATTGAAAACGCCAATATCGACGGCATAGGCTCCGGTTGCCGTTGCCGGCGGCGTCAGGCTGGAGGGAGTAAAGGTGTAAGTCAATGCCAGCGTTCCGCCTGCCGTAAAGTTCTCTCCGGTCCAGTTCTGCTGGACGATCTGGTTGCCGTCTGGGTCAATGACCAGCAACTGCACAATGCCATTCGTCAGCCCAGCCGTTCCCGTGTCTTTCACATTGAAGGAGATCGTAGAGCTACCCGCGGTCGCGATGGACACGGGATTGGCTGTTGCCGACGACGTGAAAGCGAGTGCCGAGTTGACCGTGATGGTTCCCGCCGCAGTGTTCAGGCTCCACTCCTGTCCGGTGGTGCTCAGTACCCCGACCTCCACTGTGTATGTGCCGGCCAGTAACGGCGTCAGCGAAGCGGTATAGCTCTGTGTCTGGCTCGTGGCAAAATTCTGGGCGGTGAAATTTTTGCTCAGAGCCACGGCTCCGTTGGGGTCCAGAACAACCAGCTGAACCGTGCCATTGGCCAGCGTGTTTGCTGTGCATTTCACGATGGCCGTAATGGTGGTGGCGGCATTCTGGGCAACCGGATTCGGCGATGCGGTTGCCGACGCGGCGAAGGTGGGCGGGACCAGCGGCGTGGCGGCGACCGGCGCCGAGTTCGGGCCGGTGCCTGCGCTGTTAGTCCCCGACACCTCGTAGTAATAAGCTGTGCCGTTGTTCAGTCCCGTGTCAGTGAAGGTGGTTGGCGCGGGGCTAGTGACCGTGCCGATGGGAGAGTAGGCGCCCGCGCTCGATAAACTGCGCTGCACGGTGTAGCTGGTGGCTCCTCCGCTGGCATTCCAGATGAGCGTCACGGTGCCGTTGCCCACCGTCGCGGCAAGACCTGTGGGCGCGGAAGGCTTGCTGGTGACACTGCCGGCGGGAATCACATACAGCGTGATGCTTTGCGACGGAACGCTGGCGACGATTGCATTGTTCGCTACCGTGACGCTACCGAGGCTGGTGATCGCTGTCTGGCTCGCAGACGATATCTGATAGGCCTGCGCCGTTCCGCTGGTCGAAAAGTTGGCCAGGCTCACGGTCACCGGCGTGCTGCCCTGCTGCTTGTTGATCACCATCACCGTCATTGCGCCGTCGGACGAGCGGAGAGCGGCATAGGCCGACAAGCTGTCCGGATTGGCAACCGCCGCCGCGACGCTGGTATCTCCGAATGCGGAAAGTTTGCCGTCGTAGTTGCGGTACATCTGCATGGCAAGATAGGTGGGGCCGGGATTGGCCGGAACAGTCCAGCGGGTTGCAAAGTCGAACCCGTATGCGCCGTAGATGCCTTCCACATCGGCCTGTGTTGTGGCCCCGTTCAGGGCCGTCTCGTCGCCCCAGTTGTACTCGGTGCAGCCGATTTCAAGTCCTGGATCGTAGCTGTTGACCCAGTTCCTCATGAGCGGAATCCAGTCTTCCGATCCGCCGTTGATGCCCAGCGTTCCCTCCCAGGAAGGATCAACAAAAGTGGGGTCCCACAGGATGCGCGTCTCCCGGTTACGCGCCGCCTGGCCGGAGGCGGAGTCGTCGCTGCCGCCCGGCGCGGGGTTATAGCAGTGCACGCTCAACATGTCGATCAGCTTGGTGCCCGTCCTCTGTTGATAGGCGTAAATCTGCTGCAGCAACCACGGGTAATAGTAGGTATTGTTGTGGGTCGCGTAGTCGGAACCGGCGCCGGTTCCATTGGCCTGGTCCAGCCCGCTCACATACATGGCCCACCAGATCCACTCCTCCGGAGCCACAATCTTCGCATTGGGATCGGCAGCGCGAATGGCGGTCGCATACGTGACGATGTTGTTGAACTCCTCCTCATAGGTCTCCGCGGCAGGGTGAACGTCGCGATGGGTCGAACTCCACAGCGATGGCTCGTTGTCCAGGATGTAGTACTTGACGCCGGTCGCGCTCGTCGACAGTCCCCACTTGCCGATCAGGTGCTGCAGCCAGGCCTGTTGAATGGCCACGGTATTGGGCACATAGGCGTCGAGCGGATCGTTGACGATGAACTTTCCCGTGGCCGCGCTCAGGCCGCTGCCCGCATCGGTCTGATAGGGGTCCGCGGCGCTCAGGCCGTCGCTCGAGTCGTATTCCTGCGCGCCGTATTTCTTTACGGAGTAGGACCAAAGCGATGCGGCGCTGGACGTGGCGTTGGGCCCGAGATTGGCGATATAGGGCAGCATGGGAATCGAGACCATCGGCTGCGAGCCCACATTGGCCCCGTAGGTGGCCTGGATGGAGTTGTCCACCGCTGCGCCCGGGGTCTGCGGGCTGTCCTGCAGGAAGCTCTCCCAATACCAGTCATGGCTCAGATTCAACGCGTCAATCTGCCAGTTGTAGGTGCTGGCCAGGGTCTCGCCGCCAAGGCGATTCAGCGGCGCGTTCAAGGTTGCCACATCGGCGCCGGCGGCAACACTGACTCCGTAAATGTTCGCATTGATGGCGCGCTGATTTGCGTTGGCGTCCACGTTGACTGAGGTGGCCGGATTCTGGCCGCTCACGCCCACAGCCGCGATCTGCAGCACAAAGCCCGCCAACAACAGGTTGCGGAAATGCAGTGTGCATTGTCCCATTGCAGATTCCTCTTGCCTGATCGACATTGATTTGTGACTCCTTGGGGCCTGGCCCCCATGCCAAAAACACGTGGGGCGGAAAAGCCGGACCAAGACAATCACATCAACTTGAATTCAACAGGTAAATGGGGACACAGCAATGGCCGCACAGTGGCATTGCCATCCTGGGTGCGGCAATGTACCATCCGTCGCGCGATCAGCCGACTCTCAAGGTCAGATACAAAGGGTGGATGATCTGCCGAGTTGCTTCAATCTACCACACTGAAGCTGGGCGCAGGGTAACACGGTTCATTCTTGCCCGTGCAAGGGCGTATCGACATATACTGGCACGACAGCGACGGGAGCCATTTTTTCTCAGTTCGAGGAGAGCGGAGCGCGGCATACCGAGGTATGCGAGCGACAATCGACGGAGAAATGGGGAAAAATAGCCCCGTCCCTTCGGGTTGCGGCGAAAATCCGGGGTCCCCAGCGACAGGTCTTCGTCGCTGGGGTGGAATCCGGGGTCCCCAGCGACAGGTCTTCGTCGCTGGGGTGGAATCCGGGGTCCCCAGCGACAGGTCTTCGTCGCTGGGGTGGAATCCGGGGTCCACAGCGACAGGTCTTCGTCGCTGGGGCGGCAATCCGGCCATACTTCGTTCTCGCCCTCGACAGTGGACTGCCACAGCCCTCGGGCTCGGCCTCGTCTCCACCCCACGAACGAAGACCTGTCCGTGGGGGCCCCGGTTCTGGCCCGGATTTTCCCTCGCAACGCTGGGCGTCAGTATATGTCGATACGCCCTAGAGCTGTTGATCTTCTACGAACATTTTGAGATATGCGGCGGTGTCGTCTCAAACTCAGGAGATGCTGGGGCTCTTGCGCCGGCCCAGCACAAACGCCTTGCGGCGGTCCTTCGAAGCGTGGTCGATCTGCTTCCAGAAGCCGACAAAATAATCGATCGCCGAAACCACCGAGACCATCACCGTAAAGTAAATGGCGGCCACGGCGATCCAGTTCACCGGAATGATAACAAAGCCGAACTGCCACTGGTCCCACTGGTGGGCGAGAATCGCCGCAACCACGGCCACGATCTGGGTGACCGTCTTGAGCTTGCCCAGGTCGCTGGCCTGGATGGTGAACCCTTCCGACGAAGCAATGGAGCGCAGCCCGGAGATGAGAAACTCACGGCCGATGATCACCACCACGATCCACACTTTGATGACGTGCGGGTTATAGGCCACCAAGGCCACCAGCGCGGCAGTCACCATGATCTTGTCGGCGATGGGGTCGAGCAGCATGCCCATGGTGGTGATCTGCGCGCGCTTGCGGGCCAGGTAGCCGTCCAGCCCGTCGGTAATGGAGGCCAGCACGAACAAGACTGAGGCCAGAATCTCCTGGGTCCCGCCCGCTCCACGCCAGGGGAAATGCGTGGACAGAATCCACAGCAGCAGCGGGATCATGGCGATCCGGCTCAACGTGATGGAATTGGGCAGGTTCATGGGGCTCGCACGCGGCCGAGGCTGTGCTCGTCCAGCGTTGCTCCATTATTGCACTCGACCGCCTGGCGTTGCATCGGCCGGGCGTATCGCGCGCCCTGAAGCGGGGCCCGGCCGGATCTGGATTCAGCGGAAAACTCCTCCTTGACACCGGCCAGCGCCCCAGATACGATCTTGCTGCGAGTCCCATGCTGATGCGCGCATCCCGATTGAAGGATGCGCGTGCTTTTGCCGCTCTGATCCCGACAATTATTTTTTGCGCTTGCCGAACCGAGGGCTCAAGCCCCAGAATTCAATACACTGTCAACAGCTTCCAATTCCCCGGCCCATGCTTTATGCAGAATGAATTGCAGTTGCGGCGAATGTTCGAGTCGTTCTAACCCAGTGGAGGATCACTTCGATGGCTACCCCGTATATTGGCGAGATCCGCATGGTGGGCTTTACCTTCGCCCCGGCAGGTTGGCAGCTCTGCCAGGGACAGCTCCTGTCCATCTCGAATTTCGAAGCGCTTTTTAACCTGATCGGGACTACCTACGGCGGCGACGGACAAAATACCTTTGCGCTGCCCGACCTGCGCAGCCGCATCCCGATTCACCAGGGAACGCTCGCAGGCGGACCAACCTATGTGATCGGTGAGCAGTCCGGTACTGAGACCGTGACCATTACCACCAATCAAATGCCGCAGCACAACCATCTTTTGAACGCACAGTCGGCAAATGGAAATCAGCCGTCACCGTTGGGTGGTTTCTGGGCCGGTTCACCCCTCGATCAGTATTCAAGCGGAGCGCCCACCACGACGATGTCAGCCAGCCTGGTTGCACTCTCCGGCGGCAGCCAGCCCCACGACAATATGCCGCCCTATCTGTGCGTCAACTTTGCGATCGCACTGTTTGGGATCTACCCCAGCCGCAGCTGACTGCGCGCGGGCGGAGCGAATCCGATAAAGGAGCTTCTATGTCAACCCCGTTTCTCGGCGAGATTAAAATGACCAGCTTTAACTTCGCGCCCAAAGGGTGGCTGATGTGCAATGGACAAACCCTACCGATCAGCCAGTACACGGCAGTGTTCTCCCTGATCGGTACCTACTACGGCGGCAACGGCGTTACCACTTTTCAGCTGCCGAATCTACAGGGAAGAGCGCCGCTGCACATGAGCAATTCGTACGTGATCGGCGAGACTGCTGGAGAAGTCAACGTTACTCTGCTCAGCAGTCAGATGCCTGCCCACACCCACCCCGTCTCCGGCGTATCCACGACCGCGAGCCTGGAGCCGGCAGCAGGCAATGCCTTCGCCACATCGGCGCAGAATCCATTTGCGACTTCGGCAAACGCCAACATGAATGCAAATGCCTTGACTCAGGTCGGCGGCAACCAGCCACACAACAACATGCCGCCGTTCCTGGTCATTAATTTTGTCATCGCAATCGAAGGCATCTTCCCGTCGCGGAGCTAGAAAGGAATCATTCCATGTCCGACCCATTTCTCGGAGAGATCCGGATATTCCCCTTCAACTTCGCCCCCCGCGGGTGGGTGATGTGCAACGGCCAGCTTCTGCCCATCTCGCAGTACACCGCCGTGTTTTCACTGCTCGGCACCACCTATGGCGGCAACGGGACGAGCAACTTTGCGCTGCCCAATTTTCTGGGTCGCTTTCCCATTGCGCAGGGGCAGGGGCCGGGTCTGACGCTGCGCGACGAGGGTGAAGTGGGCGGCGAAGCGACCGTCACATTGCTCACTACGGAGATCCCGCAGCACAACCACGTGGTGAACTGCGCGGCTGGCGGCGGCGACGGAACTCCGTCCGCTGCCATATTTGGCGGCGGCGGCCGCGGCAAGCAGCCCGGCTATGCCGCCTATGCTTCGGGCTCAGCGAAGCAGATGTCAGCAAGCGCGGTCGCCCAGAGCGGGGGATCTCAGCCGCACGACAATATGATGCCCTACCTGACCCTGAACTTCTGTATTGCCATCAATGGCGTCTTCCCCGCCCGCAGTTGACGAGCCTGGCCAGGAGATCATGGGCCGATGGAACTGCGCGACGCGTTGCCAGAAGACCTGCCCTTTCTGTTCCAGCTTTACTGTGACGTGCGCGGCCCCGAGGTGACTGCCTGGGGCTTGCAGGCCGGTCAAGTTGAGATATTTCTGCGCATGCAGTTTGACGCCCAGCGGCGCTCGTATGAGGCAGACTTTCCAGAGGCGACCCACGCGATCGTGGTCTCCGGCGGCCGGCCCATCGGCCGCCGCCTGACCGCCCGCGCCGCAGACGGATTGCACCTGGTGGATATCGCACTGCTTGCTTCCCACCGCAATCAGGGAATCGGCACACAGCTTATCCGCGAGTTGATGGAGCAATCCCGCGGCGCCGGCTGCGGCCTGCAT